>OHYE01000011.1_pt1 | contig 158763 bp, 185 predicted proteins | sample 1580141 | NCBI WGS metagenome assembly OHYE01 (sample SAMEA3882530, study PRJEB24775) | human gut metagenome | biome: human-associated habitat; feature: intestine environment; material: feces | place: Netherlands | collected 2009/2010 | reverse complement strand
TCTCTCCACGTGCTTTAATTCCCGGCGTACCTCCGGTATCGTTTGTTAATCATGACTATATAAAACTGGTGTAAAATTATATATAATCACCTTCTACTATTTCCGTTATTCCTGTTTCTTATCTCCTGATCGATCATACTAGCTATAGGTGATACGAAGCTCTCGAAATCATCCGTAGTAGATCTACCTTCACTTCTCCAATATACTTCATTCTCCTTGCTAAGTATCTGCTGCCATGCCATAACCAAGTAATATTGAGGACAAAAATCAATCTTTCTGGCTACTTCGTCAGCGTAAGCTACGCCATCTAGGTCTATAGAATACAACGGGGTATCTCCCTTACTGGCTTTCCCCTTACCATATATATCCACATTTATGCCAGAAGATCCATTATTGTACTTATATCCTGAAGCCCTTAACTCGTACATGGAAGCGTTATCAAACAACACGTCAGTAGCGATCATCATCTGATTCTTCCTGATATTACCGTCATTTATATTCGTAAACATATCTATATAAGGCATTGTCATATCTTTGGCCCCGCTGGCGTAAGCGAATGGAGCCACCTGCAATGACTTAGCCATCTTCCCATAAGCGTTATCACTTGAATTGGCGAACGATATAGATACAACACCAGAGTCGTAGGTCTCGGATGGGATACTTACATCCTCCTTATAAAAAGTAAGGTCATTGGCGGCTAGATCTGCCTCACTTACCTCAACAACAGATCTTCCATCACCTCCATTATTACCAATGATCTGATAATTGCCATCACCTATAGGAGATATAGTAAACGTTATCTTCTTATTGGCATTATCCTCATCCTTGGGGATAAAACCACCACCACGAGTGAATAGATCACTAATCTTTATATAATCATACTCAGCTTTGCTTTTAGACGGATAATCACCAGAGAAGATATACTCACGCTCAGCGTACTCATGACGATATTGTCTTAGATAATCCTCACCAGCACGTTTAGCGTCGCTAGCAAGTCTTCCTAAATCGCCACGGCTCCATTTATGCCTAAGTACATCCCCATTCTCTTTATTTATCTCATCATATATAGCTGTAGCAACAACGGCATTCCTCTCGTTATAATTACTCAACCCTTCACTTAGATTCTTTTTAAATAAATCAGATGTAGAAAAATGACCAGCCCCCATATTAGCTAATAACTGTATATCATCCAATGTTAAGGAGGTTCCCATAAGATCATTTATTCTTCCTAGGACTACTGACGCTTCTCCAGAATTAACACTTCCAAGACTCACACCTTTATATGATACTGGATGCGTAGGGTCATTACCCATCTTAATAAATTCTACACTATTACTAAGGATAGAGCTATATGCGGATAATTTGGCCCAATCTTTTAACGATATATCTTTTATGGCTTCACTAGAAAAAGCCAAATGCCCTTCTTCTACAATATCTCCAAGATCAAACGTCCCATATCCATAACTAATATCAATTCCAGATCCAGTAATAGATCTAGCTTCTCTCTCGACTATAGCATCAACTCCATCCAAGACAGCGTCCTCAGCCTTATTGAATCCCTCATTGATCCTATTATACTTATTCCTTTGGTTGTTTAACCCAAGAAGCTTTATATAGCTGTCCTTGCCATTGTAATCAAGAAGCGTATTCGTAGACCCGCCATTAGCCTTGAAATAAGTCATGATGACTTGATCATCACTCATATTCTTGACAACATTACTATTCTCAGGATCGGACGCCCATGCGCTAATTTTTCTCTTGGCGTCATCTGATAGTGATTTAACAAAGCTATTCATACCAGCATTAACAGCCTTCTCATTAGCCGTAAATCCGTTCATGAACTCATCACTTATATTCACGTCATCAAGATTATCGCTCTTCGTAACCACCGTAGGCCCAACAGTATTATTACCACCACCATCACCACCGGATTCACCCGATTTACTGGCTTTCATTAAAGCGGCTTTCTCCATAGCCAGATTATGCCTCTTTGTCTCGTTAAACCTAGCTCTTTCCATCATCTGTTGGTTAGCCTTAAAGTAATACTCATCTACGCCCAGCGTCTCATATGAGTTATTATAAGACCATCTCAATCCGACACCACGAAGGAACTGCTGCCGTACCATGAACATGCCGGCCCGCTCCGGGCTGTAGTTGCTGCCGATAACGCCCTCAGCCTCCTCCACGAAATCATTCTTCTGTTTGGTGATATCAGCCAACTCCGACTCCAGCTTAGCCTTCTTTATCTTATCGTTACCTACCCCTTTGAGTTTGGCACGTATAGACTCTTCCTTGGCGCTAAAATCATCAATATATCCTTTTAAGAAATCAGACGTGCTTTGGACGTTGAACAGATCGGGATTAGTTCTAGCCATGTATCTTCCTTCTAACTGCATCTGAGCCTTGCCGTTCTCGGATATGGATGCCATAGCTATATCCCTTACCTGAGCATAACTCATCTCATCTACATAAAGCTCACGCATCTCACCCGTCCTGTTCCCGTCAGCGTCAGTAACAGGTATCTGAACCTTCTTACCTTTGTTAAGGGAGATAAAGTTCTTCATCTTCTCGTCAACCTCAGCGTGATAATCCGTATAAGGAGTATAATGTATAGGGTTAAGACGTGTACCTACCTGACCGTCATTCATCCACGCAACAGCGTCAGCGAAAGCCTCAGCCTCATTGATAGGGCTATACATCTTAGGGTTATTAAGCTTCATATCCTCCATCTTCTCGCTGAAGTTACGGATCTCCCTAGTGCCGGCAATGGCGTTCAGCACACGAGTATCCAAAGCCTCACCAAGACGGGATTGTATGCTTCTGGCTATACCGTCAGAAGCTAGATTGGATTTACGATACACGTTATTCACGTCCTGTATCAACCCATTCAACTTATTTTGAAGATACTCCCGATCCTGAGGCTTTATAATATCAGAATTGATAATATAATCAGCGTACTCATTAATAGCTTGCCGATTCGTATCTATCTTCTGCTGCATGTATCCCATACCCTGCATCATGACATCCATGTTGTAGGGCGATACGTACTTACCGTAATTCCTTAATATACTGTATTGTGACGCCATCTTTTATCCTTTCTTGCCTTTAGTTACTTCCTGAGCAGGATACAATTTCCTGTAACTCAATACATCTCCCTGAGGATCCGCTATCAATTGCCCGTTCGGACCGATCTTGACATCCCCGAATATAGACCTTAATGTATTCATGGTCGTAGCCGTATTCCACTTCTGCTGGATCTCATCATTTACGCTATCGAAATATCTAGCCCAGTTCTCGTCATTAATAGCCAATCCCTGTAATATACGTTGCTGGTAAGCTTGGCGTTGGGCTATATTCTTATCGTACGTATCAGCCCAAGTACGGGCGTTTACATTATCAGCCCAAGTCCTTTGAGCCACGTTCCCTTGTTCTACCTCATTAATGTATCTACCTATATTGGAACTCATGATAGCCTGTAAGTTGGATGATAAAGCCCCTCTCTGGGAATCCGGGACATTACCCATCTGATTCAATTGTGATTGGAAAGCACGATTGGTCTCAACCATATACTGATCAGCCGATCTCAACACCGGATCCACGGTAGGAGCGTAATGCCTTTCCAGACCTTCCGTTGTCACGGCTCCCGGGGTCATCCTAAATACCTCGGGGAAGTCAAGACCGCCACCCACTATATTCCTGCCTCCATTGCCGCTGTTCGACTTACCGGCATTTGTATTGGTCTTAGGGAGTGTATTGGGATCAATCAGCTCAGGCATATCCAGTTTAACATCAGGTTCCTCCACATCACCTATATCCATAGGACCGGGAGCCACCTTATGAGGATCAAGTATAAAATCAAGACCTTCCATTCCTTTCATGGATCTCAATGCCTGCATCTTAAGCATATCCTCCCCAAGTATCTTATTAACGACATCCTTGTTCTTGTCAGAGAATAGTTGGCTAAAATGGGTGATACCGGCATCATTAAGAGCCTTATGTTGTTCCTCTGTAACGACATCCAAACCGATCATAGGACGAGATGTGGTAAACAAGCCTAATTTATTATCTCTCATCCTATCATGATATGCGGCTTTCTTGTCTTCCGGGTAATTACCTTGACTATCCTCACCACCAAAGGAAACGAGCGTCGTGTAATCCCGAAGCGCCTCGGCGTTGGCGATGATCGGGTTCTCTGCCGTAGCCAAGCCCATCCAGCTACTTGTCTGACCGTAGATAGCGTCTTGCAATGCCCTAGCCCTAGCGCTCTCTGAAGCTCCCATATAAGCATCGTAAGCGACCGGATTGAATGTCTTATAATAATTCAACCTCTCATCCGTATTAATGCCTCCATAAGAGCCATCGGCCCCTTGGCGCTGATAACCGAAATAGTTAGGATCATTGTTGAACCTATTCTCGATCGGACGGAAAGTTAATTTACGACCGAACAAAGACGTGCCTCCTATCTCCATCTTTTGACGAATACCAGCCACTTTATTAAGCAACTCTTTCTTAGCCTCGGCTATATCCTCCTCCGTAAGACCGTATTCTTTCATGGATCTGGATATGATGTTATCTATCTCACCACCCTTGGCGAAATACGTATCCTCATCCTTCTTCATCTTCCGGTCTTCCTGTTCCTTGTATATAACATTAGCGAAATCCGTAAATCTTCCCTCTAAGCCATTAACGGTATCGTTACTATCATTTATAGCCTTAGATAATATGGAGGCGTTTAAACGCCTTGTATTCTCGTCATCTATCTTATCGTTTTTCTTCAGCTTCTCCAGCGCCTTTTTCTGATCATCGTAAGCCGATTTAAGACCGATCTTAGCCTTATACCTATCCATTAACGTGGCGTACGTATCCTTTGGTGTAGCCTTAATACCATACGTATCCCTAATGTATTTAGCGAAATCCGACTCTATGGTGGTATCATCGGTGATAACCTTCGTGCCTTCCTCCAAGAAAACGGGGGTTCCACCATCGGCGTGCTTCTGCCCCATAGCCTCCATCGGCGCCTCCCCGGGCTGCGTCACGTACTCACCTTTCTCGATCTCCACATTGGCTTGATCTTCCATTGACTTAGGTAACGGATACAGGTACTCACCGGTAAGGCTTCCGCTATCGAACCTATTATTAGGCCCTAGATAAACACCCCCACCATCCTTGTACTGCATCTGGGATTGCCTTCTTTGTCTGGCCTCACGCTCCTGAGCCAACCTGATATTGGTACGGGTACCTTTCTCAGACGCTATCCCAGAAACCACGTTACGAGCCAATCCCATGATACCACTAATTCCTGAGGCTATGGTGGTTATCGTATTAGCTGTTTTAGCCCTAGTGGATAAATCTCCATATCCCTCACTTCTCATACGCCCTATACCACGACCCATCTGAGTGAATCTAGACCCTATATCATCAGCGCCATAGTAGGGGATGGTGGTAAAATCAAAAACATCCGTACTACCAGACTTATCAACCTTCTTATTACTGTCAACCAAAGCGCTCAAATCACTTGTATCAATGGTATTAATATCAGGCTGCTGAATATCAAATCCTATCTGGGTAGACGAAACCAAAGGCTCCACTCCAATACCCTGAAGACCAACAACATTACCGGGCATGATAGGGGTGACTTCCCCAGCCTCTTGATATTTAGGTATCTTCCTCTTGATTACATATTTGCCCATATCAAATTAATTTCGTTCTGACACAAAGATAATCTAAAAAAACGGAGACTCACCATTTATATAACGATGAGTCTCTTTAATACTAATATTTTAAAGCCGCAACAGGATTACCCCATTTCTTCTTCCATTCATGCCCAAGATAGTCTATAAGCTTATCATAAGTATCTATAAAGCCTCCATCTATAATGCCGGTAATAACATTCTCTACAGCTACTATGTCGTTTAACTGATTCTTTGTGGCCGTATTCCTTATCCCACTCTCATGCTTGTTAAAGACGATAAAATTAATAGCCTTAGCTACCCTTGATATCTTATCAGACAACTGACTCTTGTCGCTAACCAACCTGGCGACGGCCGAACTCATCTTGATATAAGCCTCGCCAGCGGCATTCCTATCCTCTATGAATCCATCATGCAACCATATTATCACCTTGGCGTATATCTCTGGATCCAATTCCAATGCTACCATAACAAAAAAATACGGATTTACATACCATTTCTGACCCTCCCCCTTTCCTCTTCGGTAAGCCATTCCGTATTTTTTGAGATCGGTTATCTTATTGATTTTCAATTCATGGTTTTGTACCGTAAGATTTCTTACAGTACATATATCATTAATACTCAGCTCCCTAACAAGAGCTTTCATCTTTTCCTGAAATCCATTAGTAGCAAACAAATGATCAAGCCTTCTAGACTCCAACCCCATAGATTTACGTTTTTCATTCAAGGCTTCCATAACTTCCGTTATGCATACAAACCCGTCCTTGGACATAACAGAAATGTTCCTACCTAATAATTCCCTACTCTCTGATGATAAAATCAAATTACTTTTCATACCTTTACCAAAAGTTTTAAATTAATAAATGCGCCTATCCGCTCGTGATGAGTAGGTAGGCGCACAAATATAAGCAATACTAATATTATTACAAAATATAATAGCCTATATTATAGATAATAAAATCTTGAAATTTTACATATCTCAAATAATTACAAGATTCTAGATCCTTTTTACAAACAGTGATCCTATAGCTTTCACCAGATCGTAGAAGCCGGCACTACTGAACCCAACAGCTACCCCATACAGCAATGCCTCCCACCATTCACTCCCTATAAGCAATGGAGACACCTTTAGAAACCACGCTAATATACAAACCAGCATACCTATGACTACGGCGGATAGGACTTTAGTCCACTTATGGGTGTCGATATACGGCACCACCTTAGCTAGCTGAGTGGCTGACATCGTGACGAAAGCCATGATGCCGGTAAAGGTAGTCAGATCAATAGTAATAGGCCCTTCTGATGGGATTACCTCTTGCGCCATCAAAGCGAATGGCGTCAATAACATAGCAAATAAAAACAACAATCTTTTCATATCTAAAACGTTTAATTACTTCACAAATATAGTATTAATTCTGTGTTCTGCTCATACCCTTTATATTAAGACTTAATCCCGGTATCATATTAAGCACCAACTGCCTTTTCGCCTGCTCCCTACGCATACGCTCGGCTTCCGCTATCTGCTTCTCTGATTGGGGGTCGTTCTTGATGTTATTAGCGATATCCTCTATAGCTTTCTTGTTAGCGCCAGATTGAGCTAGCATCTTATATAACAGGTCTTGACCTTCCTTCTCCCACCAAATATCCATAGATGGGCGAGAAGCCAAAGAAGGATCGGCAGGGGCTACCGTCTCAGGCACGGGCTGCTGACCTCCGTCTCCCGTACCAGAATCCCGCTGCCCGAACTCGTATCTCATTGGCTCGTTCTCCGGGACACCGTATCTATTGGAGAACATATCAGCAAACTCAAACCGCTTCTCGTTTCTTAATGTCGATCCAAGAGGTCTGCCATACCCCTGGTTCCATGCTACGGTAGCGTCTTTATAGTTAATCGCGTTATCAAAATCAGCCTTAGAATACATGTAATAGTTGTATTCATTCCCTTGAGCGTCCTTATCAAAGAACTTACCTTGGCTCATGTAATTCCATCCTAGTCCTGGTACACGACCCTGATACTCATCCACTAAATAATCCAGCTGTTGGGTTAATGTAGGCTTCTTGCCGTACCTACGCTGCAACTCTTTCTTCCTCGGACCAAGCCATTGCTGGATACCAAAGTCACCGGCGGCTCCTAGGGCTTCGGTGTCCCCTCCGGACTCGGCGGCGATGTTAGACAGGATGCCGATAGCTTGCGTTTGTGGTATCCCCTTCTTTTCTGTCAGATAGTCCCATATCTCATCATACACAGCCATCTTATTATTCTCTGACCTACGAGGGTCAACAACATATTTCCCATCCCCATAAGAACGACCGGAATCCACGGGACCTCCTTCCTTTTTCTCTTCCTTATCATCAACCAATACAGCAGAACCAAGACCTACATAATAATCCAGATCCTCATGGACACGATTAACAACCTTCTCGGCTAAATCTTGAAATCTCTTCTTATCATCCTTATCCGGTATCCTTTTCTTTATCCCTCTCAACGTCTTGCCTAGATACTTCGTAAACACATCGTTCGGTATGCTGGCATAGTCATCCAATTTATCAAATATCCTTCCATACGTACTTGATCCCCATGGATTATCAAACACGTTGCCTTTCCCGACTATCCCCATCTTATAAGATGGAGCGGATTTAAGAGGGACACCTCCAGTAAGAATATCAAATTCAGGATGCGCGTCATTGAGAGGCTTGTCGTTAAGTTGTTTATAATACATAGGAGATTGACCTGATATCACACGATCAAGATCAGATCTATACATCTTTCTTGCTATATCCTTTATCTCACCTCCATCTTGCTCTTTTTTGATCTTATCTCCCCATAACCCATATTTCGCTCTAGGCCATATGCCGTCTATGGCATCCACATAACCAACGGGATGCTCCCCGTCCAGACGTCGGCTCCGTCGCTCGTCCGCAGGGTACAGGGCGTTGGCCAACAGCTGCGTGATATGCCCCAACCCCTTATCCTTGGATCTCGACATAGCATCCACCACAGTCCGATATACAGGTCTTAATTTCTCAGGCAAATATAACCCCGCCTCATCAACCAGCTCGCCTATCTTCTTATTTATACCCCTAATGCTGAAATTATAATTACCCATGCCATTATTCAACGGAGACAACGCACCTCTTATCCCATTCATACCCTTAACAGCAGCTCCTCCACTAAGGATATCAAACTCCGGGGATACGTTCTTTAAAGGATCATCATTCATACCCCTAAAATACATGGGACGCTCACCTCTTACGACACGATCAAGATCTTCCTTATACAAATCCTTTATCCATAAAGGGACGTTATCCGATTTATTTCTCTTAGCCATATACGATTCATATTTTCACAAAGATAAAAAATTATCTGGCATAAAAACGACCATGCGGGCACATGGAAAACCCATACACCCGCATGGCCATCAATTACGCCAACTCTACGTATAAGCCAATCAAGTCCTTCAAGTCATGAGTCAATGGTATAACGCTATCCCTTACGCATTTGTATAAAACATCATCTTGGGAATAATATTTCCCATTCTCCAAGATCATTCCCTCGAACCCCGGAGCGTGCTCGTTATTATACGGGATAGGATCATCCATGGTACCAGTATTGCCATCCACCACCTCATGCCAAAGGGATGTCTGGCTACCAGGTCTCCAGTTATCCTGCGTCGTATGCTTTTGGTCACATTCATACAACTTCCCATCACATCTATAATATTGACCGACCTCCACGTCAATTCCCGATTTCCATTCAGGATAATAACCTTTCATGGATAAAGCCTCAGACGGGGATAGATCCGCCTTATTTATCACGAACTTGACAAATTTGCATAAATCACTTACCGGCAGCACCTGATCCTCTACGGAATCACTCCTTAACCCGATATTATCAAGCTCGCTCTTCACCCATGATATAAACCTATCATGTTTCTGAATCTCCTTATCCTCAGGATTATTCCTTAACTTCCTTGATAAGGACGCACTCAGCGAGGCTACCTCCAAGGAGGAGGACAGCCCGTACGCGGCCATCTCGGCGGCGGCTATCGCCTTGGCTCTCGTGACAGGCTTGTCCACCCTCACAGGGAAAGCCTCGGTCACGGTCTTATCCGAAACACTGCCGTCACCATTAATATAATTACTTACGTACGTTCTATGTCCTAAATACAGCATCAACGAATCCCCGAGATCCACCGACACGCATCTACCATCAAACCATGACGACTTATCCCTGTTATCGTCATCATTCATCGAGGACGGAACCTCTATATAACCTAAATCGACCATATTATAAATATTTTATCTGATTCGTACTACCCTTGAATATATAACCACATTGATTCTCTATCTCAACGTCCTCCATAGGCAAAATAATATTTTTACCGTATTCAGCCTCACACGCCAAGACAAAATTAATGATTCCCTGATAATTCCCATGAAACTCCCTAGCCTCTATCTTACCGGTAGGAATACCATCAATTACCTCATCCATACCGATGATGCATTTTATCCAGTTTGGATCACCCTTCCCATCTCTTCTTATATCATAATCAAATATAGAAAATCTCTTGTCAAGCAACCCTTTTATATCTATATTCCTCGCGTCCATAGACCTGTTTATCCTGATCTTGGATGTCAAATCCATTAATTTCATATCCTTTTCTATCCTTAAAGCTAAATTAAACGAATCGGCGTGCTTAAATATACCAAAATAAGACGCCCATTTATCATCGCTATCGCATCTCATGGCCCTATCCACGGTTCTTTCCCTGACAAGGACATAGCCCTTGTTATGATCACCCATCCCTAGCCCATTACGATGAAACACATATCCACAAAAATCTATGCTATCATAAAGACTGGATATCTTGGTCGTATTACTTTTGGCCCTAATACCTAGATTATACCACCAATAATTCTTGACCCTCCATTTAGAGGCATTGGCATCCTCCTTAGTATGAAACGCCATAATAACATCATCGGCGTATCTAACGACAAAAGGAGATATGGACTTGGCGTAATAATCAAACCCAAGCATGACTATATGATGAGCCATAGGACTCGTGGGCGTACCTATAGGGAGCTTGCCATTAACAAAACAGACATTGACGGCGAAGTCAATCAGCTTATGATCATCGACAAGCCTTCTCATAGCCCTACGAAAGACCTTGACGGTTATATGATCATAGCATTTCCTTTGATCAATGATAAGCGCCCATTCAAGATCAAGCCTGTCATAAAACAGCCCCTTCAATAAACGTACCACAGATTTCCTCCTTATATTAGAGGTTATACCACAACCCGGCTTACAATTAAGGCCTGTCATATTATCCTTGGAATAATAAACAGGCTCTATAAGCAACAAGAAAAGATGTTGATATATACGGGTGATGAAAGTAGGACTATCTATCTTCCTGACCTTGCCATTACCGTTAACCTTCTCAAGTTTCTTATACTTAATGAAAGACAGATAATCATCACTCAGTAGATTACGATAGATAATATCACAATTATCATCCAGATTATTATTAAAACGAATAACCTCTGTCTTCCACCCATGCCTATCTGATGCCCTGGCGACAGCCTCCTTAACCATATCGACATTGATAGAATCAAAAATACCAGAAAACCTTTTCATCGCTTACCTTCATTTTTAAGACCAAGCTTGGCATTAAACGTGATCGCTTGTATGACCACCATCGTATCCCTTTGTCCTGGATCTCACGAGATATCGGACGCATATACGTATGTCTTATATTTTTCGGCACTCCCGGCCACGAACAAGAGGAATTAAGTCTAAAAATATAAAATACCATTACTTTGGCAGACCCGGCATTATTACGATTCGCATTAGAAACAGCGTTGTTAGCGTTAAGGTAACGAGCAGAACAATTACTGTTGTTAGCATTGCCGCGAAAACGAGCAGCCGTCCTCTTATCCGTTATTTCAACCTATCTCTCTGATTTCAGAGTCCCTGATCTCCATGTCAGGTTTGTCCAGAAGCGATAGGGTTTTATTAGATAGTAGGGACTTGCAGTCCCCTTATTACGCCTGCGGCGTCGCTGCGCCCACTTTCAACAAAGCTTGGGCAGACCCGGCAATAGCACGACTCGCAGTAGAAACAGCGGAGTGAGCGTTAAGGGAACGAGCAGAACAAGAACTGTGGCGAGCATTGCCGCGAAAACGAGCAGCCACCCTAGTACGAGTACCGATAGTGCTACCCCAGTAGCATTCGCTCCATCCATAACAACATTGTCCGGTTATCATATTCCCTCCATTCTCGACTTTCCATCCCGTATAAGGAGCGCGTTTCTTTACATATCCATTAGATTTATTATCGAAATCACCCATAAACGGATAAACGGACTCGAAATCAAATACGCCACGATCTGCTTTATTGACATCTGTTACTTTCATCCATTTGGTTTGATCGCATTCCATATATAACTTGAAAGGATTGCCAGCCATATTGGTATTAGGATTATTCACGAGTTCTCCTACCTGCTCATATCCTCCTCCGGAATACATAAATATATCGCCAGATAATGACACGCCCCCAAATAAAGACATCCTTAACATAGCCTCCAAGTCCCATGACACGGATTGATTGGATGAGTCCTTGGCATTAAATGTATCTCTCATGACCTTCATGATCTTGACGTTCATGCCATTCAATCCATTCGTTTGAGGAACATTCATATACGAGTAATACGCTCCATAAAAATCAAAGTCAACTCCCTCGTTAGCGCCTATCTCATTAGCGTAAGATGCCGCCATCTGGCTTTCCATACATTGTTCTTTTTGGTATTCCATATTAACCACATGGGACATAAATAGGTAATTATAAGAATCCACCTCCTTTATATCGCCTGATTCATTCCATCTCAAATACTTCCATGTCGATGAGGACGACAGCTTATACCTTACCCCTCCATTCGATTTCCATGTAGCCTCGGAATTGCATGGGTCGTTAGACGAGATACCGGAGCCAAACATATTGACATTATGTAAGTCCTTTCTCCCGTAATATATCTCCTGTGATATTATATAGGCGTTAAGGGCATGAAATCCTCCCTCGGCGAACGGATAAGGATTGTCGATATTGGCGTTATTGGCCCTGCTCCATGCCATATCATTGATCTGGTTCATGTCAACGGTCCTTGGATATGTCCGGCCATTAACAAACATCTGGCACGTGTTGTTGACTCCGGAATGGCTTCTGCAATTAGCGTCCCCAGCCTCATAGGCGTAAAAGAAACATCTGGATTTATTATCTATAGTAACCACCGGGCAAGGGGTATAAGCCGTCGGGCGCAACGGATACATTGACACGTCTATACCATCCCATACGATAGGCTTCTTGAACAATCCAGCCCATATCTTTCCGGATTCGCCCTTTATATTATCAAGCACATACACCGTATAATCACGACCCACGCCAATGGTGTACTTGGTCTCCGTAGTCTCCCACGGCCGGAGCTTATGCGATACCGCCTTCCCATGCCTGTCATATAGCGCCCTCGGGGATGATCCGGACTGTATAAGGCCCTTGTCTATATCCCATTCCGCATTGGCATCGTAAGCTCCCGCCCCGTAGGCCAAGCTCACCACTCCCTCATCCAAATACAGATCCGTATCACATTGAGACCTCATCTCCTCCGTTATACCAACCGTAGGGGCGTAATCGCCATTCTCGAATTTCAATAAATTACCTCTCATTAACTTCCCTACAGGAGTGGTGGTCTCACCGGCGTTATCCGTCGTATCCAGCAAATAAAAATCCCAGTCATTGGCAAACTCCTTGTCCCCATGATACTCAACGGCGTTAGGGTCTAGATTCCCGTCTACCCATCCGGCTACGTAGTAATCATGCGAATTTAACATCTTTAACTCATTTACGTCCTCAATTATACCCTTTACACATTCTGTCTCACATATTCCATTATATTCAGGGATTATCTCTCCCCAATTATCTCCAAACCTAGTCCTTACAAAGGAGCCTAAACTTCCATCTTTTTTTTGATGATGGAATAAACGTTGTATTCCACTTCTACTATGTTGTTTTATACCATTGATAAACCATACCTTACCAGATAATTGAAATGAATCATCTATTAATTGGGTCAAATCCATTATAAAGTAATAATTGGAAGCATATGGAGCTATATCATGCAATTTATCCAAATATTCTATCACTTCTTGGGTATCCGATAAGCTTACATAACCATAGCCTATTTGAGACATTTCAGTAGCAGGAGACTCTTTGGCATCTAAAAATACCCCCTCATACATAACGATATCCGATAACACGATAGGGGATAAACCAGAGTTAGATATTGATATGCTCATGATATCCTTAGGGATATCATTAGGAGCACAAAATACCATCTTGTATATATCAGAGCCTTCTCTTCTACTCATAGTAGAAAAAATAATATTTTTAGAAGAAGACACATCATGATAATATAGAACATAGTTACCATCTGTAATCGGATTACCATTCGAAGTAAACATCACAGTATATAACCTAGATCCAACCAAAGGCGATTTAAGATGGCAAAAAGCTAAATTACTACTGCCCACTTGTGGCAATAAACCGTTAGTACTAACAATATTTGGAGATTTACTAAATCCGAATAAGGGCAACCTACCTACACCCACAAGCCTAGATATATCATTATCCCCCTTAGCCTCTAAATCAGATAAAGAATAAGGATAACATCCGGCCACCCCCGATACTCCCCGACTCTCTATCATATAATATTTACCAGTATCCTTATCCATATAAGCAAATATAGCTATATGACTAACGCCTTTATATTGTGATCCACTAACCATATTCCAGTTCGTGAAAATAATATCTCCCGGGCGCATATTGGATAATCCATCTTTTATCTTTATAATATACCCATTGGATTCAAACCATCTAAACATCTCAGCAGAAGTCCTATCTTTTTCCAAAACCTCCATAGGTATGGGTTCAGGGAATATAGACCAACTAACATTGGATATGTTTTTATTATTACCGTTATATCTTGAATTTTCAAAGCTAACACCTCTCATCGCCAGCCCTACTAAACCAGAACAATTAATTCTGTATTTTCCTTCTTCATTCTTTATGGCTTCCATATCCGGAGCGGTTATCGCCGTCTCTCCTGAACCATAATATAACTTATCTACATTTCTAGCATAACTTAAAGCTATATCAAGAAAACTGTTAACACAGTTAGCGTCAGGAATAAACATAGGATATTCAGCTATAGATCTATCCAATATATCCTCTATTTCCTTACCCGAATATTTTCCAATAAAATCTCCCATATATTTTAAAATTTATAGGCTAGGAAGCTACTTCTACATACCCCCCCTATGTTAATAAATCAATAAACTTTCTCATCATTACTAAACCAACGTACTATCATCTTGAACCGACTCTCGATGTCATTAACGAACCTAGCCAAGAACCAATCACCACGAAGTCGATCCCGCCAGCTCCGGCGATAATCGATAGCCCTAGGGTCAATCTCCCGCCCTATGTCGTTGGTATCCTTAACCCATACCGGAAGGTTGTTGGTATCGTCCTTGACCTCGTTAAAATAGTCATTTATATTTATCTTCTGATCCACCTCCGTCACCAGTATCTCACGACTGTCGTCGTTGGTCTTGGGGTATCTCAAGCGCTGGTACATATCGTTCTTATCCGCCATAACCATCCTAAGTTCACCGCTGTTATTGGTATCGTTATAGAACCATGCCTTATTGAACCCAGTCATACGATGTACCTGATAATTCACCTCGTCTTGATACCTCCTGGCATCCATCCTATACTGGTAATTGGTAAGGATCTTATTCACGTACTGCTCACGTACTGGTACCTCTATAACGAACGGATATAGTTTACCGTAAAATACTTGATACGATTGGTTGGTCAATCCATGAGACCATAACCCTATCTCCTGACTTTCACTTGAGTAGTTCTTTCCAGACTGGAAATAATGCTGGTGCTCGATATAATAATCAGGGGTGTAGGATAAATATGATTTCCACTCACCCTTCAGGCAGTTATATCCAACGGTGAACGAGACGTCCGTGAAATGGCTGGCGTCCTGTAGCTCCACCTCCTGCCCGTTCCTGTAGAACCGGCCGCCACGGAATTGGTACTCGCTTGGATTCCCTACCGGTATGTAATCCCTCTTGGTTATCAATACCCTCTTGAAACGATTATCCCAACCCATGGACAGACCTATACCAAAGAACTTGTTATCGATATCATAATAAGACAGCTCAGCATCCGTATCAGCGTTATATATCCGGCTACGGATGATCTTCATCTGAAGATGCTCCTTAAACCAGTTTCTAAGCCCCGGTGTGACCTCCGTAAGATTCCTACCATTAGAATCTACCTTAAACACCTGACCACGCCTTAAATCGACCCAAAAATGCCCAAACTCGCAACTGATCATATCCCGACTCTGGGTCCCGGAATATCCTAACGTCGTATTATTATACTCGATACCACGAGAGGCGAAAAGACCACCTGTCCCTAGCTCGCTATTCTCCGGGGATATTCTCTCCGCCAACACGTCTATGGCATTGTACAACCCTACCTGATTCTCAAAACGAGCCAGTATCTGATCCGACTCTATCCCTTTCATGCTTATAAGTTTCCCGAAAGATGTCTTGAACTCATGGTAATCCATAGGCTTGTACGACAGCCAAGGATCGGTCATGCCATTCTCCGACACGTCGGCGGTGCTCCATATGACGCCGTTGGGTCTTTGGTAGGCGCAGTCCCAAAAATTGCTATCATACGTCTCTGGTAATGACCTTCCGCCTAGCGTAAAACGATTCTTGTACACAGGACTCATCTTAAACACATTATCCCTTGATATAGGGACATTACGCTCTTGGGTCCATGATATATAATCCCCTACTTCTGGATAGAAACCCTCATAAGGCTCAGACCCAGCTATACGGAAATTACAATTAATCTCAGACTCCACTAGAAACTGAGGTATGCCGTAAAAATACAGAAAGAAACGACCACTAAGATACATATCCCCGGTCTTGCAAGCCATCTCATAAGCACTCTTACGGCTAGGGAACGAATATAGCGATCCAGTATCCGTGTCAGTCTTATTAAGATAATCCTCCCCGGTATCATAATTAACAAAATAACGTGGATACCCGATATTCCTATAGTCATAGTAAGGGAATGGTATCATATCTCCCTGACCAAACTGGGTCAAGTAAAACATAGGCATTTTTCTTTTAAGCGAGAATCTGGATATAAACACATCACCTCCAAAAACAGGTTTACGCTTATCCTTATCCATCAACCCGCAACCACCTAACGATACCCACCTGATATCCTCTATCTGTCCGTATTGAGCCGGAGAATATTTCTTTATCCTCATATAGGGGCAGGATACGAAAGATTCACGTGTCATAAAATGAGGCGTCATACCAGCCACCTCATCGTTACGAATATTACACTCATCCTGAATACGGCTGGTATCATAACTTGAAACCAACTCCGGATATTCAAGCATATATTTATCCATACCAAATGACATGAACAATGAATGCTCACGATCGAGGTTGTTTATGATAATAGGCTTACCGCCTACGGTCTCCCCTTGCGAAGAGATATCTGTTACCGGATATAACCCGCTCTTGATATATTTAGCCGTTGACAATCCACGTAACTCTGACTCCCCTATTTTTTGGTAAAATAAATTATAATGAGCGACAGAAGTATAATAATAAGCATAGTTCCGTCTAGGTCCCCTATCTATCAATGCCGTTAACCACTGATACCTGTACTTGCCTATATCCACCACGGACTGGGCTGTGGCCTTGGCGATACCCGTAGCCAGACGGATAGCCGTCAGCGCTATGCCGACAGGGTTGGCTAAAAAGAACACGCCTCCACCGACATATTGCTGTGAAGCCGACTGATATGTATACTCAGCTATAGCGGATATTAAATTAGCCATAGCCTCCACCGTAGCCAATGATATTGCCATACTGTAAGCCTTACTCCCTAATATCGTCCATTTAGGGTGATCCTCCACCTCCCTGAATATACCGGAGGATTTACCTAATTGATAACCATCAACAAGGCACTCGGTGGGAGCGTCAGGCTTGTTAAAGGCAATATCAGGACTTAAGAATGAATACCAGATATTACCCTTCCTGTTAAACGGATGCGTTATAAAATTCTCACGATTAATATCCTTATAGATATACATATCATCAGACAAATCGTTGTAAGGATAATTAGGATAAAGGTTAGCCGATCCGTCGGGATCATCGTACTTAAACATATCATAAGCCAGACCGGTCCCGATAACGCTCTTATCCAACGTCCTATCGCCCCTATACAACTCATATCCTATTATAGAATCTCTTCTAGCCTTATCTATAAGACCGTTCTCTACCGCTATATCCAGAAACTCATTAACGATATCGTCATCAAGCATCACCCCCATAGGATAAATATAGGAGTCAACTCCATATTGACCGGTCAGTTGAGACGGATTACCCATGAAAGGAGCGACAGAGTTATCCGGAAACTTGTAATGACGTATAGGTCTCTGACAAAACGTGGTTGACGTATTGGGGTACTCAGCGTTATCCCCATTACCGGTGAAATAAGACTTACCCCCAACTGATTTAGGAGACCCATAGTATTTCATCAAAGAATCTATTATGTCCTTCCTCTTTGATCCTCCCGATGATATCCCGATCTTACTTGAATCATACAACTCAAAATTAGCCGGATACTTATTGGTAGACTCCCAATATCCGAAATCACCGTACTGATATGGTCTGGGAGCGCAGTCAGCGGGTTTATCCCCACATGAGATACATTTCGCCTCATAGGTAACGAATCTCCTTAATTTCAATTCTTTTGTGAAGAAGAATACGTATTTCACCTCCAGTGGCCGAATGCCAAAACAGAACGGGGCGGGGAAGATGGCGGTGCCGGCCGTATAGAATCCGGCAAGCTCCTTCATGTCCTGCCTCATGGCGAAACCGGTGAAGAACACACATACCGCTGGCTCAATACAAACATATATCTTATGGAAAGTAGTCTTGTCATCATTCCAGAACAAGTACTTCGGCATCATAAATATCTTATGATCCACGTAATTCACTATAACACCTTTCTTGGCATCATTAGCCAAAGGATTAGGAGCCACGGTACCTTCCTTGTCCGAGAAAAACGTTATACGAACCTTATTGTATGATGACGAGTCGCCGATCGGATAATTATAGTTACCCATCATCTCTATATACATAATACCGTTATCAGGATCGGATAAACCACTTATGTATTTCTCGTAATCCAACTCCACCCATCTGGCGTATGAGGATACATGTGGATAGAACTTGAAATAAGTCAAGTTGCTTCTACCGAACCAATTGGTCTTGGCGTCAATATCATTCTGCATAGACACACGACCTTCCCAGTCAGTAGTTATACCGGTATTAAACTTAGAATTATCACCATCGCCAAAAAGACACATGGCGTTCTCGATACCAAACTGACTCTCATATTGGGGGAAATAAGCCTCCATCGTATCCATTAACTGATCAAGCATCGTCTCCGTATGCTTCTTTCCTTCCCATCCGGGATATTGGTACAAATACGTGCACTTACCCAATGACCTACCTCCTTGGAATGTAGGAAGTTGAACATCATTAATAGTAGGATTGACGTGAGGATCTCCTACCGAACACCCATTAGTACATATGCCCTCATCATATAACTGCCGGACATTAGACATATCCTGACACAAGACCAAGGCGGAGGAGTCTATATCAGACGGGAATTTATCCTCATCCTGACCATCCAGCCATTCCTGAACCAGATCTATGATATTCTTACCTCCACTGGAATAATTATCGAAATCACACAATACAGAGAACTTCCTTTGTGACTCGGCGTTACTTTGTATTAAGGTGGTAGGCTCTGTCTCCGTATAATCACTAGCCAACTTATATGTAAAATCAATCCTAGAATCCACCAAAGAGTTTTTATCCAATATAGTCCTGGTCTCTATCCTCTCGATATCATCACATCCACTAGGGAAATCGGGAGCCTTTATACCGTCTTGATCCTCTGGCAATGATATAGCAGCGCATAACTCGTCAGTAATACCTACATTAGATTCTATGATATCACACAGGTTCTCTATATTATCAGCGATATAATCAATAGCATCATCTACCGTAACATCTTCCCCCATCGTGTTGATAACGAATTGGGTCTCTCCTACCGTGGCATATTCCTGCTCTACATATCTGAGTTGCTTGACATCTAGCTGATTCTTGCATTCTCCTCCAAAACCATCAAATCCCCAAGACGGGTCGTTTATGATCTTTGCCGTATTCTTAAACTGCCAAAGATGACGGCGGCTGTTCCCGGCGCACTGCGGGTTGTTCTCCAGCACCGACGCAGCCGACAGGTCGTCAGAGTTACCGTCCTCATCAACGATAACCTCCATCTCCTCCCTTGTGGCCGGACGAGGGATAAGCGGGAATCTAGCTGTCCTGTATCCCGTATTGGTAAAGAATCTTATACCCAACGGATATACCTCGTCACGCATGAAAGAGGCGTATTTAGAGCAAGCCACACCGTCTTTATATAGATTCTCCGTGGCTATCGATGTCTGCCATTTAACGAAATGACCCAAGAAGTTAACGACCGGTTGAAGATTCCATTCATTCTCCACGGTCAAGCCGTATTGAAGAAGACGATTCCCGACAGACGTCATGCCTCTGGCTGTCTTATATACCGGTATTTCCTTGGATAACTTCTCCATGGTCGTACGCTCGCTATATTGATCCGTAAGATAATAGATAGTCCTTTCCGTTATCGGATGTATACCTTCTATGAAATACTCAAGAACCGGGCTTTGCTCACCATTAAACCCAACCGTATTCTGTATAACACCTATCTTATAATGAGATACCTGCTTGTCTATATTGGATACAGTAAGGCGGATACCCATATTGGTTGACTTACCCCATAAACCATCACGGATAACCATATCTTGGCGATCGAATAACATGATTGGGTTGGTCAATGAGCAATATCCGGTCTTCTCAATCCCGAACTCATCGCACAACGCCACGCAGAACTGGTAGGTCCCGGCACGCAGGCTCCCCCCGAACTCCACGACCTCAGGCTCCACGCACGGGGCCGTCAGCAACGGGAACACCAGCAGCTTCTCGCAGGCCAGCCTACACCTCTCTATTGGCTTGTCATCCCCACATGTCTTATACCCATGATAATGATACCAAAAATCACCATCCTCATCCGGATTAAGAGCCTTGTCAACCATAACATATCGCTGGGGATTATATCCATCGGTCCAGTATATCACCTTCCCGCATTTCTCGTCCTTGATCTCTATATCGAAGATCGGATGATGAATGGAGAAATTAAGACAAGGGTCATCAACCCAGTCCTCTATCAAGACCTCCATCAAATCACATATCTCATCGAAACGACCATCCGACTCCTCAAGCCTCTCGCCAAGGATACGATGAATATCCTTTCCTGATCCCGCTAATTGATCCTCTACGGTCTTGACATAATCCAATGATCTCATGAACGTGATCTTAGAGGTATTGTTATCAGGATTCACCAGAAAGAAATAAGTGTTATCACCAGCTATATCATTCTTATACCCAATAACCTTATAGCCATCAAATCGCTTACATAAAAGGGTACTAGGCTCGTTCTGGATCTTTAGCTGGCTTCCATCGTCACCCTCTATGGTAGCGTTCAAGGCAAAGCTGTACTCAGACGGGGATAGATCCTGTGGATGCTTATCCCTGTTCATCCCGGAGTCGGGAACCGCTATGTTAGAATTGTTCTGCACGATGTTATGTTTTTCGCAAAGATAACAAATCCGGCGGATAATCACTTATGTGGCGGATTCTAATAAACTGTACGTATTATGCAAAACATTCAAAGGTACTTATATACTTTTCTACACCAAAAGCATATTTTCACGCTTCATAGGGACATTGTTGAATCCGCTTACACGAAACTGATTCTAAAGAGATCTCTCCACGTGCTTTAATTCCCGGCGTACCTCCGGTATCGTTTGTTAATCATGACTATATAAAACTGGTGTAAAGTTACATATGGTAATTATATACAATTTTACACTAATCATGTTGTAAAACATAAAGTAAAGTAGTATGTATATTACTTTAGTCACATAATTTTGTATCATAAAACTGATAAGATAATGATCAAAGGTTATAAATATAGATTAGATCCTACACCAGAGCAGATTGTCCAAATGGAGAAAACATTTGGCTGTTGTAGGTATGTCTATAATTGGGCTCTTGATCTTAAAATAAAAACTTATCAGGGTGAAAAGAGATCTATGTCAGCGGTTGATTTATGTAAGCAGCTAACGTTACTCAAAAAAGATGATAACCATCTTTGGCTTAATGAAGTATCGAATGAGTGCTTACAACAATCTATACGCTGTATGGATAGTGCTTTCACCAAATTCTTTAGAGAACATACCGGTTTCCCCAAATTCAAATCCAAACATAGGGACAAGAATGTTTTTAAGAATGTCAATTCTGTTAAGTTTGATTTTGAAAACAACAGAGTTAAGATTCCTATCATCGGTTGGATAAAGTTCTTTGCCAATCGACCTTTTGAAGGTAAGATTGGTACGATAACAGTATCCAAATCCTCAACCGGTAAGTTCTATGCAAGTATTTTAGTAGATGACGGAATCCCTAATCCTGACAAGTTTATTATCAATCCCGATACGACCGTAGGGATCGATGTAGGAATCAAGGATTTCGCCGTTCTTTCCAATGGGCAGGTTTTTAGTAATCCGAAGTACTTGGAATCTGCACAAAAAAGATTAGGGTGCTTGCAAAGAAGAATGTCTCGTAGAAAGAAGGGGAGCAACCGATACAAAAAGGCAAAGCATGATGTTGCCGTCTGTCATGAAAGGATTCGAAACCGTAGACAAGATTTTTTACACAAGGTCAGTAAGAAGATAGTAAGTGAGAACCAAACTATTATCATCGAAGACCTCAATGTAGAAGGCATGTTAAAAAATCATTGCCTTGCTAAGGGTATTGCTTCTGCATCATGGAGCGAGTTCTTTAGGATACTGCAATATAAATCAGATTGGCGCGGTGTTAATTTAATTCGGATCGGAAGATTTGAACCGAGTTCTAAGATGTGCGGATGTGGATATATACATCGTGATCTTAAGTTATCGGATCGTGTATGGACTTGTCCTAAATGTGGTGCCGTCAATGATCGTGATTTACTTGCAGCAAATAACATTAAAAGATTTGGGTTGGAAAAACAGAATCTTCTAACCCAAGAAAATATTAACAAAACACCGGTGGTGAACCGGGAATGGGACGTGGAGTTGTCGGCGGTAGTCGGAGCGGTGAAACGTCAAAATGTACTGGTGTAAACTGGTATATAATCACCTATGTCATAAGTAAAGGACTAAAAAACAAAAAAAACTCCCCCATCCTCAAGGACGAGAGAGCTGATAGATATTTGTATTATGAAAAAGAACAATCACTCACCTATTCTTACAATACAGTCACGAGATTCCTTGTTATAGATCATCGTGCCTACCTTAGAATACAAGGTCTTTATATTTTGCCAATTATCCTCGCCGTGAGCGGATACGTTAGTAGGGGCATCACCGGTATAAACCTCCTCGCCTCCGATATTGACAAAATCATATCCACGTTTCTCCATAGAACCGCCCTTATATGCCGTGAACCTGATAGTGACATTACCTTTCTCACGACCACCATACCAGTTACCGTATATACTACACCTGATCTCAAGAGGTAATTTATCGTAATTATCACCATCCAACAACGGCCCCATCTGGATCAAAGCTGCCTCATTACCCGATTCCATGTTATCACCACCATGGATGAGATAATCACCTACCCGTTCCTGCGTGGTCTGGTACTGTTTACTCCAACCAACCAGCTTGCCGTCCACGTCCGGGAGGCCGGTATTATCGAAACCGGTAGCCGTGTCAAAGTCAATGCCGTCCTCGTCAGCCCAGATATACCTAAGCACTAGGTAGTCGAACTCCGGGATGATCACCACCGGGACGGACTCCTGCCTGCACACGAACGTCTTCTCTTCCTTGGTTCCCTCTTTTATAACCTTGTATGTTACCTGACGTATCTCGCCGGTCTCATTAATATCAGCTGTAACCTTAACCTCAGCAGGGCCAGTACCACTTGTCTTATCTAAATGTATCCAATCATTTTTCTTTGCCATATTATCTTTTTTCTTTTTAAAAAACGTATATTCGCGTCATAATCGCGGGGTGGAGAAGAGGTATCTCATTAGGCTCATAACCTAAAGATCGAGGGTTCGATTCCCTCCCCCGCAACTAAATAAATTTGATATACTTATCAAAAGCATTAGGCCACATCCGCTCATAAGACAACATCCTTCTCCTATTATCCTCAGCCAACTCCCGATAATCATTTAACGTGATCATCGACATCTTAAGCTCCTTCATAGCCCTAGCGAACTTACCCGGCTCCTGCTGAGCATATAATTTATAAGCGTCACCAGCACCCTGCATCAAGCCATTCACAGCAGCGTTCTCAAAGATCTTCATCTTGATATACGTCTCGACATAATCCTCAAGGTATCCTAACGCCGTTTCTGGTATGTACGGAAGACCGTCATCGTCCTTAGGCGTAGCACGATATATGATATAAATAAACCCGTCAAACCCAGTATACATAGTATTGCCGGATATAGTTATATCATAATTATCCCAATCGTACTTATCCCGATACTTGTCGGCGGCGCAATCACGCCTCAACCCACGACCTATGGATAACCTTACGGGATGATGATAATGGAAACGAACCTCGTGAGACCCGATATATATCTTCTCCGTGATCGTCTTCTCAAACTCCTCCTTACAGCACTCCGTGCAGGAGTTCCAACGGAAGCCGCGCTCGGTGCGCTCGACCCAGCCGATCTCGTGTTGGAGGTAAGCCTTAGCCTTGTCGCCGCCCGGTATCTCGCAAACCAGAGGCTCACATCTATAAGCGTCAAGCATGTCGAAAAAATCGGAAGGCAATACCGCCTGTTTGTTGCTGGTCTTGACAACCGCCTCGGACATGACCGCTATAACACCCCCAAACCTTTTCAAGGCGATCTCAGCCCACCTATAAACAGACGAGGTATCTATAGCCCCGCTATCATCGTATTTATGTAAATCGGCCTTGATCTCGGCCAATAAGCCCTTTATCGTCATAACAAACTCTTTTGTACAAAGATAGACAATAGTATATATCACACAAAAAGATCCGATCTATTCTCACGAACAAACCGAATCCGATCATAAAAACAAACATTATAGTTTATACACCCATTTAACTCCAAATACCTTGCTTTCCGATTCAACTTCTCTGTACAAGAACTTATATCTCCTTCCAGACTCCATAACCAACCTACATTCCTTGTTCAACGCCGGAGAGATATATAAATGAAAATACTTATTCATGGGCATAAAATCCATACACGTATGGACGTAAGAATATCCACCTGTCCCACGCCTGTTTATAGTCCCGGTAAGTTTATTCAGATATATCTTACGGTTGGGATTAATCTTATGACATAGATAACCGATGTTATTTATATAAACGCCGCCCTCATTATCGAGGTACTTATCACGTATGACCTTCCATATCAAGGACTGACATTCGAGAATATCATTCTTACCCACGATCGTATGCTTCCGTCTCTTCCCGTTTTTAGACATTATCGATCTATAGAACCGAAGAAAGTACTGATCTAATATTTTAAAAGACTTCATGCCACAAATATAATAATTTTATCCTAATTCAAGAATATTTTGATGTCTTGGTGTGAGTGTAACGGTGATAAGGCCGCACTTACCGCCGCGGCACAGGCTGACGCACAGAGACTAGCGCTCCATGTTTTGGGGCAATCGCGCTCCATCGCATTGGCTCTTTCCTGACATAACTGTTTCAGGTTCTCTAGGGCTGCGGCGGTAAATATGCTATACGAATCTAAGATCCTTCTTCTTAGTATGATTCAATATCCTACTAATATGTCTGGTGCTTAATCCTGTTCTTTCCTTTATCTTATCATAGATATAACCCTCGGATACGTATGCTGATACATCTCCTAAATCCTTTATAATTTTATCATACATATCATGTATCTCGTTATATCTTATGATTGAGCTATCCCTCATTCCTCTTTCGCCTATACCATCAACTATGGCATCATTGAAACCGAAGAAACTAATTATTGATCTTATTATATTTATCATCACTGAATCTTTTGAGTTTTCTTGTTAATATCCATATCCGGATTCTCGTCCGTAGGGATCTGCAATTTGGTTATCGTCTCCCTTAACGTCTCAGATACCACATATTCCAGTAACTTATCAGGGCATATGAAATCATAATCCCATTGAGATATACATGGATTATCTTTTTCCGTTCCACATCCCCCTAGTTCTAACGCCGCTTTCCTGTCAAGGGTTATAAGATCCACGTTTATAGCTTCTATATTTATATCAGGTATATAGATATATCCATCATTGATATAATAATAATATTGGTCTATATTCCCGTATTTACGATCCTTATTATTAGCGTACTTCCTTAACGATATAGAGGTGAATATAATATCATCAGTGATGTTAGACACCTTGATAATAGCCGGCCCTATACGGGTATATATCATATCAGGAAGCCTTTTCTTGGATCTCATAAGAACCCGGCATAACTTGAACTCATCAAAGCAACAATCAATCTTCTGGATCCTTTCCATCTCCACACAATTGATATGGGTATATAGCGATTCCTCGCCGAATAAAGTCCCGTCAGCGTACTTCTGGGCTATATAAGATCTAGCTTTTTGCCTCCCTATAGACAATATCCATCTCCTGCTGACATGGGCGTCCTTGCTTATGGAGTTCATGTCATTTATAATCCTAGATACAAACTCTGAATTTTTCATATGCTAAATACTGAGGAGGGGATATACCCCTCCGGTTATCACTTCTTTTTCTTAACCTTGCCTCCGCATTTCATTTGAGGTTTCTTTTTCTCGGAGATCTTGCCTCCATTAGCCATTTTCTTTTTCTTAGTACATGCCATAGCGTTATGTTTTAATATTGATGTTACAATATTAATGATTTTAGTCGATAAACAAATAAAACGTATCAAGAAAGATATAGATCCGACTTACCGCCGCGGCCCTAGAGAACCTGAAACAGATATGCCAGGAAAGAGCCAACGCTTTGGAGTGCGATTGCCCGCCAGTAGAATGTAATATGAGCGTATGGGTATCCATAGATAAAACATACACATCTCCTCCAGGTGCTAAGTTTACCCTTCATTGGGACGGTGGAGACGCTTGCTCTGGGTTTAGTCAAGGAGGAACCGTTAGGTTATACTGTTCGGCAATTATATACATCTTTACACCACAAATATGACCAATTTATTTTATATATAAATAAAAATCCGTACATTTGCAACATGAGATTAGTCGAACAACATACAATCAAGCCATCTTCTCCTTACTACAAGGAACTGATGGATTTATTGCATAAGTGTAAAAACTTATACAATAAAGGTTTGTATGTTGTTAGGCAACATTATTTCCAATACAAGGATGACAATACAGTAAAATACAAATACCTAAACTACTATTCCCTTGAAAAGAAGCTAAGGGATGAAAATGATCCAGATTATAGAGCTCTACCTACGCCTGTTTCACAACAGGTTCTTATGATGGTTGATAGAAACTTCAAATCTTTTTTCAATCTTCTTAATAAGAAAAACAGAGGTGAGTATTCTGAACCAGTTAGGATTCCCAAGTATCTTGATAAGGATGGATTGTTTATGGCTGTATTTACTACCATAGCATTCTCACAAAAATGGATAAAACAAGGAGTTGTTAAACTACCAAAGCAATTTTCCTTCACAACCCGTACCAACAAACAAAATATTCAACAACTTAGATTCGTTCCTAAAAACGGATTTATTTCATTGGAGATCGTTTATAACAAAAAGGAAAAGGAAAGACTTGGTGATAACGGTAAATACCTTGGTATTGACATAGGTCTTAACAACTTAGCATCATGTGTTTCAAACACCGGATCTTGTTTTATCATAAATGGCAGACCACTAAAGTCTATTAACCAGTATTATAATAAACGTTTAGCATATTTAAAATCTAAATTAGGTAAAAACAAATATGTTTCGAAACAAATCATTTCATTAACTAACAAACGGAATAACAAGATCAAAGATTATTTGCATAAAGCAAGTAGGATATTGGTTAATCACGTAGTTTCCAATGGCATTAATACGATCGTAATCGGTCATAACCGATGCTGGAAACAAGAGATCAATATCGGGAAACGAAATAACCAGAATTTTGTTTCTATACCTTTTAATACTTTGATCAGTATGATTTCCTATAAATGTGAGTTAGAAGGCATTAATGTTAGTATTGTAGAAGAATCATATACATCCAAATGTAGTTTCTTAGACAATGAGAAACCGGTAAAGCATGATTCTTACAAAGGTAATCGCTCCAAACGGGGTTTATTCAGAACCGGGTCTGGAGCGATTATCAATGCTGATATCAACGGGGCATTTAATATTATAAGAAAATCAAAAGAATCCTTCGATGTAACTACGTTACCAGAAGGTAGAGGGTTTTGGTGGAACCCGGTACGGATTCCCGTATAGATATATATCATTTTACGATTTTAGTGTAAAATGGTATATAATCACCTACTGTTCTAATGTATCTGACAACTATTCTGCGCATACTACCATATCTGGCAAGTCGGGAAGTTGGTCTAGTACCGGTTTCTTTAGTTCAGGATGTGACCCTAGTAACATATCAGGATCTTGGGATCCAGATTAATAAACAAAAAAGGAGAGACTTATTTAGCCTCTCCTTTTTATTATATATCAGACTCTTAACATTGACCACCAGCTCTTCCACTTACATTGATGGAATTACATGGATATCCACGATCGAAAGATATCGTAGCCTGTTTTGTACCAGATCCAGTAGGTATAGTTACTGTCGTACTTCCGATAGTAGTTCCTGAACTTGTAGCCGTTACCGTTAAACTCTTCTGTGTAGTACATTCATTACTATACGTAATCTCGACCTCAACCCTTAGCGCAGAAGTTCCAGAAGGGGCACCATCACAAGGATTGCCATCTATATAGGCGTTGGCTGACCAATTCTTCACCTCCGGGCAATCGCACTCCAAAGCGTTGGCTCTTTCCTGGCATATCTGTTTCAGGTTCTCTAGGGCCGCGGCGGTAAGTGCGGCCTTATCACCGTTACACTCACACCAAGCGCCTCTATTACCACCGGCTGACCAATAATCCGTGTATGTAGGAGCGGTACAATTAGATGGACATCCCTGCTTAGTGGCGGTATATCTAACCTCATCATTACATACCTTTTCAGGACATGCCCTAGCATCAACTAAATTTTGGAATGCATCCTTGTACTCTTTATACTTGTTATAAGCTTGTTCACTAGCCAAATTCGATGAAGAAGCACAAAATTCACCAGCGCTAACCACCTTAATAGGGCTATCAGGAACACATACATCACCGCATTCGCCCGAACATCCCTTACATACCTCATTGGTATAGATAGTGTAGTCATGTGGATTACAGCAATGTTCACCACCATTCTGCCAATATCCTGTAGGATCGCACTCGCTAGAATAATGCTCCTCGCTATTACCATTATTACACCTGCTATTATCCATATGGTATGTATTATCACATCCGCATCCACAAGACCTTGAATCGTACTCTATTACTTCATCTTGGTCTTGAGCCGACGAACAAGAATTGGTTTGACTCCTTTTCTTACGATAGGTACACCCGTCGCAATAATAACTCCAATTGCCATAAGTAGGAGTATCATCATCATCGGCGCAATCACCATTCTTGTTGGCGTAAGCCTGAGCAGCGTTCTTGGTAGCCGTATCATTCTTGAAAGCGTTTTGAACCTTGCTGTCGGCATCCGCCTTAGATACGGTAGATGTCAACGCTGACAATCCTAAGGCACTATAAGGAACGGATAAAGCTACACCATGTTTACATGTTCCGCAATTATCCTTGTAGAAGGTAGCGCTTCCAGTACCGGTCCACACACAAGTGCCATGCTGGTTAGCGTAATCCTGTCCTCTCTGGTCTAGGATCTGCTCTGCCTTGCTCCTGGCATCAGCCAAAGAAACCTTGCTGGTGATAGGCGTACCGCCGTTGGCTTGCGTAGAGGTCACCGTTATTCTCTGACCAACCCCACCATCGGCGCAATTGTTCTTATAGAAGTCACGGCTTGCCACGTAAGTCCAAGTACATCCACCGTTCTTATTGGCGTAGTTCTGTCCATCGGCTCCACGAACAGCATTCTCGGCCTTCTTATTAGCGTCAGCCAAAGATATGTTGGAGGTATACGGATGTCCCGGCAGCCTGTCGCTACTTACGGATACCATGTCGCCTACGCCGCCATCAGCGCAATTGTTCTTCTGAACCTGACCGGTATAGCTTCCTGTCCAAGTACAAGTGCCCTTCGAGTTGGCCACGGCCTGACCCTGAGAGTTCACGGCGGCCAATGCCTTGGCGTTAGCGTCAGCTTGGGATACACATGACTTAAACTTACCATCAGAGCTAGGACTTGGATCCGTAACATCATTCTGAGTTACGGTAACAGAGCTTCCAACTCCACCATCCGCACATTGACGGGTAAAGGCCTTGGATGCCGTACCAAACCAGAAACATGTATTATTACCACCAGCTATATACCGCTCTTGATTATCAGGATCAGTATAACAGGTATTAGTGTTACGTTGATGTAACTGAGAGATACAGTCCTTACATATAGTCTCTATAGTCTCCCATACCGGTTGCTCGGTCTTCGTATGGCACGTATCATCGTAGTTCTTATTGACGAACGCCTGACCCATTCTGTCGATATAGGCCTTAGCCAAAGCGTCTGCCTCTTCCTGAGAACGGGTTGAGGTGAAGAACTGACCCATAAGATCCGGAGTTACGGTGATAGGATCGGCGTACTGACAAGTAGGACACTTAGGAGTGAACTCCTTGCTATAATTACCTACATATATCTTCAGCTCATCACAAGTACCACGATCATTGGCTATAGCCTGACCTTGCGCCTTGACAGCGGCCTTAGCAAGCTCGTCGGCGGCAAACTGACTCTCATAAGAATAGAACGGACCACCAGTGACATCAGCCTCCGTAACGTTAACAGATGAAGGTATCAATCCGGATGGACAATTATTCTTCTCGAACACCTCACTATAATGACCGGTGTACTTAGAAGCCTCATGGCAAGTACCACGCTCATCGGCAACCCTCTGTCCTTGATTCATGACAGCGGCCATAGCCACCAAGTTAGCCTCATCCTGCGATACGCAAGACTGGAACGGATGACCATCGACCATATCCTGTGTCACGGTGAACGGATCTCCTATCTGATTAGCTCCACAATTGCTCTTAGTGAACTCGAAGCTAGCCCTACCGGTATACATAGTGGCGTTAGAGCAAGTACCCTTGGTGTTAGCCAAAGACTGTCCTTGAGCCTGTACGGCGGTCATGGCCATAGCGTCAGCGGCGGTCTGGGAGTCTTTAGACTGGAATGGGTGTCCTTCTACCATATCTTGGGTGATCGTCACCTTAGATCCGATCTTACACTCACCACAGTTGTTTCTCGTGAACTCCAAGGAAGCGCGACCAGTGAATGTGCAAAGGGCATGGACGTTAGCGAGAGCCTGTCCTTGGGCGTCAACGGCGGCCTTAGCCTTGTTATTGGCATCCTCCTGAGATACGGTAGACGTGAACGGATAACCGTCAACCATCCTATCATTTACCGTATAAGTACCACCAGTGCCAGTACCACAATTGTTACGGGTAAACGTACGTGTATAAGTACCGGTATATACAGGCACCTTCTCGCACTTACCTTTTACGTTAGCCACATCCTGACCTTGAGCCTCGACAGCGGCCTTAGCCTTATTGTTGGCGTCTTCCTGAGATACGGTAGACCTGAAATCCCCTGTCACCATAGTCTCATCCACGACAACCTTAGTACCGTATTGAGTCTCATCACAGTTGTTACGAGTGAACTCCTTATTATACCTACCGTAGTAGATCGTCTTCTCCTTACACTCACCTTCTAGGTTGGCTTGTTGCTGGGCGTTAGCCTCAAGATCGGCCTTAGCCTTATTGTCAGCATCCTCCTGAGAGATAATAGAGAAGTACTTACCAGCGGCTACAACATAAGTATAAGGTTGACCGATATGGAACTCATCGCAATTGTTTCTAGTGACTGTCTTCTCCATCCTTACGTTATAGTAGACGTTAGTCTGACAGTCGCCACGCTCGTTGGTGATAGCCTGACCTTGCGCCTCGACAGCGTCCTGCGCCAGCTTGTTGGCGGCATCCTGCGATACCGTAGAAGTGAACGGATATCCAGAACACATCTTCTCGTCCACGGTGAAGTCAACAGGAGTAGAACCCTCAGGACAGTTGGTTCTCTGGAATACCTTAGAGTACGATCCGGTAAATACCGGTATCTTCTCACAGTTACCCTTGATATTCGCTATATCCTGGCCTTGAGCCTCGACAGCAGCCCTTGCTAGGCTATTAGCGTCTTCCTGAGATACGATGGATCTGAAGTCTCCTGTAACCATCGTCTCGTTAACAACCACATCCGTACCGTATTGGGTGGAGTCACAATTGTTACGGGTAAAGGTCTTGCTAAACTTACCATAATAGATATTCTCCTTAGGCTTACACTCACCCTCCAAATTGGCTTGTTGTTGACCGTTCTTCTCAATATCCTCAAGAGCCTTCCTATCGGCGTCCTCCTGAGAGATGGAAGATACGTACTTGCCCTCAGGAATGATATAAACATATTCCTGACCGTCACTGAACTTATCGCAATTATTACGTATAAACGTCTTCCTCTGCTCCTCGTTATACCAGATATCGGTTATACACTCACCATGCTCGTTGGCGTATTTCTGACCGTTCAGGGCTATATCCTCCATAGCCTTGGCGTCTGCGTCCTCCTGCGAGATAAACGACTTGTAAGTCCTTTCCTCGACCGTATACAACACCACCGATCCATGTTGGTTGGCCAAACAGTCATCCTTGGTGAACGGCTGAACCATCTTGATATTATAATAAACGGGCTTGGCGTCTTGGGCTATCATATACTCCTTGACAATATTACCGTCCTTTGACGTTATACGGAACTTAGCCGTACAGATCTGACCGGTATAATTAGCCTTGTATACGATGTTAAGCTTATTATCGCCTACCCCATGGCTCTTGTCGTTAATGGCAAAGCAATTACCCTCGACACAATTCTTATCTATTTCCCTTGCCATATTATCCTTCAGTTATTCTCCATGAAACATCATCTCCGGCCTCTACCCTCACGATTTGGGTATCACCATCCTTATTAAGCGTCAACCTTTGCGGATCCACGTTGAAGGGTGGTTCCGGCTCCGGCTCACTACCATCACCGCAAGTGCAACATACCAGCTCGATATCATACTCGGTATTGGACTTGATATCGATGACAACCTGACCGTTCTCGCTAGTCACGTTATCGAAGTCATGATCAAGTATGATATAAGGTATATCATTAGGCTGTTGATTGATATTAACAACCTTACCGTTCAAGACAAACATCTCATGATGTTGTTCGTTATCCATATTCTTAGGCATAGCTATGACAAAGCTAGCCTCATACAAATCAGTGGCTCCGGGATCCTCAGGATCGGCATACACTATATACCTGCTATCCTCTTCCGGTACCTTCATGGATAATCCGTTCACGTTCATGGAAACTATATAAGACTTGCTCACCGAACCACCAAGAGTAAGGCAGGAAGCCTTGACCGAGGCGGAGTTGAGCTTGGCGTTGATGACCGCCGTCCCACCCTCCATGTCGAACATGATATTGGTCGGATCCACGCTTACCCGCTCCATACCCTTCTGGGTTATAGTGGCGAGCTTCGTAACCTTGCCTTTCTCGACCGCTACGTAAGTCTCCCTAGGTAGCCTACCCATCCATCCCGGCTCTACCTTGATAGCCACCTTGTCGGGGCCGGTACCGGAGATCTTGTCGTAGGATACCCATGAGGAACCTTGCTCGATCTTGGCAAGAATATCTTTTAAATTATTCGCCATATCACTCTGCTTGCGTTATAGTCCATTTATCACTCTTACCTACGATAATCTCCAGAATCTGCTCACCACCCTCAGGAGGATACTCGAAGTTAGTAGGCTTAATCTCAAACACGCTGGCGCCACCACAACCAAGATCGCAGATCATGTCCGGTAACCATCCCTCCTCGAAAAAACGCTCTATAAGCTCCCTGACGGCCTCTGAAAAAGAATCAAGCTCCAACCTATCTGCTGGGACAGACCCTTTCTTAAGTGTCTCACCACATACCCAACCGTCACACTCGGAAGCCAAGACCGTATCATACACTCTCTTAGCCATAGCATGAAGTATTTAAAATATTACTATTCAATGTAGTATATACGATATTAACATCAGCGAACTCATCGCCCATGCAATACCTTTTCTTAAACTTAACAGATCTTCCGGAAACCACATACCCGTCGTTAGGTACGATAGTACCGCAGTAGGTCACGCTAAGAACATTCAGAGGCTCGTATCTTAACCTTACGGCCTGCACTCCCTTAAACGAATCCCTTTGGATGGACGCCGTTGCTCCAGATACGGCAACCAGCTTCCTTACCAGAGACTCGATTACGCTATTCATGCCATCTCCGTTCCTGATATCTGCCTCAGGAAACGACTGACCATCATATATGATCTGGGAACTGTAGATACTACATTCATTTCCCGGTCTATATTCCGGCTTACATGGATTACAATTACTTCTCATGTCAAATTAATTTATTGATCATTCTTCTTAACTCGGATATCTCCGCATCCCTGTCCCGTATAGCCTTTATCATAGCGTTAAGGGTATCGGACATATCGCAATTAGGGGACAATCCCAGCGACTCCACACGTACCTTATCACCGGGATAAATACAATCGGTGCTCATATATGTAGAACATGGCACCTTCGTCTCATCTACAGTAGGCCTGTATTGTTTTTTGTTGCAACCGTTCATCACCAAACCTCCTCTTCAGTTCCGCTATCCCCGCCGCTACCACCGGCGTTGACAAGCTCGTTTATAATCCTCTTCAAATCCAGAACCTCACGATGGTACAAATCTATCTGCTTATCCCTAGACGCTATAATACGCCTCAATGAGTCTACAACGACAGATATATCAGTACCTTTCTCTATACCGTCCACCACCAACTCATCACCTGAGTATAAGACGCATTTATCATATAAAACTATAGGACATCCATAGCCAACACAAGGCTCGTCCTGACAATCCCGATCGCAAGGATCACAAGGATCGTTAGAGCATTTGTTAAGAAATCTATCTATCTTAACGCCATGACAACACTCCTCGGGACGTTCCCGTGAATGATCATGACAACAACCACCTGAATTGCACATATTAATAATATTAATGTTTTTAGCAAAGATACTTATTTGGTTTGATTATAAGACAACATACGTTATTAAACAACGAAGCCGAGAATTATTCCCGGCTTCTACAAATTGTAATATCAATCAAATATTATCGTACAGCAAATCATATGCTAAACTCCCAAAAGCTAAAAATAGCAATATAAAAGACAGGTTAAATTCTATCATCCACTTCTGCCCATCGCCCTTGCCTATTCTCTTAGCGAAGCCTTCTCTTTTTAAGACCATCAAAGTAACAGGCTCGTCTTTTAAATCTATCCCAAAAGAAGAGAGGAACGATTTTATCACAAGAGACGACGAAGGATATTTGATAACATCAGATAATTTTATACTCTTGTTATCAATATCTCTAGCCTTATTCATCAAATCAGTTATACACACATACTTTTTATCCCTCATCTTTCTTCATATTTAATAAAGCCATAATTGTTCACGATATCACATAAATCCTTTTCGGATAAATCAAACCATTCTCCCAATCTTCTATATTTACTATATTTATCATGAATGACCGATTCTATATCTCTGTCAGACACAAACATCAATTTAACAAAAGGAGAAAATGTAGAAGAGCTTTTTATCCTCTTAAATGGATTAGAAGATCTACCTATTTTATATAACAGCGTATTCTCATCAAACGCTATATATGTTTTATAGGGCTTATCTCTTTTAGTGCAAATATTTTTCATAGAAAATATAGACAGATAAATATAATCTATATCAAGTATATCCATCAGTACCCTACATTTGTAAGGATCTTCAATAAAAAGCATATCCAATTTAAGTATTAAATCCTGAATACGAATATACTGATCATTATCCACACGAATAGTCTTTCCAGATAACGTATCTACCACCTCAACGCTATCTCTCATATTAAAATATTTACGTGAAAAATAATCCAAAATTACGCTATGCTCACAATCATCCATATTAATAAATCTGTTAAACTTATTAAACTACATACAAGCTTTAAAACATTCCTCAGGAACCCGAGGGTTCCCCTGGAATGTAATCCCGGTTAAGGGATAAGTCAGGATCGCTCCTGTTAGTACCCATCGCCAATGTTGGAAAGGGTTTCGCGTAGGCGGCACTGTTTCACCAAATACGCTACTCCTTTTAACCACCTGCCTTAGAGCAAGGGACTTGGGTAAACATCCCTTGGTAACTATATATTCCTGACCAACGTAGCCTCTATTTCAAGGCTTAGGCTAATAACCTGACCCTGTTAAAGGGTATATTAAAAACGACTAATAATTTTTATCGATTTTAATACTATTTGAGGTTATTATGGAAAACACAAACGCATTATTACCAATAACATTGATCCTCTTGATCAATATTCTCAATCCATTTCTCACACTCAAGATTAAGATCAGCGTATTCCTGTCCTTCTACCATCAAAACCTCACGAGCCTTGGCATTGGCATCCTCAACCGATATCCATGATCTAAACCTATTGGCTTTGATAGAATAATATACCCTACATGATTTATATCCAAACGGGCATACCTTCTCAAACCAATCACCGATCATAGTATTATAGAATACAGGTGAACAACTACCCTCGGCATTAGCCTTCTCCTGACCTTCTTTCATGAACTTCCTATAGGCTAACGTATCGGCGTCTATCTGGGATATATCGGATATGACAGCTCCGGCTGGTAATTCATATACAATACCTTCCTTGCCTGATGTGCCAGCCTCGCAATCGTTCTTGTAAAACAAGCCACGAAAAGTCTGTGAGGCCCAGTCCTCGCAGCAAGCCCCGACGGAGTTGGCCTCCCCCTGCCCGATCCGGTTCAGCTCCACCCTGGCCTTATCATTGGCATCCTTCTTGGATACGTAAGAGACAAACCTACCTTTCTCTACACATATCTGTTCCTTGGATCCCTTACCGCTTACGCAATTGTTCTTAATAAACTCATCGCATACCTGATCATTATACCATACGGACGGTATTATGTCGGCATATGTGTTGGCGTAGTCCTGACCATTGGCGTTGATATCATCCTCAGCCTTGCTGTCAGCCTCCTCCTTCGTATCGCCAAAATATACGTTGGGCGGGACCCGGTAGTCAACAGAGCCGCCCACGTACCCGGCAGGTAGGTTGTTTCTGGTGAACGTCCGTACTATTTCTTTATTGCCGTATATCATCGTAATTAACTTTGACACAAATATACGATTAAAATCCAAATCACAAAGGAAGAGCCTTTTTGCTTCTCAAAACCTTATACAAATAATCCCTTAACTGTTCTTCAGTAGTTATATATCCAAACTCAATCATCTTGGCTATATCAATTTCCAGTTCCATCAATTCTTTAGCCTTAATCTCTTCACCTACGGAATTTCTTATCATGGTCTCATGAAGACCATAAACGATAATATTTACAGACCTAGCTAAATCCTGTACCTTATCTTTAAATCTTGACGAATCTACAATCTTAGATAAAGCAGAAGACATTCTCTTGTAAGCATCACCAGCCTTATCCCTGTAATCTATAAGCTGATCATGAACAAATCTAATGACTTGAACCTCAAACCTTGGATTTATCCACATAGCAAACTTGATAAACAAAAACGGGTGCATCCATACTTGCTTCTTAGGTCTTCCAGATTTACCATGTTCTTTTACAGTAGACTTCTTAACTAATTGATTATCAATTTTTGGGCATTTTTGCCCAAAACTATTAATAGATAAATCTTCTAATAACGCATCAATAAACTCCTTTGTTTTAGTCGAAGATAAAAACACATCCATCTTCCTTTGCTCATTCCCTTCCAAAGAGTTCCATTGCCTCACCAACTCATACGCTTCAAAATAACCATCACTCGTTCTTTGAAAAACGTTAAAATCACCCATCTTTCTTGTTAAAACATTTACTGTCTTCATTTTTTAATCTAATTTTGAAGTTAATAATTAATTACTTTATGTCCGCTCCCTCGTGAGAGTCGGCGGACATACAAAAATAGCCAATTGGTGTGACAAACACAATCCAATTGGCTATTTTTAATATCCTAAAATCAGGACATTAATTACCCATTACAAATCTTATCCTCCAAAGCATAAAGAACTTTCGCTACGGTCTTATCACCACTTACCTTCACGCAAGAATCTCCGAGATCCCGGACATCTATAGCCTCCCTGATAGTTGTAAATTTTATAGTAAAACATAGTAAACTACTTAATTTTAAACGCTTCACCGGGACTCGCAACCTCATCCCTCAGCGTCCGATTATAGAGGATATCAACTCCTACCCTCTTGATATTCAAAGCGGCGTTAAGATCCCTGTCAAGGGTCAAGCCGCAATTCTCACAGATAAAAGTCCTGTCCGACAAAGTCAAGTCATCCTTCTTCCAACCACAATTACTACAGGTTTTGGAGGAAGGATAAAATCTGTCTATGACAGATAGGGTCTTTCCATACCACTCACACTTATACTCAAGCAAGGACCTGAATAGGCTGAAGCTGGCATCGGATATAGAATTGGCTAATCTATGACTCTTTAACATGCCTGAGACGTTCAAGTCCTCAATACATATCGTGTCGTAGTTATCGACAAGATAAGTGGTTAGATTATGTAAGAACCATAATCTCTTATTAGATATCTTATTGTACAATCTAGCTATTCTAAGCCTATTCTTATGCCATCTACTGCTACCCTTGACTTTTCTTGACATATGCTTCTGAATCCTTGATATCTTGGATTGGTTTTCTCTAAGATGCTTAGGATTATCTATGACAACTCCATCAGATAAGGTGGCGAATTCCTTTATTCCTAAGTCTATACCTACCTCCTTACCAGTCTTAGGTTTCTTGGTTATCTCGCAATCAACGGTTATAGACACGAAATACTGATTAGAGGGATTCTTAGATATAGTACAAGAAATAATCTTACCGTTATCAGGTATATTCCTGTCAACAACCATCTTCACCCATCCTATCTTCTCAATTCTGATCCTGTCTCCCTCTATCCTGAATTTCTGGTTAGGAAGTCTATAAGACTGGGTATTACCTTTCTTCTTAAACGAAGGCCTGCCTATCTTCTTTTTCCTGTTCTTGGAGAAGTGTTGTTTTAAAGTCTCCTTGAAATCCATCACCTTCTGTTGGATAGCCGCTGCCGATACCTCGGATAGCCAAGGCTTATTATCAATAAGATCAGACTTCTGGATAATATTGGGATTAGGATTGATATCCTTATCATAGGAATTAAAAGAAGCGACATTGGCGTTCCAAATAAGACGCACGCATCCAAAGGTCTTGGAAAATAGTATTTCCTGAGACCTGTTAGGATATATACGATATTTGAATGCCTTTATCATGCCTCTAATTTAGTAATTATGCTATTGATTTACAATATAATTAAGTGATATTTATGAAGTTTTTATCATACTAGTAACCTGTTAATATGTTCCTTTAACGATCTTATCTCATCCGGGCATAACCCGCAATCATTATCGCATAATGACCTTTGTAGACGAATTATCTTGCCCCAATAAGATACATCAGGCTTATTCCCGATCCTGTACCTATGATACCTCATGTATCCACTCCATTGACAAGACAGCCATTCGTCTACGACCCTACATAGGTCTATTCTATCAAGGCTTGATATACTTTGCGCGCCCATCCAGAATCTCCTTTCTCATTTCCTGTACCTCCTCGTCAGGCGGGCATCCATATGGCAGGTTCTTGATCCATTCACGGATCTTTTTCTGCATATTAAGATAAGATACACCCACGCCATCACCCTTGGTACGAACTTGCTTATATATACTAACCACGTCACGTTCCATGGTCTGCAACGGATCTTGCATAACCATACAACCAGCGGTGCTTCTAGAAGCATATTCCCTATCGCTAACAACGGTAGAAGAAGAATGATTCATCATACTTCTCTCAATTCTTTCTCTCTCGGCCCTTAACGCCTTTTCCTTACAAGTATTACAACCCATAACTATATTTTTTTATTCAACAATCCACGCAATTGGTAGCCATCTCAAGAAGCTCTCCGACACGATCAATGATCTCATGAGCCGCCTCTATATTGTCCAACCTAACGTTAGCCTCCGCTACGACCATAAGTGTCTCCATCTCCTGTATCTTATTTATAAGATCCTTATCCTTGTCCTCGCATAGGATATCAGTCTTAATCCATAGCCGATCAAGACGTCTGCGTATAAGATCCGTCTTAAGATACTTGCGACTGAAGTTGTAAGTAGAAGGGCTACCTATGATCTTGATATCATATATACCATCAGGTAGGTCAAGGTACTTGACATTACAATCATCGTAATTAAAGCAATTGAGACCTAGTGTTAAACTGGTAAAGGTATTGACCTGATTCTTGCCAAGGAACAACGTAACGGGGTCGGACATGCCCGGCGTAGTGATCTCGATAATCGCCTTCCTGTCCTCCAGTAGCCCCCACTCAGACTCATCCAATACCTGAAGCACCTTAGGATCACGTGTCTCTAGCACCTGAAATGACAGCCTAATATCATTCATATTAACCTTCTTATCGTACCGGCACAAGCTATCGTCATAACGAGCCTGCATATCAAGGTCCGGGACATCGGTATAATATGTCTTGACCTCATGACCGTTGATAAACACCGATGTTATCTGGCAAACATGAGACCTAGCGACATCGAAAAACACCATCCTTACATTACCCTCATAATCAACGCCAGATGTCGGGTATGTTAGTATCTGGGTATTATACTCACCATCGTTACGTCTAGCCACGACAGTAATTACGATAGGTTTCTCTATATCGTAATCATCCATAATAATCCTAGCGGCGAACTTATCATGAATTATCTTTGGTATGATATTAATCTGATTCATCTCGTATCTTTTTCACAAAGATACTAATTTGATCAACATCACAAATACAATCATAAGATAAGAGCGGCAAGAAGATCGTCCTCGCTAAGAAGAATGCCTCCGTTGATAGCCATGAATATAGCTAGGTAAAGATAAAGAGATCTTAGATCGTATTTAAGCATCCTCCCTCTAAGGGATACAATAAACTTGTTAAGGTCAGGGTTGTCCCCGGCTACAGACATATAACTCTTAAAAAGGAACGTATCGTATATAGGATCGGATGTAGATGGATCGGTATCATCATAAGAGAAGTCACATATCTCCACCCATAACCTAATAGACTTAATGATCAAATCCTTTACAATAGACTTATTCACCATACAACCGAATCTTACCAAAGCCACGATATCACCCCACTTCTGCCCAGATACATCCTCAACAATATACATAGCCCCATTTAGCGGATCTTTCACAATAGACGATAAAACACTCTTACATCCAATAAAATCAGATAGATCTTGAATGTTAAACATATCATTATCATGGTTAAAGATGACATATATATCACCACTTCTTACAATAATAAGATTACTCATCACGAATCCTCCACAAAAGAATTAATATCAAAACAGTCATCATAAGAGTATAGGCCAAACTCATATCCTTCCTTGCCCTCCTCTATGTCAGAAATAGCTCTATCAGCAATAGATCTTAACTCTAATAGACTTACACCTAAAAAATCTAAGGCCTCTTTCAAGTACTTATATAAGGACGAGGTTTTTAACTTCCTTAAACCCCTCGTGAATCAAATGACTATTGAATATACTGAAAAGAACTTTATCATTCCTGCCGTCAAACCTTTTGCCATTGTTTTTAAGACTACCATCAGAGTCAATCATCTTCCTTATCTTACTCGCAGATCTGGTATTTATGATATTCACCATAATCATAACTTTGTAATCAACAGCGGCTCTTCTAGCTTTATTAGCCCTCCCCTTTGAACTTACAGGTGCATTGTCCTCGCCGCCAATATACCTGAACTTAGCCTTGCCTACAAAGCATGATGGATAAACCTTGCGAATATTCCACTTATAATTATAATCACCGATTGATCTCATGATCGACAACTCGCTATCAACCACCATCGATATCATCTTATAAGCCTTCTCAAAACACTTAAACGATCCTACATACTCATAGATAAACCGGTACGTCATACCTAGCTTAAAATCTTTATCAGATATCCTATTAAACACTATAGCTCTATCAAAGTTGATGATAATAGCCATAATAATCTTAAGCCTAAAGTAGGGAGATATATAAATATCATCAGGACTGATGTTCCTAGGATTAGCCGTGGTATAATCAGCGCCAGCGAAAGTATCTCTACGTTTCTTGAAATTACGCGGATATATAGGCTGACCTTTAGATAGCTTAATGCAAGTACACCCCTCATCTACCTGCTTCTTCTCAGCCTCGGTATACACCGGAAATTCCTTTATCATAGAAGAGCATTTCCTTATATAATTCAAGTCGAAATTCATATTGTTCATATTTTGTCCACTTCAAATATAAGCAAAATATAAGACCTTTAAAAGAATAAGATGAATTAATTTCCCTATATATCACCATTATTATTTCATTAATAACATAACTTGCTGAAACACAGTTGTCCATTTTGTGACATGTGTAATAAGAAGCTTCGCCTCTTTCTGAAGCAAATCTCATTATAAAGCATTCCTTTATTTAATTCTTACCAATTTCTAATTAATAACCCGATTAATGAAATGATGTTAGCTAACGCCTTTTATTATCTAAAGTAAACATCCAAAAAACATTAATTTAAAAATGAGTAGTATGTTGGCAGATAAAGATCTTAATAATCCCACTCAAGACTCTTTATGATTGTATTATTGAGATATTTACTATATCCTTACATTCGATCTTATTTGGCAGATGACTACTATCTTTAAACATAATGATCCTATATGTTTACTTCTTTTCTGCGCTAAAGCGTGAAGTGCCAAAGGGAATCGGCAGGGTGGATCGTGAGTCGCTCCGCTCCTGGCCGGCCATGGAAGGCAACCACCAGCCCCACGCCATGACGCCGCCACCTTGTTCATTGGCTTCCAACAAGAGCCACCTAAAAACAATGCTTGTCTATACAATTATCTCTACGGTTCCAGAAGTTAAATAAGAACTATTTGGCTTTAAGGAAAGTTGTTAGTTAAAAAGATGGTTAATTAAGTCATCTGGTCAAATAAAATCTTTATATTCGCGTCACGGTCGGTTGGATGAGTAGGTTTAGTCGGTGGTCTGCAAAACCATATACCTCGGTTCGAATCCGAGACTGACCTCATATTTGCAATTCTTTTCTGGGGTGATAACCAATAGGTGTATGGGGTTTCTTGTACACCTATTATTTTATCAATCCGAATCTTTTCAACAACACGAATAATACAACCAATATACCTAAGATCGACATAAAGATAATAGCCATCGGCCACCTTGATTCCTCATTATCGTCTATATCCTTATGCTTGATGTCTGTCTTCTTATCAATATCCTCAATACCGGTGATCGTCTTATCAACGCCAAGGGAATCGGTCGTCACCGTGCTATCCCGCCGGCCGATGACGATATGGGCGTCAGTCACGGACGATACCGGTCGCTCTCCCGTGGCGGGATCAATATCCTTATCCGTATCGAATTTCCTCTCAGTTATAACGATATCGGCATTAAGATCAGAGGTCTTTATCTCCACCATCTTGCGGTCTATAACTTCGTTTATCATCGTCTCTATCCTGCTTATCAGCCGGCTATCAATAGACGCCTCGCTAACCTGCCTCCTGCTTCCACAAGAGGACAGGAATAGCGACAGACCTAAACAAACAATCGCCCTAAGACTTATCCTTAACCTCATCATCGGCAATCCTCCTTATATCGTCAAACGTCTCGTCAGGTATGTTCTTGGAAAAACTAAACATCTTGAATACGTTTATCCTATTGAATACAGCCTTGAACACCTTAACCAGATAAGCGTCAGCAAAAGCATCCCCTATCGTATTCAGGAAAAGCATAACATATCCAACAAGAGCTATATACACCCCATATTTGGTAACGGTAAGTATCATGCTAGCCTCCTCCTCGATCGGGTATAACGTCTTATATATAACACATAATGTCATTACTATAAAACAGGACAAAGCGAACTCCTTAAGAATATCAGTTAACCTGACCTCCCTAAGCCATCTCTTAAAACTAAACCTTCTTCTACGACTCCGTCGGAGCTTCCAGCCCCTTATGCTTTGCGCTAACCTAGCTAAAAAATTAGCTATTAATACTATAAGTAATACAATCAATAAATGATGCACTGGCTGGAAGTAAGCCCAACAAGAGGCACCATACGCAAGCGCAATATTCCACAAAGCCCCTACTCGCTCTATCATGTCTTTGTCTTTCATTTTGTACCCTACTCGCAAAGTTAACTACTATACCATTAAGTACCTAAAACACCACAGCGTGTATACCGTTCCTAGTATCAAGGCTATCAAAATGCAACCAACCCACCTTCCCTTCAAGCCGGAAAGGATATGGTAACATATCTTGATGATCCAAAATCAAACCTCTGGCTTGTTCCGCCGTCATCGACTTGACATCAAAATCACCGGCCTTACCCAACACATGAGCGGATAGATAAACATCTTTCTTATCCTTAACTATCTGACAGATGTTGCATCTAAGACCACGTTGGGAAAACTGCCCTTGCTTATCCCAGTTATTACAATACATAGGCTGTTTGATTATATCCCTCCGTAATATAAGAAGATTATGGAGAAACGCTGTATCAAGAAACTGCCACGATCTGTCCTTCCACTTATTATATGTATGAGGACATACTAATTCCACTATATCAAAATACGAACCTAGTTCTTTTATAATACTATTTCTATCCATATTATCCGTTTTTTAAATAATGCAAAATAATAATACCACGATAACCTGATCCTCCTCGACCGATCGTAGCCCCATTATTAGAAGCTTTAGAGGCTCCTCCACCACCACCACCATAATAAGTGGCATTACCTCCATTTTCGCCATCAATAATAACACCCTCAGTATCCTCAGCTCCAGCCCCATCACCTCCTCCGTGATTGCCACCTTTACCTCCGGATAAAAAGCCTTTATCCCATCCTCTTGTATAAGCTCCCGATCCACCACCAGCGCCCATAGGATAAGGGTATCGGTCAGGATATTTGTTGTTAAAAACATATGATCCATCTTGCCCTGGATTTCCCGGGGAAGGATCATGACCATCCCCTTTAACTCCATATCCGCCTCTTCCACCGTTACCGGCAATAGCCTGATATATACCGAATATACTATCACCACCTATATCTCCTACAACCACCCTATATGTAACACCTGGATTTACGGATATAGTCCCAGTTAGTACACCACCTCCGTTACCGCCACTCCCGGCATTATATACATCGGAATATCCTCCATTAAGACCTCCGGCGACCAACGCGAACTCAACCTCATAGACCCCATCAGGAACCGCCCAATATCCATTATCCTGAGGAGATAATTCCTCGAATACCTCTATTATCTTCCTTTTGGGTAACATTCTTCTTCTCATCATAAGGCAAATAGGATTTTACCCCCCCCCCAATTTAGTTTTAAAATATTGATATTCATAATATTATTCTGGTTTAATCGTCCATCTCTGGGCGTAGTTATTTTTTAGCACATATATCTTCTCCATAGGTGTAGCGGGAGACCCGTTGGACGAGCCTTTCACGAATCCCTCTGGGGCCTGCTCCGTTCCGGAAGGACGCTGGTTTTCGGTTGGATAAGTAGCTCCATACATGCTTACCGAAAGACTATAGAACTGGTTCCTCTTCCCATCCTTAGCCACGGATGTCATAGTAATCTGATCCCATCCTACAACAAGGTCGTAGAAAGAGTTCACGAAATCATCTGATCTTTTTTGGCTATGAGTGGAGTAATCCACTTTAAACCATGTAATAGACCTCATCTCATAAATATAATCCGGTAGCTTGTCCATCCTAATACCATTACTATGACTAACGGAAAAATCTGTAAGATAATTCAATCCTCTACCCGACATATTATCATCATTCCAACTCGTCCTCCTTTCTCCATTCATCCAGTCTTTTAAAAAAACAAAATTATTAATGTTAGGATTTATCTTATCTACCTCGAAAAAAGGAAGGGTATTTATATCAAAATAATTCCACATATCAGAAGGTCCGGGAGTTATATTCAACGAAGTTAATTTAGGAAGATCATTAAACTCCTTTATATACCTATCCAAATAACATGAAGACAATTCAAGGGTTTGAAGATTTTTCATATTTTTTATATTCCTTATCCCGCTAGATTCTATATCCCTAAGATCAAGCATATTAAACATATTTAAATAATATACCTCTGTCTTACTGGTTATAGCCTCAGGAATTACGGTCATTCTTTGCCCTATATTTTGAAGATCGATATAAATTAACTTTTTGGATCTTGACAACTTGTCTACAGGTATACCGTCATTAACATACAGCGTATGGGATACGACCAAAAACTCAAGTCCTGGTATATCCACAATCGGGAAAGCCGTCATCTTGCAAGTTTCGATATCGGCATAATAAATATCACAAGTAAAATCTATCGACACAGCCCGTTGTACGTCCCTCCTCCCATCAGCGTAAGCATGATTATCTATAGGTACGTATTGCGATCCATCCTCCTTCCTGAACCACCACGTAGTATTGGGATTTTTCCTATGTTGTATTGCCAAAGAACGGAATATAATACGATAATTATCCTTCCCTTGAACCTTGGTCATAGGAAACTGCTCCTTTATTCCATCCCCCCAATCCACATTAGCCATACCGGGCTTTCTGGATCTAAACTCAACAAACGTATTATATGGATTATTAACGATAGGATCGGGTACATAATTATAATCATCGGTATAAAAATTTCTAAGTGCCCTATCCCATGTGGTGAACCACACGAACTTGTTGGATGATGCCTCATATTTATATAATGTCTTAGCCATTACCTATCTTGTTAAAATATTCTACAATAACATTCCTGTCCAATCCCATAGAATCACACAAATACTCCCCTTCTGGTTGACCCCCAAACGATAATACCTTATCCGTATCATGAGCTAAAACATCTCCATTGCCTACAAAGGTACGCCCGTCGTCAAATACAATAAGCTTATATGGCTTATACGACCTCGTGTCAATATCAGAAGATCGTATTGACCTTAACACCGAAGCCTCTGGTGCCATACTAAACCTCCATCCATAATTATTCATAAGCACATAAACCATCTCCATAGGATTCGACGGAGAGCCATTAGACTGACCCTTTATAAAACCAGAGGGAGCCTGTAATACGCCACTAGGCCTTTTATCAACAGGATTGGCAGCCAAATACATACTTAGATACAATCCATAAAACTGATTTCTTTTGCCATCGGAAGCAGAGGAGGACATAGTGAGATAATCAAACCCCATCACCTTCTCATATAATGTTGATATAAACGTATCACATCGACTTTGGGTCAACAAGGAGATATGCATATAAAAACTACTCATAGATCTCATCTCATATATATAATCCGGTAGATTGCTTACATCTATATTACTATAGCCATATGAGGCGACAAGGCTAGTGATATTTTCCAATCCCTTGCCGATCATATACGGATGCCAACTCACGACAGACCCATACCATCTATTTATATGATCGAAGGTCCTTAAGCTAGGATTTATCTTATCCACCTCATCCATAGCCGGGCATGTATTAGGGTCAAACGATGGCATAGCCACTCCCGGGGATATATATAATTCTCTTAACTTGCTAAAAGACAGCCATTCCCTTGGATATACCCTAACCCTGCAACCTGCCAAAGCTAATGTTACAAGATTAGGCCACATAGAGGGGAATTTCCTTATATTAGAAGACTCCGTATCATTAAAATCAGCCGTTTGATTTAAATTAATGCCTTTTAACTTAGTCAACCTATCCCAATCGTCTGGTATGGATGTCAATGTCCCTACACCCAATTCGCTAAGTGATATATACTCTATATTTACCGATCTACGTATCCTGTCTTTAGGGATATCGGTTATATTCCCATCGCCGGTAATGGATAAGGTTAAGTTGATAATACTTGGGGCATCTAATATCGGGAATCCTACCATCATTATCCTAATTGCTTGAACGAATGTAATATCATTCGTAAAAGTCATAGTAATGACCCGCTCTTTATCTAGCCCATCAGCGTAAGCATGATTAGGCGCAGGGATATACTCACTCCCATCTTCCTTATAAAACCACCATGGATGGCTATCCGGATTCTTACGATAACTTATATCCCTTCTTCTGAACATCAACCTATATCGCCCGTATATGGATTCGCTCCTGTCCTTCACGAAAGGAAATTGATCTTTATTCCCATCACCCCAATCGACCTCGCACATGCCGGGGGTCTTGGAATAAAACTGTATACTCTCATTATAATTATTAACATCCAATATAGGATCAGGCACATCATCAGTAGTATCATTCCTGTTAACGCCCCTAAAAGCGTATTTACCCTTAGTAAAAAAGGTTATAGACCCTTTATTCGTATCCTTACATATCAGCCTCATACCTCTCTCTCCTCTATTCTCCTGAAATACTCGACAACTGGTGAACTGTCCAATCCCAGATCGTTACAGATATCTATAGCCTCGTATTTGTCAGCGAAATTATACTTACTCATATTATCATCCAATACATCTCCGCTGAACACGGATACATGGCCGTCCTTTACGCCAAGGACAAACGGGGTAATCCTAGCCTTCCCAGCCCGCCTTGCCCTCGTAAGGGCGGCCTTAGAAGCCGGGGCAGGAGCCAAGACCCATGTCTGCCCGTAGTTATTGGTAAGCACATACACCTTCTCCATAGGCGTCGTAGGATTACCATTACTAACACCCTTGACAAATCCCTCAGGAGCCTGATAAACACCAGACGGTCTCTTATTAGTAGGAGCTGTGGCAGTATATAAATCTAAGGTAAGTTTATAAAACTGATTCCTGTTACCGTCAGAAGCCGTCTGTGACATCGTTATATAATCCCACGACATTATCTTATCATAAAACGTGTTAACGAACGTATCAGCCCTCTCCTGCGTATTTATAAATCTACCACCATCACGCAAATTCCATACCCTAAATTCCCTTATCTCATACAAGTAATCCGGAAGATCGTCTACCGGCACCGTACTTGAAGAACAATATGCCCGCTGAATCTTGTTCAACTTCCCTCCTACCAGATCTTGTTTCCATGAGCTACCATTACCCATAAAATCAACGCCTGCCTTATCATCCCCCACCTTATCCACCTCATCAAATACAGGTATATTATTCCTATCGCTTATAATATTTATACCTGTAGCCGGAATAGAATTAAAAGCCGGATCATAAGAAGGGATGTTGCACCAATTGAAATTAAAAACAGTAAGATTCTTCCATTCCGAGAATCTTCTCCAATTAGAATCAGAGTTATCAGCGAAATTGAAAACGGAGTTACATCCAAAATACTTCAGATTTTTCATATTTAAAAAACCTTCCGGCCAATTGTCCCAAACACCAGGATGAGAAAAAACTCCCATCTGTATATTACGAAGATTAACGCTCTTGCTTATCCTGTCATATGGGATATCTCCATTTTTTAAAACGGACCTGACCATAGCCAAATAAGTTATATTAGGTAGATTAACTACAGGAAACTCATGGAGGACAATACCCTCCATATTGAACTCCCCATCGATTACGTTAGAGAACCTCATCGTAACCTCCCTACGCCTGATATCGCTATACTTATGTGGAGGAACAGGTATATACTGAGATCCATCCTCCTTCCTATACCACCATGTAGTATCGTCAGGATTCTTTTTGTACTCAATATCTAAAGACCTGAATACTATCCTATAACTACCGTCAGATATCTTGACCAAAGGGTATTGATCCTTTGTCCCGTCACCCCAATCGACGTCCACGAATCCTGGATTGTTTGCCGAGAACCTGAGATTACGATTAAAAGCATCATAATCTACTATCGGATCAGGCACATAATCAGCATCCTTCCCATTATAACAAGGGAACCTATCCTCGTTAACATAAAACGTCACCGAGGACAGGGGCGTATCATATCCTACTAAAAATCCCATATCAACTAATTGAGGTTATATCATAAGACACCCATTCCTTGTATCCGTTAACCATCTCATATACCTTGTTGATGGTCTTGCATACGACAGCGAATCCGATATCCACGTTAGGGAACTTCTCGTTAAGCTCGTCTATCGTAAGATCCTTGGTTATGCTCTCGTCCCATTTACGCATCTCCTTTACCTCCATAAGGGTCGGTTTACCGGTTACGCCTACGCTCATCACCCATTCTCCCTCACGGTTGGCATCCGCCAGATCCGGGAAGATAGTAACGCCAAACAACTCCGTGAGCACGAACTCATCGCCGTTCCGGGTAAACGACACCGCCGCTCCGGGGGTCAAGACTACCTCGTTCACAGCCAGCATACTCACCAGCTTCTTGGCTCCCCCTGACACGGTACCATTCAACACGACAGTCACGTTACCCGTAGCGCTATTAACAAACTTGATATCATTCTTCTCGCTATTTATAGCCTGTAACCTAGACCCAGATACGATATTTACGATCTCATAATTCTTGTCGTAAGTGCTCTGTAGCGTCACATTACCGTATTTAGTATCGATAAGGGTAATCCACTTAGCCTTACCACCTACTATCTCAACAAGCTTATAAAACACATTATTCCCGTCAGCGTCAATCCACCTAGCTATAGCTCCCGGAGCGAAATTAGTCACCTCCCGATCTTGAGTATAACTTATAGTGCTTTCCGTAGGCTTGTTAGACAAAGTAACGTAAAGACATTGCTCTACGTCAGCCTCCATCTTGACTATCCCAGCACCATCGTAATAATAATCAGGTACGTTTTTCTCTCGTATCAACAAGATGGTACCTTCCTTAAGCTTATCGGCGTTAGTAGGATCGTCTACGAAAGATTTCATTTGGATATAGGTATCGAAGATAATCGACATACTCTTATCCTCTATCTTCTGATTAATATCATCAACAATATCGTTAATCTCGTCTTTCGTATAATAAGGAGATAAGTCAACCTTAGGACCTTCCTGCTCTAGAGCTTGATTCCCATCCCACCAATAATCGGGGACATCCGACTCGCGAATCCAAAAACTATCGCCAACACGGAGCTTAGCCGTGTTCTCCGGTATGGCCAACCAGTCGTTCATAGCCTTGACAGTATCGAATATATAAGCCGTATTCTTACCCTCAGCTATACGTCTTACGACATCCAGCTCATCCTCGATGTCATCAAGCCTTTTCTTTATATTATCAACCTCCCTCTCTAGTTTATCATAATCATCTTCCTGGTCTATAGCCTCTCCAATAGACATATACACCTCATTAATTAGCTTATTGTAAGTAATACGAGCTACTTTCTCATAAGATGTCTTATACGATCCGGCTCCTTTATGGGTATTACATACAAAATCATATGTATTCTGATATACTACAGATCCACCGGTATTTATAAAATTATATCCGTCTTGGCTCATCGTACCTCCCTTGTATCCGACAAGCTCAAAAGAGCATTTACCCGTGCCTTTAGATCCAAACCATGTAGCGTAGGCCATAAAATACGTCTCTTCAGGTAGGATATCATAATACTTAGCCCTTAAATCCTTCACCGACATCCAAACACATTCCTTACCAGACCCGGTATTATCACCACCCCATTTAAGGACTTCTCTAACAGAGCTATCTCCATTTCCGGGACCAGACCAACCTACAGCAAGATTATCTATGGTGGGAACATTAGAATTAAGAGCTTCCGTCATAGTATCCAAATCCCTTCCAGAGCTTGATTCCCATAAATACCTAAAAGTCACAAAATCGACATCTCCAATCTTAACACCTCCAGTATTACTAGGATATGTTTTTGTGACTAACTCATAATACCATTTACCGTCACGGAAAGTAACCCTTATCCTCTCTACTTGCTTAGGGGATATAGAGACATATGATCCTCCAACGGAGATATTATCGCTATCAACCGCACGGGAAGTCCCATCCTTTGGATCCTCGGGATCTACGGGGGTGTAGATAGTAGCCTGCTTATCACCTGTATTGATGACAACGATATAATAGCTATCGCCTTCCAGACCTTGCTCATGAGCCATCGTAACAAACCCCTGTTCGCTTTCCGGCCTCCATTCGACGACAACCATATGCTTATCCATAGGTATACCGGAAACGCTGTTAACGTAGTTGGTTGACGACATGAAAATAGCATGATCATCATAAGCCTCATCAACACGTTGATGCTTAGTAGCCAATCCGTCAAGACGTGATATCTCAATGGGGTCAGTTACCTCGATTCCATTATAATCATACCACTTATATCCGATCATCGTATTCTCACGACGATATTTCCTTTTTCTTACGACCTGACCTCCAGCTAAGGCGTCAATCATAAAATAATCATTACATACTTTAACCATAGCCGTTCAGATTAACAGGTTTGACATAAACAAGCCACGATAGTAGCGCCATCAGGAATAGAGGTCAGTGTCGTACCTACCGGGTAGGTCGGGGAGGATGACTCCAGTACCATTACTGACGTCCGCTCAACGACCATATTGTTATCCACCAACCTGCTTCCATCTACATAGAACCGGCCATCGGCTACCTCATAGCACTCTCGCACCGGAACCATATGTCTTTGGCTCTTATCCGCGTAATCGCAGATCGTCACCTTAGCCCCATCCGGTATAGACGTAAGCTCATCACCTACATTATAATCAGGATGATCAGAGTACACGACATACAATATAGACTTAATATCCTGCAATGCCGGATTGACTGTCCTGAATCCCTTCAAATGTATCTTATGACCACCGATCTCATAACAATCATCCACGTCCATGATATTAAGATCACAACTGATAACCGTCCAGCCGTTAATAACCGTCTGCGTAGGGGTAGTATTGATAGGATGATCGGGGTCGGTAGACTCAACGATCTTATAGTCGAAAGTCTTTACATCCAGATTTCCGTTCAACGACTCCTGTCTCCTGATCTTCACCGTACCCTTTCCGGTATCATAACAAGTCTCAGTGGTATCGATAAGTCGATCCATATAATCCGGCTCCTCGCACTCGATACGGGCGAAATTAGATGGCAAAGAGGCATATTGAGTACCAACATGGATATCATTATCTGTAGAACTCAATACATGATGATTATACGACCTAATATGATTTAAAGGGTTGATAATGTAAGTGGATTTAATCCTTACCGATCCTCCAGGTGTCGAGTAACATTCTACCGCATTTCTGGTAATACGATCATCCAACCTTTCTAGAGCACACCTTTCACGGATAAAATCCGCAGGGATATTATTTATCCTATTTCCTAGCCCATACTTATTATCAGACGAGTCCACAATCTCCCAGAACTGGTTTCTTTTCCCAAGATCACCATCATAAGACACCACATGTCTCATACGTATGCTCCCGTTTGATGTCCTATAACATTCCTCGATATCAATAGGCATTCTGTCTTCCATATCCGTGAAATCACAAGACACCAAAGAGAATCCGTCCGGGAGGGTAGTCAGTTCGGCCCCCGGAACGAAGCCGGCGTCATCCGATTCAAGCACCTCGAAGCGGACGTATCTTGCCTTTATCTTGGAGTCATACGACACCATCCTTCGAAGTTTAACGTTTCCGCTACCGCTGTCATAACACTCTATATAGGATTTGATATCTCTCTCCTCCATATCGTCAAAATCACAGACTACCCTTATCCAAGTGTCTGGCAAGGATGAGAAGCTGGCGCCCTCAGGTTGTGACGGATCGGTAGTCTCCAGGACTTTATAACTCTTATCCCTAACTCCTATATTCCCGTCCCATGACGTGAGAACCTCCAGCTTCACCTTACCGGCCGGTGTCTTATAACATTCTACAGTTACCTCAATATCCCGATCCTCCATATCCGTGAAGTCACAAACGACCTCAACCCAGTCATCGCTTATGCTGGTGATAAACTCACCTACCGGATTCTCAGGATCGGTACTTTGCTTGACGCGATACCATTCCTTTCTGGTACCCATCTCGTAATCAAATATCTTATACCCCTCTATCTGTACCCTTCCGGTCCCGGTATCAAAGCATTTAAGCACCGGTATTATCTCCCTTTGGGTCATGTCCGGAAAATCACATACTATACGCCTCCACGTATCAGGTATGGCATTATACTTCGTTCCAATAGGGTTACTATCGTCAGTAGTATTCACCACCTCATAATGAGACACCTCCGGGTTCAGGCGGGGATCAACCGACTCTACGCCCTCTATCTGAACCTTGCCTCCTTCCGTGGCATAACATTTACTTACGAATATCAACTCCCGATCGGTCATCTCCGCTATACTACAATCTATAGCCACCCACTCGGCAGGGATCTTATCCAATTCCGTGCCAATGGGAGTATCGATATCCGATGAGTTGATGATAAATATCTTCTCGGCCAGTATCTCCCCCTTATTATTCATATAGGTATGGATACGAGCCTCTACCTGACCTCCCGGAGTACGATAACATTGGTTGACGATCGACACACGGGCGTCCTTGATGTTAATGAACTGATAGTCCTTTTTAGGGACCTCGCTTACAAGTCTCTTTACTCCTTTATCATCGAAGTACACGTAACACCCGTCATTCCTCATCATGACCGGATACGTCTTTCCGTCTATGACAACACCTGAGAAGTCATCTGGCGGAACGGAGAAACCCATGCTACCGAATATGGAAGCCAGTCTCTTTAAATACTCATTAATAGCCGACATAATATCATATTTTAATTCTACTGCCTCAAAGATAACAAAAAAAGGGAAGAGAATTGAATCTCTCCCCTTTAGGAAATATATGAACGCAAAAAAGGTCGTTCTTATTTAGGGTTGGTTACTATTACTAGACTTGACGTCTCGATTCAAAATCGGTTACAACAGCGGGACCAAGACCAGCGGCCGCCCCGATCATATTGATCATCTCCTGAACACCCTCATGAGCGCCATAACGTACACGTAAGATCAGGTTAACCGGATCATCGGCGATAACCTTTCCGAATCCTTGAGCATATCTATGAGGATTAATTGTGATCTGGAAGTCCACGTATTGGGCTGTTTGTTCAACACGGCTGTATTCGTTCATGAATGTCCGTCCCATGAAATCCTGATGTTTCGGGAAGCCGTTGAAATGAGCATAGCCCTTCAACTCATCATCCATCATATTACCGCCGACATGAGTACGTGGTGCTTTGCTGGACAGTCTCTCGAAATGAAGCTGATCCCACCAAATGGGGGATCCCTCATCAAGAGAATCAGGATAACCTCCGCTAGCGCCAACGATCTCTACGCTATCCTCTACATAAGTCATTTTATCCATCAAACACTCTGACGGAGATAATAACATCTCCTTGCCACGGAAACGGATACCGCACTTGCAGTTAGAGCCAAGTTCCTGAGCCGACTCCAATTTCTTCCACATACGGTTACGGTAAGACGCCGGAGCCTCGCTGGTAAAGAATCCCTCGAACACCTTGTCGCACTCATCACACAACATGTTGGTATATACCTCTGTCTGGAAGCTATGCTGGCAAGCCGCCGGAGTACCGTAATCCGTGATCTCCAGTTCCGGGAACGCCTGCTTGATTTCTTCCAAGGCACTTTCTCCACACTCGTTATCCGGGATCGTGATATAATACTTCTCCTTAGATACCTTGCAAGAACCACAAGCTGACCATGAAGCGGTACGAACCGTAGGATTCTCGCACATATCGGATGTCTTAGCCACATAGTAGATGATAGCCGTAGGATTAGCCTCAACGAAAGTAGAGATCTCCTCATCCGTCAATTTCTTTGAAGTAGCGGCGATATACAAACCCGATCCCTTGATCTGGCTCATCTTATTAACCGTATCGGCTACAACGTTAGGCAATGACTCCACCGTAGTAGACATATCGACACCGTCATCCTCCAAGGAGATAGAATACAGATAACCACCCTTAACCTCGGTATAGTTAGGAGGACAATCCGTACATCCTTTCATGATAGAGATAAGACGTTGAGTATAATCAGCCGGTTTAGTGCCTTTCTTCATCACCTTATAACGTGACATGCTACCCTCGATAGTCTCACGAACGATCTTCAATCCCGGGTATTGGGCGCGAACCTCAGCCAAGGCCAGGTCATCACCAGTATCGCAAACCTCCATACAATAGAAGTTCACGTCCTCCGTCTCAGGCTCCGTAGCCTCATTAGTACATCTTGTAACCGGAGTGATATCAATATAATCAGATACCTTACCACCACCAGCGATAGGCTGGTTCTTCATCCTCTCGATACATTTCAGGACGGCTGGCAACAAATCAACCTCCTCGCAAGGATCGCACTCCTCGCATTGATTTGGCGTATTATCACAATCATCCAAAAGAATGGCGTCATTGATCTCAACACGACCCTCCTCATAGCCAAGAAGCTCAAAGGCACGACCAGCGAGAACCAAGCGAATAACGATACGGTCTCCTTTGGAAACTGAGAATGCCGTGTCATCAGACACACCGTTGTATCCTAAGATAACATCATCGACATAAGCATGATCTTTCTTCGGCCAAGAAGCGTAGATCTCCGTGATCTCGTTCAAGGAGAATAACGGCGTGGAAAAATCCTTATCATATATAGAGCGGGAAGCCGCTTGTTCATTACGACCGATACGGATCTCATAACGCTTGTCGTTACGAGGCTTACCGGTAAAATCAGTCACGGCCTTACAACCGTTCTCGGAAGTATCTTTAGTGTCGTAAATACCGATCTGTCCTTCCTTCAAGAAGATGGAATCAACATCTACCATCTTAGCGTGCGGGGATACGAAAAGTACCCGGTCTTGCGGTCTGTGCAACATATTATCAATATTTTAGTTTAAAGAATCATTTACCTAACGCAAACATAATAATAAAGACGATCACGACAATAAAGTACAACCATGAGTATATGAATATTAATACGGATTACACTTTTTGTAAATAGGATATACTGAATATACTACCACAATGAACGATAATCGATAGAAACAATTTATGATGTTTTTTATATAACTATTTGATATATAAATAGTTGCTGGAGTCGGAGATTTCTCCGATTCCAGAGAAATAATACCAAATAATATATACAAAAATAATAAATCACATTATTATAATCATGATTATCAATTAATTATATTATATTTTGAAAGTAAATCCCATTTATTTATATTTGCATCGTGAATCTATCTATCACAGACCGATTCACGATATTACATAAACTTTTAAAAACAAAATTATGAAATCAAATCTAATTTTAAAATCAGAGAGTAGAACTCTTTTAGGAAGTCCTATATCCATAATGAGTAAAGATGGATATGTGTGTATAACAGAAGCTATGGATTCTATAAAGAAAAAAAGGGAATCAATGAACTTATCCGCAAAAGAAATAAATGATGTATTGCGTAATCAAGGATTCAAGGAGAAGATAAGAGCATTGATGACTCAATTAGGATACGGTAATGATAGCTTAAAGAAGAGAATAGATTATGATAATCTAACGTTGAAAGAATTTAGAAAAATAGGGCTAGCCTATAGAAAAGGAGGTAGAGGGGATCAAAAATGGTTCATAGATCCATATATTTTCGTAACTATAGCAATGGAACTAGATCCGGAGATATACGCTACTGTTGTCATATGGCTTACAGACGGATTGGTTAAAAACAGGAATATAGCTGGAGATACATATATAAAAATGTGCAAGGATGTTAGATCTTTGTTATGTGACAATATAACAAATAGTGAATTTTCAGCATATATATCAAGAATAGCAAAAGGAATGAATTGTGTGGTATTTGGTAAACATGAAGAAGGAATAAGAAATTACGCTTCTATTGACCAGATGCAAGAAATAGTTATGCTCCAAGGGTATATATCCGATATGATAGAAAGTGGATTCATATCTGACTTTAATGCCCTAATCAGGTATCTTGGAGATAAATGGAAAAAAAGATGGGGTAATATAAATCCTGTGACAGGATGTTAAAAAACCGGCCTGTCTTTTAACTGACAGGCCGGACAATCAAAACTAACGTTGTTTATTTAAAGGAAGCCACATTATCCTTATCCATCCTATATCTACTTAGTTCATTCTCGTTAAGGTTGAATTGCTTGGCGACCATATCCAGAATCTCCTCCACCAAAGGATCGGGAAGCTCAGGGTCGATGTCCGTGGACCGCTCGCCGGCGGCGTTGATGTACCCGGCCAGATCCACCCGTACCGGATTCCGGTAGTAGGTCATCCTGACCTCGTCTGTGCGGAAGCCGTCCTCATACACCACGACCTTCCCGTCACCTATGGTGTAGAACGTTTCCCGATAGTCAAAAGAAGGTCTATTGTTATCATCCCCAAGAAGCTCATGGACATTCTCGTTCTTAGCCTCCCACATGACAAAATCCACAACCTCACATCCGTTATAAGAAAACGATCCTTTTATATTTGAGAACCATAAATAATCATCAGGAAGACCGAATGATGTCGATTCGGGGTCATCAATATGATTGATCTTATTAAGCGATTTCCAGTATACCAGAAGAGTTTGTATAGATCGGATGGTCTCATCATCCTTTCTATTAAGATAGTATCTTATTAACCTATCCTGAGCCTCGTTGAACAAAAGCACGAACCTCCCTGGATCAAGCTTAATCCCTCCATTGGCCAGATTCTGCTCGTTCTTCTGCAAAGACCTTAGATACGCTTCTTGGATTGTCATCGTTATTCCTCCTTAATCTTATCACCTTCCTCTACGTCATCCTTCTTCTTAATATCCTTAACCTTCTTGGTCTTGGACTTATCATCGATATTAGACATAGACATGATCTCCTCATACTCATCCAATACATTAGCCTTTATGTTAATAAAGTCTTTCTTGGTAGCCAAGAACTCAGCGGATGTCCGAACGTCAGGTCCTATGATCTGGCCATTATATTGTAATCCGGATGGAGTCATATTGATACGACCATTTCGTTGAAGGACGTTTACGATACGGTAAAACTCAAGAACTTCCTTGAAATCACCTTCCAATGACCGATCCCAGATATCAAGCAGATAATCGACATTGGTCTTCTTCTCATTCATCCAGTTTGATAGAGATCCTGTATAATACTCATCCTCCGTGAAATCCGGGCGAGTTACGATACCGATGTAAAGAAGAAGATCGATGACAGCCTGACGATCGTCGCCGCCTTTCTTAAGGGCGCTGATAAACTTATAGCTGATGTTCATCTTATTGATCTCACGCTGCTGAACGAAATCCTTCATATTGTCTTTCTCCACGAAACAGAACATGGAGTTCATGAAGACAGGATCGCCATCCATTTCCTGAGGAGTCAACATGCCGGAAAATACAGCCAAATATAAATAAAATAGATCTACGGTATTAGCCGTATTATAAACCTTACCCATGAAGATCTTATCCTTAGCGTCATCCCAAAATTCTAAATTGGTTTGAGATAGATCCATCTGCGACATTTCCTCGAAAGGCTTCATGATATTATCTACCCGCTGTTTGACGAGCTTATCGATCTCATTCTTGTCAAGACCATTATAGCATCTTGATCTTGGATAAAAACCGGTGTTATAGGCCTTGGAGAAATCATCCCAAGGGCAACATACGTGAGTGGCGTTCTCCGGGAACGGAGCTTTAGCTATATTAGCGTCTTGAAAGGCCTGAGGAGCGCTTCCATCGTGTTTGCCTACAACCTCATATAAGGTATCTGACATGATATTGAAACCGTTTACCTCGGCCAATACCTTCCTTGATTTTAAAATTTCTTTCATTTCCTTTTTTTGCGTTACTTTTTAAAAAAAAGAGGAGAGGAATATCCTCCCCTCTAAAAACCAAATTACATATATGAAAAAACTTAGCCGAAGTAGTTCGGTTGAAGCTCGATAATCAAGAACTTGCTGTTATCCATAACCCAAGCCGCTGAAGCTGAGTGGCACCAGAATTGCTCTTTCATGCCCGGCAAGGATGATACGATCTCATTACCGTTGGCTTTGTGCGCCCAACGACCGTACTCATAACCCCACCACATGCTTACGCCTTCTGGCTTGATATAGAATACGTTGTTATTCATATTACCTAACTTAGCGTTAGCCGTATTAGGAATAGCGGAATACGCGTTAGTTGATCCAGCGTCAGTGATATTCTCAATAATACAAGAATAAGAGGATCTAGGATACATGCCATTCACTAACTCACTACGATCTGTCATGTCAGCGTAATCCAAAGAAGGATCATGCTCGAACTCAACATTACCGATTCCAGGGATGAAAGCTCCCTTAACCTGAACCGGACCTAAGATCATGGCGTCATTAGTACCAGAGATAGGGTTAGAAGGCAACATCCTATCGCTTCCCATACCCCAGCTTAAGTTCTGCAAGGTAGTGAAGAACGATTCCCTGATCAACTTCTCTAAATTGATCATAGCCATAGCTCCTACCTTGAACTTAATCTTACGTTCCGTAATAGGAAGATCCTGACGTCCACGGAAAATATAAGATGCGGCAGCCATAAGCGTGTCCTTAGTAATACCCATCGGACGGCTATAGTAGATAGTGTAACCACGGCGAAGCTGACGGTAGATACCCTCATTCAAATGGATAGGACCATTTTGATCCATGATAATACCACCTTCTTGCCACATCAACTGTCTAGCTTCCAGCTTAACCAACTCAGCCATACAGAACACCTCCAACGTAGAGGCTACTTTGGCCGTACGCAAATCAAGTCTACCATTAACAGTCTTACCGATAATAGCCAGATCAGGAATATTACCCTCATACTCGCTTCTCATGGCATTCATACGACGAAGAGCGGTCTCCACGAACTCTGAAGTGCTATTCTGAGCGGCCTGCATGGACTTCATACCAGCATACATAGTTGTCTCACCCTCAACACCACGGTGGTTTCCTAAACGGAACTCACAGGTCATGGAACCGGCCTTGTCAGCTCCAGATACCTTGGAGAACTGGGTGCTATACTCTCCAAGAGCATGACCGATCTTCCAGTAACGGATACCCGGACGTAATTTCTCTTTAGGGAAGTATTTAGCCTTACCACCGATAACACGACACCAATAACGTGTCAAGTCACCTTCTGTCTTAGACGGGATCTCACCTGAGATAAGGATATTACAGCCGTTAGCGGCGTCATAGGTGATGACATCATAAGCCGTAAACTCAGAGGTATTCAAAACGATATCAAACAAACTACCGTCAATACCCGGTTTTAGATGATGACCTGAAGTATCCTCAGCCGTAACGACAGCGAATGTCTTTGTAACAGGTAAATCATAACGGAAAGAAGCTCCAATACCGTTAACGGAGATCGTAGCGCCGTTATTAATCATACCCATATACATCGGTACAGGGTAATTAGCGATATTAGAGAACAGATTCAAAAGACCCAGATGATTCTTGTCAGGATCCTCATAATACCAGCTCGCCAATGAGCCTAAGTTATGCTCTACAAGCGAAGTCTTATAGTTCTTGGCATCGGTAAAGGCAATAACGTTATCGCCATTCACGGTAGCCGGGAAACTTTTTGTAAGAAACGGATTCATTTTCAATATATTTAAACGTTATACACTCTTTGATCCACTCAGATCAAGGAAGTTAGCTTCTATAGTATCGTTATCGATATTAGTCTTATTCTGCTTTCCTCCCTTATTGCCAGAAAGAAGAGTGATGGTCTTCTTATTAACCTCCATCTTAGCCTTGTTGGTTTTCTGTTTAAGGAACTCGTCCTTATTCATCAAGAACAAGGCCAAATCAGCGGCCATATCCGGATTCTTGATAGCCTCGGAATAGGCTTTATCTATAGCCGTATGACCTTGATTGTCTATCGGCTTTGTAACGAAATCGACAGCCTTACCTATCATCGTGTCAGTCAACTGGAATCCTGAGCTTATAGATGTCTTTAGACCTTTCTTATAGATCTTCATCTGCTCAACTAACTCCTGTCTCCTTTTCTCGGACTTCTTTTTCTCCTCCTCGATAAGGTTATCCATCTCCTTTTTAAGGATATCATGGAACTTATTGGCCTTGGACTCGATAAACTCATCGCCTTTACCAATCATCATTTCCATATTATCCTTTATCTCGTCTTCCGGCATACCTAACATCTTATAATAATGCTGGATAACCGCAAGCTGATCATTTTTATTACTCATATCAAGGTTATCCAACGGAGCCTGAATACTCTGATATTGGCTTAATAGTTGGCCAACGTTACCACCGGCCTTATCCACCTCTATCATCTTCTTCATGAAATCAGACATCGAGCCGGTATCAACCTTGTCTTTCAACAACTCATCAGCCTTGTCCTTGATCAATCCCTCCACTATATCGAGTAAATCATCCTCTTTCGTGATAGTAGAAAGATCAACCGGTTTATCATCTACCATAATATCTAGGTTCTCGATACTGTCTATGATACCTCTGGCAGCCATCTTCTCCAAGAAAGATTTTCCGTTAAACCCTGATACCACGTTATTATCATCAGTACCGCCTTCGCCAATGGAATCAGGGTCTGGGGTGGTAGCATCGCCGCCCTTATCCCCGCCACCGTCAGCCGCTCCGCCGTCGGCAGGCTCTTTATTGGTATCACCTATAGGATTACCATCCTTATCATATTTACCCTCGATATTATTCTTATCGCCATCACCGTCACCACGGTAAAAAAGTTCCTCGACACTCATGGTCTTAAAACCCTTAGCGAAATCACCCATGTCATTCATACAATTTCCTTTTTTGCTTTTTACAAAAGTATTATTAATCCAATTACCAATTAAATCAAACCCATTATAGTATATGACAGAATTTTACGCCAAAATGATTACAGATTTTGTAAAAATATTTACAAAACTTGTAATCAATTCTTGTTTATTATCGACGTAAACCTATCTGTATCAGAACGTTTGTTTCTAGCGTCTATCTCCTTTTCTTTTAATTCCAACTTCTTTTTCTCTATCTCCTCACGAGATCTTCGCTCAGCCTCGGCGTTAGCCTGTCTGGTTCTCATCTCCTCTTCCTTGATATCAAGATCCCTTTCCTTTAAAGCCCTATCAGCCATAGCCTCGACATAATCCATGCCTTCAGAGTTGTTCTCGGTCCTAGCCGCTTGACCGGCGGCCATTATGCTCTTACCTCGTAAGTCGAAGTTGCCCTTGATATAAGCCAGTTCCTTATCCTTCTCATGCTCATCATTACGCGCCTGTTGCTCGGCCTCGGCTTGCTGCTGGACAAGTCGCTGTTGATTCTGGTATTCTTCCTGCCTTACACGATCGGCGTAAGATCTAGCATCCCTTCCGATCTGACTCATCTCAGCCGTTGAGTTGGCGCTCATCATCCTAGTGATATCAAGTAAGTCATTACCTAACGTATTTGTCTGTAATATATATTGTTTCAAATTCTCCAACTCCAGACGTTTCTTGGAGTTAGAGACAGCCATAACATTAAGATGACGTAACGACAAGCTATTATCCGTAAGACTGATGTAAGCCAAGGAAAGATCGCTGTTCCTGTACATCACGGTCCAATCGTATCCTTCCTTCTGGCATACTTGAGCCACGGCTAGATGAATATCCAATGTCCGTTTCTTGAAGTCATCGAAATCATTAAAATAAGTCTGGGTCTGTAACATGGTAGCGTTAACCCCCTGTTTTACGCCCGTAGAACTCTCGTATCTGGTTGACTGACCCATTGCCTGCTCGGATATACCTATCATCCTATAAGCCATCATATAGGCGTAAGAAGCCATTTCCATACGGGATCTTATCTGATCCGTATTAGTAAGATCATATACACCGAACTGGTTATATATGCTACTCATCTGAGGATTCTGGTAAGGATTGTTCGTATCGTTACCACCTACGCCCATAAACGAAACGGACTTCACGATCTGCATGAAGGTAGCCAAAGCGCCCTTCTTGTCCATCATATCCTTATATTCAGTAGGCAGGAATCCCAAGTCACCTAAGAAAAACTTACCGATCTCCTTCTCGGCATTATTGTATAGCTGGTTCATAGCAAGGTTATACATCATCTGGAACGGTTGTATGCGATCAGCGAGACTGGCCCCTATAAATCCCGAAACCGGAATGACATAATCATACAGACTGCTGTCACCATGTATCTGATGAGGTATTGGATCCCCACCAATATATATAGGCTTATCCATTAAATTACCTCCGGTGATCTTAACTCCAAACCTAACCTCAGGAACATACTCCAAGATGTAGGTGTTCACCTCTGGATCACCAACGGCTTCGGCCATAACCCTCTTCACCTTCTTTATCCCGTTCTTCTCCAAGAACTCCGGGAGCAGCTCATCGGTAACAAGCTCCTGATCCACCATCCCGGTCTCCGTCATGTAAGTTATTAAGAATACCGGTTTCATGGATACCCAATATCCCTCCATGACCCTAAAAAGGCGAGAGTCTATCTCATATCTCTTGCCATCGGCCATTCCGGAGTTGAAATATCCAAAGGGATGGAAGCGGGGCAAGAAGCGGGGCTGGGTGTGCTCCTCCCCGTCCGGTCCGAAGGTGTGGTACTCACCCATCGGAACGCCGTAGTAATCCTCAGCGGCGACTATAGATTCATAGTCATGGTATCCCTTCCATGGGACAACCTCATTCTCGTACATACCGGTAATAGACGGCTTCTTTTTCTTCCAGTCATACCTAGTACCGTCATTAGATACCCATCCCTCATAATCATCATCACCGCCCATAATACGACGCTTGTCCTTGGCCGTCATCTTATGGCCGTATCTTGATATCAGCTCAACACCCTCGTAATAATGAATACGGCCCACATAAGATCCGTATTGCGGGTATTTCACGTCAGGATGGAATACCTCCATCGGGCTCCATACCTCCGGACGATAGTAGTCGAAGCCAACGAAATGATTACGGAACATCTTTCCGCTAAGAAGACGATCCCTGAAATTCTCCCTGTCAAGCTCATCCATATAAAACCGGCTACGGTCGGCCTCGATCGTATGATCCCCCCATACCGCCGCCTGCGTCTTCCATCTTGTACTCATGAACCTCTGGATATCATCAGGGGTCATAGACGCCTTGGCCTGTTGTATTTGCCGAACGTAAGCCTGACGCTCCTCCTCGGAATTAAACTCATTGTACGTAGGATCAAGACCGGCCTCTACAAGACGCTGATTAACGATAATATCCCACTGTTCTTGTATATGACGATGAAGTAAGTTTGACATCGTATCCTCATACTCACTTATAGCCATATCCCCTACCTCGTTAACCGTATACTTATCCTGTAGGTTTGTCAGCCATCCCTCAAAAGCGTTTACGATACCACCTATGATATCATAATGCTTCAAGAAAGAAGGGATTCTTATATCACTCCTTAGCTTCTGAACGTTCCTTAGCTGAGGGATGACATCCGCCATCTCCATAAAAGATAACTTACCATCCGCCATCAGATAATAGTCACGGTACATCTGGTTATGATCATACTGTTTCAATCCTATCGTCTCAAGAGCGTCCATACAATCCTCCTTCCATTTCCTGTTCTTTTTCTTCGTGGAAATAGCCTGAGGAGGTAATCCTAATAACGCTCCTTTTGCTGGAAACGAATGATCTCTATTAAACACTTCCATGATTATTCAATTTTATTTACAACAAAGATAGGCGTTTAATTGACATTCATTTACCTAAAAGCTCCTATAGATACCGATCCAAAAGCAGAGGCATATACCTCATGGTGTTTATAAGCGTCTTCCTTACGGGCGTTATTCATCTCCTCGATCTTCGATTTAGGCATGTAATTGTTATCGTCAAAATATCTGGCGAGAACCAACGCATGCCCGAACGCTATTATCCTATCGACGTTCAATCCGGGCTTGTACTGTATTATCTCATCCAATAGGGCTATATCATCAATCAATTCAATACCCTTGACAGTTATATCAAGACCAGTCTGATCATCATAACCGATAACGAAATCCTGCCAGCAATAATCCACCACGCACGAGAATAGCAGGTTCTGGTTGCCGGGGGTAGGGTATAGCCCCAGCTTGCTGTTCTGCCGGGAGCCGGCCTTAACGTACTTATTGGCTATAGCCTCACCAGCGAATAAGAAAAAAGAAGCAGGCATACCACTCTTCCGGTTGAGGTACTGCTCATACATCTGGTCAGCGTTCTCCATAAGGCATATAGCCCCATATCCCTTCTGAAGAACCTCGCACGTACGACAAAACTGATCTATGGATGATGGACGAGCGGCATATGACACAACTATTCTATAGGCATATGGATCACGGATGCCTACACGTCTTTTGAATATATAAAACGTACCTAGTGAGGCCGTCTCTGACTTAGCCTGCTTATACGCATCCAGGCCAGCCACATAAACATAATCACTAAAATTATTAGATTGAGGCATCTCAAATATCTGTACAGGAGCGTCAAGGATACCTCCATTGAACGGGAATCCAGCTAATTGCTTATTCGACTTAGTAGTACCAAGCTTATTGCCCGATTCAAGGAAAACATCACACAGCATGCCGCTATATTGCCCCGACTCAAGAAGATCATTCTTATGCTTGATAGCGTACTCGACCGGGAATAGGTTCTGGGATGAGCTTAAAAAACAGTCATCGATCGTAAATGGATAGAACATGGTATGAGAAGTGTACGCAACCCTATCTTTTGTAGATAGTTTCTTCCGTTCCTCATTAAGTTTATTGGTACTAGCCTCGAAATCAGTAGCGTCGATCTTGATCTTATTAAGCTTCTTGTCATCAGGCTTACCAAGATAATCGCCCAATCCTATAGTTCTCTTAACGCCGGAGTTAGCCATCTGACCGGGAACGAACATCGCCCATTTCCGTTCTTTCCATGTTTTCCCTTTCATGGCTCTACGATTTAAAATATCCCAGTCCATGACCAGAAGGTTATATGTCTCGGGATCGGAGAACATCTCTTGAGCGTCCTTAGACAACTCCACCTCACCACCGGTACCGGCCAAGATAGGACTAAGACGCCAGCCATAAGGCGTGTCGTAGGATGGCATGGCGGCCGTGTAAGGTTTCTTTATCGGACCTTTACCTACCTCGTCGAAAATAGCCGTAGCCGGTGTCAAACCAGCCGTCTTCTGAGTGGAGGTCTTCCTACCCATGTTGATGTTGGCTATAGAGATAATGGCATGGATATCACGTACGCCATTGGACATCCTCTTGCCTAATGTAACGCCCGAACTCCAGTCGGTCTTGGTTCTGTTGATCCTGAAAAAAGGATGCACATGATCAAGACCATACTCACAATACTCGCCGATATTGGATAAATCACTGTCGCTGAATCCTACTACAGAATGACTAAGACCGATAGTCATCGTAGCGTTCATCTGGAGAAGTGATGACATGATGGTCGTATTATGGGATACGACAAAATTGGTAGTAAGAAACTGATGCGATTTATTATCGACCTCAATACAAGTAGCCTTATATCTACCGTAATAATCTATATCAGATATCCTAAGCCTATCGTGAGTCTTAGATATATACATATCGTCACCATCCATGACACAATAATACCCCATAGACCAAAATATTTTCCTTACAAAGGATATAATATACTCGCTTTTATAAACGACCTTAAAACGATCGTCACCGGTATTTATACCGCAAGCGATCTTCATAAACGATCCTATGAACAACTCTTTCTGTTTTTTGGATGAATAAATGACATCATCCATCTCCTTCTTGCTTAGCTCAAAGATCCTGTCGGTAGCTCCACAAAGGAAGGAGGCGGCAAGAGACCCCATGAGCTGGGGCGATATCAGCCACCTCCGCTCAGGGAAATCTACCGCTTCCCCAATATCTATAGTCATTTTGGAGAAGTCAGAATGGATGATACCCATAGTGCTCATAACCTTATAATCACCATGATACTTGACTTTCCACTGGTGCTGCCCACAACACACCACGCTGCGACCGTCCTCAAAGGTCACTTTGTACGTATCAACGAATCCCTGAGGATATACGCCCACTATAGTCGTAAGCTTACCATCATCACCATATATGATATCCCCGATATCGGCGAATCCTATTTTCTTAGATCCATGAGGAGTATATATCAGCTCCGAGTCCAGAAGAGCCTTGCCAAAACGACGAGTACCAAACATTCCCAATCCTTTCTTCTCCATACGGGCACGTTGGTACATCTCGGCGAAAAACCATTCGTTATCACGCAAACGACTGATCGCTGGCACACGCTCCCCGTTTGGAAGATCCTGGAATACGGGAAAGAAATTAACATGCCAATAAAGCCATGGAGGGATGAACGTACCATTGATAGTCACCCCGTACTTGACCTTATAAGCCTCTTCTGTAAAGAACTGCTTAACATCATCATCCTGATCCTCCCAGCCAAACAAATCATTCCATACGGGAGGATTTTTCATATTCACGTAAAATTCCGGACTCGTGCTTAAACCCATCACCTCATACTTTTTAATACAGACTCTATACCTCCAGACACCTGACCCTTACGTTCCTTCTTCTGAACATCGCTAACGGATCGATACACGTCCATGATCCCACTCTTCTCCATATACGAGTCATTCCATACGTTGATCTTATCGATCAGCTTGGATATGAAATCGAACGCCCTAGCCATATCCTCAGGCTTCTCCTTATCCCATGGATGCTTGGCGATATACGTCTTGGCGTCATCCACGGCCTTGGATATGACCTCAAGATTATCATTAACCCGATCGACGTCCTTACTCGTCGGCTTTCGTCTTCCCTGTGGCATTGGATTTCATGTCCTTAAACTCGTTATACTGTTTCATAAGAAGCTCATAAGATTGAACAACCCCGATCTTACTTACTTCCGTCACGCTCATGTCATGGAACATATCCTCAAGCTCCTTGTCAGCATATCTCAGACGTTCCTTATCATCATAAAACACGAATCCAGACGTTCTGTCTTCTATAATGCTCTTGGCGGTGGACGCATATGTCGTATCTAAATCCAGATCCATACCGAAGCTGGTAGCCAACTGGATTATGAACATCAACCTAGAATTGACTTTTACAGCCTCTATATTCAACATCTGTATCTTATGGGTCATCTCATGAAGAACGACAAAATCCTCCTCTTTTATCAACGAAGATGATTTAAGGGCTATCTTCTTAGTCCTATCCTCAATATCGCTATACAGACGCTTGCTCTCACGTTTTATGGCTATCCAATGCCTTATATGGGTATCCGCCTCTTCTTTAAGATAATCTCTAATCTCTGTTTTTATATCTTTATCTTCCATATTACGCATTATAATCATTGTTGTTTAACTCAATCTCATCACTGATGCTTTGGTCTATAGACCTCAATAAATCCCTGGTACTAACATCCCGCAAGAAGCGTACGTTACCACCATTAGCCTTAGCAACTCTCCTTAAAGCGGAGTAAAGTATATCACCCAATGAATATTCAGGTAACTCACGGCATCCGACTTCCATGACAATAAGGGCATGGATACGATCATCTATCTTACTTCTTACGGGACTTCTCATCGCTATTACTTATAAGCTTCCCCTATAATACGTAGCGGGAAATGTTTGAAATTACGTTCAGGATCATCCTTCGTATAACCCATAAGAGATAGATGTTTCTCAAAATGACCTTCCGTATATTTTGAGGTATCTAATGTCATCCTAAATATAGTTCTATTCTCATTGTCAGGATGTTTGTTATATGACACGTCTCCCATACATCCACATCCAAGATGATGCTCCTTGACATGGAAACCATCTTTATGGGTGATAAATAACACGATTTCTATCTTATCACCTATTTTCTGATCAAAAATATTTAGATAAAACTCGCTCTCGTCATCCGTAAGTCCTATATCAAAGGCATCGTTAGGGCACTCGATATTAAAATCGTTATGATCGGCGGTTATGACCTCCATGGCGTTCCATTTGGCTTTCTCTCCTTCCACGAACTTCAACGGGCATACCTCGGTCTTCATCCAAGCTTTCTCCTTGATAAAACAACCACACAACGAGCATCCCGGTCTTCCAATCAATCTATGGAATAATACCTTAGGCGGCAATTTAAAGAACCTGATATTAGAAGAGTTCTTAGGACATTTCTTGCATAATTCAAGACGATTCTTATACCATTCGGGATAATCTTTCTTATCCTTAGGAATCCTGCCCAATAAACTGTCTTCCCAAGCTTGGGCTATTACTTGGGCTTTACCAATTGTTTGCACGATAATTATTTTTTAAACTGTTTTTGTTGAAAATCCTGTAATTGTTCCCATGTCATTCCATACCGACATTGATACATGGCCTCATGGTTATCACGTATAAGAGGATCTCCGTTCTTCAACCCCTCCATATCCTCTATCGCCTTAATCTTCTTATCCAGACAATCAAGCTCAATAGGCATCCTTTCATCCGGATAACGATTACCTTCCTTGACAAATATCCGACGTATCTTATCACGTCTTACCCGCATCTCGCGAAGATTGCATATAACGTATCCGATAAACGGGATCCTGATAGATATATTATCGGTATATCTGGAGAGATGATGGATATAAGATACGGATGCTTTCATGCACCACTCTACCTGTTGTTTGGTAAACTTCCCATCAGATCTTCTTACCACCTCATCCACGATATCCCTATCGAATGAAATAAGATTCCTACCCATCAATATCCAATTTGTTTCTCTTGAACACAAACCCCATTACACGGGTATCATCACCCTCCCCGTCAAGAATAAAATAGTTACGTAAGCTTCTCATCTCAATAGACAGCTCACGGGTACGGAAGTTCCCGTTCTTCTTGTCCACCAGAAAACCCCCACGTTTAAGCTCGTTGTTCAGGACAGCGACGTAAGATTCCTTCTGTCCATGACAATCCATGTACTTAGCCCTGGTATCATCCGAGTATCCGTAGTTGATGTAGAAAGAAAGTAAGTTTATCGTTCTTTCTGTAATCAAGCTCTTACCCTTAGAATCCAGATAGCCGTTGTATATCCTTAAGAACTGCTGGATCATATCCAGTCTAGTGTCGTAAGGTAATGCGAATACGAAAGCTTTTCTCTGCTCGGCCATACAAAATTAGTTTTCGACAAAAATACTTTAAAAAAATATTATTGTCAACAAAATATGATATAATCAGTATAATATATGCTGACTAACATGTATTTACGAGAATCCAAAGGGAAAAGGCTAGTGGGGTAAGACGAACGAAGCTATGTATGTCTATGGCTGGCTACAATAGCGAGGGCAGTGAAGTTCACGTACGATACGCGCGTGGACGGCGGGGGACAGCCTTATCCTGCCTCACGGGATGCGACCGCTCCCTTTTTCTTTTTGGCTTCTTATCGTCCCATGACATAGCCCAAGGTATCCAAAGGGGAAAGATTGGTGGGGGACGTGCAGGGACACCCAAGGTAAGGCTACCGCCGTCATACCGGACAATGCCGCCAGAGATTCGCTATTGACATGGACGGCGGTAGAGTTATGTTAGCCTGCCGGAGCGTGAGCGACCGAATACGACCTTACCTTTTTCCCTTTGGATTCCTTCCTCCCCAATCTATGGGATATAAAGCCAAGGGGAAATGGTAGGCCTTGGGGCATGGGACCTGCCGTAGAAGATACGGACGGCCGGAGCGTGAGCGACCGCACATGACCTCGCTTTTTCCTCTTTGGCTTCTGCTCCACCCGATCCCCCTACCGGGGTACCGGCTTCCGGTATAGGATACGGCTTCTACCAGGTTTAGCCTGCGGTATCCTGCCTGACGGCACCATACCTTGGCGGTAAAAAGCAATGTTTTATTAAATAGAGACTTTAAGTGGAGTACACAGGAACTCGACGTCAGGAGAGATTCTGTGTACGGATAGAGATATTAGAAAGTAGTATATGTTTATAGAGTTAATTATATTCAATAAATATACCTATTAACGCGCGCGTAACAAGTGTTGTGTCAAAAATGATCTTCCACAAACACAGTGATTTACCCTCTCTAATTTATTACGATAATTTCGTATAAACAACAAATGGGTGACCTTCACAGGCTACCCATCCATCTGAATAACTTGTTTCGTATTGATGAAACTTGTATATTCGCAGAAAACAAAATACACTATGGGAACAAAGATAGGAATTTTACATATAATGAAATCAAATTTCGATAAGATTCTTACCGAAAGATATACTCCACGTAATATTCAGGCCAAAAAAGATGAGCTAGGATGCGTAAAACTTCCAGCCGGGTCACTTATATGCCCAGTCGATTTCAAACCTGTTACCAATAAGGAAGGCAAGAAAGTGACAGCTATAAAATATTCATTGAAACATGAGGAGTATCATGGATCAGGTATTCAGATCAGTGATGAATGTAAGATGGCAATGATATATCTTATTATCATAAACGTATTCAAACATGTGTTTCTAAGAAATAGGATGCATGGCGGAAATAGAGATCAGATAGAGATCAATACCAATGATTTTATTGATATCCTATCAGATGGATGCGCTTATTTCTGCTACCGCCATGTGTTAAGGGATTCTCATGAGGATATGAACTACCAGCTTATAAGCTTAAAGGCTTGGGCTGAAGGAGAGATTATGATAGCTTTATCGGATATCATAAAATACAAGCATAAGGCTAGTAAGACCCCAAGGATAAAGGATATGTTTGTAAAGAAAGGAGAATCTGTATATACCTGCCTTGATAAAAATCTTGATTCGAATACCAGAAGATGGATGGCTAACAAAAGTCGTAAATTAAATAGAGTCAAGATGTTATCAAAAATAATATTCTCAGCTAGAAACAGAAATATAAATAAGATATATAAGGTAACTAAAAAAAGAACTGTCAAATTCAATGTGTCATATCTTATGGATAGATTGAATATAAAGTTATCAAAAGAAGGTATGATGCTAATATCCCAAAGAACGGTATATCGGATGATAAAAGAAGTTCTTAGTATGTGCTGTAAGACTATATCCGATTTATATGATGAGGTAAAGAAAAACAACGGAATAGTTAATACCAAAGACAGGAAAAATGTAACTATCGGACACCTAAGACTATCATACAGAGGAAAGATAATGCATATAATCATCGCCGAAGATTTTATAAAAGACGTCTTTTTAGGGGTAAAAGTGTCCGAGATGAGTAAAGCTGGATGATTTGAGTATCAGATATAAAATTTAATATTTATATATTATTCACATTTGTTTTTAATAGTTAATTATAACTATTCGTATCTTTGTACCATAAACATAAAAAGATATGGTAAAAGAAGATTTTAAAAATGAAAACGACCTCCTTCGTCATATTATGACGGTGGATAAAAACGTGGAGCAAGGTCGTGCCTTGAAAAAGATTTTCACCACTAGGGAGAATCTGTTTATTACCGGTAGAGCCGGTAGTGGTAAAAGTACGTTCATGAGACGTATCGTAAAGTTCTTGGGTAAGTGCGTTATCGTAGCCCCGACTGGAGTAGCGGCTTTGAATGCCGGTGGACAGACCATCCATTCGTTCTTCTCTATAAAGAACGATCCGTACGTACCCGGGTTCGAGCATGGGATGCTGTCGAACAAGATCGAGGTCGGAGGGTTCGTGAAGTCGAAAGTAAAGAGACTGGACACGATAATAATAGATGAAGTGAGCATGGTACGCCCTGACCTCCTCGACGAGATGGCGGACATACTGCGGCAGTCGAAGCGAAGCAAGAACCCGTTCGGAGGAGTTAGGATCATAATGTTCGGAGACCTATCCCAGCTACCCCCAGTTGTCACGGAGGATGACATCATTGATAGGTATTACGACAGCCATTTCTTCTTCTCGTCGAAGGCGCTCAGGGCGTCAGGGTTCTCTGTGATCAAATTCAATAAGGTGTTTCGGCAGAACGATAACGAGATATTGACCGTCCTAGAGGATATACGTAACGGAGTGATAACAGAAGAGTCGAAGAGGATAATGGAATCAAGGGTCATGGTTCCGGAGAACATGGATGATGTTGTCATCGTGTGCTCGACGAACAAGGAGGCTTCCGTGATCAATAACGAGAACCTGTCGAAGCTGTCTGGCGAGAGCTACGAGTTCGAGGCCGAGGTAGTCGGAGACAGACCGAACGCACCGTGCGAGGACAAGCTGGTTGTCAAGGTGGGCGCAAAGGTCCTGATAACACGGAACGGGTGTGGTTACGTGAACGGTTCTACTGGAATCATAACGAGTATAGACGAGAAGGAAGAGGTCATATCGGTTAAGTTGGGTGACGGGAGTGAGGTAGACGTACGAAAGGAAAGATGGGATAAGTTCAAGTACAGGACAGTGGACGGTTCCTTGGAGAAGATGTCGTGTGGGTATATCATACAATATCCTATAAGGCTAGGGTATTCGATCACTAGCCATAAGTGTATAGATGAAGATTCACCTATATTCACCGACAATGGGATAAAGCCGATGAGGGATATCTCTGTTGGCGATATGGTCAATATAGGAAACGGGGAATACAGGAAGGTATTGGACAAGGTGTATTCAGGGAAGAAGGATACCATCAGGATAACGACTAATTTCGGGTATGAGATATGTTGCACGCCTGACCATAAAATCTTGGATAGCGACCTTGCATTTAAAAGGGCTGGTGAGTTTAATATAGGTGAGTTCATACCCGTAGCAAGAAAAGTAAGCGTGCCGGATATTGATAATCACAACCTGTCCATTGATTGGCTTATTGGTTATATAATAGGTGATGGATCATACGGTATCAGGCAAAAATCAAAATCAAGGATAGATATATCAGTTGGGTCTACTAATAAGAATATGGATGCATATGACACATTGTCGAAATGTTTGGATTATTTGAGAATACCTTACAATGTATATAACAAGAAGTCTATAAGTTCGACATATGGGATTGAATATAATTTCGTAATAGAGAATAAGAAGTTCAGGGAAAAACTTCTATCTATGGGTCTTGGGTACGAGACTAAAGAGGATAAGAGGATTCCAGAATATATATATAAATCTGGTTTTCAGGAAAAATCGGATCTAATAAGAGGCTTGTTCGATTCTGATGGATGTTGCTCTATTGGTAATAGAACGATAAGATTGAGCCAAAGCAATATCCATATCATAAAATCCGTACAACTTCTTTTGCTTGAGTTTGGTATTATATCAAGTATCCATTTCCAAGACGTTAAGAAATATTATCCTGGCGCTAGGGGTAATTATTGCCTATTCATAAAAAAGAGCAGCATAAAAAGATTTGCGAAATACATAAATTTCAATATAGGATACCTAAGGAACTCTTGCGATGAATTTGCAAAAGTCGGGAACGTAAAATTCGACAGGGTTCCAAATATCGATCTGTTCAAGAAAGAATGCCTATATGGTTCCCACGTTAGGAGAAAGATGTACATGATGACATATCTTGACTATAATACGTTAAGGATGGCCGATAGCTTGAATGATTATTTCGATAAGATAGAAAAGAATGATTACTTCTTCGATGTCGTTAAAAGCGTGGAATCGACAGGAGCGAAGGATACATACGATATAGAGGTCGATATAGACCATCATTTCGTTTCAGGTGGAATAATATGCAGTAATAGCCAGGGTATGACTCTGGATAGCGTGTATGTGAATATGACGAGGGCTTTCGAGATCGGACAGGTGTACACCGCATTGTCGAGATGCAAGTCAATAGGAGGCCTTTATCTGAAATCCGTGCCGAATGATGACATGATAGCGTTGAGCGACAAGATAGCATCCTTCATGGAGAGGTGCGAGGAGAACGGAGGTACGTTCAGACCTGAGAGCGTAAGGGATCTGGGAGTTGAGATGTTCGATATGAAGAAAGACGTGTTTAATTTCGATGAATTTGGATTATAATGGCTAAGAAAGAACTTTTTTCAGACGTAGATGAGTTAGTATCATCTTTAAATAAAGAGCTTGGAGAAGGCTCGATAATTAACTTCGGCGATGATAAGCCTATAATATCCATACCAAGGGAAAGCACCGGATCGCTGGTGGTGGATAAGGCCCTCGGAGGCGGATGGGCGGTAGGTCGGATTCATGAGCTGGTCGGGATGGAATCTTGTGGCAAGACTATGATGTGTACGTTAAGTATGATCGAGTTCCAGAAAAAGCATCCAGATAAGCTGGTAGCTATAATAGATGTGGAGAACGCTTTCGATATTGAGTACGCTAGGAAAATGGGATTGGATATAAACCGGTTTTTGATCTCCCAACCAAGCTACGGGGAGCTGGCTATTGACATCACAGCCAAGTTAGTCGAGTCTGGGAAGGTCGGATTTATTGTCGTAGATTCTGTAGCCAATCTGGTACCGAAGAAGGAGATAGAGGGCGATATGGAAGACAGCAACATGGGATTGCAGGCTCGTTTGATGTCTAAAGCCATGAGGGTTCTTACCGGTATCGTTAACAAAAGCGATTGCGTTCTGGTATTCATCAATCAGTACCGGGAGAAGATCGGTGTTATATACGGCGATCCTAAGGTGACGACCGGAGGTAACGCCCTTAAGTTCTATGCCTCTATCCGTATGGAGATGGCGAGAAAGAAGGTTATATTAGGAGAGGACGGATCTTCAGTAGGTCATGAGGTTAGGATAAAGGTTCTGAAGAACAAGACAGCCGTTCCGTTCCAAATAGCAGAGACAGCCTTGTATTATGGCGTGGGGTTTGATAAGGAACTTGAACTTTTGAAGTTATGCGAGGAAACCGGTATCTTTATCCGTAAAGGATCATGGTACTGGTACGGGGATGTTCGTGTAGGGAACGGAGTCGATAATACGTTAAGTATCATGAGGGATAATCAAGAATTGTGTCAAGAATTAAGAACTAAATTGAATTTGTAATCATGGCAATAGGAGTAAAATTTGTAGACGTAATACCGTCCAGTGTAGAGAACGCTGTCGAGGTTAAGAAAGGGGATGTGAAGAACTATCTGTTCGTAGGTATTCCCATGAGTGAGTTTATTGGAAAGAGATATGAGTATGAGGGATTCATATACATGTGCCTACAGGGTGTCACCGGTGGCACGGAACTTGGCGGAGATATAGCCATAGCCGTATTGAGACCGGTTCGCCCCGCCGTCGGGCAGGCATCTTATCATTTGGTATCGTATACACCTCTTACGTATACGAGATCTGATGTGGCGATATTCCTTCGCAATGGTGATTTTAAGGTTGTTAAACGAGACGATTGTAATCTTATCTGATCATGGGTACGTATATCTCTATAAAATCAACAGTAAACGCATTCAGGTACGGTATTGATCCTATACCTGAATGGTTCGATAAGATATCTAACAAGACTGATGAGGTTGATGTTATGGTTGAAGGGAATAAGGTAAAGGCATTGGATATAAGGCTAGAAAATGGCATTCTACGGGCTTTTTACGGTTATTATATAGGTATGTATCCGGATAACTCAATACAGGTGTTTAGACCTGAGGATTTTCATTCATTATATACCTTAAAAATATGAATATAGCGATAGGAATAGATCCGGGTATAGATACCGGAGGATTGTCCATGATCCCAGAAAATGGCGAGGTTAAGGTAATTATGACTCCAAGGATATCGGTTAAGGGGGATATAGATCTTAGGGCTATATCAAGCTTCTTCCTCGATGCCTCTGACAAGATCCAAGAAAAGGGAGGCGGGACGCTGGCGATCGCCGTCGAGGACGTCCACAGTATCCACAACAGCTCGGCCGCCAGTAACTTCACCTTCGGTGGGCGCCGTAGGGAACCCAATGCTCTCTTTGCGATGATGGTGGAGATGATGGAGCGATACGGATCTCACCCGGATGTTAGGTTCATGTTCGAGGAGGTTCAACCAAAGACCTGGCAGAAGGAGCTTCATACGACAGCCGATCGGGTGTATACGTCGGCGAAGTTAGACACGAAGGCTACCTCCATCCGATGCGCTATGCGCCTTTTCCCTTTGGTCTCTTTCGTGAAACCATGGTCAGGAAAAGGAGTACAACCTACTAAGATACAAGACGGAATGTGTGACGCTACGCTTATAGCCGAATATATTAGACGTAAGTTTAAGTTATTTTAATACTATTAAGCGTTTATTGTATTTGAGTTAATATAATTATGATTACATTTGCGATGTAATAAAAAGTAGTTCATTATGCTTATAAGATGCTTGTCGAAATCATTAAATGAGAAGTTGAGTAAATTGGAGCTGGTTGTTAAAAATGTAGGATCTAATTCACTTTATAAGAATATTAAGATAGATATTGTCAATAATCTGGCTTATATCACTTCCGTAAACGCCAAGGTATGTGTTATAGAGCGATTGGAGGTCGAGGCTGACTCTAACTTCTCTTTCTTGGTCGAGGCAAGCTCTTTTATCAGATTTATAAAAAAGCAGAAGAATGGTGAGATTAAGATCTCGCTTTCCGATAAGAAGGACAGTATTACCATATACTACGCCTCTGGTGAGTATAGTTGTCCGGCGTTTGATGTAAATATCTTCCCTATGGTATATAATATTCCTGAAGGAGGTATTAATGTTAAGATGAATGATTATGTGTCGATACTTAACAAGGCCAGTAACTATACGGAGATCAACGAGCTTTATCCTTGCATCGAGAATGTGGTTATTGATATTGATGAGATTAATATTAATATAGTAAGTACTGACAGGAATACTATTTACAGGTATTTTGTTCCTAATCAGGATAAGGTAGAGAAGGTATTCATCCCGGTATCAAACGCCTCCTCTATATTACTTGATAAACATATAGATAAGTCATTAGATACGTTGTCTATCAAAGTAGATGATACTAGGACTTACTTCTCTACCCCTGATATGGATATGTATGAGATTCACTTTGACGGTAATTATCCTAACTGGAGGTTCGTGGACGAGCATTTTGTCAAAACAAGTACCTATGTCTTTGATAAGGATCTACTCGTCCAAGCCTTCCAGAATAATATCAAGATAAATGAATTTGATCATTGTAAATTGATATTTACGGAAAAAGGATGCGGTATTATGTCGGAGAACCCTATGTCTGGAAGATCTTGTAAGGAAAGGCTTACGGCTTTATCGCATAACGGTAATGATATTATATGCGATGTGCTATGTGGTAGGTATCTTGGTATAGTTAAAAGCATATCATGTAATAGGGTCGTTATCGAACATGATCATAAATCTCATTTCAACAAGATTTATGGGGAGGATAATAAGAACGAGTATTTCTTGTCATCATCAATTATTGTTTAACGTTTAAATATATATAATATGGGAGTTCGTGAAAATCAATTATCATCTAATACACAATACTTTAATATAAGTGGAGGTGGTGTATTATATCAATCGTCAAGAGATCCTAAGGAAGGTTTCGAGGAACATATAAATGAGAAGACAGGAGCCGTATCCTACTGGAGGGTTTTCTGGAACGGTATAGAAGGATATCTTTCCGATATTTTTGTATTAGAGCAGGAGATGAATGGCGCTAAGACAAATTTCTTATTTATAAAGATAAGCGATGAGGAAGGTAATTATGTTATAAAAGTTCCGTTGATGACCTCAAGAGGCGGTATTAACAGCTATGTTAAGTCTCTTGTAAGATACTTGCCTAATATCGACCTAAAACGGAAGATTGTTATCAATCCTGCGCATACTAAAAAAGGAGAGCAATACGCTCCTGGTAATTTCTTTATCTCATACGCTAGGGAGACTCCAGACGGAAAAGATGAGCTTATCCAGCAATATTATAAGAATGGACAGAATGGATGGCCTGACAGGGTTGAGAGCACGGATATTATGGGTAACAAGAAGTTTGATTATACCGCCCAAGACGCTTTCGCCTATCAGGTACTTAATAAGTATATTCAAAGCATTAAAACAGATGGTGTGAAACCTGCTCATTCGGCAAGCCAAAACAATGCTGGTGAGGTTACAACGCAAACGCCCCCACCGTCATATCAGGCGCAGGCCCAGCAGCAGACACCTCCTCCATCATACCAGCAGGCTCCGCCTCAGACAGCCCAAGAACCTTCTTTTGGAAGTCAACAGCAACCTCCTCAATATCCTCCTTTTGGAGATGACAATGATCTTCCATTTTAATTAACTAATTAAAAATCAGAAAGTTGATGGAAAGTAATTTTAATATATCTACTAAAGTGAACCGTGTCTCGATGCCTACCCAAAATAAGGTAGATACGGTTATGAAGAACTTAGGGCATCGACCTTGTGTAGCGTATTCCGAGGAAAAGGATATGTATTATAAGGATGGAGAATGGGTAGCGTCAGATCTTGACGCTACTATCTTACCTCTTAGGGAGATGTTCGAAAAGACATCTGATTTGAAGTTAGGATTGAAGATCGTTTATTTAATAATCAAATTATAATGACCAGTATTGAGGATATTAAAAAACTTCTGGAGAGTAAGTCGTTTACATCAGCTAGAGACCTTGACGAGTTTGAGGAGAAGCCGGATGATAAACAAAACGAGGTTAGACTGAATTGCGAACCTATGGTAGGGATGGTGGAGAAAGAGGGAAAGATCTTCCTTAACTCCGTAAGATTCTCGAAAGCATGGAACTCATTGGGTAAGGATATTCCTATCAAACAGGGTAATGCCTTCCCATTAGGACAGGGTGATGTCCTTGATATAGACACAGGGGTATGGGCATCGTTCCCGGATAATACCATAGGGGTGTTGATGATGCTGCCGTCGTTTACCGGCGATACGGGACTTACTTTGGTAGGATCACCATTCGTATCGTCTAATAACGGGAATATCATTATCAGGGTCACTAATGTCCGTAAGGATATGGCTATAGTCGAGAAAGACAAACATATAGCTGAGTTAATTATAGTCGGCAAGATAAAAGCCGATATTCGTGAAACTTATAACAGCAATAAAGATGTTCGGATTGAAGATAGTAAAGAGTAGCTATATAAATACTCTAAAACAGGATCTTGATGATGCTATTAGCTATTCAAGTAGATTAAAAAGAGATTATGAGGATTCCCGCAAGAAGATAACGGAATTAGAAGAGAAAGTAAGGCATCTTGATACGCTTGTCGATTCTCTTGATATGGATATAGATTCCAAGGATTCTCATATAGTTAAGATGGGAAATGAGCTTAGTAAATCAAGAGAGTTATATAATGAGTCGGTGAAAGAGAAAGAGACTCTTAAACGGGCTTATATGGATATCGAGAAGAAACATAAGCTATCATCCAAATTACTAAGCGAAGCCAGAAGAAGATACATTGAACTTGAGGATCAGATTAAGATCATGTCCGATCGTATAAAGTATCTGGAGAATCATGTCGATCCAGAGGCTTTAGATAACGATGTTTCTGATGAGGTTGTTGTCGATGAGGATAAGATGGATCCTAATTCAGGCCATATCGATATACCGAAAAATGATGATAAGATTACTGAGGTCGTTAATTCCGATACCAGTAATGATACGAATGTCGAGAATAAGAAGAAATCTAAGAAACGTAAAAAACCTAAAAAGAATGAATAAGATCTTGTTATTATTAATAACTATCCTTACCTTAGCGGTTGTCGGATGCGGTACGTCAAGAACCTACTATACGGAATATGATACTACTGATATATCTTATGTGGTGGATTCCATAGTGTCTTCCGGGACCTTGATGGGCCAATGGAAGGAGTGGCGGTTTACGCTGGACGACGGCCGGGTCGATAACTTTGGATTTACCGCCCTGTACGACGCCAAGGGAAAGGCTAGGGGTTCGATACAGGTAAGGCAGAGATCCGATACGTTTAATATCAAGATAATAGATTATCATAAAAAAAGATAAGTGATGAAATACGGACTAGGTTACATACCATCACCAGCGGATGATAGGGACGCTATCATGAACATGCAGCACGAGGCTGTACCTGATGAGTATAAGATCAATAACGTCGATAGCGTAGTAGATCAAGGTTCTTCCCCTATTTGCGCAGCCGTAAGCCTGGCTGAGATCCTTAACTGGAGGAAAGCTATAAGGGATATCAAAAGACCAGCTAAAATATCTCCTTACGATATATATGATCTGAGAGAGGATAAGGATCAGGACGGGATGGTTCTTCGTGACGCTATCAAGGCTATAAAGAAAGTGGGCGTTGACGGAGAGAAGATAAATAGTTACGCTAGGATCATAGATCCGGTATCAGCTAAGGTGGCGTTGATGCTGAATGGTCCTCTGGTTATAGGTCTGTATTGCTATAATTATGGTAATCGATTCTGGCAAGGCCAAGGACAGAACTTGGGAGGTCATGCCGTTATCCTCACCGGCTGGGACAAGGCCGGCTTCGTCCTACAGAACAGTTGGGGGACGGGATGGGGTAGGTCTGGTGTAGAGACGTTCCCGTTCGATGATTGGTGCTATATGCTAGAATGTTGGACAATAGTTTCATAACTTTACTATATAAACTTCGAGAAATTCCGTCCCACATCCTCTTGTGAAAGACGATGTGGTATATTTAGGATCCGTAGCTCAATCGGTAAGATCAATTGGCTCATAACCAGCAGGTTGTCGGTTCAAGTCCGGCCGGGTCCACAGTTGGATTAATAGAGTTTGTCATTAGATTTAGAGTTTAGATTTTGTTTGATACCCTTGTTCGTGAGGATAGGGGTATATGGATCCGAGGATTATTGGATGATCGCCATAATATTGGAGATGCTGGTTCGATTCCAGCCGGATTCGCTAAAATATTGTTTTAATATGGATATTTGAATAAAGGGGAGTTAATTTAACGGATAGAATTTACGATTCCTAATCGTAGCGTGGATAAGGGTTCGATTCCCCCACTCCCCACATGGTGTTTTATTAAACATATTCTCGTAGGTCGGTGATTAACGATAACCGGTAGACAGCCTACGGGAATCAACAAAATCTTACGTGCTTAAGATCGCTTTCAATTCTATTTTTCGTGTGTATCTATAGGAGGGTAGCACGACCCTCCTTTTTATAATAACTATTTGGGATGGATATTAATCAAATAAAAAAGTACCTGCCATCAGGATGGGATGTGGTTGATCTGATAGATCACGGTATAATCGATCTTGATATTATGAACGGAAAGATGATGGGGGAATATGTGGCTATGTTGATGATAAGGTCTTGTGAGAAGGCTACTAAGTCATATACCTTAACCAGTTTCTCGTTCCATGATAAAGATATGGATAAGTTGAGGATGTTGATAGGTAATGCTATAATGGCGGTAGGATATAGGAATAATCCTCTTAATGGAGATGGGAACACGGCGATCAAATAAAGGTGCTGAATATACTGAGAGAGGGATATTGGATATCCTGAACAGAAAGTTCTTGGTATCTCCTAAATGGGTGATAAATAACCTGTATGTATATAACTGGGAATCCGATTATCTGGCTATAACCAGATCCATGTACGCATATGAGGTTGAGGTTAAGATCTCATTAGCTGACTATAACAAGGATTTCGAGAAGGAAGGCAAGCACCAAGTAATGCAAGGCTGGTTCGAGGCCCGGAAGCAAGCCCTATACGAGACCGGGGACTGGGCCAGGTACGGCCGGCCCAACTACTTCTACTACTGCGTGCCGGATGGGTTGGTTGATCCTAAGGACATACCTCCGTACGCCGGGCTTGCTTATGTTTGTGGCAGGAATATTAAGAAGGTCAAGGATGCCCCTATCCTGCACCGTGATAAATTTGACCCTGAGGCTTATAAGATGGCGGACAAATTCTACTACAATTGGTGGAATGAGAGACGTAAGGCCAGACAGATAGAAGGGAAGGATATGAAAGACGAGTTCAGGAAAAGCATGAAAAAGGTTAAGGAGAAGATAACAGTCGATGCCAAGATCAAGGCGATGGAGGCGTTCTGGAGCGTCTGCGATTATGCCTACTGGCCGTACGGGGGAAGAGGGGTGCCCGGAATGAGACCCAACTGTTCCGCTTGTGGCGAGGAATGTAAATTACAATGTCCGAAAGGAAAGGAATTTAAAAACAAGATAAGATGAGCAAGATCAAAAATGTATTGGCAAAAGCCATTTCGTTGGCCTCAGAACAGCCTATGAGCTATAACGAGGCAATTGAGTTACTTAATGATATAGATACATGTAAGGTCAAAATATGGCTGGAAGAAGGAGCGATATTGCCTAAGTACGCACATAAGGAGGACGCTTGCATGGATCTGTTCGTTAAAAACATAGAACTTGACGGGGGTAGGATTATATACCATACTGGTGTGCATGTAGCTTTACCTGAGGATTATGAGATGGAAATCCGTCCACGTAGTAGTATCACAAAAACCAAGGCAATTATCCAAAACTCTCCGGGTACTGTGGATGAGGGATACAGAGGGGAGATTATGGTAGTATGTAGACGTATAGATCGTTATGGAGATCCTTCTTATTCTAAAGGAGATAGAGTAGCTCAATTGCTTATCCGTAGACGGGAACGGATCGTATGGGATGAGGTGGAATCATTAGAAGATCTTGGAACGGCTGATAGAGGAAGTAATGGATTTGGTAGTACGGGTAAATAATTGATGATATGGAAGATAGGAATACGTCAACTACGACTAATGAAAGTTTGAGAGAAGCAGGTAAACAATCAAATCCTGTTATGTATGGATGGAAATGTCCGGTATGTGGAAGGGTATATTCACCTTTCACGTCTATGTGCGCTTATTGCGGCAATAATAACATGAATCATATTACATGCAAGGTTACTGGATAATCGATATGAGCGGAAGAGTTAAGATAAAGTCCAAAGATAAGGATAAGAAACCTAAGATCGATGTATTTAAGGTAATAGAGAGCCGGTTTAAGAACATGAACGAGCTTCGGGATCTGATCGATACGGATCCAAGGAAAGGGCTGGTCAGGATCCGGGACGGGGGAGGCCCGGAAGGATGGAGGCCAGCCCGTTCCCTTGGATTCTGAGACATGATCTTAAAATAAATTGTATATAATTATGACTATTTTATGTCTCTTATGAACCGAACACGAAAGCTTGCGGTCTTCTCTCGGCGTCCTACGAGTCCACTGGAGAAATTCAATCTCCATCCGTAGTTTGTACTACGCTCTGAACTAGACCAATAGGTGTTGGAAGTATTGAATTGTTGTCCACCAATAGCCGATAATGCGTTATTGACACTGTTTAAGTTCATCCATATCAATGATAATTGTGGGCATGATGGGATATACCAATCATCAAATCCCTTAGCGTCAGAACTAGCTAAAAATGCATTAAGTACACGCCCAATTGTTACATAACCACCATATCCTTCACCTCCTTCAGTCACTTCCTTTAGCACTTCAGAGTTAGTCTTCCCGTCCCAATCAGATAAAGCCCCACTTGTCCAGGTAGTAATATTTGCCGAAAGGTTAGGGGTACCAATGTATGAACCATGCTCAGATTTTAAATAACCGTCGTTATTACTCTCATCCAATTTATTATAATTTGTAATGCCGGGCTGATCCCTACCATATCCACCCCAATAGAACAAATAGCTTCTATTATACCCTGCCGAAACGTCTTTATAGCTTTGATTAGAATCCTCGTTCTTCTCGATCATAATCCTATGACGATCATATACTAAAGCTACGGCTATGCAAGTATTATCAGCTTCTGATACCGGTATTAGTCTCAGATTTTTATTGACGGCATAAACTCCATCGCCAACATTGTTGTGGGATAATTTAAATCTTCTTCTAAACATAGCCGTAAGTTTTTATGGAGGTTGTAAATACCCCCCCCTATATGTAATATATTGATACATAATTAAATAATTTAAGTTATGCACAAATATAATGAATTATAGGGATATGCCAAAGGAAGCGGCCGGCGGAATGCCCGATGGGTAGGCCCGGAGGGATGAAGGGAGGCCTCCCTTCCTTTGGTACTATATCCTCCCCATAAGCCATCATACAATTACTATGCTTACTCTATAGCTGCTACGAACACCATTCCCAACGGCAACAGATTGGCATCCCTGACAAGCCTTGGTTACTATACAATGACCATTTATTATAAAATCACCTTGCCAAGTTATACGATTGCTACTTGTAACCTGATTATAAAATTCAGGCATGTAAGTGAAATTGATAATCTCCTCAGGATCGGTTATCTCCGTTATAGGAGTAAATTCAGTTATCCTATTCCCGTATAACTCCGTATCAGCTAAATCACAATGTATACCAGAATCAAATAGATACGTAAGAGTCCCTTTTGAAACACCTCCAGATGCGCCTAATAAAACGTTGTACTCATATTGTTGAGGCTTTTGAACTATCTGTCCATATATTCTTATAACTCCTATCTTCTTATTGAGATATATATCAAGATAAGACCCGTTAAAACCAAGTTGATACGTATCTCCATCAATATATATATCTACAGGATTAGGACACATGATCTTGTCTATATTAATACGGTAGTGGATCTTACCGGAAGAAGAAGTCCTGCGCCTAAACATACCCCCTCCTTATCTGAGGGTTAAAATACCCCCCCCCCATGTATTCAACTTCTTTATTCATAATATGTTATGTTTTAATTATATCGCAAATATAATGAAATTTTGGATATGTTGGGACGACGGGCATGTAGGGATATGTGGGGGATATGCGGGACGGACCACCTCCCCGAAATCGGCCCGGCCGGGCTGCCGTTTTTGGACCAGCCCCCCCCAATCCACAAAGGACGGGAAACAGGAACGGCAAACGATCTGCGAGCCGAAAAAAGAATGATTATTTTGCATTTAACTTATTGATTGTCAATAATATAAATCAATATTTTAATATACGTTTACATTTGATTAGATTTATTACATATAATCGTCGAATTTTTATTGCAAAATATTTGTTTTAGAATAAAACATGTATTATATTTGCCTATGTAAAAAACAACATTAACAAACCGGCGTACCAGAAGCCTATACAAGTCCCGAGGGTACGGGCAAATCTAATGACAAATAAGGAATTAACCAAAGTGCAGAATGAAGTAAAAAAAGCAAGCGAGAAAACATTGACAGGTGCCGTCAAAGCTTGGTGCCAGCTGTTTAAATCTAGCAAAGAGGTTGACGAAATACTCAAGGATAATGATATTAATGTAGATAAGGCTATAGTTCCCGCTTTGGCGGCTTTGGCTAAAGACAAGGAAGTTGTAATACAGCTTTGTAAAGAGATATTGCCACGTGTAGATGAAACCTTTTGCGCCTACAAGGAGATCGAAAGAGTATATCTCGATAAACAGGATCAGGATAAAAATACAAAGTTATCAGAGGATAAGGTGGCAGAAGTATCGATAACAGGCAAAGCACATAAACGATTTGGATATAACGAGCCAATAGAATACGATGGTGGTGTATACTATGATGTGTTTAACGGCGCTGATAAACGTATTACAAAGTGCGCCGTTCCTATTAAGCGGTATACTTATAATTTAATCGCTAAGTGTGTTACCTACTATTTGACACACCCCAAAAATGAAAGATAGCAAATAATTAGCCCCTATATCATTTGTATATAGGGGCGTTATGGTAGCACACCTATGCGTTCCCGTCGCGCTACTGATTTAGACTAAATAGGTGCGATATTTGATATTTTGATATAAACATATTGCTGGTTGATAGGGTCTCGAGAACTTGCAGTAGATAGGCCGCATATTAACAATGTGGTTTAAGTACTATCCTAGTCCAGGATAGTGCTATTATCTTTTGGTTTATATCAATCTGGTAAATACGCTAGGTCAACCTAGTAGGCCGTGTAAAAACACGGGGTACATTGGTGTATATACGCATGTATAGGGCGTATGTCCATGCGTTGCTAGAGTAACACGTATGGAGCGCATAACGGTGTTATAACCGTGCCAATGTATCAAGGCAACGATATTACAGGTTGCTTAAATACTGCGATATTGTATGCGATAATAAATAACAACCTTTTACAGGGGTATTTTGTGCGGTTAAATTGACGGACAAAGTGCGCCTTGTCGATACGTATCACGGGCAACGTATGTGCGTATCTGGCCGGCTTCGTTGTCGGCAAAGGGACGAAACCAAATAAGATAGGGGGGCGTGCGGGCGTTCGGCTGGCTGTATCGATAACGCCGGCCGTATTGTCCCCAGGCTTACCGTTTCTTATTGGTGCCATTTAAAACGAATAAATTATGTATAGGAGAAAATTTGACAATCTGAATAGAAAGCTAGCACTTAAAAAGGAAAAGGCTTTAGACGCTGCAAGAAAGTCTCAAATTGAGTTCTACGTTGAGCTTACCAAAGAGCTATACAAGTCTAATAAATTAGATTGTAGTAGGGAATCTGATAAATGTAGGCGGAAACGTGTTAGTTACATGGCAAACAAATTGCGGCAATAGATCGTTTGTTTTTATTTGATTTTAAAGTTTGTGCCCTTTCGTACTGTAGTGATATAGGACGGAAGGGCTTTTTTGTGCCTATATTTTACAAAATGATAGCATATTCATATGTTTTGCTTACACATAAAAGTGTTGAGGCGGCAAATTTTAAGCCTTGATCGAAAATGTGTAAGTAAAATGCCTTATTTAGCATCATTTTGTATATATCTATATCCATGCAGGCGGGTATATTGTGCCCTTATGTATGGTTTCATGCGTGAATCAATCCTAAAAGGTATATAATAGGCGGTACTTATTGTATATTTTTTATCTATGTTTGGGCTTATCTTTCTTTAGAGGAAGCTCTAGGGATTGATGTATATTATGTTATTGATACTCAATTAATTATATTATTTGAGTGTAATTTTAAAATCGTGGTTACTTATTGTATATTTTATGGGATTAGTTATATATTTCGTACTTACTTTGTTTTGTGGGTACATGGCGTTTGAGTTGGGGCGGTATGTTATAGCTACGGGCGACGCCCTGCCTATAATCATAGTTTCTTTATTGGTTTTATTATCAATACATTGTATTAGGCAAGTATATAAGGCAATCAAGAACAAGGACCTCGATATCCTAGACTGAACGGGCGTTCCACGTGGAACAATCGGGAGGAAGGTCTCGGGTTTTATGCTGGGAGTTGGTGGGGTTGGGGTGTTTTGCGGGATGGGACACCTCCAAACAAGGGGAACCAAGGGAAACCAAGGGAAACCAAGGGAAACCAATGAAACCCAAGGGAAACCAATGAAACCCAAGGAAAACAAAGGAAAACCAATGAAACCAAGGGGAACCAAGGGGAACCAAGGGAAACAAAGAAAAACAAGGGGAAACCAAGGAAAACCAAGGGAAACCAAGGGAAACCAAGGAAACCCAATGAAACCCAAGGAAAACAAAGAAAAACAAGGGGAACCCCTTCAATCAACAAAAGAAATACTTTCCAATCAATGGGATTTCTTTCTAAACAGGGGTAATACTTTACCGTTAAGTGGAAACGCAAAGCGATTGCGAGTGATGGTGGGTATAGTGTTATTGGTGGTAGATATTGTCTGTTGGCGTGGGAGTGATACGGAGGGAACCAAGGGAAACGAGGGGCGGCGATGGCGTGGGGTCGGCCCCGCTGGTCGTCCGTCCCTGTTCCCCTTTGGCGTTAGTGTAATATTAAAAATCTGATAGCGATATGACGAAAGAAGAAGCAAGAAACGTATTTGGCGGTAGTATAGTAAATAATCTGCTGTCGCTAGGGGCTGAGCCTACCAACGTGGTAAGGCAAGACGGGTTGATAGAATGGAAAAGTGATGGATATATAGAGGTAGGAGGCGTACAGGTATGGGCCTACTATTACTTTGAGGATGGAGAGGACGTTGATAGATGTGATTGGGCGGATCATATGGAGATAGAGGTAGAGGAATGTTGGATTTAAAACCGATTGATGGTAGTGGAATAACACCAAGGGGAACGGGCGGCTGTGTCACGGCGTGGCAGGCTACGGGTGTCTGCCGCCGTTCTTTTTGGCGTGGTAATATAAAATGCTAATAGTATGGACGAGATTATGAAATTACAAGATGAAGCGCTGCTTTATCTACGGGATAATATTACGAGAGAAGAGGCGTATTATATCCTTACGACAGAGAATGAAATGACGGAGGTTCTGATAGCTAAGAAGGAGGATGGAGGTAAACGTATCAAGATCCTTGATATGGGATATACTATCGAGAATGATGATATGTTATTGCTATTCGATACAGATGGGATAATAGACGAATGTCTTTTGGTTGCCAGCTACATAGGGGTAAATATGTATTTTCGCAGGCAAGATGTCAACGCTATTTTGAATAACATCAATAGAGAGAAAGTTATGAAATATCCTTACATAGCTATTCAGTTAGATAATATACAGACTATAGAAAAGCGTAGGGTTATTTTTGAGATCACCGGACATAGGATAGATGATAACAAAGAGAAAATAGATTTTATGTTTGTTTATTTTATGGCTAGAATATTATGAGAGCGAGGAGGACTGTGAAGGAAAGAGATATTGTGAAGATATTGGTATTCGGGTATGATAGGACGCTTATAAAATCCATTAAGGATTCCGGATTCAGAAGTATGTCGGATGTAATATCGTACGCCAATAATATGGCCGGTGATAAGCCTATTGATCATATTAGGGTATCGAATGAGGCCCGTGGATGGTGTGGATCATATACTAATTATGGTAAAATGATAGATTAGCTCGATAGGAGGGTATGATATGAGAAGGATTATAAAAGAGAAAGACGATATCAAGGTATCTATATTTAGTGGGGATAGATTGGTTCGTGTTTTCATTGATTCTGGGTATAGGAATATAGCTATGGTGATAGCCGATTGCGGCAGAATAGCTAATGGTTGTTATCATATACATCATATTGAGGTGGTAAATATGGATAGGGGATGGTATGGCACATATACCGCTGATGGAAAGAAAATTAATTAATATAAATAACATCATGAATAATATCATAGAGAACAATGATGGGGTAAAAAGAAAGGTAAGGGTATATGATTTCGGCGAGAAGGTCGCTGATAGATATACTATTGTATGCGTAAGTGACAGGAATAAAGATTCAAGAGGAATCTTATTTTATCCGATGTTCACTTGTAACGAAAACCCGTCGCATCCGCAAGGAATAGGGATGTATGTAGGGGACTATTATCCTCATAAGGGAGGTATGTACAACTTAGGTAGAAGGGTGAAGGATATAATGTCTTTGCCTAAAGAAGTGATTAGATACATAAAATGGGTAACAACAACATGAATGAAATAGTTTACAACAATTACGATTTGGTTGCTTTCGAGCAGAATGGAGAAGTGGTAGTAGCCGTAACATTCTACAGGTATTACAAGAAGAAAGCTAAGGGCGAGGTTAATTATAGATGGAGAACCAGATGCCCGGAGCTGGTGGATAAGATCGTAAAACACCGTACCAAGGTATTTACCGGTCAACTCATACAGTTAGCGAAGGCGTATGGGGAGAAAAAAGTTATTAAATATCAAAAGGAGGAGGAAGAGGTATGTCAAGATACGATAGAGACACAATAGAAATATATATACTGGATCATATAGATACAGATAATTATGGGAAGCAGTTTAAATATGATAGGGAATATCTATCTTTTATGCTTAACGTGTTCAAGGATGAGTATAAAGAACATATCAAAAGGGATGGGATTAAGAAAGCTTTTGAGGATTACATAATGAGCGTTCCATCCATATTTAGGATTCATATAGCGGATTGCGACATTAGATATTTATTACGTTCATGGGGCGTGGAGTTCGATGAGGATGATGATGAGATATACATCTTGTATAAGAGGATCATAAGAGAGGTCTTTTTTAAGATGTGCGAGGATATGAAAGTTTGTTAATGTTGAACCAAACCTTGGCGGGGCGGAAGGATATATCATGATCGTACGTGTACGGATATGATCCGGGGTCGGTTCCCGGCGCCTTGGCACAACTTAATTAAATATAGATAATATGGACAATGTTTTAAAAAGAGCGGCAGCGGAACTGAAAGAAGCCGGTTGCAGGGTTTTTGCGTGGCAGGATGATACTTATAATAGAAGTTGGAGTAAGGGTGATTATATAATGTTGTATTACGCCTTCCCTGATTCGCCTAACATCGGGTATCTGAGTCGTGGGGAATATGGGATGAGCGTAGCATATAGTAGAGCTTATATACCGAGCCGTGGGAGTGGATCGGGGTGTCGTATCAAGGAGGAAGCTACGTTCGACCTTGAGACGGCGTTAGACGTGCTGAACGGACCGTTGCCTAGTTGGTGTAAGGCTTATGGGGTTTATCCAAAGCAGTATAAGGATATTGATGGATGGTACAATAACGATAATTATAACAAAAAATTATTTAAGGAAATTTGATATGGAAGTAAAGGATTGGGAGAGTTTGGTTTTGAATACAGAAGTAGGAATGCACTGTTTTGTTACATTAGCTGACGATAAGGATATTAGTAGAGGATATGCGCAGATCAGACGTGCGGAGCATTTCGGATATAACATCTGCTTCACCCGGTTATATGGAAATAAGTTTTATTTCGAAAAAATAAAAGAAGGTCGTACACAACAATATATCAATAGGAGGAAATGATATGGTGATAGAGTTTGATTTTGAGATATACAAAAACGGAGATTACGATAAGGTATATCTCCGTAACGGGAAAGAGGCAAGAGTATTATGTGATAATGGGAAGGGTAATAGTCCTATGGTCGTGATGATTGAGGATGATAAAGCGGATGATTATATTATTCTTCGTTATAACGAAACTGGCAGGAGGAATATCAATGGTCAATCGGGTCTCGATCTTATGTTATCGGTAAAAGAACGGGAACCAGAATTATGGGTTGTTGTCATATCTTATATGGATAATAAGGATAAGAGACAAAAGATGGTCTTACCTAATTTTTTCTCAAGGAATATAAGAGGAAATGTATATCTTCAAGGAAGCTCTAAATCAAGTGTATCATATTATGTTGATAAGCTAGAAGAAGATGGGTGCTTCGATGAGCTATGCGAGAAGATAAGGGTAAAGAGAGATCGCATTTATAACATGGAAATAATATCACTATCAGATGACGAGACGGCAGTTTAACCAGTTGATAAATGATCTGGACGGTAAAAACCCGTTTATCGTGTTGCATAGGGATGCCGTTGCGCCTAAATACGTAGGCGTGGAGGTCTCGAAAGAAGGCGTGGTATACAACTACTCGGTTATAAGCATAAACGACGAGTATAAGCCTAAAAAGGCTCTTATTTCGAAGATATTGGGTATAGCTGATAATCTTAATGGCGATAGCGGCTTGAAAAAGGGATGATTGAGTGTATTTATAACCATAATAATAAAAGTTGCGTACTGATACGAATGATATTGGACGGAGGATAAATATGGTGGTATGGTAATAGACAGGCTTATGTCTTAATATCATAATATTCTGCTATTATATCCTCTTTTTGGGTAAGGAGTATAATAAATAATATAAATATCTTGGATATGGGGGAGATTAACATAGGTGATAAAATCGTGAGTAATAATTTTGATATGGATAAGATATGACAAGATACTTGCTTATGATGGCTATGGTGATACTGACACCGCCAAAAGGGAGCGGTGGCTTGCCCCACGCCCCAAGGCCTGCCGTGGTAGAGGCAAGGGTATGGGATAAGCTGGCGGCCGCCCTATCTTTCGTGGAGTCAAGGAACGACGATCGGGCGTATAACGCCTCATCCGGGGCCTTAGGGAGGTGGCAAATGAAAAGGATATACGTTGATGAGGTTAATAGGATATTACGCCTTAAAAGAGAGAAAAGGAGATATAGGTACGAAGATCGAACGAATCCTGTCAAGGCTAGGGAAATGTTCGAGATATATCAATCTCACCACAATCCTAAAAAGGATATAGATCGGGCTATAAAGTTGCATAGGGGATTGCATTCTCCTATGTATGTCAAAGAGGTTAAACGTAAATTAGGGGAATAATATGAATCGTGAGGTATTAATAAATATCATTAATAGAGGTAGAATAAGGTTTATCCCAGTAAGAAGATGTTTCTTATGCAATGAATATGTAGGATATAAATTCGTTAGGATGTGTGATGGAAGTATGATACCGGTATTTTCTAGTGGATGTAGGTGTTGTGGCATAAATAATGGGACGCTATCAGAAAGGACTTGGGATGAAGTGCTTGATCTTGTCAAAACGGTACAAAATAAGCCTATGAATGAGAGAACGGAGGAAAATGAATTTATATTAAATAGTTTAATATAAGGAGGTATTGTATATGAAATGGGTGATAATAAAAGGCGTTAGATACCCTATCTCCGTGGTGTCAGCCTTCGCTGCGTATTACGGGGATAATCCCTTTTTGAAGATAAGGATAAGAAACAAATATCACATAATTTATTTTGATAATATGGATTATCTGAATATTCAGATAAGGTATTTGATTAACAACTATCCTGACTTCGTGCAGATAGGGAATTGGTATATATCCAAGAAGCAGGTGATGTCGTGGGGGCCCAAGGGGCAGGCCGTGGACGGGTCGGGCTGGGTCATATCCTTTTACCTGTCTTTTGGCTTGGAGAACAGTGCTCAAATTAAGTTCGACAAGGAAGAGGAGTATCAAAGAGCTTTAGATTGTTTAAATGAGAAGTTCAATGTAATATTATGAGTTGTATCATGAAAACCATGATACTTAGAGGAGTATTGAGATTGACAGTGATCAAGGCAAATGATGTTATTTAATTAAAAAATAAATTGTTATGGAAATGGAAAAGTATTTGTCAGTTTATTTAGAGAGTGGATATCTTTTTGACGATATGTCAGAAAGATTAAAGTGGTTTGAGATTGATAAAATCTTGATCAGTTTTACATATGGAGTAGTTAGATATGTAGGAACATGGGGAGGATGTAGGGCTGAGAAGACATTAGATGGGAAATTATTTTATTCGTCCGAAGAATGTTTTAAAAAGGATAAGAGCATCCCTAAGACAAAACTATCAATATATGATGTTTTTAAGTCATTATACGGATTCGCTCCAATAGGTGATGTGTGGAAATACAAAAACGGAAGAGCTGTCAAGTGTAAGTTGGAATGTTTTGATGTTGAAATAGATAATAAAGGAAAAATTTATTGTAAGGAAACATATTACAGAACATGTGAAGATGTGTATAAATTCAATGACTTGACTGTAGTTGACAAGAATGGAGACATGAGATTAGTAAAATCTTCAAAAAGTAAATTAATGCTTACTAATGATCAATTAGATGTTGTGGAGAGAATGAAAGGCGTCATTGATGACATGGTTAGGTTAAAGATGATTATGTATATTGATCAAGACTATAATCTTTGTTTTCTGCCGGGAGATAAAATAGAAGATTTGACAATGGATGAGACAGATGGATTTGTGGATACCACCGGTATAGTGACATCTATAAAATCTAAGGGTGTAGTGGAGTTTTATGTAGAAAATCCTTTTGTGAAGATAAAGGATGAGTAATATCTGAATCTGGATTGTGGTGGTTCGTGAGAATAGCCACAATCATATCTCTAAACGTGAACATAAGGAGGTACGTAAGTCATTCGATTGACGTTAGGGATCTAGTTATATTAAAAGAGGAGGGATTATGAAAGAGATTGTATTAAAACTGTATGAGTTTGATGAGCTGTCAAAAGACTCACAAGAAAGGATCATAGAGCGTGAGCGTTGGAATGTAATGGAGCAATGTATGGATGCTTATGACATAGACTATAAAAAGTCAATGGAAGCCTTTGAAGATCTGACAGATACTAAGGTTTATGGTTGGGAGGTTGGATACGAGAGATATGATTTTAGTTATGAGTTTAAATACAAAGATCCTATTTATGAACATCCTACAGATTATCATCGTGATATATTCCCTGAGAATCTATGCGGCAAATTACTGTTCAGATATATCAACAACAATATTATGCCATATATTATCAAGGGCAAGTATTTCTCCACGTCAGGTAAATATATTGATGGGAAATACAAATACAGGCACAAGTATAGTAGGGTGATGTTTGACTATGGAGATAATTGCCCATTGACAGGGATGTGTTATGATTATTATCTCCTGAAACCTATAATTGATTATTACAATGTATGGTGTACTTATCCGGAGGGTTTTTCTTTAGAGGATCTGATGAGACAATGTTATGATAACTTCTTCAAGTCATGGCATGAGGAATATGAACATTGGGCTGACGATGAAGATGCGATACGTGAGGAGCTTCATCATAACCAGTATGAGGGTCAGCTTTATTATGAGAATGGGGAAGCGCATGCCGGTCCATTGAATAAAATAGAATGAAAAGGTAGTAATTGTAAATTGATAAAGTTATGAATATAGAGATAATAAGATATAGGCTTCCGATTTATTGGATTGGGGCTTTGATTAATGGTGACTACACTGGAATATCTAACGAGGAAGCGCAAGAAGTTGATGACTTTGTAAAACATGCAGATGGTTGTCCAGTTGGTGTGGATTGGGGAACAGAAGGTTTTTATTCGTATAATGACGCAAACGCTATTGGCGGAACTTGTGTCGATGTTATTTTTAGCAAGTATAATCAATAATTAACACTCAAAACTTAATAGATATGAACAACTCTATGGTCGCTCATTTGTGGGCAAACGAAAAGAAAGAATCCGCAAGAGGTAGTAATCTTTTCTTTGAAGGTAGAAGTATTTATTCTTATGGTTATCATTTTGAGGTTGGAAGAATCGTAAGAAATAAGTGTGGTGAAAAGGCGTATTTGCTTAACGATAAGTATTATTCTTCTTCTACCTGTAAACATCAACGTTGTGTTCGTAGTGCAATACCAACTGGTTCAAAGGTATTTTCTGTTGGATATAATATGTCTGATGATGGCAGCATGGCTTTTATCACCAGTCGATTGGAACTTATCAAAGAGGTTATCGAGAAATACAAGAAGGTTAGAACAAGCCTGTCTTATAGGGATGTTTGGGGAGTATTTAGAAGTCTAATGGATTATATTGAGTTCTTTAATATGGGTACTCCCAAGAGCCTTCTTAAAAAGAGTGCAAACACCTGGATCGGAACTAAACATGAGTTATCTTATGAATCGGATAAGATTAAAAGTGAATATGTCCATGAGTTAAAGCGTGTGTTTGAGGTGTTGCTAAATCACCAAGCGTTAGAGATTCTAGGCACGACCAATGTGATAGTAGATGAGATTTGTGGTGAAGGAACGTGGGCTGAGTATGTGGCCAGATGTCAGAGATGGAAAGACAGTCAGGCGAAAAAAGAGGCTTTAATTTTTGAAAAAAGAAGAAAAGAAAAAGAAGATCGCAAGAAAAAATTTGAAGAACAGATCGAGATGTGGAAGTCTGGCAAGATTCTGGAATTATATCTACATTATTATTTGGAGGATGATCAGCCTAACGTATGGCTTCGCATTAAGAATGGCATAATTGAGACTAGCAAGAATATCAAGATAGAACGAGCTGAAGCTGAGAGACTTTGGAAATTGATAAAGCTCTTCCATAATGGCAGTAAATTCCAACACGATATGGTATTGGATACAACCGGTCACAAATGGAAGATCAATAGCTATAAGAATGATATATTGGTTGCTGGATGTCACAGGATAGCGTATAGCGAGATGAAAGGTATTGCGATACAATTAGGATGGGATTAAACAGCTATCAAGTAACATTTGAGAGCTGTGGCGATCACTATCAGATTTACGGGAGAGACATCCAAGATGTCATGGGCGGCGTTACAGGTGGAGCCGGCGTGTATGGGTAAGGCGGTCGGGGAAGCGGGGCGTCCGATCATGCTTTGTGGTGCAAGGTTGTATATAATTACCAAAGTTTAAATAGAATATGAAGACAGTAAGATTATCTGACTTCTCGCCTTATAATAGGAATAAGGGAAAGACGCAAGAGTTGCGTCACAAATTCAGGAATCAAATACTTGAATATTGGGGAGAAGATATTGGTATTCTGATTGGCATCACTCCGATATATAAGAGACGTTTGTGGAGCGAAGAAGTAAATGTTATAAATGATAAACAATAAATATGAAAACAAGAATATACGAAGGAATACGGCATGGTGACTGGGTAAGATGTACTCAATGTGGAGCGCAAATGCTTCTTCCATGTGGAGCCGATCAGTGTCCAGAATGTTATGGATACGACACGTTGGTGTGGGTAGACGAAGATAGGCAAGAAATGAATGTTGAACATCTGGATTGTCTTGTCCAAATACGAAAATTGGAGTTACAAGACTATTTGTCCCCAGATGTTTTGGAGATAGAGAATAATGAATATTATAAATAAGGTAATTATATACCCTTGAATATTGGGGAGAAGATACCGGGATTTTGATAGGAATAACCATGGTACATGAAAGACATTTGTGGAACGAGGAAGTTAAAGTAATATGATTATGGACGATAATAGGATAATGGAAGCGGCTAAATTGATAGCCAACTCCTCAGCAGCCTTAATACAGGCTATAGGGATGATGAGTGAGAATATAGAGAGGGCTAACAGAGGGGAATCTCTGGCTTATACCGAAGATCAGTTTATGAAACTAATTCAAGATAACGGAATAACGTATAACGATGTAATACAAAGGGGGTGGATATGAAAAACGTAGAAAGAATAAACGCATTAAATAAAGTTTATTATGAATAGAATGAAAATATTTTTTAATTACTTATTCTTTAGGGATATGGGTAATCTTGGTGAGGGATGTCTTATAAGCGCATTCATCTGGCTTATAATCATACTTGCCATTATTGGGGTATTTTGCTTATACTAAAGATCATTTCATGAAAGTGATTCAAGATAATAGGATAACGTATAACAATGTAATACAAAGGGGTTAGAGATTATGAAGGACGTAGAAAGAGTAAATGCATTAAATAAAATGCTATTAAATGCGAACGTAGTAGCTTATGGAGCTATGGTTGATTTGATCAAGAGAACAGGGAGACTTGATCTTGACATGGATAGCGGAACCCATGTAGATGATTTTCCGGCTGAAATAAGGGTCTTTACCGATATTGGGTTGATTTGTTTATCTATAACATCCGTGTATTTATCGGGGGAAGATAATTTGATGGTTGATGGATATGATGAAAACAATGATAAAGTTGATGGGGTGAATGTTTATTACGACCAGATAGACGAGGTAGTATATCTGGTTAAAATCATATTAGAAGAAATGGAGGGAAAAGATCATGGGGAAAGCAGTTAAAACAGATATAGAATATAAGGAAATATTAGAAAAATCACTATCAGCAATCCAATATCTAAGAATACATGGATTCTCGACGTACATGGAATCGGAGGGAATTGTTAATAGGATAATGATGTTTAAGGATAAGAATGAGATGAGAGATCAAAAAAACTCAAATCAATTCCGTAGGATTGGCTATGATAGCAGAAGAATATAAGTGTATTGATGCTTACAAGAAGCCGGAGAATCCAATGGAATGGTTGCTGTGTCCACGATGCGGCCTCCGGTCTCTGGTCTGGGAGTTCGATAACGGGAGAGCCACGGCGTGCGGGTGCGGGACAGACTGTTATAGTCATTGGAGCGTGCAAGCGGAAAGTATTATGTCGGTCATAAAAAGATCTGATAACGGTAAGTCGGCTGAGGCGTATGATATTGATGAACTTAAAAATAACTGGAATCATTGGGTGAGGACAGGGGAGATACTGTTTACGCCGGGAAATGGGAGATGGTAATATAATTAACAATTTAAGACATGGATCATTATTTGGCTACAATTCAAACAATATTAGATAGATGTGATGATAACAACACATCTCCTAGTATTGATGACATGGAGATAATAAAAATAAACCTATGCAGAATAATTCAAACTCGTTACGGAATAACTCAGTTATGGTTCATCCCGTTGATAGAAAGAATACAGAATGCTTGTTGTAGACATTACGATGATGTTGATATGTTATGGGAAAATTTTGTTAAAAAAAATGACTGAATAGGAGGGATAAATATGAGTACAAAAACAAGTAAAGAATATAAAGCGATAAAGAATTATATCCATAATGAGCTTGGGCTTACGAAGGAAGATATAATCAATGCAATTAGATCTGATATAAGAAAATATGTTGAGGAGTGTATATGTAATACTTACGGGAATGATAATAATATAGAGCAGATGATTAAGCTTATGGTAGATAATGAGCTTAAAAATAAAGATTTTAATGTCATTCCAAGAATGGTAGAGAAAGTATTAAAAGATAAGATGTTAAACGATATAGAGATTGTTGTAATAAACAAGAATTTAAATGATTGAGGATATGGAGAATAAGGATATTTTAGATAAGGTAAGAATGAAGGGCATGAACCAAGGGATATGGCTGGCGGTTCAGGAGCTAGCCCACGACGGGCGATGGACGCAAGCCGCAGAGGAGCTGGTATCTTCTTGTGGATTGACCGAGGATGAATGTAGGAAGCTGCAAGAAGAAAGCGGATCGTTTAATGATGAGATGCTTGAATTTATTGATATGGTATTTGGTCATACGGATATGATAGGTGAAGGTGAAGATGATACAGAATAAATATGTATAAATATCAAATAGTAATTATATACAATAAAAATTATGAGCTTAATAGATAAACTAGAAGACTTGGTGGCTAAGGTAGACACCGAATACCAAGAGAAGATGGAGGCAGTGATCCGGGAGATAGTCCCGGGGATGCCGGAAGATAGCGTACGTCATGCCGCCGAGTGTATGTGCACGGACAGGATGGGGAGTATGATGGACATCGATCTTTATATATTAAGGGAAGAAAATAGGCCTTACAAATGCCATTATCTAAAGGATCTGCTGGAAGATAGGGTAGCTAGAATAAATAAGATGCATGAGGATAAAAGTTATACATATGATATAGATGATAATTATTGGTGCGCTACATGTGGTTCCCATTCTCATAAAGAAGATTCCAAGACAGGGTATTGTTGGCATTGCGATACAGATAGTTGGGTTAAAGAGGATGGGGCGGATGTAGGGATATAAAAATAGGCGATTATATAATATTCATATTTACTAGATATGGGAGAGAAGAAGATAAAAATGTGCCAAAAAAAAGACAAGTCTATTAAAAAAGTGCTTAAGGAGATAGAGAATAAGGCTATTGAATCTCGATATACGAATATGTATGATTGGCAGCGCAGGGAGCTTTCAAAAGAGGATCTGTTTGAGTATGCGGAGGAGATGAGAAAATGTCTTGATAAGATATTTGATTTGGCAATTGATGAAAGGCTTAAATAATTCAACACAAAATCATATAAGATGATAACTTCTAGGTGATTATATACCATTTTACACCAAAAAACGAGAAATGATATACATTTGTACGAAACATCATACTGGGTATCACCAATACCCTCTACCGGTTGCTCAAGAGTGAGATCGCCGGATTCTTTTACTGAACTAAACGTTTTTGATTTTACTTACCCAACGAATGTTTTAGGGTAAAACCTTATATCAAAGACCTCTTTTGCTCAATCGTCTTGTCCGAAACAAGGGACTATATGATTCGATTGAGTGAGACAAAATCAGAAAAGAAGAATATGAAATTAAATAACATACGTATGTTTTACAACATATCTGGTGTAAAATAGTATATAATAACCAACTTCTATAAGGATAGACGACAACAAGAAGACTTCATTTAAATATATCCCAAAGATAAAAGCGTTCAAAAATGGCTCTGAGTTTATATTCAAGCCCGGCGTGAATGTGATTGTAGGCAAGAACGGGAGCGGGAAATCAACCCTCCTGAATATGATATCGAAGTACATGTTGTGCGAGAAAAAGATGTGTTCTGAATTACCGTCAGAAGCATTGTATTTCCCGGATATATTTGATGATGACAAGGTGCTTGACGGGATCGGTATTAAGTCGGATTATATCGGGAAGGTATTCCATCTCCTACAGCAAACTGAAATGAGAAAGGATGATATATTGGATAATATCAATAATTTAAGTTTGTATATGAATGGGGCATCTAGGTCCTCTGGGGAGAAGAATCTTCATGCCATGAACTCGCTTTTTGATTTTATGTTTAACCAAGATGAGTATGCGTTTCCGATACAGAAGCTTATGGAATTTAAGAAAAAGTCAAATGAGTTCTGGGCAAACAGGATCGACAATCTTTTAAAATACTACAAAGACAATCATGTGGTATTAATGGAGAAGGATTTTGAGTATACGATCCTTATGGATGAGCCGGACAGGAATTTAGATGTTGACAATATCATGGATCTGTACAATGTATTGTCATTTCATAAACCGCAAACACAAATTATAGCCGTAATTCATAACCCGGCTTTGATTTACAAGTTGAGCAAGCTGGATTGCTTGAACTTTATTGAGATGACAAAAGGGTATTTGAAGAAAATTACTAGTTTTATGAATAAAAAATAAGAAAGGAGATGAGAGAAGAATTGAGAACAATAGGATCAAAAGGACGCCATGTGTTTACAGCAACCTTTGTTAGATTTGGATTTAGGAATGGATACATTGGACCTGTAAAAACGATGCTTTTACAAGATGTGACACTTGATAGCAAAATAGTATCAGATCATTTGTGGTTCGATTTAACAAAAGGATTTAGTAGTGCTGATTTATCGCCAGGCGATGTGGTTGAGTTTTGCGCAAGGGTTAGTGCTTACGAGAAAGGATACAAGGGGCACAAGGATGATGTACTTAATAGACCGATAGAAAGAGACTATCGATTATCAAGACCGACAAAAATTAAAAAGATCGGGAAGAAATTAATATTAAAAGATGAGGGGAAATAATACATGATAATTATATGCCTAAAAAATTTATAATTTATTAAAATATAATGATATGAAAATTCAAGTAGAATTAAATTTGGAAGATGTGTTTGAGGAATCTCTGTGCAACGAGACGACGTTGAAAGAGGAGTTTACCAGCTCGGCCAGGTTAGCTGTAGTACGTGAACTTAAAGAAAAGTTCAAGAATGAGTTGATGAGGGAAATATCCAATCCGATATCAGAGAAGCTTGAGGATATAGCGAGGGAATCAATGAGTGATCTGATCGAAAACGCCAGCGAGAAGAAATATAAATTCAGGATAGATTATATGGAAGAGGAACTGACAGTAGATGAGCTTATAAGAAGCAGGATCAAAAAGATCGTGGATGACAATGTTGAGACAATGATAAGCTCAAGAGCCAAATCTTTTGTCGATGAGTTAAGGAAGAGATATGATATGGCGTTCGCTACCTTTATCGTGGATAACATGAGAAAGCAAAATATGTTGAAGGAAGATAAGATAGCTGAGCTGTTAAAGGATAATCCAAATGAGAAGTAGGGAAGATGCCAAAGGAAGGCGGCGATCGATGCTCATGACGCCGCCCGTACCGAAAAAGGTCGAGGTATTATCCCCGGCATGGTATAGGGCGGCGGTGGAGTTTCAGGGCATGCCGGAGCGGGAGCGATTAGCTTTTTGCTCGTGGTGCTGTTGTCATGGAGGGTGTAATTTATGCGCTGATATAAGCAAATATAACATAAAAGGACTTAAAATATATGGAGGATAGTAATATGGAGATGGAGGAACTTAAAAATAAGTATAGTTTTTCCGATGGGTTGATGGAGAAAATAAAACACTCCATTGAGGTATTAAGAAAAGGGGAGGAGTTTGCCCTAAGATTTTACGATAAGGGATATTATCTAGCTTTCAGTGGAGGCAAGGATAGTCAGGCTCTTTACCATATAGCTAAATTAGCTGGCGTTAAGTTCGAGGCTCATATGAATATGACTACAGTGGATCCGGCGAACGTAGTATCTTTCGTGAAGAACAATTACCCAGACGTGATAAGGCATGTTCCGGATATTAATTTTTACCAACTTATAAGAAAAAAGAAATGTCTTCCATCAAAAACGCAAAGATATTGCTGTGAAGTCCTCAAGGAGAGAGGAGGCGGAGGTACGGTGACTTTAGTAGGGATAAGGGCGGAGGAATCCAAGACAAGATCTAAAAGGAATGAGATCGGAACCAGTAAAAAAAAGTATGATATATCATTCGATCAGTTTGATGAGCATAAGGAAAAGATGGTCTCTTGTGTTGGTGGAAAGGATAAGGTGATAATATCACCAATATTAGCATGGACGGGCAAGGATGTATGGGAGTTCTTGAACAAGATGAATATCAAGTATTGCGACTTATACGACAAAGGGGCGAAAAGAATAGGATGTATATTATGCCCGATGTCAAATATCGGAGAGATGATGAAATATCCGTTTGATTATCCTCATCAGACAAAGAAGTTCTTGAATGAGATAGAAATACTTGTAAAAAATGGTCATTATCAAGAGCTAGGAGAAAATCCAAATATGGTATTAGCATGGTATTTATCAAAGAGAACAGTGGATGATTTTAAGGGACTGGTGAGAAGAGTACAATCCGGAAAATTCAAGCCTAATAAAAAGAATAGAGAGCTATGGGATAGATTCATAGATTATTTTGATATAAAAAATGTAAAATTTTAAATATGACAAAAAGAGAGGCCATGATATTGGCGTTAGAGGTATTCGCTCAAAGCGTTGATATTTTAATAGAATCGGATAAGGTAAGTAGATCGATACGGACCACGGAAGATTATGACTTGGTAAATATAGCTTTCTATGATTTAGCGGAAAGCCTTCAGAAAAAAGCTGATGGAATGAAAAAAGTCAATTAACTATTAATAATTATTATTTAATTTAATTCAAAAACAAAATGTCTACTTTTGTAGACACATAAAAATTGCATATATGAAAAATAGTGAGTTTGTAAAGGAGTTAGAGAAGATCATCGATATGGTTAAGACCGAAGATGATGGTTTCGAGTATGGTGGCAAAGTCATTTTCTATAAAGAAGATGATAGTAACTATGAAGTCTCGGCAATGAACATTGAGATGAATTTGGAAGTAGAAGCCGATGTTATGGCTGGTATGGATGATATAGATTTTACCTGCCTTATGAGTGAGGTTTATAAACAAAAGGCGATAAAGGCTATAATGATGGAGAAGGATGACGATGAAGACAATTAATGAGATGACCGATCAGGAGATATATGATCTTACTGACGAGCAGATAGATAGATTGATCATAACAAGATGCGCTAAGGAGGGTGTTAGGTTTGTGGACGAACCTCCAGTTATGAAGACATACGACTACAAGCCTATTTCTCCATCTAATTTCTTCTACCTTTTAGAAGGATTGAGCATAGCTGTTTTTAATCAGGATGATGCTATTAAAATAGCTAAGTTCTTAAGTAAGTTTGATTTATACAAGACTACATACGATTTCACTATATCCAATGATAAGATATATAATAAGTTGGATATAATCAATATCAAACATATTCCAATGTTTGATACGAAAGATGAGGAATCCTACAAATCTATAAAGGACAAGAATAATAAGATTGAGGAGGAGTATAAAGATCAGGTAGATAAATACAAGAAGGGTATAAAAAGAATGAGTGAAATCCATGCCGAGATCTGGTCGAAGGTAATCGATGTAAGAAATAAGATTGATCATATGAATCATCTTAGATTCCTTTTTGTAAAGGAATATCTTCCGTTGGTGGATCATGATACGAATACGGCTATGACGTTTTTTAAGAAAGCTTATGACGTGGATGATGATACGGAAAGATATATTCGTGAAGGAATAAAAGATTATCCTTTGTTTAACAATAATATAGATTAAAATGCACAATTGGTTTAAATGTACGGTTTCTTATGAGACCGATGCCGAGAACGGCATGAAGAAGAAGGTAAAGGAAGAGTATTTAGTAGATGCCTTTTCTTATACCGAATGTGAGGCTAGAATCATAGAGGAGATGAAGCCATTCATCTCCGGTGAGTTTAGCGTTGATATCAAACGATTCAGGATAGCGGAATTGTTTGCCATGGATGGAGACCGGTTCTATAAGGTCACGGCTGATTATATTACGATAGACGAGAAATCGAGCAATGAGAAACGCAAGGCGTTTAACTACATCGTTCGGGCCAATGACCTTGATCATGCCAAAAAGAATTTCGAGGAAGGCATGAAAGGAACCATATCAGATTTCGTTGTCACTTGTATCAAGGAAGAGAAGAAACTGATGGACTTCTACGAGTTTGATGGTAAGATCAGGAATCCGGAGAAAAATGAGAATAGTAAGCAATAAAGCTAGCTATGAAACCACATCATCCATAGCCGAGAAGTTGATGGAGATAAGTAAGATGGAGGGTACGATTTATCGTATCCTCACATTATCTAATAAGACTTATCTGGCTTCCAAGTTAGGGTATAGTAGGTCCGGATTCTATAAAAAAATACAGAACAGGAATTTTAATATCCGAGAGCTGGCTCAGATATTCGATACGATCATCAACTTCAAGGATCAAGATTGGACTGAGGGTAAGATTAATAGGCTTAAGAGGTATAGGGCTATGAGCCTTATGGAGTTCAATAAAAGTTATAAAAAGAAAAAGGCGTAAACTACCCGTAAACTAAAGATTTATGGGCTTTAGACGTAGAAATATCATCATGTATAGAACACGACAACAATTCCCATCTTTCATGGGTGTTTACATACCCCCATGTAGCAATATTTCTAGCAGCGTTAATGTCCGCATCTGCAATATTGCCACAATATTTACAATGGAATCGCTTCCCATTGCGAATACCTATATGTTTGCATTCATGGCATGTTTGCGAGGTATAAGCCGGAGGGACGGCAATGATCTTAACTCCATTCATCTTGCATTTATATTCAAGAAAGGAACGAAGCTGATAAAAACTCCACGAGTTACTTCTTCTTCGAAATGTTTTGTTTCGTCTTTTGGAGTTCATGCCGAATCGGATATTTTTAAGATCCTCGATAGCGATACCCTTGTTTTCTTTCTTGGCCTTCGCAACAAGCCATTTGCTAATACTGTGATTCACGATGGTAGCGAATCTTTTCTCACGTCCTCTCAACCGTTTCAGCAACTTATGGCAGTTGCGGGTGCCTTTGGACTGAATAGAAGCTCTTACCTTATTATATTTGTCTCGTATATTTTTGACCTCATTGGAAGAAATACTGGTTCCATCAGAGATAGAAACAATATCTGTGATTCCCATATCAACACCAATAAAATCCTCTGCATCCTCTTCTTCCTCATCTGGGATCTCTATCGTTTGATAGAGATAGAATTTACCCTTGATAAGGACGAGGTCGGCTTCTCCTTTTGCGAATTGCATAAGATGAGGACGATAGCAGGTATATGCTATTTTCTCACGCCCTCCAATAAGCGAGATGGAGCATATGGATTTTGGAATATTGTAGGAGAGAACACGACTATCGTATGTAATAGCCCCAAATTCACGGAAACATCTTTGTTTCTTTCTATCAAGCTTATACGCATCTGCGACCTTGCTGATAGCGCGTACGACAAGCTGAGAGGAAAGGCGATACGTTTCCTTTATTGGATAGTAAACCTCCTTATGCAGACCAAATTGCTTAAATACACGTCGCTCCCACGCTATTTGAGAAATAGCGTTGCAAGCCTTATTGAAAACACTAAATGTATCTTTCAACATTTCGACTTGCTTGCATGTTGGAAGCAGCTTTATTTGCAATGTCAATTTCATACAGCAAATATACTAAAAATATCTAATTGTCAAATATTTGAAATAAATTTATTAATCAAAGAAGGGATAGTGGTTCAATCCCTCCCACGAGATAAAGACTTGCGGGTTTCCTTGAACCTGTTTTATGAAGGGTAGGATGTTACCGTGTGAGAGATGCGGAAGGATGGTAACCATAAGGAGTAAGGGGTTGTGTCCCGCATGCAGAGCCAAGGAGCTACCGCCAAAGGAAAGGGCGGCGATACGGGTGAAGGCCAAGCCAAAGGGGAAGAGCCTAGCCGTTTTCTTTGGCGCCCATGTGGCTAGGTTGAGTATGACAAGGAGATCTGCTACCGGTGCATACATACCATGCCCGGGGGTAAGCAACATATGCCACTTATACCCTAAACGGAAATATAAATCAGTTGCTGAGGATAATGATAACATTATCTACTTGACGGCTGATGAGCATACAAGATTCGATTATCTATTAGATACGATGGATTTCAGCCGGCTCTTGGACGAGTTTGGCAACGTATGGCTGTTGGCGGCCAGAAGGATGAGGGATCTCGCACCTAGAGTCGAGGAAGACGGTAAATTAAAAACCAGATTATTATCATGGACAGAAGAAAACGAAATATACTTATAGTTCTTGGATACGAGGCTATAAGTGATACGATATATAGAAAAGATTCGGTCATGGAAGTCATAAGTGACCAAGAGCCAATAGAGGATATGGTATCTCGTTTAGAGAACAGGCATCATATAAATATAACGATGGTAAGTGATAGCAAGGTAGCTCTAGAGGATAGATCTGGGTTAATTATGAATATGCTTTCTGCGTGGCGATCATCATTACCAATATTAAGATCATATCATACAGATCCTAAATTTACCGCTTTCTTTGGCATATTAGACGTTTTGTCAACGATCCCAAAGAAAGATATAGCTGAGGAGGAAAAGCCTGCTGAAGAGCCTAAAAACGAGCCTAAGGAGGAGATGGAAGTTGAGTATGATCTGGAGACAGAGCAACAGTATTATGCCGCTGAATGGATCAAGGATATCCCGACACCTGTGTTATATAGAATGACCGTAGCTGGCAAGCGTGTTTATTATGAGATGGGGGCTGATGGGTATCCTATCATATATGACGGAGCTACCAATAATATAGCTAATGGGTATTGTGATACGTCTGGCGCTTTGGAGAAGTGGAAGAATGAGATGAGGCTCAAGGGTAAGGATCCTGATGAGTACGCTAACTACAGGGCTGATCTGGGTACTATCATGCATTATCTATTTGGGTTGTATCTGACCGGGGTTAACATAAAGCTGATCCCGACATGGATCAGGAAGGTGGTCAAGGAAGCCAAGCTAAGAATAGACAAGTATAGGATGGAGCGGATATTAGTGGATAACATTGATGAACTGATAGAGGATCTGATATCATTTGCCATATTCTGCAAGGAAAGACATGTAAAACCTGTATTGATCGAAAAGATGTTGAGGTCAAGGAGATTGAAAGTAGCTTCTTCGGTGGACGCAGTGGTGGAGATGGATGGCGAGCCGGAGATGGTGGAGATAGAGGTCGAGACAGGAGAGTTCTATAAGACGGGAGCCAAGAAAGGTCAGCCTAAGACGGAGAAAAAGAAGATAAAGAGATGCAGGAGGATATTCGCTATATTGGACTTCAAATCAAACAGGAAAGGCAATTTCTATGACGAGTATGCTTTCCAACTTGAGTTATATAGAAGAATGATATTAGAGAACTATGGAAAGATATTGGAGATAGAGGAGATATATAACTTCGCTCCGGGTGATCCTACCGCAAAGACCAGCCAATATAAGTTGAAGAGACAGACTGACAACCCTATATTGAATATGGCTACCGTAGTATATCTTCAAGGAAAGTATAAGTTCGAGAAAACTAATTATACGGTTACATCAAGAATCGGATCCTTAGATATAGAAGGCGAGTTTGATGTTAATAAGTTGGTAAGGAAAGAGCCGCTGAGGGACTATATATATAGAGTCATGAATGAGAGGAGAGGGTGATGGAATTTAGGGAGTTCAATAAGAGCGTTCATCGGTATGAGCTGGATCATAGCAAACCAAGGAGGAAGCTGACGTGCCCGCAATGCGGCAAGGATAAGTGTTTTACGCCGTACGTGGACGTAACCACCGGTCAGATCGTTGGAGAGCAGTTTGGGGTGTGTGATCATAAAAATAAATGTGGTTACTTTAAATATCCAACAGGGAGCGAACTTGGGAACAATGATCTTTTTACCGATTCAAACAAAGTATTAAGGAGGTACAGACCTCCTATGGATCCGGATATAGCCAACTGCATTCCGGTAAGCAAGATGTTTGAGACGCTTAATCCTTTCGAGACATCCGATCTTCAGGATTATCTATCCAATATCTTCGGATCGTATCATACCAATAGGGCTTTTAGCTTGTATAAGGTGGGGATGATGAGATTCGGGGACTGGGGTAAGTGCTGTGTGTTCTGGCAACTGGATAAGAATTGGGTGGTGCGGACCGGGAAGATAATGGACTACGGGCCTGACGGGAAGAGGGTAAAGGTTCCCATGGATCATGTATGTTGGGTGCATATACTGGACGGTCAGGATTACCTGCTTAGGCAATGCCTGTTCGGGGAGTTCCTTATCAACTTCTATCCCAATGACGCTCCGGTGTATATAGTAGAGTCAGAGAAGACGGCTGTTATCTGCAACATCGTGTACCCTAGTAGGTTGTTCATGGCCTGTGGCGGTATCCATATGTTGAAGAGGGAGATGGTAGAGACATTGGGTAGGAGGCGGATAGTCCTGTACCCGGATAAGGGCGACGCTTTCAACGAATGGAGAAAGAAGGTAGACAAGGATATGAGGGGGATGAATATAGAGATAAGTGATTTTCTAGAATCAAAACCCAATATAGATGAGGGGATGGATATAGCGGATTATTTTATTATTAAACAAATTTACAATGGCAAAGGTAGTTGACAATTACAAGAAATTCAAGGTGCTTGAAATAACAAGACAGGAGATGATGGATAAGCTCACCAGATATGGGTGCTTAGGTATTTGCGATATGTGTAACAGACCTACGTCCGTGGGCTATTATGTAGCGGTAATCAATCAATGGATGTGCGAGGACTGTTATAATGATTTCATCAAATCGGTTGACAGGTATGAGAAGGATATGAGAATAGAGAACAGAAATTTTGATAGATTCTGCAATCTATTTAATGTTGAGATAGAAGAAAAGGTATGAAAGAACTGTCTTTAGCCCAGAAAGCTATGTTAAACGGATCCGTATGCCCGTATTGCAAGAACCCATCCACTATGATAAATACGGTGGAGGGGAAGCAAGTTGGGTGCGAGAAGTGTGGGGCTTGGATGAGATCCGATTCTACGGGTAAACCTGTAGGTAGGTTAGCCAAGCCGGATCTCCTTAGGTCTATGGATATGGTAATGACCGAGATCAATGTATTCTTAATAAAAACAGGACAGGATAGACATGATCTTTACAAAGAACTATCCGGTGAGCTTATGATACCGGAGGAGCATATATCCCCTTACAAGATGTCTTTGCCATCATTACTTAAAATCATGAGACATATCAAGGCATATAGTGATAATCGGATACAGATATATGATGGAGGGAGGGGGAATAACTGCCCTAGTCATAAGGTGATAGCGATAGGAGGTAGCGCATGCCACGGATGTCCGGAGCATCTATTCCATGTAGTGGATAAGGTAACTGACTTGGTGGTGTGTGACGCTGACATGAGTTACGGTGATTACAAAAAATAATTATTAATAAAAATTAACAGAACATGAAAGTAATTTTCATTCACAAACAGACAGGGTTTTATGTAGGAGGATCAGTGTTTAACAAGACATGTGGTTTTTACAAATGTAGGGATAAGATGATAGAAAAAGGCATAAGCGAGGATAAAGCTAATATGCTAATCGATATAATAGGTCCACACGTATGTGTGTGGGAAATAAAGGATGGAGATGATCCTTATGAGAGCATAAGAGATAGGCTCGGGGATAAAGCCTCGTATCTGGATGGAGAGGATATTATCGTAGAAAATTATGATTATGATGAGGAGGACGAAGAGGATGGGGAGATCGACTGAATATTACAGAACACATCCGGAAGCCAGAAAGAAGAAGGCTGAGACGGACAAGAAAATCAACGCCAGACCTGAGCAGAAAGCCAAGAGACGGGAATTGGGTCGCAAGAACTACAAGACCGATAAGTTGAAGGGGAAGGCTTATCGGAAGGGGAAGGACCTATGCCATACGGCTAAGGGATTAAGATATAAATCAAGATCAGCTAACAGAGGATCTAAATCCGATACGGCTGGCGATAGAAACGCAAGAGGATGAGTGAGGATAGGATATGGAGGTCATCCAAGGAGATCATCATGGATGCCTATGAGAGAATAAGAAAGTATCAGTCGGGGGAACTTCTGCCGGCTCATACCGGATATCCTTATCTGGACAAGGCTTTGCTGGGGGGGTTTTACCCCCAGCATGCGGTAGCCATAGGAGCTAGACCCGGAGTCGGCAAGTCTTATTTGGCGCAGAAGATCATGAGCAATGTGATGAATGTCAATATCAATCCACAGGCAGATGATTATGTATGGTTAAGATGTGAGTTTGAGATGAACCCAGAAGATTTGATGTTACGTTCACTATCAAAAAAAATGGGGAAAGACATACAAGATATACTCCTTAACGAGATGTCAGAAGATGAGGTAAAAGAAATGCAGAGATGCCTTAGAGAAGAGAACTCTAGCAGAATAACATACATCCCTAAACCATCAACCGTAGATGAGCTTCAAAATTTTCTATGGAATGAGTATATGCCAATAAACAAAGATAAAAAAATGGTATTCGTGTCTATAGATCATACGGCCCTGATACAAGGCTCAGGAGATGCCAAAAGAAATATCGACTCGTTGATAACCATGTGTAATATAGCTAAAAGGACTTTTCCTAATATTTTCTTTCTTATAATATCCCAACTCAATCGTGATATCGAAGGACGACGGGATCCAAAAGATCATATGCCAAAGCAATCTGATTTTTATCAATCAGATACATTGGGACAGTTATGTACGGCTATGGTAGCGTTAAATATCCCGAAGAGATACGGGTACTCCTCATACATGCAATTTCCGCAAGGATGGTATCCTAATCTGGAACGTTTTAAAAGTGAATCAAGGCGATCTTTCCGTGTGGATGGATTATTATTCCATCATATCGTAAAGGTCCGTCAACGGTCATTAGAGGAGATTGATGCGATACATGTAGATATCATGAAAGGATATGAGCGATATTATCCTGATGGAGGGGTGGTGCGCCAAGAAAGACCGGGAGGCTCGGATGCCCCCGTGGGTAGCGGCAAGCCGGACACGACCGTGGTGACGCTGCCGCCCCCGCCTCCCAGTATCCCGTTGGAGCAACAATATATACCGCCTAGTGATGATTTCAATGTAGTACATGACGAAACACCTTATTAAGCATGAGATTGAGAAAAAATTTTTTGCTTGTCATCATAAAAGGGATGGAGATGTTATTAAAAGCCAATTTCTCCACCGAAAACAAGATGGGCATACGAGAGATTATATCCTCATTAAAGGAAATGGCCGAATACAGTATCAGGTATATCATAAACCGGGACAGGGAGAAGGAGATCATGAGCATCTGTGATGAGGTATCCAATAAAGTACAGGAGTATAAAAGAATGAACGATAACTCAATGGTATTGGAATTGGAGAACTTGAAGCGGGAGGTAGTGGCGGTAGAGGATCTTCTTAGCTCTTACAAGGGGGTTCTTGATGCCGAGCTGGTGATAGCCGAGGATGATATCAGGATCATACGGGACAAGATCGCTATAAGCCTTAGAGAGGACGGGACATGTAAGAGCATGACTGACGCCGATAAAAGGGCTAGGGTGGACGTAAGATACGAGAGGGCGTTAGAGGATTATCGCATCCTTCTAAGATGCGCCAATACGGTTAGGGCTAAGATGTCGGTTATAGGACATCTTAATCAATCAATAAATCAATCCATATCAGTTGGCAGGGTTGGTATGGCTAATGAATCTTATACGGTAAAACAATATGAGAAAGGGAAAGAGATTATCGAAAGCAGACGACCTTAGGGTATTGATAGGAGCTTACAATGCTATAGAATGTAGACGTGAGTTAACTATGTGTGCAGCTATAACCGAAACGGCTAATATGCTTGGATTAGTGGATAGAAAAAAAGTTTTAGCATATGAACTTATACCTGAGTTGAGGATGTTTAAGCCGATAAATAGTCGTATAGAGGAAGCTTGGTTCAATCTTTCCGATAAGTATACAAGGCTATATATATTACGCACGTTGATTAACATATACAACGATACCGATCATCCTGGTATAGTAGAGGAAATAGCTAGAAAGATTAGGTCAATATTTTAACTCATTAACTTATGTATATTAATTTTGAACAGATGATGACATCAGGATTAACAATGTCCGATGTCGGGTATCTTTTGATGATCAGGCAAAAGGAGGAGATGGCTGACGTCATTCCAAAAGAGAAAATAGACAGCTATAAGGCGTCTGGTTATATCGAGCCTCAAAAGAACGGGAAGTGGAAGATAACACCAAGGGGAGGATCGTTGCTGATGTTGATAGAGACGCCCGGCCTGACACCGGAGGTCGAGGGGATCCGGGACCGTATCATTGGGGTATATAATGATATGGGGAAGGATACAGGAGCTATCAAGGAGGTAGAGAAAAGGCTCGTATGGTTCGTGGCTAATACCAACTTCAAGGAAGAACCTATAGTAAGAGCCGTAATATCCCACATAGATCTTAAACGTGAGTATACGATGAGATTGGATAACTTGATCTGGAAACCATCAAATGTGTATAGCGTGCATATGAGTTTATCGGAATCAACGTTATTCGATACGATCATAAAAATGTATGGCATGACGTCTGACTTGTATCTTAGGGAGAACAAGAACAAGGAGCTGGCATGGTTGTTCGCCATAAGCCGACTCCCGGATCCTCCAAGGAAGATGGATAAGGAGTATACTATTACTGGAGATGTTAAGATGGACATCGAAAGAATATCAGATATAAAAAAAGAATTAGGTAGAAGATTAAAAATGTCGATTTAGATTATGGAAAAGGATAAATTATTGAGAATGATAAAAGAGGTGATATTCGAAAGGGTAGGTGAATTTAATGGGTTTAATCGTCCTGAATCGATAACCGATAATGATGAGTTGGGTGCGGATATGGCCATGGATTTACTTGATTTCTTGGAAGTCGTAATGGAAATAGAGAAGAGAACTGGTAGATGTATACCTGATGAAGTACTTAATGTCAAGCCTTATCACGAATTGACGGTAGGAGAGTTTACAAATATGTTGTACGATTATTTAAAGGATTATGAAAAGAGATGAGTTATTGGAGATAGCGAGGGAAGAGATATTCGAGAAAATGCATGAGTTCAATTACATTAATAATATAGAGGTAATTAACGATGTAAGAGAAGACAGTAACTTTTCATCTGATCTAGCTATGGATCCATTTGATTTATTAGAGGTATTGATGGGGATTGAAGAAAAGATGAATATAAGGATACCGGATGATGTCTTTGGTGATAAATCTGTCGATGAACTAACTGTAGGGATTTTTGTGGATATGTTGTACGATTGGCTTGAGAGTAAGTAATGGATTTCGGATATGATGATTGGGAAGAGGGGCTAGAAACCCCTCTTGTCGATGATTGCGATGACGATCACAATGAGGAGGATGAGTATGATTTCGGCTAAAGAACTAAGGATAGGGGATCTTGTAAAAGACAAGGCTGGCAATATATGGAGAGTAGGGTGCGTTACTGGTATGCGTAATGAAAGTAAGTCGTTGATCCTTGAACGTGAGGTTGATGATGGGATAATGAAATGGTATTCCGGGGAAGATGATGTCATACCTATTGAGATAGATGATAATATACTTGATACTATCTATTTCAAGCGTGATAAGGGGCGGGATGTATATCGAGGCTATGGAATATCTATAGAGATTTTTGATGATGGGTATTATCTTGGGCTTAGGGATCTGGAAGACGATCTAAGCGATCCTATTCAGATTAAGAATCTTCACCATCTACAAAACCTGTTAATGGACTTATACGGACATGACATAAAAATAGATAAGCTTTATGGTAATACCGGAGAATAACTTATTATGTAAGGTTATAAACGGAGAGAAGGTTCTCGCCGCCTCTTACTCGCAGATAGACACGTTCATCCAGTGCCCATATAAATGGTATAAGACTTACGTGGAGGGTCACAGATCCACGGAAAAGCACGAAGCTACGTCATATGGTACGGTTATCCACCAGACGATGGAGTACTTCTTCAAGAACGGATGCAGACCTTCTTATGAGGATATGAGTAAGGCTTTCAATTACTACGCCGATATAGAACAGATTCCTTTTGATAGCGTAAAATCCCAGATCGAGTCTATGCAACATGCGGCTAGGTTAATAAGATGGATTGTGGGGTTGTTTGAGAAGGACGCCGCTGGCAATTATAAGAAGGCATGGTCCGATCTTACGCCAATGGAGAAGGTGATCCGGGGGTCGAGACCGGCCGGCGTGGAGGAGAGCTTCGTCCTGCCCTATAAGCTACCCAAGCCCCTTACTTTGGATGGCGTGACGTACGATAAGGTACATATCATAGGATCGGTGGACTGGCGTGGAGAGTATAAGACAAAGGACAGGATAGCCATGTATACGATAGACTGGAAGTCCGGGAGAAAGTTATTCGATGAAGACAAGCTGCTTCATAATCTCCAGCATCCGATATACGCCTTCTACATACTGAGAAAGTACAAGGTATTGCCGGATATGTGCAGCTATTTCTTTACCCGCATGCTGGACAATCAGAACGTGAAGGTAGATAAGGAGAAAGTAGAGAGATCTGTCAAGGAACTTAACGATATTCTCCTTGACATGTATGATTTCGAGACAAATAAAATAGATAGCTATCAAGCTCACGTTTGGGACGATGCCAAACAAGGGTATAAGTACGAGAAGCGCTACCTCATGGGACGCCAGCCGGCCTGCCTTGAACCCCGCCCCAAGCCCTTGTGTTTTTGGTGCGATTTCTCAATCCACAAACAAAACACATGTAGGTATTCATCGGATTGGGATGAGTCAAAAAGAAAGAATAAAAAAGATTAACTTTATTAAAAAGCCTAGGTAAATATCTAGGCTTTAATTATATTTGTGTCAATAAATAAATGATTATGGATAAAAACGAAAGAGAAAAACAGGTATTGGATCTTCTGATGTCTAGAAAGGATATTAGGAAATTGGTAGAGAAATCAAATGAATGTTATTCTAAAATGGATTTCGTTGGTGCCATGAAATGCCGGCAGGAGATAAAGGATATCGTAGACCGGGAATCGAAGATCATGTTGACAAAAAGCGAGTCTTTGGTGAGTTTGATGAATAACGCTGATAATGAATATAAATTCAATATGCTGGTATGGCTACATTCCATGATGTGTATGGCGGATGTATTTAACGGGATATTGGAGGATTTCAAGGATGGGGTAAGAAAAGCCAATGGTAACTCCAAGTTCGTTAAGTTCGATAATCTGGATCGGTTAATGGCAGAATGTAAGAAGGAGATTGATTACCTGATGAAAGGCACAAGTAAATCATTCCAGATATCTTTTGCCGTAAGAAGCGATGAGCTAAGGGAGATGATAGAGAATATGGTAGGGGATAATATCCGGGAAGGGTACGACATGTTCAAGGAAGAGGCTAAGATGACCAAAGAGACAGATAGGAGTAAGATAGAGGAATTTAATAAAAAACTTGACCATGATCAAATGTAATATAAAGCTAGGCGATATAGTCCATACCCAGATAGGGACAGGAGAGGTAATAGCCATAAGCAAGACCAAAGAGACTTTGATGGTAAAAATGGACGATGGCCGGGAATATGCGATAAGACTAGAGTACGTGAAAGACGTTTTTGATAACTACAGATCCAAATGATATACAGACTAAGACCATATCAAGAGGAGTGTGTTAAAAGTATCTCCGATTACATAAACTCTGATAGACATGATCCAGTATTAGTCATCGGACCGGTAGGTTGCGGTAAATCGATCCTCATAGCAGAAGCGGCTAGATTGATGGGAGATAAGACGCTGGTCTTACAACCATCAAAAGAATTGCTACAGCAGAATTATGATAAGCTTACATCATATGGCATACCGGCTACCATCTACTCCGCCTCCTGTGGCAAGAAAGAACTATCCAACATGATATACGCCACGTTAGGGTCTATCAAGAAGGTTGTTGGTCAGCTTAAGGAGATGGGAATCAGAAATGTATTGATAGATGAGGCTCATGCCGGATACAGTCCTGATGACGGCAGTGAGTTCATGACATTCATGAATGAGCTGAAGCCGAGAAAGGTGATAGGGTTTACAGCCACGCCATGTAGACTTAAAAACATGTCGATAGGACAGACATCATATTCCCAACTTAATTTCATCACTCGTATGAGACCGGTATATTTCAAGAACCTGATTCACGTGATACAGGTAGAGGAGATGATAAGGCAAGGATTTTGGACGCCTCTTAAGTATGAGACATGGGATTTCAATGGAGATGCCCTTAAACTCAATTCTAACGGCTCCGAATATACGGCTGAGTCTATTAGTGAGGCGGTGAAAAAAAATGGCTTAAACAACCTTATTTTGCGTCGATTGATGATATTAAAAGACGTATGTAGATCTATACTGGTGTTTATGGATTCTGTTGAGAGCTGCAATACTGCCGCCGAATGGATGAACGCCAAGATATGCGCTGGCATGGCGGAGGTAGTTCATGGAGGAACGCCAAAGAAACAGCGAGAGGCTATAGTCGAGAGGTTCAAGTCAGGTGGGACGCAGGTGGTGTTCAACTATTCCGCCCTCGGAACCGGATTCGATCATCCGGGTCTGGACTGCGTGATAGTAGGAAGACCGACATTCTCATTCTCGTCGTTTTATCAGTGGCTTGGGAGAGCTGTCAGGATAAAGGACGGTAAGGATAGCGCATTGGTCGTTGATTGTTGCAACAACTCGTCAAGGTTCGGTGATATAAGGAAACTTAGTATAGAGAACTACAAAGGATATGGATGGGGGATGTTTATCGGCGATAAGCTAATAACTAATATCCCGATGGGGGATAAGGTAACGAAAACAGATCTGGATATCAAAGCCGCCAAGAAAGATCGTAGGAGGGGGCTGGCGCAGGGCGTAACCGCCGCCCCTGTTCCCGGAAGGCCGGATCATCCCCTTGGCTCTATGGTAATGACATTCGGGAAATATTGTGGGTGGATGTTACATTCGATCCCAGTATCGTACTTCAAATTCATAAACGAGACATTTGACTGGGATAATGATAGAAACAAGGAGATAAAAGAGTACATAGATTTTTTAATTAAAAACAATAAGTTATGATTGGATTAGTGTCTACCTTTATAATAATGGCGTGTTCTATCTATTTGATAGTAGAAGGAAATGAAAAGAATGATTCGACTAAATTTTATGGGGGGGGCTAATAGCGACAATCCTATCTATCTTTTTGATGTGCTTAGTAATACAAAATATAGATACAAAAGATATGGGAAAGGTGTATAAATTCAAGAGACTTAACGAAATGAAGCTAGACGATTACGGCTTCGGTTTGTTCGAGTACAATGGTGCTCTTTATTTCAAGGAGGCGGAAGGAGAGAAATGCTTTGATGTAAGGAGCGGGAATGAGGTTATTATCGGGAAAGATAAAATTGTAACGGCCTTGGAGGATTTATCATGAGAAAACTTGATAACACCAACAGGACAAGGAAAAGGAGCATACGGCACTCGTGGGTAAAGGCAGGTCCGGGGATCCAACGCTGCGCTATTTGCGGAATTACGAAGCAAAGCGAGTGGAGAGACGGGAAGACCTCGCATTGCGTATATCTATCATCTGGTGAGCTTTATTCTATGACAGGAGAGACACCGGAATGCAGGGATCTTAGTGAATTTTATTAATAAAACAAAAAGGAGTTTGAAATGAAAGAGGAATTTAGCAAATACGACAAGGTTGTTTATGATGGTGAGGTATTTGAGGTACTTGAAACCGCCGACAATACGGGGATAATGAAAATAGAACCGTTATTTGATGAGACATATAAATTTATTTGGGTTGATGAGGAGATGGTTGTCTCGTTAAGCAGGGCTATCAAGTTAAGGCTTATTGATGATGAGACGGCAGATGAGGCGATGAATTTCGGGAAGCCAAAAATAGGAGACGCGGTGGTGGAAAGCGGACCGCTTGTAGGGAAAGACGGCAGCGGCAAGGACGACCGGGCCGACGGCAAGCTTCGGTGGGATCTCCTTCCTTTGGCTGAGATAGAGGATATCGTGAGGGTATATACGGAGGGGGCTAAGAAATACGCCGACAATTCATGGCAGAATATACCTGATGGATTTGAGAGATATAGAGCGGCTTTACTTCGCCATATGACGGCGTACATGAAAGGCGAGAGATATGATAAGGAGACAGGGCTGATGCATTTGGCACAAATTTGTTGGAACGCCATAGCGTTATTATATTACGATAAACATAACAAAGGGTTAATAGAATGGAAGGATCAGGAGAAATAATAGTAGACGAGAAATTAAAAGCTATTGACAAAAGGACTGGTAGGTACATTAATGTGATCGCACGTACTATTGACAATGGTACTTCATTCCCGATAGTTAAGTACCTTGATAAGAATCGTAAGGAGCTGAATTATGATTGTGTAAGGCATCTTAATTTTGATATAGACATAGATTGGGAGTTGAGAAGATATCAGATCGTAAAAGATTTATTGTCCAACGATTTCGATGGGAGGAGGTTGAGTGTAGATGAGGTAGATAACGCTATATTTACAGCGGATTTAATTATTAACAAATTAAAAACTATTTAAAAATGGTAAGAATTGATTTTTTCACGAAGAAAGACGCTGAGTACAGCGATTACATGCGATATATTATCGCCAACACGTTACAGGAGTATGAGGGTGAGGTTACGTTGAACCAGATCCCGGAGAACAAGGCCACGGAGGAGGAGATATCCAAGTACGGTATAGAGGTATACCCTACTATCATCATCAGTGGAGATAATATGGATGGCTTTAACAAACTTGAGGGGATGGCTAGAAAGGCTGACCTTATCAACGTCATGTCATTATACGATAAAAAATAGGCTCATGACGCTAAGGGATAAATATTTTGGCTGGAAGGATATATTCTTTGATAGATTCGTGCATTGTTGTAATGAAAAAAGTGACCAACCACAAGGGAGTAATATACCTCTAGCCAAAATAAATTTCGATAACAAGACAGGATATGTGGAGGACGGGACTATTAATATAGCCGAGCTTCTTCAATATCTTTGGATAAATAATAAGGTCTATAAGTGTGAATATGCGCCCATAGATATATCTTCCGCCTTGCAAACATTGATCAGATTGACCGAGAACGCTAAGTTCATATTTGACGACCAACCCGGCATACATGATATGATCCCATATAGAGGTTTTTTTCTTAGAGATGATTTTTTACCCGGGAAAGATTATTCACTTGATTTGGATAAAATAGTGAGCGGGATGGGAGGATGGTATGGGGAGGATGAGGATCCATGTTACTCGATGTTCGTCAGTCAAGATCAGATATGGAACTTGAACCCGATATTGAAGGTATTAGCTGATGAGGGATCTATTCTAGCCAAGGAACTTGGGTATGATATGAACTCATATGTCAGCGATAATGGATACACGATATACAACCCATATCTGTCATGGATCAATCATTACTATCATTATTGCCCGACATTTAATGAGGATAAGCTGAAACCTTGGGATAGGGTGGAAGACAGAAAGAATAAATTCAAGATGACGGATAAGGTTAAGAGAGGCGCCAATAATTGGTATTATTCAGGCGGGACTATATCTTGTGTGGATAATTTCTTGGGGAAAGAATACAGGAAAAATCTCCGAACCTTCATATATCGTGGAATAGTATTCTTTTTAGATCGGATATGGCATACACCATTGTTTGAGAAGATGGGCGTGAAAATGAAATACAACGCTTATTATTGTTATGCCGCTACTTCCGGGATATGGTATGATAAGGGATTCAAGGAAAGACTAGCCAAGAGGTTTAACAAGTCGCTGGGCGGCGACGGGGAACTGTTCGGTGCTAACCTAGCCTGCATGGTATGTGACCGTAAGGATATCGATTGGGAGGCGCTTCATCTTTGGCTTGACAAATACGATGATCCTACTGATAAGGGCATGGTGAATAGCCCTATTCAATTTATGTATTTATATCTATATTACTCTTTTAACAAATAAGACATGGAGACTAAAATATGGTGTAAACTTGTATATAATTACCTAACATTATAATATAATTTAAAAGATGGCAAAGAAATAGTTAAAGATCCCGTTTAAGGACGGGAGACCATGTAAATGGGTTAAGGATGTTCATGATGAGGAACGTGATAATTATGAGTTTGATGAATGCCTTGAGATACACGGATTCGTTCGTGGATGCTCTTCGGCTGTAATGATATTAAGACCGGCAAATGATCATGGAAAGGATTTCAATTATGTCAACAGTATCTATTATCAAGTGTTCTTGACGGATAGCAAGGAGATAATACAAAATATGATGCATGGGATCATATACGGGAAATGGACTTTTGTTAAGAGGGGAGAAAATTTTGGTATAAAATTGGTTAAGGTCTTACCTAAGATACATAAAATATCCCTTGATATGATCGCAAAGGATATTTTTAGGTCTGAGAATAAATGAACAATATGAAAGTATTATCATTATTTGATGGGATATCATGTGGATATCTAGCATTACAAAGAGCCGGTATACCTATAGAGACTTACTACGCCTCGGAGATAGACAAGACATGTATAAAGGTAAGTCAAAAACATTTTCCTAATATTATTCAATTAGGGGATGTTAATAACTGGAGAACATGGGATATCCCTTGAAAAGACATAGATCTGGTCATGGGAGGGTTCTGTTGCCAGAGCTTCTCTAGCTCAGGTAAGGGTAAAGGATTCATGGACGCTCGTGGAAGGCTTTTCTTTTGCTTCTCGGACATCGTAAAGCATTTAAGGAAGGAGACCAAAGGTAAAGTCCTGTTCTTGGGCGAGAACGTCCGGATGCGGGATGAGCACCGCTGGGTGATTACCGAGGAGCTTGGCGTGGAGCCGGTGGAGATCGATAGCGCCTTGGTCTCGGCACAGACCCGGCATCGCCTTTATTGGTGTAATTGGCCGGTGGATATGCCGAAAGACAGGCACATATCATTGGATGATATTTTAGAGCATGACAAGGACTGGAATCCGGGAGCCATAAGAGGAAGATATATAGGATCCATTGTCGGTAGAAGGATAGGGGAGGATGGGTATCGAAAGGATTGTGACATGGACATAAAAATAACGCAATGTCTGGAGATAAGAAAAGATAAGAATACCACCCCTATTAAGAAAAGTAATTGCCTGACAACAGTCATGAAAGATAACGTGATCTCATCGTTGCCTCCCGGAAGATATCTGAACGCCTTTGACCTGAAAGATAAGTTCAGATACCTAACTCCTGTGGAGATGTGTAGGCTACAGACATTACCGGATGATTACCTTGATGGGATAGCCCCGAATACAGCTATGTCTTTAACAGGTAACGGATGGACGGTGGATGTGATAGCCCATCTGCTAAGAGGTATAGAGCGTAGGTAAAATTTAAAACACGATCACAGCGATATGATTATAAACAAGACATGGTCGATGCCGAATAAAGAGACATTCAGCATAAAACCGATAAGGGAACTTATAGACAAATATCGAGAAGAGGGAATGGTTATAGTGGATCCATTCGCCAGAAACAGCGATATAGGGACGATCACCAACGATCTTGACCCTGAGACTAATGCTATGTATCATAAGGACGCCACGGACTTCCTGTGTGGTCTTAAGGATAATATAGCTGATATGGTACTATATGATCCACCATATTCCGCGAGACAGGTATCCGAGTCGTATAAAAGACTTGGAGGTGCTGTTGATATGCAAACAACACAATCTAGTTATTGGGCTAGGCAGAAGAAGGAGATAGCTAGGATCACCAAGAAAGGAGGGGTGGTCATTACATGCGCGTGGAACTCCGGCGGTATAGGGGCAGGGCTTGGGTTCGAGCAGCAGGAGATTCTTCTCGTGGCCCATGGGGGATGGCATAATGATACGATCGTTACTGTAGAGAAAAAGATCAAGGGTTAGATGAAAGAAAGGATATTCACCACAAAAGAACAGGGGAGGGTGTTGGTCGAGGCCGGCCTCCCTATCTCCACCGCCATCGGTTTCAGAGACAAGTATCTGGATCAATTACATTCTATGGAGGATGACGCTGGTCGTATAGGACTGATCGAGGCCGTTACCCCGGATATATCCAATATTTTTGTTTAAATTGTATTTTTGTATCAACATTAAAAACCAGATTGTTATGAACAAATTGATCTTGAACGATATCCAAGACCTGTGGAGGTGGAGGGAGAAGATAAACATTGATGACCTCAAAGAGGATCCTATGGCTGAGGACATGCCGTTATATTTCCCGTGCGCCGTCGTATGGCATGAGAAACATAATGATTGTATATGCTACGGATTTGTTTATGTAGCAGAAATATTAGGGATATAAGCATTAAAAACGAATAATTTTAACAACGTGAGCAAATTACTATTTTTCGATTTAGAGACAACCGGGGTTAAGTTCTGGAGAAACGGAATACACCAAATAGGAGGGATCGTGGATATCGACGGGCAGGAGACTGAGAGGTTCGACATCCGCCTAGCCCCGAACCCTGCCGCCACGATAGAGCAAGAGGCGCTGGATGTGGCTGGTGTTACCTTGGAGCAAGTGCAGTCGTATCAGCCTATGGAAGAAGGGTACAGGCAGTTAGTTGGTATATTATCCAAATACGTGAATAAGTTCGATAAGAGGGATAAAATGTATTTGGTGGGGTATAACAACGCTGGATTCGATAACAGCTTCCTACGGGCTTTATTCCAGCAATGTGGGGATAAGTATTTCGGATCATGGTTCTATCCTAACTGTATGGATGTATATGTTATGGTGACACCGTTCCTGATGGGTGTAAGAAACGATATGGAGAACTTTAAGTTGATGACCGTGGCCAGAACTATGGGCATTGAGATCGACGAGAATAAGCTTCATGACGCTACTTACGATATTGAGCTGACTAGGGATATTTTCTATCGTATAATTGGCAAAATGGACATTAAGCTATGAGGGACATTTTAGAGGCGATGCATGATTATCCGGATGAGGCGCTTGGGTTGTGTTTCTTTTTAATAGTGATCGTCTGGTTATTGTCAGGTATATTCGAGGAAAAGAATAAAAGTTAAGCTATGAGTATATTGGAGGTGGTACTAGATTGTCCGAAGAAGGAATAAACTTGAAGTAATAAGCAAGAATTTTGAAAATGAGATTAGTATATAAGTTTAACATAGGGCGGAATGAAAACATATTATCTTTGTGCAGGATTGGAAATAACCTGTACAATCAGGCATTGTATGTTTTCAGAGAAACACTTTCTAAAGAAGATAAGTGGCTGTCCTATTTTGAACTTGATACTATAATGAAGAATGCCAAGAATTTAGACGGTAATATCAATTACAAATTATTGAAAGCGCAATGTTCACAGCAGATTCTTAAGGTATTGGACAAAAATATTAAAGGCTATTACAAATCAGTCGGGGATTACAGGAAAAATCCATGCAAATACAAAGAGAAACCCAGACTTCCGAAATACAGGAAAAGAGGATCGGGGTTCAATTTGTATTATACAAATCAGAGCTGTAAAATAAAGGATGGGAGGATTGTTTTGTCAAAAGAACTTTCAATAGATATCCCTCAATACGATAAGTATTCTGGGCTTATAAATAATTTCAAACAGGTCAGAATAAAACCTTTGAATAAAGGATACAGGATTGAGATTGTCTATGAGGTAAAAGATGCTGAAGTTCTTGAATACAAGGAAGAGAAAGTAGCTTCGATTGATTTGGGAATAGATAATCTTGCTACATTGATTAGCGAAAATTTTACTATTCTTTTCAGCGGAAAATTTATCAAATCATACAATAAGCTATTCAATAAAACATTAGCCAAATTGAATAGTATTAAGGATTTGCAAAAGATAAAAGGAACAACTAAACGTATAAAGAAATTGTATTATGAAAGAGAACAGTACATAGAAGATGTGTTTCACAAAATAAGCAGAAAAATAGTCAATTTGCTTATAAAGCAAGGAATAACAAAATTAATTGTAGGCTATAATAAGGGATGGAAACAAGGAGTAAACATGGGAAAAAGAAACAATCAGAAGTTTACTCAAATCCCTTTTGCGAGATTAATCAGTTATTTGGAATACAAATGTGAATTGGCTGGAATAGAAATAGTTACACATGAAGAATCTTACACTTCGAAATGCGATTCATTGGCATTTGAAGCGATAAGTAAACATGATAACTATTTAGGAAAGAGAAAGAAACGGGGACTGTTCCAGTCCTCGACAGGGAAACTCATAAATGCGGATGTAAATGGAGCGTTGAACATCATGAGAAAAGTAGTCGGTGATTCCTGCGAATCAGTTCGAAGGATAATCGATAGGGGGTTGTTGTTCAACCCTGTAAGGATTACGAATGTGTTTTGTCAAAATGCACACTCTGAAACTTACAAAGAAATATAATATATTTTATCATATTTAATACTTTTTAGAACATAAACCCTAATAGGAAATACGATAGGGAGCAAAAGACTTACGTAAGACGGCCAAGCAATAAGGCTTGTCCTAATTACAACTATGGTGATGATAATTTTGAAAACAGAAAAAGATGCTTAAAGAAAAAGAATACCCGATAAACAGCTATGGCCCAGTACGCACCAACAAAGACCGGACGTGCGTCTGCTGTGGCGATACGGTTCCCGCTGGTAGCAGCAGGATGATGCCGAGGAACGCCAAGTCCAGTTATTGTCTATGCATATCTTGCTTCAAAAAATGGAAATCTGTTGGTGGAGATCTTAAACTGATGGACAATCTCAGCAATGTGAAGAAAGAGCATATCATATATATGTCTAAGATCATGAAAGGTAATTGTGACATTGTTAAAGGTCATAAGCTTTATATAGCCCTAAAGAAGGCGATAAACGAGAAGAAGGTAGCCGTTATCAGATTCGATACCGACCAACCGATATGTATATCGACAAGAATCATGAATCCTTCATTCGGGGTGATCATGGACGAGTACGGTAAGGATATATTCCAAGGTAACCTTAAGCTAATTAATGTCCCTAAAGGTGTCAAGGATCTAATAGTTAACTATATAGAAAAATATCGTAAATTATGAACTTCAAGACATTTGTATTCATGATCCTGACATTCAGGAGAGTAGATCCTATACCTAAGAACATAGGTCTTATGTTGAGTATAACATTCTGGATATCCATAGTATGGATAATATCCAACTTTGCTATATTGATAATGAGATTAATAAAATAGACAAGATGAAACAAGGAGACGTGATATACAAGAATGGCATGGAGCTGCTTGTAGTATTAAGTTACGACCATAATGAGCCATGTAAGGGCTGTTTCTTCTACAAGAATAAGGCGTGCGGATCAGAAAAACTGATAAAATGCTGGGATTGTAAAAAGGAATATATATTCATAGCTATACGTAAATATAATACGACTGAACTGTGCGGAATAGTAAAAAGATATGAGGAGACGTATAAGATAATACTTAAAACAATCAAGAAGATTGAGAAAGAATGTCAAAAATATGTTATCTGGGATACTGTGCATGTGATGTTGAAAGATGATGGAGAGCTTATTATAAAAGCCTTATCCAAGGATAAGTCCGTGCTTTTAAATGATTTCATTATATACATCAACAATAATGGGAGTATAGACGAAGAGGACTATGATCTATTATTAACTAAATAATTGATAGTACAAATGGACAAATCAAACAAAATAGAGAATCTAGCAAACAAGTATGTTGAAAGGCATATAAGAGATAGACATCTAAGCGATGATACGATAAAAGAAATAAAAATAGCTTATATTATGATTATAAAAGATTTTATAGCTATTGTCGATAAATCTACATCAATGAATGAAGATGATATAATATACGTCGTTAACAACATATCATCAATATTATATGAACCTGTAGAAATCTCTAATACCGATAAAAAAATATTGGAGATAGGGATAGCGCTAGGCCTAAAGAGCGCCATATCATGTATATTTGGTTCATTATTAAAAGATGATTGCAATATAAAAGATGAGATAATTGATATATCTAAACATATAAAAGAAAAATTAATATCAGATAATCATGGATAATAAACAACTTTATAAAATAACGTTGACAAGGAAGCAGCTAATGCTGATATCCCAATGCGTGGAAGACATCAGTAGATTCGCCGCTGGCGACATGGACCTACAACATACGACAGATACGTTGATAAATGATATGGATAGAACGGAAACGCTGGGGATAAGAAGCTTTATAGTCAATAACTCACGAGCGATAAGAAGAAGGTTGTTCCCGGATCTCGAAGACTATGAACATATAGGGTATGATGGAGGTAGTAAGGATATGATCAATAGAAAGAGACTTATCGGAAATACCTACCAGATATATAGATCAATACTGCATCAATTGGCTATTGACGAGAACTGGAATAACGTGTATAGCGACATGACGTTACCTTCAGGCGATATGGGGACGATTAAGGTGGAGAGGGTTGACGATGATAAGGATAACGACATTTAACGATACTAAAATATGAGCTTATTTGTATGCGCTAAATGCGGTTGCGTTGATAATACCGCTACGTCTAGTTATTGGATGTTGACAAACGAGTATATGGTGGATAAATTCGACTATGCCAAGGAACTACAGCCGTACAAGGGCATGGGGCTGTGCAGCGAATGCGGGAGGCTGGCTACCAGCCCAGACGGACGTGATGTCGTGGTGCCCGGTAAATGGCACGGGAAGTTCCCGAAGGAGAAAGCTACCGAAGAGCAGTTGAAACATGTAGGATATAAAAATCTAATAAGATGAATAAGATAAGAAAAGGAGAAGTTAAAATATATAAAGGGAAAGAATACATAGCTATCCCTGAGATAGAAGAAGAGAGTTGTACGGGATGTTGTTTTTACGACAAAGGGATTTGTTTAATAAATCATGCTGATAATCCTAATTGCCTTCATAGCGGCATGATCTGGGAACAAAAAGAAAATAGTATGAGCGATATCAAAGAAAAGGCTATCAAATTAGCCATAGATGCCATGAAGCCCATACCGATACACTCATCACCATGCTACAGCGTAAGTAATAACAGATCGCCGGAGGAAAAGCATGAGGAGGAAATGAGGTTTTGTAAGGATCTTAACGACCTTAGATGTGAGATGCTTATTGATATGGCTAAGAAAATAGAAGAGTATTTATTACAAGATATATAACAACCTTAAAAAATCATTATATGGACATTGAACTTTGCAAGAAAGAGTTTTTCTTATTAGATGAAGAACTGGAAAGTTTTAAAGATTTTTTGAATGATCCTACAAAAAACATCTATCATTCTATTGATGGAGTAAAAATTGTCAAATCAGAAAATGGGGAACTTTGTGGAGTAGGCAGAATACCTCATCGCATAAGAACTTTATAAAATCACAAATATGAAGACAGCAAAAGATTATCAAAAAGACCTTTACTTAGAAGATTGGGAATTAGACGACTTCCAAAAGTTTTTGGATGATCCTAATCAAACAAAATATAAAACTTTCCATAAGCAAAAAATAACCAAGATGAAGGATGGAATATTATCTAGGGTTGGTATGGTTCCTCCACATAAATGGGATGAATTTGATAAGGAACTTAATAAAACATTTGGAACAAACCCAGTAATTGACTTTATCAAAAAATGATGTTATTATGGCTACTAAAAAACAGATATTAGAATCAGATGAATTACTTCAACAAAAAAAAGAAAAGCTTACCATCTTTCAGATGAAGGATTCGTGGACAAAGAGATGTTTGAATATAAATTCGATTACATATCAAACGCCTTGGAAGATTACACGGATATATCCGTAAGTGCTTATTACTGCGAAAGCAATAATAAACGCAACGTCAATAGGAAGTCGAACATAGGGATGATAAAAGAGTATATGGATTTCATCGAATACATGAATAACGATGAAGCTGAGGAAGAAAAGATCGTATACGATACTATCTTGATGATCGGGGACGTTTCCGGAAAAGAAGGGCAGTTCTCCGACTCCGACAAGAAAACGGCGGAAAACTTCGGGTGTGAGTATATGGATGTGGATGATTTTGTAGATAAATATAAGGGTTGATAACAGTAGAAGGATAGGGTGACAATCTCCTATCCTTCTATTATTATGTAAATCCATTTTTGGATTACATTAAGCATCAATAGTATAACTATTTATTTATGCCCATCTTTCTTTCCTTGTTATCAAACATTCCATGCAAAACTCAGTTATCATACATACAATTGTTGATCTTCCCTCAGTAGGGTTTTTACCATTTTGGGCAAAAACTTTATAATCAATATCTATTATCACCAGTAAGCGCTCTAATAGCCTTGCCTTTATCAGAATGATTACAGTGAGGGGCATCATATCGTAGACCTACCATATTTCTCAAAAACGCTCCTTTTCTTTCTTGACAATTCTTCCAGTTTAACAAATCCCTTTAATGTTATCATAACAGTCACGGCCTTAGCTTCCCAATATTCATCACCGGGATCAGATCCATATATAACCAATCCGGAATTACGGGCGGATTGATACGCTTCTATCCTACCTCTCTCGTTCCTAAAAACATATTTTAATTCCTGTAATAACGGATACATATTCTTTATCCCGATATAATATCCGAACTGCTCAAAATATTTTGATGATTCACGGATAAGAACACCTTCTCTTGGAATAGACCTTTTAAACATATCAATTACCGGTTCATTCTCCTTTATCGTATCTATAGCCGTATTTAATTCGGCTTGGACAATCTTCTTTTCCTCCTCGACCTTGTTCTTGGCTTCTAGTGCCAACATAGCTTCCTTCTCGGCCTTCACCTTGGCCTCATACTCATCAGCCCATGCTCTTGCGGCTTTAGCCGGATCAGAAAAGTCGGGGATGCGCAAACAATGCTTTCGATTATCCTCTAACTCTTTTAAGGCTCTCAGTTCTTTTTCTTTCTCTATAAAATACCTTCTGGCTATCTTTCCTTTATCATTATTTTCTACCATGCATAGCTCTTTAGCCATATCTATTAATAGAAGATAATCCGTTTTAGCAACTATCTGTGTATCAGACTCCCCCGTTTCGGGGAGTCTGTCATTCAGTAAGTTACCTAAATAATCATATTTTATCAACACAAAGTCTTGATTTTCAATAAAATCATATTTAGATATACGATCTTTTATCCATGACGTAAAATCCCTCCTTACTTGAAGAAACGCATGAAGGAATCTTGCGTCTACAACCTTGTGGTTGTTATTATCTACTACCGGTATTAATATGTTTAAATCCATTTCGTTGGATTCGGACGTCAAAATTCCACTACTATTCTTCGTGAAATCATGAAAAAGATCTACATTTGCATTCATGAATAGAATGTTTATTCCCATCCGTCCGGGATGGATAGATGGGAATGCAAAAATAGCCAATCAAATTGTCTTAAACAATTGACTGGCTATTTTTTTTGTCATACTATATCAGTTATCTTCCCCTGTCAAAATACCAATTAGCGTCCTCCCCGGACTCATCCTTATCCCTGCCTCCTAAGAAGAATCCCATCGTCATGCCGTTGGTCATCAACCAGTAGTCGGATGTCTGTTTAATATCCCTAGCCGTCTTGATATTATACCATTGCTTACCAAACGAGAACTTCATGAGCTGCCTCCATAGTTTGCTCTCGCCCTTATATACGCCGGTCTGGACGGTAGCGAACGGATCCCAGTTTCGAGGATCGGTGAGGTCGCCTAACTTCCGGGCGGTGACCAACGGATCTTGTAGCATGTCTATGGCGTTAAGCTCCATGAACGGGGATGTCTGGGAGGCGATCTCATTGATCGTCCTGAACCCGATGTAGGTAATGAACTGCCCGAACCAGCTATCCTCATTATCCTCCCTATATCCCATCAAAGCCCGTCCTATGGCCATCATCGTAGCGAATACCGCCATGTTGATAATCGATCTCTTGATATTGATCTGCTCGTAGGGGGTAAGCTTATCATACTCTTCCTTAAGCACGTCATATGCCTCTCCCATCCTGCCCTCGGACATCGATCCATAGACATTACCGGCCAGTCTCCATAACGTTCTCATATATCCTTCCTCAAACTGGTTGGTTTGGAAATTGAAACCGGCTTTCTTATACGCCCGCTGTACGGCCAATATAAACCATCCACGGTGAGGCAGCACCATATTAAGGATAGCGTTCCGGCTAGCCCCCACCCGGTTCTGCTCGTTCAAGGCGCCGTCACAGATCTGCACCATACTCCTTACCCTACTGGACAAGGTGGGTATATATCGGTCTATAATATCCTTGTTAGCCTCGTTCTTAGCCACGATCTTTCCGTCCTTGACATCTACCATGTTCCACATAGAATAATCCCTTAAACGCTCCCAATCGCGTTTAGCCTCGTTAGCGGACATATTCCTGTCCTTCATCATCATCTCCTTGAAATTGGAGTATGACCAGAACTGACCCTCGTATAGGCGGGTATCATCCATGACCGAGATAATGACCTGCGGATCCAACGGGGAGTTAAGAACCTCCATCATCTTAAACGGCAGGTCCCGGAATAAGGTTCTCCAGATTTTGTTATACGCTGCCGATCGTACACGGTTACGGACATTGAACACGCCTAGAGCCTCTCCAACGACATATAGCTTGTTGGTGCGGTTTATATCCCCGATCTCCGACACGTACGTACTTAACTGCTTCTGGGCTTCCCCATAGGCGTATTTCATGGAGTCCTTGCTTATATACTGCCCTACCATACCCTCCAAAAGGAAGTTGGCCTGCCCGGTAAGGGCGCCGGTAGCCGCTACGAACGGGGAGAAGCCTAGGTTGGATTTGGATACGAATTTGGTAAACATAAGAGCCAGCTTATTAAGATCGACCTTATAATTACCTATATTCCATTCCGCCCGCTTATTATTTATCCTGACATCGTAGATGCTGGCGTTAACCCAGTCCTGAAACATCCTATAGGCGTGAGTGGCCTCCGGGTTCTTACCGCCGTCGTATTGCGTCTCCAGCATCATGTTCCTGTATCCCATGACATCATCCAAGGCCGCCCTCTTATACTTGTAAGCGGTAGCCTGTAAGGATAACATGGAATAGGAGTAGGCGAAGTCATGGGACACGTCGTTGGCGTTCTCCAGCTTACTAAGATAGTATTTTGGGATCATACGATATTTGTTATCGTTCTCGTCAAGCCCTCCTAGGTCTTGTCCTTGACCGTGTATAGGGTCATCCACCCTCTCGCCAACGATATCACGTACGGCGTTGCCGATAGCCGCCTTCGGGTCAACCCCGGCCTGCACCATCCTCTCCACGCCGCCCTTGGATATCTGTGGTATTTGGTAGATGTTCCGGAATCGCTCATCATAATCCTCCATAGCCTTACGGCTTATGTTAAGCAGCTCCTTCCTCATCTCCCACTTATCCTTATTGATCGTAGCTTCCTCCCCCTCGTTGGTAATACCGTATTTCTTGAAGAAAGCCTCGTTCTTGTACTTATCGAACCTAGGCGTATGATATCCATAACCCAGATCGGGATTATAATTAGGATTACGGAAAGAACTCTCGGCGTCAGCCTCATCAAGCCACTGGTTATTGATCGTCAGATCGATCATATTAATATCAAACCCGAAACGGGATACGCTCTCTTCCTTAGATATACCATTTTCTATGGCATCAAAGAACTCGGATACCTTATACGTACCGTTATTTATCTTCCTAACGAAATCAGAATATCCCTTGGGAGAGTATCTCCTCATATAAGGATACAGCCGGGTCCTGGCGTACTCGACAAGGATCTTATCAGTCTTACCCATCGCTATGTCGTTAGCTAGCTTATTATTGAAGTCAGGACCGTATTTCCTTCTCAAAAACGATACCTCCACGGTCGTCCATGACGGGTTTTTCCGAGATAACTTGGCGGCCATCCTATCCACCTGACTCCGGGAGCGGGCAGACATATGTTCCTTGGCGAATTTAATCTCATCCATACCCTTGTCGTATGCCATGGCATCCCTTAAAGCGTTACGGTAAGAATCCGTGACTCCACTCTCCACCGTATCAGGCATATCCATCTCAATAGCCTCAGCGGAAGCGGCGGCGTTAATAACGCTCTTAGCCTCAGCCAGACGATCATATAACTCGTTTATCTTTCTTAATGAGGCGGATCCACGTAACCTATCGAAATCATATTCCCCGTATCTCGTGCTATCCCGGTACTGGATAAGCAAGGGCCTTAGCTGGTCATTGATCTCGTTTATTGTCGCCATCGCCTCCTCTACCTTCTCTATCCTTGATGATGATACAGATTGCTCCGTGATCTTATCAACCAGATTCTCGTAATAATCACCCTCCTCGGATCCCCACATATCCTTGGAGAAGCCAAGATGACCGCCAGCTAGCAGGAACTCAAACGCAGCCTTGCCGCCCTCGGACCGCTCTATCCCACGAAGTATCTCCTTGAACTCGGCGGAAGCCTTACGACCCTCGTTGGTATTCCCGAACTCCTCGGCCCACGCCTCGTCCCATGCCTTGATCTCCTCGGACATCATCAGAGCCTCGGATCCCTCTTCCTTTGGTGTCCCATCGGAATACCACTCGCTCTTGGCTATAGCCCTATCACGTAAAATATCCAGATAAGATCTCCAAGCTATAGGATCGGATTGAAACGCCTTCCAATCGACCTTCCCGTTCCTCACGAACTTATCCATAGCCACATACCGGCTCCTGCGGATACGGGTCATGAAATCGGACGTAGCTTGCGATACCCTACGACCCAGTCTTTCCTCGACCTTCTTATTGACTTTCTCGATCTTATCGTAATAAGCCTGCACCATAGGTTTCTCCCGGTTCTCATCCAACCACTTATTTATCGTATCCAGATACCGTTGCTGATCCTCGAACGTCATGTCCGAGATATCGAAATTCTGGATGGTAGGCTTGAATATATGATATACCTCCTTAGTGATAGGCTTATCCCCGTCATATCCTACTATGTCGTCACGGGTCTTCACCTTAAGGCCTTTATCGGATAGAAGAAGGTCGATAAGCTGTTTCTCGGTCTTACCCGTAACATTCTTAAGATCATATATATCGATAATAGCCTTAGCCTGCTCGGTCCTGTATAGCAAATCGTATTTAGCGAAATCACGGGACGAGTCAAGGTAATCCGAGTTCTTCCCATTTATCTTCTGTATAAGATCCTCATTATCCTTTATCCCCCATCCACGCTCTTTCATCATCCTAGTCATCTTATTGATATTGGATATACCCTCGGTATGGGCTTCATTATGGGCCTTGGCTAGACGTTGGCCTAACATACCTAAAATAGCGTTACCACTATGCTCTAGCGTACCAAAGAACCGGGACATGACATTGATATCCTTATGGATGTTATTTATCAACTTCTTTATCCCATTCCAATATCTTTCCGGGATATTAAACATCCTGAGCTGTCCATCCAGCCAGTCCTCATTACGATCACTTCGAAGAGCATTTATATCAGACATGGATGTCTCAGCCATACGTAATATATCATCCATATCCTCTACCATACCAACCTTATTGCTGCCATAATAATCAGCCGCCTGATTATTGACGAATCCACGAAGGTTCCTGATCAGAGGAGCTATCTCCCCATATACGTTATCGATAACCTGTATCGTCTCATAATCCAATCCTTTTCCGCTCTTACGTAGGCTACTGGCGACAGTGACCAAATACTCCACCTCAGCCTTGGCGGTCGCTATAACGCTCTTGGTGGATAACAGGTTGTTGTTTTTATTAAGCTCGCCCCCGACTTGTCTTACCTTCTCGCCTATATCACGTAGAAGGGAGATACTCTCACCGATCCTCTGACTCTGGCTTGACCTCATCCTCTGCAATCTGGTATATAGTCTTTCCAATGACCTACCGTTCTTGATCAGCTTATTAGCCACATCAACATCCGATAATGAGTACATAAGATGACCATTATCTTTCAACAGAAGCACGTCAAATGCGCTTGGATCATCAGCTAACGCCGACTCCTTTATCCTATCAAGAACCTTATTCAAGTCTGATCTTTGAGTAGAGAAGAAATTCCTTATAGCCCGGATTATCCTGCCAAACAAGGAGAGCTGGGAGTCCTCGGACGAGGTCAGATCCTCTACCGCCTGTTCCATCCCCGGCACGAACCGCTGGGCCAACGTCTTGCCTAGGATCTCCCGCTTCACCATCCGATCCAGTTCCTCCCCTTGGTATTCCTTCCCATACACCTCATAGTAACGACCGGCGAATTGATTCCATAATGGCGTGCCGACAACAGAGTCCAGAACCTCGTCAATCTCCTGTTGGTTACGGTAAGTATCGATCAAGAAATGAGCCACCTCCTCATTAAGATCCTCTACCGTAGCTCCCTCAGCCAAGGCGATAACCCCATTGGCCATATCGGACAATGCCCTAGCCGAAGGCTCGACACCATTACGCATCTTATACTTATCCATATACTCAGACATACCCATCACACGGATACCTAACGTGGATAAGATGTTGGTGATATCAGTCCTGTTCTGAAGATCCTCCGCCTTCTCGTTCTCAATAACCCCACGGACATTACTTCCGTACAAGGCGTTATCCTCCATCATCAACGACAAGGCTAGCTCCATGAACCCATCATACTTATTATTAAGCTCCTCAAACTTACCTTGCCTTAACATGCCCTTGATCTCCGATCTGCTTACCGTAACCTTCTCCCCTGATGTCGTGATAAGATCAAGATCATTACTTACCTCCGTATCAAAACCTATAGAACCCAATACGTTCATTTCGGAGGACTGACTTCCAAACCTATTCCTTAGCCTAGACAAGGCATCCATAGCGTTATAGATCTTAAGACCATCGGAGTTGCCGGCCCCTGTAAGATAATACCTATCTCCTAGCCTTATACGCTCCCCGCTCAACAGACCTTTCTTGATAAGGTAATTGACAAACCCTCCACGGGTACTTATATTAGAATCTGAGCTGATGCCAAGGACCGGGATGAACGAATCACTGTTGTTAAGGGTTATGGAGGACGAGCCAAAGGAGATGTCAGCCGTACCGGACGGGACGTCGCTCTCCTCGACACTGCCGGCCAAGAACCCGGCCTCGATCCGCCCGCCGGACGAGCCTTTTATGGCGTTGGCGTAAGAGTCGTATATCTTGCCGTCATCCGATTTAAAGAACAGGCGAGGCTCACCGGAATCATACACCAATCTTGAAGATGGGGGCGTATAATCTTCAATATCATTTAACGGCAAGACATTACCAGAAAATATGATCTCCCCATCTATATTTCCGCCCTTCACCCTGATATTAGGTCGTTGACCGGTAAAAGCGCTTTCCACGGCCTTCCATAACATACGGGCTGTCTCCTTAATATCTATATTCTCCCTGATAGCCCTTATATCATCCCATGACGCCTCTTTCAGTATCGTATCGCCAATATTATCCTCGTTTATGGAATCCAGATCCACCTCCTGTACCGTGGATGTATCTACCACAGCCATATCATTGACATCACCTACCTCTCCGGAGGTAAGATAAGCCACGACATTGTCGCTATTCCCAAGGCTTCTGGTCAACGCCGGGGCATCCATATCGCTTATGGCGGACAAGACCTTGGCTGACATAAGTTGTCCCCACTCGCTATCGTTAAGTCTGGCACTTATAGATCTGGCGGCCTCCTTATTCCTTGGTACGGACTTCGTCCAGTCACCGAACTTAGACCTAAACTTATCGTTATAAATAGTCATATAAGCTTCAGCGGCCTTATTAAGGTCACTTACGGCGGCTATACCCGCTATCTTATCGAACAAGGTGGATACCTCTCCGGAAGGGGTCAAGACACGGGTTATCTTACCCTTACTATTTCTTTTAATTACGCAACTCGACATAACTTCATGTTTTTGACAAAGATAAACAAAAAGCCCCCACAAATAAGCGGAGGCTGATATTCTTATAGGTAATTATATAATTTATGGCTTAATCCATATTCTTACGATTTTATCCAAAGCTCCTCTTTTTAAAGAGGGGATAGTATCATATTTCATATATTCTTTTGATTTTCAATGTATTTTATAATTGTTTGTTCGGATATATGCCCTACCGATTCGACATAAAAAGATCTTGTCCATAATGTAGGGAGTTCTCTTCTAAGAGATTCAAATTCTTTTCTTAACATGTTAGCTGTATATCCTTTCAATTGTGAAACAACGTGAGACACACTGTCCGAGGGGGTTGCTTTTATAAATAAATGAACATGATCAGGCATTATCTCAAGCTCTTTTATTTCCCAACTATTCTGATTGGCTTTTTCATATAAAAGCTCTCTAAGTCTTTTCTCGATATCACCCACGAGCTTCTTTCTTCTATATTTAGGACACCAAATTATGTGATATCCCAAATTATAGACACTTCCTCCGTTTGTTTTCCACCTGCTATCCATTTTTTTACTGATTTGTTTTGCAAATATAGTGAATTGTTATTATATTTGTGTCGTAAAAATAATTAAAACATGATCTCATACAAATACAATATATATAAATCCAAGAACACTAAGCATTTAGATAAAATGCTTAGGGAATGCGCGTTTGTATGGAATTATGCTCTAAATTTGCAAAAACGTTATTACAAAAGATTTGGAAAATATATTTCACTGAACAGGCTTCAAAAGCACTTTGCCAAACGAATCAAAAGAGTCCTTTTGCATTCCCAGACCGTACAGGAAATCCTTGGACGTCTTGACAATTCCTATAAAAGATTCTTTAAAAAGTTATGCGAAAGACCTCCGAAGTTCAAGAAAGCAGAGAAGTTTAACTCCTTTGTATTTAAACAGGGAGGATTTGCCTTGAATGGAAATGTTTTCACGATCAATAAGATAAACAAGCGTTTTAAGTTTTCATATTCCCGTCCTTACGATGGAAATATAAAACAGGTCAGAGTTTTAAGGGAAACATGTGATAGATATTCCATTGTCATCGTAACGGATTCGAAATCGAATAAGACCTATGAAAAGTCACGTAATGGTGCATCTGTAGGAATCGATTTCGGACTTAAAACCTACATGACGTTAAGCGACGGAAAGTCTATTCAGTCTCCTTTGTTTTTCAATAGATATCAAAAGAAGGTAAAGAGATGTAATCGTAAACTTTCAAGATCTGAAAAGGGATCGAATAACAGGAAAAGAAGGTTGTTCGAGCTTCATCAGACAAACAGGAAAATCAAGAATCTACGTAGTGATTTTCAATGGAAATTAGCTCATGAATTGTGCAAGCAATATGATTTTATTTTCATTGAAACGCTTAACTTAGAAGGAATGAGACGTCTGTGGGGTAAGAAAATATCGGATCTTAGCCATTCGATGTTTATCGATAAATTGAGGTATGTCGCATCGAAATACGGTGTTACCGTACATCAAATAGATAAATGGTTCCCTTCCTCAAAGACTTGTGAATGCGGTCAAGTTTACAAAACCCTATCGCTTTTGGAACGCACATGGGTTTGCCCCAAATGCGGTTCTGTCAACGACAGGGATCTATTAGCCTCTAAAAATATCCTTCGGAAGGGCATTTCCGAATTGGAGAGTATGGGTAATTCCAACGGTTGTAAAACCGGGGTCCCGTACACTTGTATCCAAGAATCCCAATCACTTTAGTGGTGGGAGTATGTCAAGCCATCTATCGTAGTCCAATAACGATTTCCATCACGGTGCAGGAACTCGCTCATGACCTTAGTGTCAGCCACATCATGTAGGTCGTATGAGTCAAAACATAACTTACATATATCGTCAAGATCAAAATAAGTAACCTTATTATACGACATACAACGGATTTGTCTCCCATCAGGAACCTGAACATCGAAAACATTTATCTTCTCCATATTAAAAAACAGAGGGATGCCGATCCCATCACAGACCGGTATCCCTTATAATAAATTAGCGACGAAAAGCATGGTGATGGACATGCGCCACAAATGTAATTACAAAATTCGTAAAAACAAAATATCAAGGACAATCACCTATGCATTCGCACGGAGCATCGCTTTTCAAAACCCCATACACCCGATTGTCGCTAGTCAGCCATCGTTTGCCGTCACTCGTAATATAAGCCTGCCGGCATCCCTCCTGATTCACCGTGAGCGTCTTCTTAATACCTTTTGGAGTTGTTATCTCCAGCTCAAGAGTCCGATCAAGACCGTTGTTCATCACCGAGCCAAAGGAAACGGGGGCGCTTCCGGCCCCGGACCCCGGACTGACGGTCAGAGGCTGGTTCGTTACCTCGCCTACCCCGTCCTTCCAATTAATATTCAAATCACTCATAATTATGTCTTTTAATTATCATCTACCCACAAAGATAATAAAACAAGAGAACCCCAACCGGCTTTAGTCGATCGGGGTCTGAGTAAGCGAAAAGAAACTGATTATCGTCCCATCATTCTCAATACGGTTCTAGCCGCAGCTTGCGCCCATGTCCAGCTGTCATTAGATGTTACGTTAACCGTCTGTTGAGTACCATTTACATCCAAGTTAATAGTCTCCTTGTCAAGCTCGATAGTAGAGTCTCCAGCGGCTTGCGTTACCGTCACGTTGGCTGTCTGGCCACCAGCGGCAGTTACCGTCAATGTGGCTGTCAGTTCCTCGATCGTGACGTTGGCCGGTACGTTCGAGATCGTGATGCTCCAAACGAACTCGCCATCGGCTCCGGGATCGTCGGCGATAACCGCTCCGTTAGCCGTAGTCTTTCCAGCCGCCGTGTAGTTAGCAGGGAGTAGTAACGTAAGCCTGTTATCCTCAGCCGGCGTGACCGCGAACGTAAGCTTAGTACTGTTAGACTTACCGGTGATGGTAACATTACCGCCTGTCTTTTGTACGGAAGCGTTAGGGCTGTCTGATCTTACCACCTCAGCAGCCGCTGCCTGATTAACTACCAACGCCTTCTTAGCCCCGCCGTTCGTGGTGACCGTAAGGTTGATAGTGCGTTGAAGACGACCGGTGTGTTTCTCACCGGAGAAATTAACCGCCTGATCTCCTGATCCTGATACCGGGTCGACGGTTACGAAACCGAATTTTTGTGATGCCATACTTAAATATATTTATAAATGTCCTTTTATTATGCCAAAAATAACTTATATAATGTTAGCCATAAAATATGGGGGGGGGGTAGATCGCACTACGGCTACACCCGCTCCACGTACAGACCTATTAAATCCTGTAGATTATGGCTGAGAGGAGTTCCGCTATCCCTAGTACACTTATACACATCAGCGTTCTGGATGTAATATTTATCCTTGAATATCTCCATTGGAGGGAAATACGGGATAGGATCCCCTATGGTCCCGGCATGCTCCTTATCAATAACCTTGTATAAGGAAGCCGTATTTAGTCCGGGTTCCCATTCCTTTGATAATGTATGTTGTTGAATAACCTCATAAAGGATATCCGTATCGTCCTTCACCACCCTAAGACAAAATCCGGCATCCACCGACAACCCGAACTCCGCCCCTTCTTGTCCCCATATAGGGAATAAGACCTTAACATCCAATTTATCGTTAGAGGATAAGGATAAGTCTTTATTATTAACCACCATTCTAGAAAATTTTACAGCCACCTTCTGAGGATCAGAGGCGTCCTTCTCCTTCGCCTGTTGCTGGACATATGCTGTGGTGACACTTATCTTGTCTGGATATCCGGATTGGACATCAATAGCCCTTACCTGCTCTACGGTAGTGGCTAGATTGATCTGCTTTTGCTTGTCCCCTAACGCCGACATAAGATCATTATCATACTTATCCATCATCCCGATCAAGATCTTGCCTTCCGTTATATCGAATTCCAGACCCATGATCGTTATCTTGCCAGCTATAGCCCCATCAGACAAGGCGTTACGTCTATCATGTTCAGGAATATAGATATTCTGATCATCCAAGAAGAACTCATATAGATTTCCGGTCTCATAAGTTCTTATCTCCTCGTATTTAACTGATTTCTCCTCATTAAGAATCCTTGACTCATCCAGCTTAGCCTCGATAATCTCCTTGACAGTAGCTTTAGGATTAGCCTCCTTGAACGCCAGTTGCTCCTCCCCAAGCTCTATCCATGGGGCGGGATTCCCGTTAATGTAATCATCATAACTATAGCCCTTGGCGTAATTATCATCAAGCGGATCGCCCTGAACTAATTGATTGGGATATATTTCCCTGTTTATATATACGTAGCTCATATCTTATATCATTAATCTTGTTCTTTAACGGCGATACTATACTTACCTGAAGCGTAACACCAGATATTTATCTCGAAAGGCTTGTTAGCCGTAGTGGTTATAGAAGTACCACTCATGCTTACATAAGCCCCGGAGTTGGGTATAGCCTGCGTGAAGGCCGCCGACGGGACGCACCTGATCATCAGCTCCTCCCCTATCTGCATCCCTGACTGCACGGATAGGGTGGTAGCGGCTGATAACGTAGCCGTGATACTTCTCTTGCTAATAGGCAGGTTAGCTAATGTCGTGACCGTATTAACTCCTATAAGCCTGTTCATGGTCTTCTTGTCAGCCGCCGCCATCAACCCGTTAGTAGACTCGTTGGCTACGGCGTATGTCGTGTTAGGAGGTGTAGCCCAAGTGCCATCTCCACGCATGAAACTGGATGTGCTTCCATTAAGCTGTCTCAATAAGCCGTTAGCTGTAGTAGAGGCTAATCCGTATGTGGTATTGGTAGGCACTACCCACGTTCCATCACCACGAAGAAAAGATGCCTGCTTGCCAGCGGCTGGGGCCGGTACCAATCCCGCAGCACCAGCCGCCGAGGCCGTAGCCGCCTTCATATTGGCGTAGGTAGTATTCGTATCCTTATAATAGGGGATACCACCGACAATAGGACAAGCCGTATATCCAGAGGCGTTTGTCACGGTACTGCCGTTCTTGACCAATCCTGTGGACCCGTTAGCTCCTACAACACCATACGTTGTATTAGTATCCGTCCAAGGCACGTTAACATACATCTTACCACTACTATCCAGCTCTACCGGATAATTCTTCCCATTAGCTGAGTACCCGATCTTAACAAGACCCAGATTATCGCTCGTGGCCTGTGAGTATGTAGTGTTATTGTCAGTCCAAGGGACATTGACGTACATCTTGCCATTAGCCAAGAGCACAGCGTAGTTCTTTCCATTAGAGGCATAGCCGATCTTAACCAATCCTAAGGTGTCGGCCGTGGCTTCATTATACGTGGTGTTATTATCTGTCCATGGAACGTTAACGTAAGCGTTGCCGGACGAATCCAGTTGCACCTTATAATTCTTCCCGGAAGTCGTGTATCCTACCTTAATACCACCAAGAACGGTAGCTGAGGACGTAGGCGGGGCGAAAGTGCTAGGCTTGTCCGTAACCCCAGACCATGGCACAGATGACGCCTGACCTGCCGTATAAAGCTCGTAACCGGCCTCAGTACTCAACTTACTATCGTCCTTGACCAGATACATCTTATTCGTGGCCGTCACCTTAACCGTGTCCCCGACCTGAGCCGTGGCTGTAGTAAGCTTAAACCTTGCCGTATCATCAGCAACCACGACCATTCTCTCTAAGGCTGCTTTAGGCAACCTGTCTATATCAATGGTACCGGACGTGATCTTAGAGGCGTCGAAGTTTGCCAATGTCGTGGAGATAGTAATATTACTCCCGAAGTCCGATGAGGCGCTACCGGTCACGGCACCGGACAGCGCTATAGTCCTAGCCGCCTGTAATTTTGTGGCGGTAGGAGCGTTATCCGTCTTAAGAGCGTATTTGGAAAGATCAATATCGTTAGCCTTATCCAAAAGCTGCTCTATCTGCTCGCCATTATATTTACCTTGAAAATCTGCCATATCATAATTATTTTTGCCCAAATATAACCATATATATAAGCACCAAGAAATCGAGGGGGGGGGTAGATACGGGCAGGTGTTAGAAGCTGCCGTCCCCATGCAGGAACCCGGTACGGAATATAATAGCCTTGTCTTTAAGTTTCTGGACAGACTCCCATTCCCACTCGCCCTCACAAGGTCTTATAACATACTTATTGCCCCAGATCTTGAATTTCCGTTCAATAACAAACATCTCCTTATCGTTAAGGACATGAAAGATACTCCCGACAGGGAAATACTTATCAGTCCTCAATATAACACGATGATGTTTCTCGTCATATTCAGGATCGCCCACGATACGTGCTTTATAAAACTGAAAATCGTTTAACGTCCGATCCACAGGTTCTATCCAGTAATATCCTTTAGCCATTGATATTCTCTATTTAATCGTTATATTCGCGGAAGAACAGTAACTCATAAGGTTTTTAGGTAATTTTCAACCAAGGGGAAAGGGTGTCCGTGAGGATATCCTTTTCTCATTCCCGCCCGCCCGCCCTCTGAACAAAAGATCTACCTCGAACAAATGTAGCCATAATAAAGTTACAGGCAAAAAGAAACCCCATCGGTATTCTATCGCCGACAGGGTTCTTCCAACGTTGTATCAAATCATATCACTCCATTTGATTGTGTCACCGACGAAGCACCGCACCGCCAGATACCTTACGAACGCCGTCCCTTCCGGGACATCAGGGTCTTCCAGATAAGCCAAGACAGCCTTGACTATTTTCTGGTCGCAGTCCAATACCTTAGGAAAGTAGTCGCTATAGAACATAGCGAACAGATATTGGATATCTCCCCACGTAGCGTTATCAGGCTTCTTGGCCCCGCATTTATCGAACATCTGCTTAGCGTCCTCCATCGTCCATCTTCTCTTGGATCCGTCAGCGTTAAGCATCTTGTCGGCGGCTTCCCTAGCCAACTCCTTGGAAAAGTGATATCCATGGGTGTCTATGTACCGCTTATAATCCGGGTCATCAGCGTCTGCTCCTCAGTAGTAACGACTCCTGCGTCCCCTGCGCATATACGGCTCGGTACCTTCGTACTCGTCACGGATGTTACGCTCACCGAACCATCCCCTGCGATACATCTCGTCCTCACGCTCATGGCGTTTCTCACGTTTCTCAAGCTCCCGCTCGTCACGTTCCAATTCCCTCTCACGTCTTTCGAGATCACGTTCACGGCGTTCTAGCTCTTCCATTCTCTCTTCATGCTCCTTGCCGAAATGGTCGTATATTCCACCACCATAACCCATGTAAGTCCCATCGGAGCGGCGTGAGCGTCCCCTACCACCTCTGCGGTCGTAGATCTCATCATCATATTCCTCTTGGCCGTTGCCTAAATCTATAACTCTCATATTAACCTAATTTTTTAATTAACAACTCTTTTAACTCATCGAAAGAAGACCCCATCCTATCGACCTTCTCCTCAAGATTCTTAATCTTTCGGTCTTGATCCTTAGTCTGCTTAAAAGTGGGATTGATATCTTCCAAGATACTGTCGCATGCCTCTATGATCTCCTTATTCTTATCCACGCTATTCACGATATCCGTACTGGTTCGTTTCATGGCGTTCAGGTGGTTCATTATCGGATCCACGGAGCAGGCTAGCGTAATGCCGTTGGCCATAGCCACGTTCTGATTCTCTGGAACTACGTATGTCATAGACTTCCCGTCCACCTCTATAGTAAGATCCATAACCCGATCTTGCAGCTGCTGGTACTGACCTAGCTGGGATTGGGCGAACCTAGGTTCCGAGACGTTAACCACCGTACCCATAAAGAATTTAGGAACCCCTGAGGTGTCCAACGTATAAACCTGATATCCTTTCTTTAAATCCTTAAACATAATAACGATCTTTTTAAATGGGAGGGAGGTTCCCCTCCCTGTTCTTTCTTAGTAAATTCATGTGTTAGGGGGCCGTAGCCGTATGACCTAACATCCTAAATACCCCAGTGCATTTGTTATAATACACAAGATGCTCGGTGTAGGCCCCTACTATAGGATCACCAGAAGCCACGGGAGTCGTAACATCCTGCCCTGTCATATGTGCCCCAACCTTATCCACTATAGGTGTCTTGTTGACGATAACCCCGGCGTTGGATACCGTAACAGGGGTGGTGGTGGATAAGCCGGACGGGAGGACGATCGTGGCCGGATAATCAGCCTCGGTCTCCGTTACCGGATGACGGACTTTCCATAACAATATTCCTTCCGGAGGTAGTGAGTTCCACTGACACGGATTGATGCCAAAATCAACCGTAGGTTCGGCCGCAGAAGCGTCAGATACCTTTCCAGTAGTGGCTACTACCGGGATGCCTCCCCTGTCAAGACGGGAGGAGGCGAATGAACCGATCATATATCCTCTGAAATCAGCCATATTGTCCCCCTTCCTTATAATACGGCGTTAGTAGTGCCGCAAGCGCATCCACATTCGTTAGCTACCCTTACGGTAGGAGTATAGCAGCAACCCGGGTTCTGTACAACGTAGGCTGGAACCGGAGCCTTTGGAGCTAACTGGCTAACGATGTTCTGTGTCTGTTGTTGGGTGATGGCGGAAGTAGCCAAAGCCTGTTTCTCCTCACGAAGCTGTTGGATAGTATTCTGCATCTCACGCATCTCAAGTTGACAGAACTTGTCATTGATGATTTGAGTTTGAAGATCTATCTTAGCAGCCAACGCCTGAGTCTGGGCTTGGTTGGATTGAATAACGTTATTGAAGCCGTTAGTCAAATTGTTCTGCAATACGTTCGTCTGACCGGTAATAGCCAACTGATTCTCATATCCCTGGCGAGTTATAGCGTTCTGGATATTACATCCTACGGTGTCTAACGAATGTTGGATGTTATTGAATCCACTAGCCATAGCGCTTTGTAAATTGCAGCAACATGCGCTAATCTGGTTACCGATCTCACATCCTTGTTGCTGTACAGCGTTGATAACAGCCTGAGAAGTCATACCTACCTGACCGGCCACCTTATCAATAGCGCCTTGTACGTTACAGATAGCGTTTTGTAATTGAGAGGTAGAACAGTTAAGGGCGTTTGAGATCTGGTCGATAGCGCTTCTGTTGCCTTGGATAGCCTGCATCAGCAACTCACGGCCATAGTCGTTGTTCAATTGAGCCGGAAGACCGTTAGCGCAACAATCATTTCCATTACCACCAAAACCATTTCCGAATCCACGTCCACCCCATAGCCAGAACAGGACGATAATCCACAACCACCAGCCGTTGGCTCCTCCGAACTGGTCTTGGTTGTTACGACCGTTCATCAACGCCGCAACCAAATTCGGATCCATCTTATTTCCACCCAAAAGGCTGGTAAACATACCCGGAATCATAGATAATAAACCGTTAGCGGCGCTACCGCTCCCGGAACCCATGCCGTCTAACAGCACGATTTTGTCTCCACTTGTACCCATGTCTATTTATTTTTGAATTAATAATAACCCCACCTGATGGCGGGCGTTACAAAGTTCAAAAATTAATAATCCTAGGATCGTGATATATGTCATCATCAAAGCACGTCATGTCATGCAATTGGTATTAATAAGAACCGGTACAAGACAAAAAATCCGGAACGTATCACTACGGCCCGGATTCATGCAAATCTATAAATTCAATGTTTCAATGCTCGAAAGAAAACGTCTCACGACGTCAAAGAGAGATTAACTACACGAAAAATCTCGCATTAATTTATTTGTATTAGCAGTGTATTCATTAATTATCTTACTGGATGAGGGATTATCCTCTATCCTTGATAGACGGTTATCGTCACTCCTTACCGTAACATCACCCATCCTTCGTACCATGTTTTCTTGATATGATGATGAATCGGAGTATATAAGATCATCGACGAACCTGTATATTGATCCATCAACCGTCTCACCTACCTTCTCATATAAACCGGATTGGAATGACACGAAATCATCATACCTTCCACGAGCCAAGAACGAACCGTCCGGTCTCGCCTCGACGCCGCCGTTGACCTCCCGGAGCAGACTCGGATTCCTTTGGTATAGATATCGATAAAAACCGACATCCATCATCCTATCCTGTCTATCCAGATAGAAAAGGTTTCTCATGCTACTGTCACCGGACTCGATAGCCACGTCAAACAGAAGATCCCTTACCTGACCTTCCGGCAACGACATCTCCATGCTTTTTAACGTACCTCTGTCATGGTGATTCAAAGATACGTTATAAAATCCATTAAAATCAAGGAAACGTAAGACATTATTATATAAATCCGATTTTTTTAACCTTTCCTTGATCTGGATCTTCCTCAACGAGGTACAGGATTTGATAAAATCCCGATCCTTTCCCTGCCTAGCCTCGTATCTCCTGAACTCCCGATCAATATCGACATCATCCATCTTAGGGGTTACGGGATGCTGATATATTAATCTGGTAAGGATCATGTTCTCGGTATTCGAGGATGAGATGTTGGACATAACCAGCTTTTTTATATTATCCTTGACCACGCCAATATCGGAACGGGAAGCCCCGGCGGGAATCACGCCAGCCGGCAAGTACGAGGGCCGCTCTATCCCGATATCGGCCAACATCTCATAGGCCTGATCGGTGTCGGTTATCGGGGCTGTGTTGTGGTACGTATCCCTACCCATATACAACATGCTCCTATCATACATATCGGAAGGGGATGTATTCCCGGACCTTACATACACCATCCTATCCCCAGTAGAATAAGTATCCTGAACCTCGTATATCGGATTCCCTTTTCCTGTTATCCTATCAAGATCGGAAATAAAGTCATCATATACCGGGGCACCATTCTGCATAGAAGATAACATGACGTCTAGCGATGCCATAAGATCACGAATATCCTCCGGTCTGGATATAACCATCTCATCGCTGATCGCCTCGCTTATATCCACGCCCATGTCGGCAAGATCCATAGCTATGTCATACAGACGTCCGGAAACGTCCTTGATGTCCTTAAAATCATCCATATCGATTATCTCCCCAACCTTATCCCTTAGACCCTTCATATCCTTAGGCATACTGATATACGGTGTGGTACTATTGAAGTACGAGTCGGTAATCGTATTTCCGTCCTGACTCCGAACCTCCATACGGGTCATATTACGATACGTGTCATACATCCGATCTGCGTAATCCTGATCCTCCTGATACCGGAGTGCCAAGGAAGGGTATGGGATGGAGGCGAAAGCCTGATCGAACTCCCGGCGGTCGCTGATACCGCCTACCGCCCTCATGATCGTATCCCTTACCTCTATTGGATTCAAGCCCCTTCTCTTTCCTAACGAGTCATATGTATCCTCATATATCATATAATCATCACCAAGGCCTGATTCGGAGGACAAGAAATATGTATCCTTCTCATTGAGATCCCCCTCAGACATAAAATCGACAATCCTCCTCATCATATCCCTTACCCGCTCATACTCCAATCGGTTAGTCATGATATTATCAATCTCATCGGTGTCATACATCCCAGATCGCTCAAGATTGTACCTATTGAGGAATATATCACCGCCTGAAAGGAAATTAGATACGATCATATCATTAAGATCATTGATATTATCGACGCCCAAGGAAGTAAGGGTATTATTGATATCCTTAACCTCATCGGCCATGAAATTACCGGCGAAATAGTTCTTTCGCTTGATAAATGACATAACATCATCATACCTAGGCTCCCCATTGCTATCTAAGTCGTATTCTGATGGCATGGACATCCAATCGCCAAAGAAGGACACGAAGTCTGGGGAGTAGGCCGTACCCCAGACCGATAAGGCCTGCTTCTGGTCGCCCAGCACCTCCATAGCCCTTTGGTATAACCCGGATGGTTGGTCGTTCGGGGCAAGGACATTATCTATCCCACCCTCCTTATTTTTTATAACATAACAAGATCGTCCCATTACTAAATCGTTTTGACACAAAGATAAACAAAATCCCGCCTACTCTCACGAGCGGACGGGAGCCAAATAACAATAATAACAAACCTTATGTTTCTACTGAAAAGTACAAATCATTTTGCCGATCCTCACGAACAGGCAAAAACTCAATCCTAAATTATAAAAAATGGAGTTTATCGTTTAGCGAAAATATCTTTATCTGATCTACTCAGAACCCTGCCTTTCAATTCCAAGAACCTAGGCATCCATTCTTTAGATATCTTAGACACAATCCACTGAAATCCCTTAGAAGTCACATAGACAGTATTAGTGCCGTAGAACTCGTCATCATTACGATATCTGTAACGAGCGTAACCACGATCTATCATCCTTTGGGAAAGCAACCATCTCTTACCGGTTTTGGCGAAAAACTTATTATCCTCAAGCAATATACGAAGATTCTTCTCCGCTATATCATACCCATGAGCCTCTAGCTTTTCCCGAACCTCTCTGATCAACATATCCGTCTCTTGAGCTATCTCGGCTGTCTTGGCAAACTCAACCATAGGAGCCTGTTCTTTGATAATATTATCAGATATCCTTTTGGCTTCCTCTGCCGCTTTCTTCGCCTCAGCTAATGCCTTTTTCTCCTTTTCAGATTTAAGTAACGCCTCTAATGCCTCTATATAATCAGATGGAAGATTGTTCCTGCTTATATCAGAGTTATTCCTATTTATTGATGTATGCCCTTTCAATAAAAGTTCCTTTATTTTATCTGTACACCACAGCTTAAAATCTACACTAAGCCACTGGGCAAAATCTATAGCTATATCCTCATGCAACCATACCCCACCTCCAAAAACCGGCATTCCAGTCTTCTTTATAACTAACTGATTTTCAGATTTACCGGTTTTTCTGGTAATTGCCTTAACTAACTCATTAGTAGATACTAACGATAAATAGTCGTTTGTTCTCCTATTAAAGTATTTAGCCATCTCCGTGGCATTAACATAGGTTACATCATCAACCGTTTTAAAAGTTACATCATTACCATTGTAACTAAAAATCTCAGATAATTCACTCATGATATAAAAACAACGAGAGCCATTGGCGTCCGTTATCCCACCAATGACCCTCATCTATCGCCTACGCTTAGGCGAGTTAATATCTTCTTATGGCCCAATAACGGATGGACACCGCAAATATAAGACCTTATTTTGAAACTACAAACAAACAGGAGATATTTTTACAAAAAATGTAATCAATCGTATTCCTCTGTCATATATAAAGCGTAATCATACCTATCCTCCATCATCATCACCACCTTCTTGATATCAGATAAAGTTAGTTTCTTTATCTCCATATTCCTACTATCCATTCTGACAAAAGAGTCCTTGAACTCCTGCTCGGTTATGGCATCCAACCTAAATAGATTGTATTTTATAAGTAACTGGGTTACGTCAAATATCAAGATATTAAGATCAACATCATCTTTCAACTCATTAAGTAGATCGCGCATCATATCCTTAACAGCGTCAGTGTCAAGTTCCAGCTTCTCGGCTTCCCTCATCAACCTATTAATGATGCCATTGTGCTCGATTATGATGTTAGCATTATCATCATCGGTAGGTAGAAGGATATCCATCGTACATTTTATACCAACCTTATCACTAAGCCTTTTATTGAACTCAGTCATATAATCGAAAGCCTGACTTCTGCTTAAAGCGTATGTATGGTCAAGCAACTGCCTTTGTCTGTTATTGACAAAATAATGACTGGTGTATAACATCATCAAGACCTTCACTCGCTGGATGCGTAGGTCTTGCATAATTTTACGGTGTAAAAAACTATCTAACTGCACGTTATTAAAATCATTTATTTTATTTATTAAATTCACATTCATATCACAAAATGTTTACTCTAACCGGGTTAAACGCCAACCCACTATCGATTATCCTACCGACGTAAGAATCACCGAATACTTTTCTGCCAATTCCGATAGCTCCATTGATGTCAGCGTTAATCAGCTTTCCGATAGAGCTTTGGAACAATCCACGTTTCTTTCTTTTGCCAAGATAAACATCATGCTTACATAATTTCTCAAAAGCCAGATGATCCACTTTGGAGGTATAGGATTCCTCGTGGACTTGAAGGATGATCCCAACTAATTTACATTTGTAGGAAATTTTGTCAATGAGTTTAGAGAACGGGATCTCTACGAACTTCTGGTTTATTCTCTTCCCTAGATTTATCCCATTCTTCCATCCTCTATTCAAACCCACAACAAGGTTTCCAATATTGTTTTCAATACAAATATTTACAATATATCTGCTAACCTTGTGAATCTTGTCATCTATCCAAAAATTCCTATAATTATTTAGCCGTCTAAGTCTCTTTGAAATTCCCTTGTCTCCGATGTAAGACATCAATCTAGCTCTCTTCTTATTATACCACTGATTGAAGGACTTGATAATCTTGCCGTTTACAATGAAAGGCCTGATACCTACATTGCTTATACATGTACATAAATTATTCAATCCCAAATCAATCGAAAGAACATTATCCTTATCAAGACTCAGATTATGTTCTTCCTTTTCGTAAATAACCTCTACCACATAGCATGTAGCTTGAGGGATTATCCTAACCTGACATAACTTGTTATCTCCTATTTTTGTTTTGATTGGTGGAATTATGTTTTTGATAAAATGGATATAACCATCACTCTTAAGCCTGCAAGCAGAAGTCGTAAAGACTACCATATTCTGCTTCTTACCTCGTTTGTATTTAGGCAATTTTGGTTTTGAGTTGAACTTAGAAGGACTCTTCTCATATTCCTTCTTTGATCTAACCCAAGACTTTATTACCGAAAATACTTGAGCTATAACTTGCTGAGATATGACCGATGGGAGACTTCTGAAGTCAAATTGATTCTCCTTACATAGTCTAGTAGATAAATCATATTCCTTTAGATATTCTTTATTGAAAATCCCTTGGCGAATATTATATAATACATAGTTGTATAGTAAACCGGATTTGAGACATATGCTCTCAAATCTATTATCTTTTACGATATGTCTTTCAACTAATCTCATTTTATTCGTTTATATCTTATCGCTTCAATATAAATAATAGTTACAGCATACCATATAATATAAAGAGTCCCCACCGGGGCCATCACACACCCGACAGGGACCAACTTTTAAATATCTTACTCGTCAGGTGATGGACTGACGCCGCGAAGATAAGTCAAGATATTTAATTTAGCAAGGATTTTCCGCCTCATTTTCTCCGGATACTACATTACCGTCGGAAACCAAAGACCTATCCTCAGCAGCCTTCGCGGGCGAGGCGGACCCCGATTGGAGGTCAGACGGGCTGCCGAACGGGGTCACAACCTCCTCGAAGAACGTCTCATCCCTCCTGATACTCATCCTGAACTTAGGGGCTATGAAAGGATCGTTATTAAGATCGATGTTGATCGTAACGTCATCCATCAAAATATCCTCCTTAGTCCTGGAATCGCCTATCCACCCTCTTACGTCAGTAGTCATAGGCATCTTACTAGCCGCTTCCTTGACAGCCTCTAGCCGGTTCTTGATAACATCCACGTCTCCCGCCAGCGGAATCATATATGTCTTATTATCCAACCCTGATCTGGCTATAGCGTTATTAAGATCCATTATATCATCAATACTTACGCCTCCGCCTAGACCCTCCGTAATCCTATCAGCCATCGATCCGATCATGGATGAGAATGACGATATATCCTGATTTTTCAATCTTACGGGGTACAGGTAATTTCTTCCATTTCCTGTCTTTATAGCTACGACCGGGATACGTGAATCTTTATAGTCACCATACTTGTCCCTGACGATAGCCGTACAGAACGGGAATATATTATACTTAATATCATCCCTCATCGTAACCTCCCCATTCTCTATATATCCTACGCTCTCGACTTTACCAACCGTCTCGTTGGTAAAATCATTCTCGGATACCATCAACGTACCATTATCATCACTTATGCTAAAATTAGGTCTTCCTGGCAAAACACTGGTGACTGCGCCTACGAACGGTATATCAATCTCGCCAGCGACAGATCCCACATTATCCCTATACAACTCAAAGGCCATACTCCTTAAATCAGCGTTACTCCCTTTTGAGTCTGGATCATTGGCTTTTAGCACCGAGACAAAATTACCATCACTATCCACGATCTTAATAACCATATTATCAACCAGCTCTCGGTAAGCCGACTTAGTCTCATCAGAATTAGGGTCAACGGCGTTAAGGCTATTGTATTTATCATACAATTCCTTGGTATATGGATCTGACATATCCATCTTAAACCTTACGATATTATCCTTACGGAGATTAGCTACGGCTTCCTGATTCACCGACTCGTTGTTAGATCCAAACGTATCACCCGTATAATAAGGGACAATAGATCCATCCTGCCCCTTGCGATACACCATGAACCAGATGGAGGTCGACAAGGCGGTTTGCCGCCCCAGTATGACACCGGTAGCGTTCTCGAAAGCCTGAGCGTCATCCTCGCTTATCATCCATCTTGAGTGGTTATTCGACTCTATAACAGTAAATATGTCGGTTCCGTTGGTGAAATCCATCACCCTTCCATTATCAGTATCAGTGGCATCAGATCTTTTAAGCCCAAGACCGTCCATAAACCTGTCAAGTCTCATCCCTCCTACCTCATAATACATGACTCCGCCAATCTCTCTCTTCTGGGCCATCAACACTACCGGATTCTGGGCGGCATTGGCCTCCGTCCTGCCGGTGGATGTCCCGGGTTCGCTCTCCGTGAGAACATCACCCATAGGTATAGACTTATCGTAATCCTTGACAACCATACTTCCATTATCATACAGCCTCATCCATTCCACGAATTGAAGAAGAGGATCATCAGAATAATTATTGATAATATCAATAGCCTCATTAAGTTTATCCTGATCAACTTCATTCCCGTTGTCAATATCATTCATAAGATCATTATAAGTCTGTATAGCCTCCTTAACCTGATCCTGATCAAGGCCATTGATATTTACATCTATAATATTATCAATAGCATTCTTGATATTATCTGAGACATCGCCATTGATCTTCAACCTATCTATCATCGACCTGATCTTATTGAGTCTGGCGATAGGATTATCCCCAAACCCTTTAACGATATCGTCGATACGATCCTTGTTGTTATCATATACCTGACGCTCCCTAGGAGACAGGATATCCTCATTGCCGTTCCAGATCTTTATAGCGATATCAGTAGACCTATCGTCCGAAGGATTTAGAAGATCCTCGTCATCAGGGACATTCTCAATGATATTATCACCATATTGGGTATCTATTTCCATGGACCTGGCGATCATATGATTATAAGTCTTGAACATAAACGCCTCGTCCTCGCCAATAAGGCCATCATTAAAAGCCTTATCTATAGCTTGATCATTGGCATAAATGGCGTTAGCGTCAGGATTATCCGTATTCCTGAAATCGTATTTACTATCATCCTCCTCATAAGTCTTTCCCCATGCGTTCGATAATATCTTCATGAACCCGCGCTCCTGCGCCCGGATGAATCTTCTGTCACGCATACGGCGAAGAGACTCATTTATATTCTTATAAGCCACAAGGTTATGACGATACTCGCTAAGCAACGCCATCGCCTCCTTATGGTTCTCGACACCACGGGCAGATACTACATTCTCAAGATCAGTGATAGTGTTGTGCGCGACCATTAAATCAGAAGCACTAATCTGGCTATTAGATCGATCAGGGAATAATAAGGAGGATAGATCGACCTCCGAGTTAACCATCGTAGTCAACTTCCTCTCAAGGGCTATTTTATCCTCTGTCAGCTTAGCTAGCTCATCGGTCTTTTTAGCCAATTTATCTTTATTCCGCTCAAACCTTTCCTCGTCCATCGTCATCTGCTTAAGCCTTAAGATGCCTTTTTCAAGCGCCTGCATTCTTGACGTAAGCTCCATAAGCTCGCTAATAGCCTTGTAGGAATCAGGATTAAGATGAGAATAAACATCAAGAGCCTCACCTATACCATTTTTATACAACCTATTTAATTGGCTGGCGATATTATCCAAATTATCCTTAGCCTCAAGACCGTTATAAGCCATGTTAGAGATGTAGGTGTTAAATGATCTATTGGATATACCATCGGTAAGGGAGTCGGCAAATCTGCTGGCCATAGTAAAATTATCAACCTTCTTATTGAACTCACTGATAAGGTTGGACTTATACTCATTTACCTGCTCATCTGTCATATTTATATCGGAGGCTATATCGCTATTAGGTATAGACTCGATGACTGTCTTGAAATTCTCCTTAGTATCATCTAACATCCCCATTTCCTGATCATAACGAAGACGGTTGAATACGGCATCACTAAAAGTCTTATCTACGATTCTGGAATTAGGTATATCGTCAGCGTTATTATCCGTACTTAATCCTGATAATTGAGCGTTCAAGGCCATGCTGCCACGAATAGCTTGGACAGCCGCAGAGGTCAAGGCGCCGGCATTGGTGTTGTAGGCCTCCACCATCCCCTTGTTACGGGATATGTCTTGGCTCCATTCCCTTATACCTCCAAGGCTTTTTCCACCCATAACCGATCCGATAATCATACCGATGCCGATCTCCTTCCAGCCCTCATTAGATCCATAGGTCTCCTTAAACCCGTTCTTTATAGCTTCCATATAACCTATATTCTGGCGAATAGCCATGGGATTGTATCTTGATTCCACCCAATCCTCCGCGGACTTGCTGGACACACCTTGAAGACCTTCCTCGAACAAACCCTCAGATACCGGTCGCTTAATGATATTAAACGTATTACCAGCTATTTTCTGCCATTTCTTTGGTGTTATAGCCCTTAGTGCACCGTTATCCATTCTCTCGGCTCCTACGCCAAATATATTGCGTTTTATGAACTTATCCACGCCCAGATCCATGCCAAACATATCACCGAACATAGCTATGTTGGATAATGACAATATGCCGACGTTTGCGGCGAATACGGCGTTAGCGGCATTGGCATTGTCAGCCCTGAACCTCATAAGCTCCTCATACGGGACTTCCCTCCCGTAAGCGTTACGATAAGATTGCCTGAAGTTCTCCTCGGCCTCCATCAACATACTTCTGGCTTCCACTGAAGCTTCCCATGAGGTAGACGTACCAAGGAATAGGGCGGTATCCAGTCCCTTGCCTACCCTCTGTCCTATACGGGCGGCCCTAAGGTAAGCGCCGAATGCTTTCTTGGTGTACGAAGCGGCCTTGCCTATCCTAGCTAAAGCCACCCCAGCCCTAGCTCCGGTACGAGCAAGATTCATCAGGCCGGCCCCGGAATATACGGCGGATGATAACATGGCGCCAGCGGTAAAAGCCAGACCCGACAGAAAGTCATTAGACCAGAAGTTAGCCGTAGTCATACTTTGAAGAAAGTTCATGTCCCGCTCCTCTCGATTATAATAATGAGCTAGACCATAATCCATCTTCTTATCCTGATCATCTAGCCATCTAGTGAAATCGTTGTCAAAGACAGCGTTGAAATTACCCTTGGATACTCCAGCGTAAATACCATAAAAAGGCTGGATAACGCCTCCTAATCCGTATAAGGCGGTTTTTCCGGCAAGTTTACCCAATCCTCTCATCCACTTCTCAGCCCTACTCTGGGTTTTTGATAGACGTGTATCATTATCTACACCGGGTATATAGGACTCGTATTTGGGTATCCACGTTCCACTACTTAATCGATACCTTGAATCCTCTAACGATATCTCCGGTCCGGTGAGATTAAATCTACCCTTGTAACTCTGATCAGAAGCCATATATCCCAAAGGGGACATATGCTTCATGTTATCATAATAATTAGTCTTTACCGTATTCTTGATCCTTTCTGACAATGACGGTATCTGGGACTTTGATCTCTCGGAAGCGGAATACGGATCCAATACCGGAGGCAGGTCACGATCCGGTATATCATAGGGATCCGTACCAATAGCCTTTATATTATCCACGCTCATAGTAGGATACCCGTATTTGTTGGCAAGATCCCTTCCATTAGTAGCATTATTATCGGTTTTAACTGTTTCCATTATTTCCACTAGGTACTTATATACTTTTCTACACCAAAAGCATATTTTCACGCTTCATCGGGACATTGTTGAATCTGCTTACACGAAACCGATTCTAAAGAGGTCTCTCCACGTGCTTTAATTCCCGGCGTACCTCCGGTATCGTTTGTTAATCATGA
>OHYE01000006.1_pt1 | contig 178005 bp, 150 predicted proteins | sample 1580141 | NCBI WGS metagenome assembly OHYE01 (sample SAMEA3882530, study PRJEB24775) | human gut metagenome | biome: human-associated habitat; feature: intestine environment; material: feces | place: Netherlands | collected 2009/2010 | reverse complement strand
GCGAAGTTTTGGGACAAGAATCGCGCCGCGATACCTTCCCAGCGAAGTTTTGGGACAAGAATCGCGCCGCGATACCTTCCCAGCGAAGTTTTGGGACAAGAATCGCGCGATTCCCAACATTTTTTCGCCGACGGGCATCCGCCATCCAGCGATTTTTCGTATATTCGCGTATGACAAGGGCGGAAAACGAACGTTACTGCCAAGTATGAACCATAAAGCAATGAAAATATGAAAGAAATCGGAACTATCGCCCTCGGGCGCATGAACAACGGCGCGCACTTCCTGTATGTAAGCAACGTGCTGGCCCGCGCCGAGGCCGACACGAAAGTAAGCGAGAAGGCGGCCGCCCAAGTGAGCGCGCTCAAGACCGCCGTGGCCCAGGAGGACAGAGACCTGAAGCTCTCGCAAAAGAGCCTGCTGACCGACGACATCGCCCAGGCCGACCACGACCGCGACCAGCTCTACATCGGCTACAAGCAGGCCGTGAAGGGCTTCCTCAACCTGCCCGTGGAAAACCTGGCGCAGGCCGCGAAAGCGCTCAACCAACACATCATCGACTACGCCATCGACCCGCAGGAGCAGCTGGACAAGGAGACGGGCATGCTCGTCAACTTCCTGGCCGACCTGGAGGGCAAGTACGCCGAGCAAGTGAGCGCCCTCTCGCTCACCCCCTTCGTCACCGCCCTGAAGGAGGCCAACGAGCGCGTGCGCACCTTCACCGCCGACCGCACCGAGGAGCGCATGACCCAGACCGTGGGCGCGCTGAAAAACTCGCGCAAGGCGTCGGACGAGGCCTACCGCGCCCTCGTGAAGTGGGTCAACGCCCTCGCCCTCATCGAGGGGGAGACGGAGTACGCCGACTTCATCGACTACGTGAACACCGAGATAACCCACTACAAGCGCGAGGTCATCGGCCAGAAGTCGAAAGCCCCCGACACCTCCGCCGGCCAGGGCGGCGCCAGCGGCGACTCGGACAACGATGACGACAAGCCCGGCCAGCCAGGCGGCGGCGACGACGGCAAGGACGAGCCCGTCACCCCGCCCGACGACAGCGGCAGCGGCGAGGAGTAATCCCCGCACGCCCCGAGACACACACGGGGGGATGCCATCCGCGAACCGCGGGCGGCATCCCCCCTTCGCATGCCGAGACGCGAGAACGCGTCTCTACAACTTTTCGCCGAACTCACGGATATACCCCGCACAGCCCCGATGACGGGAGACGCGGCGCGCCACGTCTCCCCAAGCAAGAGGGCACAATATATCCGCCTCCGCTGCGTTATGATAGGCAGAAGCGACAACAACAAGAAGAAAATGGGAAAAGGGGAATTCAAGTTCAAGCGATTCACGGTGCGCCACGACCGCTGCGCCATGAAAGTGGGCACAGACGGCGTGCTGCTGGGAGCCTGGGCCAGGGGCGGACGGAGGATACTCGACGTGGGCACCGGCTCGGGGCTCGTCGCCCTGATGATGGCGCAACGCTTCCCAGAGGCCCGCGTCACGGGCGTGGAAGTGGACGGGGAAGCCTGCCGGCAAGCCGCCGAGAACATGGCGGCCAGCCCCTTCGCAGAAAGGATGGACGCGAGGCGCGGGAGGATACAGGCGCAAGACTTCCCGCGGCCCTTCGACGCCATCGTCTGCAACCCGCCCTTCTACATGGACGACAGCCCGCACAGCCCCGACAGGCGGCGCGCCATGGCCAGGCACAACGACTCGCTCCCCTTCCGCGACCTGTTCGCCGCCGCGGCGAAGGCGCTCACCCCCGACGGCCGCCTCTCGGTCGTGATACCCGCCCAGGCGGGCCACGAGATGGCGGGCGAAGCCGCGCTGGCCGGCTGGCGGCTGTCTCGCGAGCTCGCCCTGCGCTCCAAGCCCGGCAAGGAGGTGTCCCGCCTGCTGCTGGAGTTCACCAGGCAAGGCGGCGGGGCGGCGGAACAAGGCGAGGAGACGGTCTACGACGACAGCGGCGCGCGCTCGCCCTGGTACCGGCGGCTCACCAAAGACTTCTACCTCTCGCCCGAGGAGCTGGCGGCACTGAAAGCGGCCGGGCGCGAAGAGAGCGGGGCTACAGGTTGAGCTTCTTGCGCGCCTGCTTGCCCAGGGCCTCCACCCTCTTGCCCTGGCGCGAAAGGTCGCTCCTCACCTCGTTGAACTCGTTGAACAGCTCGGCGAAGGCCGTCTGTATCACGTTCGGGCGACGCCTGCGGCGGTCTCCCTCGGGGTTCACCACCACGCTGATGCCCTTCTCCACCAAACTGATGTCTATCTCCTCCCCCGCCATGGCCGGGTCGCCGTCATAATGGATAAGGCCGGGCTTCTCCCTCCTCACTTTCAGCCGCTTGCACTTGAAGGTCTTTATCTTGGAGTTCATGTCGAGCGTCTTGTTGAACATGTCGAAGCTCACCTGCGGAGCCTCCAGCGCGTCGAAAGGCTCCATGATGATCACGTCGAGGAAACCGTCGCTCATGGAAGCCCGCGGGGCGATGTAGGCGTTGTTGCCATACTGCGAGGCGTTGGCGCAAGAGATGAGGAAGGCCTTGTGCTGGTGAGTCCCCGTCTCGTCCACCAGCGTGTAGGTCTCGGGATGGTATTTCAGGCCCTCCCGCAATACGCTCTCGGCATAGGCGATGGGGCCCCGCTTGCCGCCCTCGGCGAACTTCTTGCTCACGAAGGCGTCGAAGCCCATGCCGCACGTGCAGAAGAAAGGATAGCCGTTGATGATGCCATAGTCGAGCCTGTTCACCTGGCAGGCGTTGAGCACCTCCACGCTCTTGCGCGGGCTCAGCGGAATCATCAGGTGGCGGGCCAGCCCGTTGCCCGAGCCGCAGGGAATGATGCCCAGCGCCGTGTCCGACTGGCAGATGGCCCTGGCCACCTCGTTCACCGTGCCGTCGCCGCCCACGGCCACCACGATGTCCACGTGCCGCTCCTTGGCCTCGGAGGCTATCTCCGACGCGTGGCCGGGACGCTCCGTCATCCTGATCTCATAGTCGAACAAATCCTTGTCCAGCGTAGAGTCTATAATCCCGGGGATGCCCTTCTTGCTGGAAGTGCCGGATATCGGGTTCATCACAAAGACTATCTTTCTCTTCATAATAGATGTGTAAGTGTGTCGTGTGGAAATGTATCGCGAAAATAATCATTTCCCGTTGAAAAATAATCATTTCCCGTTGAATATTAAAAGCCCCGCGCCTAATTTTAACTTAAATATGAACTTTATTTCCCGAAAATCCGCGTGGTTTATCTTTTTTTTGTATCTTTGCACCCCGAAGTAGAAAAATAATCGTATATATACACCTATTTTAATATAATGGGACAATTACAAGAAAGGTACAAAGCGTACCGCGAGCCGCAGAAATTCATGGCCGCTGGCGTGTATCCATATTTTAGGGCTATCACCAGCAAGCAAGGTACAGAAGTGGAAATGGAAGGGCACAAGGTGCTCATGTTCGGCTCCAACGCTTACACAGGACTGACCGGTGACGAGCGAGTCATCGCCGCCGCCCACAAGGCCCTGGACAAATATGGCTCCGGCTGCGCGGGCAGCCGCTTCCTCAACGGCACGCTCGACTTGCACGTCCAGCTGGAAAAAGAGCTGGCCGAGTTCGTGCACAAGGACGAGGCCCTGTGTTTCTCCACCGGATTCTCCGTCAACCAGGGCGTGCTCGCCGTCGTGGTGGGCAAGGGTGACTACATCATCTGCGACGACCGCGACCACGCCAGCATCGTGGACGGCCGCCGCCTGTCATTCGCCCGCCAGCTGCACTACAAGCACAACGACATGGAAGACCTGGAGCGCGTGCTGAAGGACTTGCCCCACGACGCGGTGAAACTAATCGTGGTAGACGGTGTCTTCTCCATGGAGGGCGACCTGGCGAAACTGCCGGAGATAGTGGAACTGAAGCACAAGTACAACTGCTCCATCATGGTGGACGAGGCCCACGGCATAGGCGTGTTCGGCAAGCAAGGACGCGGCGTGTGCGACTACTTTGGCCTCTCTGACGAGGTAGACCTCATCATGGGCACCTTCTCCAAGAGCCTGGCTTCCGTGGGCGGATTCATCGCCAGCGACAGCGACACCATCAACTACCTGAGGCACACCTGCCGCACCTACATCTTCAGCGCCTCCGACACGCCCGCCGCCACCGCGGCCGCCATGGAGGCCCTGCACATCATACAGCAAGAACCCGAGCGCATAGAGCGCCTGTGGGAGGTGACCAACTACGCCCTGAGAAGATTCCGCGAGGAAGGCTTCGAAATAGGAGACACGGCAAGCCCCATCATCCCCCTCTACGTGCACGACGTGGACAAGACGTTCCTCGTGACGAAGCTGGCCTTCGACAACGGCATCTTCATCAACTCCGTGATTCCCCCCGCTTGCGCCCCGTCAGACACGCTGGTGAGGTTCGCCCTCATGGCCACCCACACCAACGACCAGGTGGAGCGTGGCGTACAGGTGTTGAAGAAGATATTCTTGAACCTGGGCATCATCAAGTAAGCGCGAGAACAGGCGTTAACACACACATATAGAGGCGGAAATGCTTTCGGGCGTTTCCGCCTTTCGCGTCCTGTGAAAGACAGCGCGCACGTTCCCATCCCCCCGTGAGACCCCGAAGAGAGGCATCCACTCTCAATGGATTCCACGGCAAGCAACGAGAAAGCGTCCTCCCGCCCTCCCCACCAAAAATCCCCTGGCCCAAAATCTCTGGCGAGAGAGCGTGCAGCCCTCGCGGAGTGATAAAAATAGTAAAATAAATCCGTGGTTTCAGATAATTTTAGTATTTTTGCAACGTATAATAGCATAGCAAGCAAAAAGATGAACATTCTAGAATTAAGCGAACAGGAAATCATCCGCAGGCAAAGCCTGCAAGAGCTGAGAGACATGGGCATAGACCCCTATCCAGCCGCGGAATTCCCCACCAACGCATTCAGCACAGACATAAAGAAAGAATTCAAGGACAACGAGGAGCCCAGGCAAGTGGCCATCGCCGGCAGGATGATGAGCCGCCGCGTGATGGGCAAGGCCAGCTTCGCCGAGCTGCAAGACAGCAAAGGGCGCATACAGGTCTATGTCTCCCGTGACGACCTTTGCCCGGGCGAGGACAAGGACTTATACAACAAAGTGTTCAAGAAGTTGCTCGACATAGGCGACTTCATCGGCGTGGAAGGCTACGTCTTCCGCACCCAGATGGGCGAGATATCCGTCCACGCCCAGCGTCTCACGCTCTTGAGCAAGAGCCTGAAGCCCCTGCCCATCGTGAAATACAAGGACGGCGTGGCCTATGACAAGTTTGACGACCCCGAGATGAGAGCCCGCCAGAGATACGTGGACCTCGTGGTGAACGAGGGCGTGAAGGAGACCTTCCAGAAGAGGGCCGCCGTGCTGCGCGTCATGCGCCGCTTCTTCGACGAGGCCGGCTACACCGAAGTGGAGACTCCCACGCTGCAAATCATACCCGGCGGTGCCTCCGCCCGCCCCTTCATCACCCACTTCAACGCGCTCAACGTGGACATGTACATGCGCATCGCCACGGAGCTTTACCTCAAGCGACTGATAGTGGGCGGATTCGAAGGCGTGTACGAAATAGGCAAGAACTTCCGCAACGAAGGCATGGACAAGTACCACAACCCCGAGTTCACCTGCATGGAGCTGTACGTGCAATACAAGGACTACAACTGGATGATGTCTTTCACCGAGCGACTGCTGGAGACCATCTGCATGGAGGTGAACGGCACCACCGAGGTGACCATGGGAGACCACGTGGTGAGTTTCAAGGCTCCCTATCGCCGCCTGCCCATCCTGGAAGCCATCAAGGAGAAAACGGGCTTCGACCTCTCTGGCAAGACAGAAGAGGAGATACGGCACATCGCCAAGGACGAGCTGAAAATGGAGGAGATAGACGACACCTTCGGCAAGGGCAAGCTCATCGACGAGATATTCGGCGAGTTCTGCGAGGGCAGTTTCATACAGCCCACCTTCATCATAGACTATCCCGTGGAGATGTCGCCGCTGACCAAGGCGCACCGCTCCAAGCCCGGACTCACCGAGCGTTTCGAGCTGATGGTGAACGGAAAGGAGCTGGCCAACGCCTACTCTGAGCTAAACGACCCTATCGACCAGGAGGAACGATTCAAGGACCAGATGGCACTGGCTGACAAGGGAGACGACGAGGCCATGATCATAGATCAGGACTTCCTCAGGGCACTGCAATACGGCATGCCCCCCACCAGCGGCATAGGCATCGGCATAGACAGGCTGGTGATGCTCATGACGGGCAAGGAGAACATACAGGAAATCATGCTCTTCCCACAGATGAAGCCTGAGAAGAAGATGCCGCAAAGCAGCGTCAAGGAATGGGCTGAACTGGGCGTGAGCGAGGAGTGGGTCTACGTATTGCGCAAGGCGGGCTTCAACCTGATAGCGGATATCAAGGACGAGAAAGCCCAGGGACTGCAGCAGAAACTGGGCGAGATAAACAAGAAATATAAACTCGGGTACGAGCGTCCGTCACTGGAAGACATCCAGCGATGGATAGACCAGGCCAGCCAGATGGCGGAGGCCTGAGTCATACACCGGCAACACCACCTGACAACGTGTATAACTGCGGTAAGATAGCAATCATCGGAGGCGGCAGCTGGGCCACGGCCATCGCCAAGATCGTGGTGGGTCATACCCATCATATAGGCTGGTATATGCGCCGCGATGACCGCATAGAAGACTTCAAGCGCATGGGCCATAACCCCGCCTACCTGACGGGCGCCCATTTCGACGTGAACGAGATATACTTCTCCAGCGACATCAACCGCATTGTGCAGGCCTACGACACCTTGGTGTTCGTCACCCCTTCCCCCTACCTGAAAAACCACTTGCGCAAGCTGAAGACCAACCTGAGGGACAAGTTCATCGTGACAGCCATCAAGGGCATCGTGCCCGACGAGAATCTTTGCTGCTCCGACTACTTCCACCAGGTATACGACGTGCCCTACGAGAACCTGGCGTGCGTGGGAGGCCCCTCCCATGCGGAGGAAGTGGCCATGGAACGTCTCAGCTACCTCACCGTGGGCTGCGCCGACACCGAGAAAGCCAAGGCGTTCGCCGAGGATTGCCTGGCCAGCGAGTACATCAAGACCAAGACCTCCAGCGACGTGCTGGGCATAGAATACTCCTCGGTGCTGAAAAATGTCTACGCCATAGCCGCCGGTATCTGCGGCGGCCTGAAGTATGGAGACAACTTCCAGGCCGTGCTCATGGCCAACGCCGTGCAAGAGATGTTCCGCTTCCTGCAGGCCATCCACCCCATAGAGCGCAGCATGTATGACTCCGTCTACTTGGGAGACCTGCTGGTGACGGGCTACAGCAACTTCTCGCGCAACCGCACCTTCGGCACCATGATAGGCAAGGGATACTCCGTGAAGAGCGCCCAGATAGAAATGGAGATGATTGCCGAGGGATACTTCGGCACTAAGTGCATGAAGGAAATCAACCGCCACCTGCACGTCAACATGCCCATACTGGATGCCGTATACAACATACTGTATGAGCGCATCAGTCCGCAAATAGAAATCAAACTACTTACAGACTCCTTCCGTTAACTTTAATCACTCTTTAATATTTAACACTATGAAAAGTATTCAACTAGACATCACGAAGGCTGAGCAATTCCTCAGCGAGGGAGCAGTGAAGACCTTGGAGCCCCAAGTGAAAGCGGCTCAGTTGGCATTGGAGAACGGCACATGCCCAGGTAATGACTTCTTGGGATGGTTGCATCTCCCCACGAGCATCACTCCTGAGTTCCTGGACGAAATCCAAGCCGTGGCCAACACGCTGCGCCAGAAATGCGAGGCGGTGGTAGTGGCAGGCATAGGCGGCAGCTACCTGGGAGCGCGCGCCGTGATTGAGGCCATGGGCAATTCGTTCGCCTGGCTGGTGAACGACGGCAAGAACCCCACCATTCTTTTCGCCGGCAACAACATCGGCGAGGACTATCTGGCGGAACTTACCGAGTACCTGAAGGGTAAGAAGTTCGGCGTTATCAACATATCCAAGAGCGGCACTACCACCGAGACCGCTCTCACCTTCCGCTTGCTGAAAAAGCAGTGCGAGGCTCAAATGGGCAAGGAAGAGGCCAAAAACGTCATCGTGGCCGTGACCGACGCCAAGAAAGGCGCGGCACGCACCTGCGCAGACAAGGAGGGCTACAAGAGCTTTGTCATCCCCGACAACGTGGGCGGTCGCTTCTCCGTGCTCACCCCCGTGGGCTTGCTGCCCATCGCTTGCGCCGGATACGACATCAAGCAGTTGGTGGCTGGAGCCCAAGACATGGAGAAGGCAACGGGCACGGAAGTGCCATACGAGCAAAACATCGCCGCACAGTATGCCGCCGTGCGCAACGCACTCTACCAGCAGGCTGGCAAGAAGATAGAAATCATGGTCAATTACCAACCCAAGTTGCACTACATCTCTGAATGGTGGAAGCAGCTCTACGGAGAGAGCGAAGGCAAGGACGGGAAGGGCATCTTCCCCGCTTCCTGTGATTTCACCACCGACCTGCACTCCATGGGACAATGGATACAGCAAGGCGAGCGTACCATTTATGAGACCGTCATCAGCGTGGAGCAGCCCAACCACCAGATGCTCTTCCCCAATGACGAGGAAAACCTGGACGGACTGAACTTCCTGGCTGGCAAACGCGTGGATGAAGTCAACAAGATGGCCGAGTTGGGTACTCGACTGGCTCACGTGGATGGCGGCGTGCCCAACATCAGGGTGAGCGTGCCAGTGCTCAACGAGTATTACATAGGCCAGCTGATCTATTTCTTCGAGATAGCTTGCGGCATCAGCGGCAACGTGCTGGGCGTGAACCCGTTCAACCAACCAGGCGTGGAAGCTTACAAGAAGAACATGTTCGCTCTGCTCAACAAGCCAGGATACGAAGCCGAGAGCAAGGCCATACAGGAACGCCTGGCCAAAGAGAAATAAGCAAGATGATAAAAGACAACGTCAGAAAATACTTAACAAGCAACGGCTTTGGGGAGTTCTGCCCCAAGGCCGTGCTTTTCGATATGGACGGCGTGCTCTATGACAGCATGCCCCATCACGCCATCGCCTGGCGAGAGAGCATGGCCCGCTTCGGCATCCACATGACGGAGGCTGACGCCTACGCCACCGAGGGAGCCCGAGGCATAGACACCATCGTAAGGTTCGTGAAGGAACAGCAAGGAAAGGACATCACGCTGGAGGAAGCCCAACGCATGTATGACGTGAAAGCGGAGCTGTTTCACCAGATGTCCGAGGCCAAGGTCTTCGACGGAGCCAAAGAGCTGATGGCTCGCATCACGGAACGTGGCTGGAAAGTGGGAGTGGTGACCGGCAGCGGACAAAGGCCCTTGATAGAGCGACTGCTAAACGACTTCGGCGAATACGTGACAGAAGACCACATCGTGACGGCCTACGACGTTACCCACGGAAAGCCAGACCCCGAGCCTTACCTGAAAGGACTGGAGAAACTGGGAAACCTGAAGCCCTGGGAAGGCATCGTGGTGGAGAACGCACCGCTGGGCATCACGGCGGGTGTCAACGCCCACGTGTTTACCGTGGCCATCAACAGCGGTCCCCTGCCCGACCAAGACTTGCTGGCTAGCGGCGCCAACCTGCTCTATCCCTCACTGGTGGATTTCCTGACCCTGTGGCAGGACATCCCCATGCGGCAAATCCTGGGCTAAGCCCCAGTGAATTGCCGCAACAATTCCCCGCAAGCGTCTTCTATCAAGTCCAGGGCATACTCAAAATCCTCTGCCCCACCATAATAAGGGTCGGGAATGGTTGCCGCCCGATGCTCCGTTAGATAATCCGCCAATCGACGCACCTTGGACTTCTCCTCCTCGCTTTCCGCCCTGGAGGTCACCACGCGGTAATTCTCCTCATCCATCACGTAAATGGCATCATAGTAAGGGAAATCTCTCCTGGCGGAAAACTGCCTGGCTCTGTGGTCTATCCTGTAGCCTCTCTTCCGCCCATGACGGCGCATGCGTTCATCGGGCAACTGCCCCACGTGCCAACCGCCAATGCCGGCGGAGTCTATCTCGAACTGGTCGGCCAGCCCAGCCTCGTCCACCAAGTGTTGCATCACGGCGTGGGCGGCAGGCGACCTGCAGATGTTCCCGAGGCACACAAAGAGTATTTTGTATTTTTTATTATGATTCAATGAGTTATATTCTTTCATACATATTCAGTTTACATTGTGGTTTACAATATATTATTGCTATAAACAACATTGTTCCATTAGCTCATTGCAAAAGTAATAAATAAAAATCGTAATAAGGTAGGTATCCTCGCTTTCAGTATAGAATGTTTGGTATTGAACTATTATGAAGCATTCGTTACTTGTACGTTTCACAAAAATTATATGGAAATTTTATATATGTAACGGATGAAGCATAAGTTGTCCATCCTTATCTATATAAAAATCATAATCCCCGTTTCCTATCTTTTTGAGCAAAGAAATTGCATCCTCATCGCCTTCTTGGGCTAATCCTTTAAGTTGCAGCACATAATCGGTAATGAGGTCTTTGAGCAACCTGTTTTGTTCCATGAGTTTTTCCATACATTCTTTGCCATAGTAGTCAACCGATATGTCGGGGTGCAATCCATATTTCCGATACACGGCTGTCATTACCTGTTTAACGACTTCTTCCGTACACTTTTCATTCTGTTTCACATCCAACACAACAATGGCATCATGAATCGAAATAACCTTGAATTTCTTGGCATACAACCCGACTAAGATTTTACCGAATAATTCACTCTCTATCTTCATCATATCATTTGCGAGCTTTGTACGGTTTTCCCTCTTGGAATCAAGCACAACTTTATAGACATTAGGAAAATCCTTTGCAAACATCTTGGCGTATTCCTTGCCTCTTGCTGTCAGTTTCTTGCTATAAAAGACCTCTCTAAACATCAAGACCTTAATATCAGAGCGAAGCAAATTTTTCTCGTTTACCATTTCATCTGGTATGGCAACATTCCAAAATAGACCCATTGAAGTCAAGTACATATAGTATAACACATCTATTGGGATGGATTTTATATTTTCTTTCTCTACATTGTTTGTTATCAATGTTTTGCGTAGTAATCGCCTAACATTATGAGATTCTACATTGGACGTATATATTTGCTCGTATATTGGGTAAATCCTATCCATCAAAGAAGTGGAAATATCATAGTATGACATTAGGATAGAGTTAAATAATAAAGGATGAGAGTTATGTATGTCTAACGAACATCTAATATTAAGGAAAGGTTTAAGCAATCTTGGCGTAGATGTAGCTATGGAGTAAATTCTCTTGTTATCATCTATGGAAGTAATGTGAAAATCACCATCCATATATCTGTCTATCACCCTTACATAATATTCATTGGATTTATCTGTTGGAAATATATGTGAAGTGACAAATGAAACAGCTTCATCTACATATTGCAGTTTGAGGTATTTGAGGCAGTCATTATAATTGTAATAAAGGTAGTCGTTATCAAGTCTTTGCTTGTTATCCTGTTCTTCTTTGGTTTGATATGGCAATAGGCATTTGTTAAGTTTTCCATCATAATCTGATAGGTAAGTAGATGGATGCAAAGTATATGTAAATCTTATGTTTGGCGCAAAATAGTAACCGTATGTCTTTTCGTCCAAAGAATAATAACCATCTGAATACAATATGTTCATCTTAAAGAGATTATCTAACATCTTCCTATAATCTTTGCCAAAGACATTTTGCAGTATAGTAGAATGTAAATACGCCATACCATTATCATTATTGAGGACACGCTTAATTATGGTGTGAATAAGGAATTCGTATTTCTTGGTCAATAGCTTTTCACGCTTTACAACGGTTTTCTTTTCCTCTTTTGGTTCATCACATAAAGGCATTGGGGCATTAGGCAACTGTATCTTCGGCATAATTACAGGAGTGGATTTACTATACAATCCGTATGTGTTTTCTGCCTTGACATAGTTGCTGACTATATCATCTATGGAATAATCCTTTAAGCCCCATATTTTCTTTGTGTAGAGAGATTTTTTCATTTCAGCGTGATATTTATAAGTAAATATAAGGATAGTTCAATATAGTTCAATAGATATGGCAAAAAGATTTAGCAGGAAAGTGTCTGACGCTACAAGATTCAAAATGCGTTTGGCGAAGCAAGGTAGAAAGAATCCAATGTTCGGTAAAAAGCACACCGATGAGACAAAAGAAAAGATAAGCAAGGCGTTAACTGAATATTGGCACAAAATTTTACCCTTAAATTGATATTTTAAGGTGTAAGTGCCGATATTTCCAACCTCCAAACAAATAAATATCATATAATCAATTAGTTATGTAAAACAAATGTGACTTTTCAATACTTCAAGACATACACATAATTAACCGTTGCTCGTTCATCAATCATTTATTTTTTGAAAACGAAAAAATATGAATGGAATTTGCGTGCATGACGTTGCTCACCTATTTTTGCGGATAAAATCTTGTGCTTTGACACAAGAATAAATGTATCTTCCAATACAAAGCCTGTTGCAGCAGCTTTATCTTGCACAAAGTTACTAACCCAATATTGCTTTGTCCCATAAACAAAATCCATCGTTTTCATTATGAGATAACCTCCTTTTTGCAACTTGCAGTATGCCAAATTCAGCATCTCAACATTGGTTTTGTATAACTCATCCACAGAATAAAAGCAATTAAATCTCCTTGCGATCATTGACGTTTGCGCATCTTTCTCACTGTTTTTTACGGTAAATGGCAAATCTATGATAATTGAATGTAATGCACCATTTTCAATGGCATAAGCCTGTTCCAAAGGCAAAACATCTTCAAATTGTGGATATTTATCATATTTCATTGTAGGTTGAGGGATATTGCGATAAAACACACCTATACTATAAGTCATATCACAATCAAAGCAACTTCTACCTACATACAGTCGCAAAATATTAAATAAGATTTCATCTTGGCTGTCCGACACAGATTTTATAATAACGTTCCATTTAGACGTATCAAATGTTGATATTTTGATTTTATCATTAGTTGATACGCTGACATCTTGAAATAGGTATTTTCTAATGGTATTAACCGAATAGCCTAATTGTGCCGATAATTGCCGTAATGAAATATTGGGGCTTGTCTTAACGACTTCATCAATCCTTCTCTTTATAATAATGGCATTATCCAATTTCCTATCTATGCCATTTGTCCGAATGTATGAGCGTATAGCAGCAACGGTAACATTATTGTTTACTGCATTTTCCTGTACTGACAAAATGGGATTATAATTTATCTTGCTTTTATACGGCATAGTATCACATTTTCTTTTCTTTGGTTATCAAGAAACCTTGCCTTATGGTACATTTATCAGTTGTTATTGTACCTAATTTGGCTAAGTTGTTCTTTGTTTTATAATAACTTACGCCTAAATCACTCTCCGAAAAATCATCAAATAACCTTGATATGCTACCGTAATACAAATGCCTGCCTCCAATTTCAAGATGCACGACTTTTCTTTCCTGTTTCTTTTTATCTTCCATAAAATCAGTGATATTTGGAAACAAAGATAAACTTTTTCGTTCAAATATTGCATATTTGCCCATACTTTAGTTTTCTTTAGCAGCTAATATTTTGCTATTATTTAATATATGCCTATCTTTGCAGTAGAAAAAAATAATCAAAACATTCACAATTAAACAGATACAGTTATGATACAAGCAATCGTAGTTAAAGGTGCAACATCAGTAAGGGCAACCGTTATTGCCAACCGTACAAAGTCGGATGAGTTGGGTATAATAAAAGCGATGATGATTGAAACGCTTAAAACAAAGCTCCAAAATGGTATCGCACATTTCACGTTTATAAAGAAGAACGGAGAACTAAGGGAATGTTGGGGAACAACCCAACCCAACCTTGCAAAGGCCAAGACAAACGGCAACGGTGAAAGTCGTGAGAACTATTGCACAACAGCCTTTTATGACATAGAAAAAGGAGCTTGGAGAAGTTTTCGGTGGGAATCTTTGGTTGAAGTATTTTAATTCAAGTATTAAGGGTGTCAGCAAATGGCATCCTTTTTTATTTTGTTGGCTGTCAAGCAATAAAACGTTATACTTTAGCATACTTTAGATCGAATAATTTGGCTATTATTTAATATATGCCTATCTTTGTAGTGTAAATAAAAAACGAAAGTAACAATAAAAACTTAAAGATATGGCAACGTTAGAACTCATAAATAAGGCATTAGCAACGATGAACAATCACGATTGGTATTGGTGTTTCGCTGACTATACGCATCCTGCGATTGACAATGCACGTGGAAATATGCGCTACTTTGTAGAGTTGGTAGCTACCATTACCGATGCAAACATAAGGAAGGCTCTGCGTGATTTGTGGGTTGCAACGTATGAGAACGTACATGCTAACCTTTGGAGCAAGAATGAAGAATCCAACAAAGTGTATGAGGCAAAGAAAGCAGAATTGATGGCAATAATCCTGCCATCAGAAAGTGGTCAAATGATGGCTGCATAAAACATTCACTTTCTCCACAATTTTGAATGTGCGTTGAAAATAAGCAACTTACACACGACAAGACAATAAAGATATTCAGAAACAGGAAATAATAAGCAAATTTGAATATATGAAACAAGCAATTCACAAATATCAGACAAGTGATTATTTAGAATGGGACACGGCTATGAGTCTTATCCGTAAATTGTTTAAAGATAGAAATTACCGTATGTCGCTCCTTATAGGTTGTGGTTGTTTCTTTGGATTGCGTATCAGTGACATTCTAACCCTATCTTGGTCTATGTTATTGGATGATGACAAATTCACTCTCAATGAGAAAAAGACAAACAAGCGCAGAACTGTAAAGATAAATTCAGATTTTCAACGTCATATAAAGCACTGTCATGATGCTCTACATATCACAAATGATGATGAGAAATGCTTTTTGAGTAAAAAGAAAATGGTATATAGTACACAGAGAATCAATATATTATTTAAGGAAATCAAGAAAAAGTACAATCTCAAAATCGAGCATTTTTCAACTCATAGTATGCGCAAAACATTTGGTAGAAAAGTGTATGAAAGCAGCGGCGAGAATGCTAATATGGCTCTAATAAAACTTTCAGAGATATTCAATCATAGTAATATCTCTATCACGAAAATTTATCTCGGAATTCGAGAAAAAGAATTGTTAGAGACGTATGATTTGCTTGATTTTTAGCCGTTAGCACATTTATTTTGAATGATTTGAGCGTTCTTCTCTGAAAATTAGCTATCTTTGTGACGTACTTAGCGCAAAGCAAGTACGGACATATTGAAAGAAAGCGCATTTTCGCTTTATCTCGTTGATGTGAAACTTGGACACTTTCACAAAGATTGTTAGTCGAGATATTGTGAGAAGGACGCTCTCTTGGGTTGTATTCGTACATCACGAAATACATCCAAGTGGGGCTGTTCATTCTCCTTATTCTACTAACAAGGGAGTCCAAGCCCTCACATCAATGAATGAGGCAGAGTGACGGCCTCGCTTTTCTTCTTATGCCTCAAAGTCTAAATAATAAAAGAAATTCGCATCGCAGGGCCATAGATGCAGTGGTAATTTATTGTAAATATGGCAGAAAGAAGATGTGAGGAATGTGGCTCAATCATTCCAAATGGCGCAACGGCTTGTCCTAACTGTGGATGCCCAATAGAAGATACACAAGACAATGGGCAAGCCAACAAAAACGATTGGCAAACGGAATCGGCTTTTATACATGACAACTTCAATGAAAAAGAGCCGTATTCACCTTTCAAATCTAACTCTTGGTTTTTTCGTGACCCTTGGCCAATGTATAACTATCCTGTAGGTGCGTTGGATAGAAAGCACCCGTTTATAGGGTGGCTGTTTGGCCCGTGGCATCTGACTTGTAGAGATAGTAGCAAGCAAGAAGAATATGATGCCATCAACAACATTTTCTATTTCTTCAATCTCCACTTTAAAATCATAGTATACACATTAGTTTGGCAATTCTTCAAAATATGGTGGCTAATACTTGGTGTATTACTTTATATTGGGCTTAATGGACTAATCATAAATTTGGTGATTCAAAGTAATATGGAGCAAAATACTAAAATCACAATAGCTTCCATTATAGGCTTTATCGCAAGTATAGTTTGGATTGCAGTAGCTGTTTTTAATCTAATTGTTGCATTATGCTCGTTATGTAAAGCCCTTCACCGTTATTGGCCTCAGATTTGGAGAGTTGCAATCCGATTCGGCAAAAGAGCTTGGAACAAAGTATTTCCTAAAATAAGTTAAGAATATGGCACTAATAAGATGTAAAGGTTGTGGGCAGATGGTTTCAGATAGAGCCGAAAAATGCCCTAAATGTGGTTACTCTGTGCGCTTGTCAATGGAGCAACAGGAAGAAACAAAACAATCGGTAGGGCCTCACACTACAACATTGAACACTTCCAAAGAGGAAGTTACAAACGACAATCCTAAACCTCAACAAAGAGGTAGTAAGAAAGGTATTATAATTGCTATTATTGTAGTTGTGATTATCGGATGTGGAGTATTGTTTGCTTTGCTAAACAGTAATAATGGCTCAAACGACCAACAGCAAGACACAACAGCTATTACCGATACAGAATCAATCAAACAAGACGAATTACCTTCAGACTCTTTGGCCGTTGCCGTTGAAGATACACCAAATGATTTTTCAACAGAAATCACGAAAGATGGCATAGCGAATATCCGTATAGGAAAGTCATTCAGTGACTATAACACTTCTTTGATGAAACAGGAGGATATAGATAAACAATGTTTTGACTTCTCTATTGTTGATATTCAAGAAGAGTCAGAGTTTGAGGATGTTTACTACGCTATGAATATGAAGTTGTACAGAGGTCAAGAATTGCTTTGTACGTTATTTGGAGGGTATTTTGATGAAAGACCGAATACCTTGCAAGCAACAGTAAAGTCGATTACTGTTTATTCTCCGCAATTCAAACTGCCGAATGGAATACATGCAGGAATGTCAGTAAAAGAACTTATAAACGACTATGGAGCGACAATTCAGCTCAATGAAGGAGAAGGAGGTGAAAACATTGAATCTATTTCGCTTGAAATCCCTAATTGCAATGATTTTACTTTCAACGTAGAAAAGGAGACCTTACTAAATAGATATGGCGATGAATACTTTAATATGTATGATTCACAAAGTGGAACATACAAAGAAAATTTTGGAGATAATATCAAAAAAGAGGTAGCAGAATTTTGCGACCTTGAAAGTATCGTAATAGGAAATAGAAATTAAATCCATAACAATAAAAAACAACCGATTATGAAAAAGTATTTGTATCAATTTATGGTGGCTTTATTTGCCATTACGTCTTTCATTCTTGTTGCTTGCAGTGACGATGATGACGAGCCAACAAACAACAATGGTAAGAATACCATTGAAATTAACGGTGTGAGCTACAACCTATCCGCTTTCAGCTTTATGGGTGATTGGAATGAAACGCTAAGGAAAGGCGATTTCACAGTTGCTGTTGACAAAGAGAGCAACGGAGTTAAAAATGTGGAGTATTACACATTCTCCTATCGCAATGCAACGTGTCCTCAAGTTGGCGATGATTTCGCAGAAATGGATTTAGCCCTTACACCTTTAAATGAAGAGGAAGATGGCTCAATCATAGATTTAGAGGATTCGTTTAAATATATCTCGGGAAAAGCCGTAATAACTAATACAAATCCAAGTGAAAGCGAGATTACTGTCAATTTTGACAATCTAAGAATGAGCAATGGTAACAGTTCCTACACATTCAAGGGAACTGCAACATTGATGTTCGAGTATTAAGCACAGAAAAACATCATTTATAAGCATCAACAGTCTTACGATTGTTGGTGCTTTTTGTTTAATACTATATTCAAAAACAATCAGAAGTGAATATCTAAAATCTACATAACTAATTGATATGCAGTAAAATACATATTATTCATAGATAATGAGCCTCAAAAAACATTCATTTTCCATTAAAATGTAAGGTTTTTGAGCATTTTTCTCTTTTAATTTAGTGTTCATCAATATATCGCCAAATCCCTTCAAGCATTTTCAATTTATCAAAGTCTCCTTTTTCTTCCAATTCCTTTCTTGCCTTATTTCGTCGTTCTTGTTTTTGTTTCTCTGCAATCTTTAAGAAATCCTCTTGGCCTGTTATTAGTGCTTTCTCGTTAGCCTTGTAAATGTTCTCTATGTCAAACTCTTTCAGATAGGTTTCTATTTCAGCAGGATTGCGCCCCATATTTTGTGCAATTAAACCCATTGGCACATTTGCATGATAAAGAGCCGAAGCGTAACTATGTCTTGCAGAATAAAAAGTTATTCCCTCTGCAAATCCTAAGCGTTTGGCAATGCGTTTTAGATTGACGTTTACCAAATAATTCATATAGGTCATACGACCAAATTTCTTTTCTTCCGTATCATCGTCTTTATCGAAAATCGGAAACAAATAATCTTCTAATTCGTCCTCATCCAAATCATCGCCATCATCAATATAACTTCCAAACGGATTTAAGTACGGTATAAGATAACGAGCATCTACAATAACTCTTGTTGGATGTGTCGTTTTATGCCTCGTTATATTTATTTCATAGCATAACAATTTTCTTAAATGAGACATGGCATAATCGTAGTCATGTTCTGCCGAATCTTTCACAAACTTATCTCTGTCTGTTACTTGAATTAAATGTATATCTTTCTTTTTCAAATTGGCAAGATCAATAAGTGCCATTCCTTGAAAATGATAACTGCAAAGGAATAAAGCGAGAGAAAATTGTTCGGCATTGATAGGGGTTAATTTATTTGTCCCTCTTAATTTAAACTTTTGATTAACCCAATATTGCTTTTCTTCAAGCTCACCGTACACATCATTATTTTCTATCCCCAATTTACCGTATCTTTCAAGATAGTACACCATCAAAGAAGTTATCTCCTGCAATGTCAACGCTCGTTTCCTTGTTTGACAATTCAGCTTCTTACTAAACTGAAAAGTCGTAAACGGAGTTTCTTTAATATACTCCTTAGTTATGGCATAGTTGAAGATAGCTTGGAAACAATCAAAAAACTTTCGGATTGAATTGTCTACATAGTGGCAGCGCAGATATTCTTCAAACGACCGAAGCCAATTTGTTGTCACCTCAAACAACTCTAAATCTTTGCCGTTAGTGTATTTTTTTATTCGGTTAAGCAAAGTCCTATATCCTGTGGCAGTATTGTACTTGCCTTTTTCCACTTTGAAAAACTCAATCCGTTCTTCAAACAAAGAAAATAGGGTTAGCCTTGTAGGTGCTGTTTTCTGTAAATCGGCAACTATCGTTGAGGCAGAGTAATCCTCTTTGCCTTCCAAAGACAAAACGTAGTTCTGTGCATCGGCCAATTCCTTTGTGATAATAGGGTTAAGGCTGTTTGCACGTTTGCCTTTTACTCGTTGCTTGTCATCACTCCATTCTTGAGGCTTGCAAGATATTCCCATACTTTTATACTTACGTTTGCCGTTATAGCAGACACGCAGCATAATAGGATGCTCACCGTTGGCAAGCGTCTTTGAAGCGTAAAGTATCGCTGAAATCGTAGGCAGATTGCGTTTCATATCCTTGTTTTTAGTTTACCTTGTGGTTTACATTTTATAGCGTAAAATCTATATCTGGTTTACATTGCAAAGATAAGAAATAAATCTGAACTTCCTTTATTTCAGCGACATATAAATTATTTATATTTTTCTATTTATTCCCGAGGCATATGAATAGTAGTTTCTTCCTTCTCATTTATACATATATATTATATGGTAATCTCCCCTGAGCCGAAGCAGCGATGGTGCAGCTCGTCATAGACCACGCAAAATTGGCCAGGAGCCACGCCGTGTATGGGTTCACGGGAGTGCATCATGTAGGTGCCGTCGCCCCTGTTCTCCAGCCGACCTCTGTGAAACTCGGGCGTGTGGCGTATCTTGAAGGTCACCTCCTCCGCGGGGAAAGCGTCGCCCGTCAGGAAATGGAAGGCCATCAAGGGGAAATCACTCTTGTAGGCCGTGGCGGGGTCATAGCCATGGCTGACGTAAAGAATGTTGCGCTCCACGTCTTTCTTCACCACGAACCAAGGGCCTCCGCCCATGCCGAGCCCCTTGCGCTGGCCTATGGTGTGAAACCAAAGCCCCTTGTGCTCGCCTATCCTCAGTCCCGTCTCCAACTCTATGATGTCTCCGGGCCGCTCGCCCAGGTATCGCTCTATGTATTGGTTGTAGTTGATGTTGCCAAGGAAACAGATTCCTTGGCTGTCCTTGCGCCTGGCGGTCACGAGATGTTCCCGCTCCGCGATTTCCCTCACCTCGTTTTTCACGTGATGCCCTATCGGGAAAATAGCCTTCTTGAGCTGCCAATTCTCTATCTGGGCCAAGAAGTCCGTTTGGTCTTTCACGGGGTCGGGGCTGGTGGTGAGCCATTTCTCTCCGCCTATCAGCTCGGTCTGGGCATAGTGCCCCGTGGCTATCAGGTCATACTGATAACCTACCTTCTCATGGAAAGCCCCAAACTTTATCAGCCGGTTGCACATCACGTCGGGATTGGGCGTATAGCCCGATCTCACCTTCTCCATGGTGTAACGGGTCACCTGCTGCCAGTATTCCTTGTGACAATCCACCACGCGCAAGCTGCACCCATACTTTCCCGCCACGGCGGTGGCCATCTCCAGGTCTTCCTCGCTGTTACAATCCCATTCCTCCTTTTCCTCGGGACCTATCTTGATATAAAAACAATCGGGCGTGAGACCGGCCTGCGCCAGTTCCCATACCACCACACTACTGTCCACGCCGCCCGAGAGCAGCACGGCCACTCGCTTGTCTCTGATTTCTTCCAAGTTCATGCCGCGAAGATAATCAAAATCCGTGAAACCAAGACCATGGCTCCCATGGAAAATCCACGCTCACCAAGATGCAAGGGCCCAAAACTCGGAGAAACGCAAAGCCGTAGTCGTCAATATCCCGAAACAGTATTATTCATTGTCATATCTCATCCCCAAGCGGAAAAAACGAAACTAGTCTCGATGCCCCACGATACTAGTTTCAATGGGCGATGAGACTAGTTTCGCAGGCCATTGATACTAGTTTCGTTTTAACTTGTTTCCCAAAACAAGTTGTTTCCCAAAACAAAACAAGTTGTTTTGAGAAGCGAAACAAGTTGTTTTCAAAAGCGAAACAAGTTGTTTCCGCGAGTAAAACAACTTGAATCCGATAGCCTGACCCTATAGACACAGACACGACTATCCCCCACTCCGCCGTTCCATGGGAAAGGAACTGACAAGAATGGGGGATAAAGTGTATCTAGGGAAGTCGCGGGGAGAAACGGATTACTTCACCACGAACTTCTTGCCACCCTTGATGTAGATGCCCTTAGGCAGGCTGGCGCCATCAGGCATCCTCATGCCTCGCAGGTTGTAAACGGGCTGGTCTTTCCGCTCGCCATCTGCCTCTACGCCCTCGATGCCGGTGGAGGGGTCTATGAGCTTATAATATCCAGATATTGTTTCTTCGCTCAGTTGACCTTCCGTATTATAATATACCACCAGCGCATACCTTTTTGAATAATCCAGGTTGGCGAACTCGAAAGGCACATCGGCTGTCTCTCCCGCTTTCACCTCAGCGGGAATATAGCTATAGCTTTCCAGGTACATGTAGCCATCGTTGCCATCATAGTAAAGCAAGCAAGTGATATCGTCTACATAATCATACTCGCCGAGATTCGTGACTTTCATCACGCCCTTTATGGCGTTGCCATTCACCTCATAACCCACAATCTCGTTACCCGTGCAGTTATCTATCTCAAAGGAGACGCTGAGATCGTATGCTTTCGCCTCACCAATGGTGACCTGCTGGGACGTGATGATCTCAGTACCGTCTGCCGTGGCCAGCCCCACCACGAAGGAGCCTTCTTTCGTGGGAGTCCAGCTGAATACATAATCATCGGTAGCTCCTGGGTCGAGGTTCAAGCCTATCTGGGATATTATTTCATTGTTTACGAAGAATATCACCCCTTGAGTATAGGTATCACCCGTATTGGTAATGTTGTAGGTAAAGGTCTGCTTGGAGCCAACAGACATGTTGCCTTGCACATCCACGTCATTCACGACAAAATCCTCTTGTGGAGTGTGATTGATGACAGTGGCGGTATTGCCATTCACCCGCAACTCCAAGTAATACTTGTCCGCGTTTTTCATCAGCGTCCACGCATCGGCGTCGTTCACCTTGTGAACAAACTTCACATAGTAGGTACCGTCCGTAATGCGAGTCCCCACTGTCAAGGGATCTTCGAAAGAGAAACCATATCCTGGTCCTAACTCGGTCACCGCCAACGTGCTGGGTTCTCCTACCATTTCGTCTGACTCATCGTAACAAGCCAGTCCCACCTCTACGTTAAACGTCTGGCTGGTCATGTTCCAGCAAGTTGCGTTCACAGGCACCGCAAACCCCGCGAAAGAGGAATTTCTCGTAACCGTCTCCTCCGTGGAAGCAAAAGAGGCAAGCGTCATCTGCGCCACTTCCTGAGAAGTGCCACCCTGGTTGGGTTGTATGCCGATAATGGCTCCCTGGTCCAGGTTGTATCCCCCGGAACCATTGTTGCCACCCGTTCCATGGTCACTGGGGTTGAGCAACGTAAGGCGGAAGAAGCCATCGCTCATGCCGCCCCATCCCCAGTTGATGTGGAAGAGACCTTCTCCATCGTAGCCGTCGCACACGAAAGCGTGACCCACGACATTCGTGCCGCTGACCGATGTACCCGACAAATAGACAGGGCGCTTGGCAACCAATTCATCGTATATCATCTTCTCCCAATCAGCGTTGGCATATTCATCTCTATACACTATGTGAGCGGCGTCATCATAGTCAAAATACTCCTTCAACGCGGTGGGCACCAACTCGGAAACCGCGCCAGAGGCATAACTGGAATAGTCCATCTGCACAGACTTGCCACAAAGCAACATCAACTGGGCCACGGCCAGCGCCGAAGGGTCGTCCACAGCCTCGCTGCCCGTATAGGAAAGCTGCATGGCATCCCAATTGAGCGTGACAGGGTCCGCGCCAGGAATCACATCCCCAGAAGACAATTGATAGGCCGGAATGGCCTTCGTTTGCTCCACGGGATACTTGTGGTAATAGATGATTTGCGCCATGGCCGTGGCCACGCATCCCGTTACGGACTGCTCCTCCTCGCCCGATATCGTGGGACACATATAATTATAGGGGGCTCCCTGGTTCCATTTGGTCTGCACCAAAGGCTCTATGGCAGCGTAACTTGTGGAGGCAGCCACCGCCAACGACGGATTTTGCTGTATCATCTCAATCTGCTGGGCATAGCTATCCAGCATGGCCTTGGCGGCGGGAGCCATCTCCCGCTCGGAGAAGTCACCGCGGTCGGCATAGGCCAAGATGGGACTCACGGCATCATCGCCGGCCACGATGACAAAACCCTTGTCGCCACCCACGTTGAATACGTAATAAAGCGAATGTGCCCCGACTGCTTTTCCTGGCTCGGCGTATGCCATGTCAAGGGACTGCCTTACCGGGATGCCCTTTGAACTCAAGAAAGCACTGGCCTGCTTGAGAGCCTCGTTTCTGTCAATAGGTTCTCCCCATGCCACAAGGGTCATGAGAAACAAGGAAAACAGGAGTAAAATTTTTCTCATAGTCAATACAGGTTAATAACTACATTACATTCGATCCGAATTTAAATATTTTTACAAAGGTAAGTATTTATTTCACCCCCACATAAAACTTTTATCACTTTTACGGATTTTTAACCATTTGCCATGCAGGCAGTAGTTAAACGACAGAAAACAAGAAAAGCGCGGCGACCTCTCTCTCCGTCGTCACGCTTCTTTTAACATGGGTTCAATCCTGGGCGGGGATTACCCCGCTGCCGGGGATTGGATTACAGCTTGTTGCCTTCCTTGGGGAACACCACCGTGGGCTGGAATGCCTTGGCCTCGTCGAAATCCATCAAGGCATAGCTGATGATGATAACCGTGTCTCCCACTACCACCTTGCGGGCGGCGGCTCCATTGAGGCACACACATCCGCTGCCCCGCTCGCCCTTGATGATATAGGTCTCGAAACGCTCGCCGTTATTATTGTTGACGATTTGCACTTTTTCCCCCGCTATCATATTGGCCGCGTCGAGCAAGTCCTCGTCTATCGTGATGCTGCCCATGTAGTTGAGATTGGCCTCGGTGACGGTGGCGCAATGCAGCTTGCTCTTCAACACCTCTATCATCATGCCTTGGCCTCCTTATATTTAATATGGTCTATCAGGCGGATGGGCGTCTTGCCGCAATAGACTGTCACGCAACCCACCACGTAGTCGCTATCTTGCCAGTTGCCGACAGGCAACAGCGTATTGCCGTCCACTATCTCGAAATATTCCACTTCAAGCCCCCGCACGGCGTTGATGGCATTCACCACCCAATCATGCAGCCCGGCTACAGACATATCCCGCGCCTTCTCCACGCTAGCTTTCAACACCTTGTATATCTGTGGAGCAATGGCCCGCTCGTCGGGAGCCAGCAAAGTGTTGCGGCTGCTCATGGCCAGCCCGTCGGCCTCCCTTACAATGGCACACTCCACTATCTTGATATCCATGGCGATATACTTCACCAACCGCTTCACCACAGCTATCTGCTGCCAGTCTTTCTCTCCGAAGTAAGCCCGCTGGGGCTTCACGATGTAAAACAGGCGGCTCACCACCTGGCAAACGCCATTGAAGTGGCCGGGACGCTTAGCCCCTTCCATCACCGTGGTGACAGGCGGGAACTCGAAATGCCGCTCGTCTGGCGTGGGATACATTTCCTCCACGCTGGGAGCGAACACCACATCCGCCCCGCAACGCTCCAACAGCTGACAGTCAGCGTCTAGCGTACGGGGGTAACGCTCCAAGTCCGCGGGGTCGTTAAACTGAGTGGGATTGAGAAACACCGATACCACGGTGAAGCCGTTTTCCTTGACGCTGCGCTCCACCAACGACGCATGTCCACGGTGAAGGGCGCCCATCGTGGGAACGAGACCTACTTGCTTTCCCTGCTTGCGAGCCTGGAACAACACGTTTTGCAATTCTACGTTCTTGCTGATGACTAACATAACCTATCGAAATATAGTTTGTAAATCGGGCTGCAAAATAACCACTTTTTTCTTAAATAAGGAAGAATAATTATAAAAATATGCCAATTCGAGTGCCCTTTTAACCCGTTTTTCAAGAAAAGGCGCGGCTGTGTGAAGTTTTTTTAGTACCTTTGCATCTACTTTTTACAAGAAGCACAGAACTACAATGGCTAAGAAGATTTTATTCATCAACCAGGAAATCACCCCCTACGTTCCAGAGAACGCCGTCTCGAACACGGGACAACTCCTGCCCCAGAAAGCGCAGGAAGCAGGGTGCGAAATACGCACCTTCACCCCGAAATGGGGAACCATCAACGAGCGCAAGGGACAGTTGCACGAGGTGATTCGCCTATCGGGCATGAACCTGGTCATTGATGAGATAGACCACTCACTGATTATCAAGGTGGCCTCGATACCCGTCACCAGACTGCAAGTCTACTTCATCGACAACGATGATTACTTCAACTCTCGCAAGATGGCCGCGGACGAGCAGGGAAAGGAATATGACGACAATGGGGAGAGGGCCATCTTCTACGCCCGCGGCGTGCTAGAGACAGTGAAGAAGTTGCGCTGGACGCCCGATATCATCGTATGCCAAGGATGGATCAGCGCCGTTGTGCCTCTCTTCGTAAAGACCGCCTACAAGGAAGAACCTTCATTCAGCGAGTCGAAGGTGATAACCACCCTCTACGGCAACCAACTGAAGGAAAGCCTGGGCGACAATTTCAAGCAATGCCTGCCCTATAGGGACGCGACGGCGGAACTACTGGCTGGATACGCCGACCAGTTTGACTTCGCCGAGCTGAACAAACTAGCCATAGACTACAGCGATGGCATCATCGCGGGAGATGGCGACGTAAGCCCCGAAACGCTGGACTACGCGAAAAGCAAGGGAGTGCCAACACTGGACTACCCTGGTAAAGATAACGTCGAGGCCTGCCTGGAGTTCATCCAGCGAACCTGCGGCGAAAAGGAATAACATATCCATAACCAGTTCACAACATGAATTTGAAGAATGTGGCCGTGATAGCCATGGCAGCCATGGCGTTTACGGCATGTGACACCACCACAGGCGACGTGGGATTCTCGCTCACGGATGAAGCCGACAGGCTGGTCATCTCTGATGCCGTTTATGACGTAACTTCTCGATCTGTCGTCTCAGGTGCCGTAACCACCCGAAACAACGAATGTATCGTGGGAAAGGTGAAAGACCCAGAGACCAATACCTACGTGAAAGGTGACATGATGGCGCAGTTCGTGCCGCTGAGAGACTACTCCCTGCCCGAGCTGGACAATATCACCAGCCTGGACGACGAGAACAAGGTGATAGCGGACTCCTGCTACATAGGCCTTTTCTACACCACCACCTACGGAGACTCCTTGTCCCCCATGAAGGTGACCGCCTATGAGCTGACCCGCCCACTGGAGGAAGGAGTCACCTACAAGTCCGACTTTGACGTGTTCGAGAATGGTTACGCCAGTCGGGACAACTACCACGTCAGCCGTTCCTACACGCTCGACCACCCCAACGACATGATACAGATACCCCTGAACAAACCTTACACCAAGGACGGGGTGACCTACAATAACTACGGCACATACCTGATGCGCCAATATTACGAGCACAGGGAGAATTTCGAGACCTTCTACCAGTTCCTGCATAACGTCTGCCCAGGCTTCTACGTGGAAAACACCAGCGGACTGAGCAACATGGCCAACGTATTCGTGAGCGAGCTGTATATCTACTTCCGCTACAGAGGCATAGAGAAAGACCAATATGGCAGGGACAGCGTGGCCCATTACGTAGGCTACTCCCGTATAGACGGCACCGAGGAAGTGCTGCAAATCAACAAGGTGACCAACGACAAGAAGCAAATGGAGCAGCTGGCGGCGGACGAGTCTTGCACTTACGTAAAGACGCCCGCAGGCATCTTCACCGAGCTGACGCTGCCCGTGGACGATATCATGAACGGACATGAGAAAGACTCGCTCAACACGGCCAAGATGGTATTGCAGTGCTACAACAACGAGAAGGACGACTATAGCTTCGACGTGCCGACCACCCTGCTCATCTTGCAGAAAGACAGCCTTGAGAAATTCTTCGACGAGAACCAGTTGGTAAACTACCAACGCTCGTTCCTGGCCTATTACAACAAGAACACCGCAGGAAGCGGCGACTACAACGCCTACACTTTCAACAACATAGGCGGACTGATAACAGAGATGTACAAGAACAAGGGCAAGAGCGCGGACTGGAACAAGGCCATCGTAGTGCCCGTGAAACTATATACCTCGACCTCTGGCTACGGAAGCGGCACCGTCATTTCCAAGCTCACCCATGACATGTCGCTCACCTCGGCCAAACTGGTAAGGGGTACCGAAGCCAACCCCATCAAACTGACCGTGGTATACAGCCGCTTTGAGCAATAGCCACCAATCCAAGCGGACATGGCAGACAACTATCTGGAGCGCAGACGCGAGCAATACGAGAAAAGGAAGCAAGAGTGGCTTCGCAAGAAAAGACATTTACCAAAGACCAACGCCTCGCCCTCGGTAAGAAAACCCGAGGACGAGGCGTTATGATTTCCAAAACAAGTTATTTCCCCGATGAAAACAACTTGTTTTGCTAAGCAATTCAACTTGTTTTGGTGACCAATTCAACTTGTTTTGCTTATCAAAATAAGTTGAATTGATTATGCCCATCCACTTCCACTCCCCCGCAACCGCATTTCTCGCCACCCATCACATATCGCTCCCAAAAGTCAGTACTACTGTTCTGGGATTTTAGTACTACTGCTTTTCGTTTTCAGTACTACTGATATTGAATTTCAGTACTACTGCGTTTTTTCACCGACAATTGATTTGACGGAAAGCGGTAGAAACACATTCTTGCGTCTCAACAAACCGCCAGGCCTTCGCAAGCGGCAATTTTATTCGGCAATCTTGCTCGGGGAGACGCGGCACGCCGAGTCTCCACAACCAGAAGCGCATGATGTTGCCGTCTTGCGACGATACTCCAGCCGTCATGGGCAAAAAGAAATAGACCTTGAGAAAACGCCCCGCGCACCCACGCAAAACAAAAGGGAAGCCCCCTGGATGGAGGCTTCCCCTTGATATAAATCCTCGTCTGCCGTTTACTTGGCGGGGTAAACATACTTATCTCCCGTCTGGCGAATGATTTCGCGGGCGAACTTCTCCGTGTAACCAGGACGCTCAGGAGTCTCTCCCAATCCCTCGGCGTTGCGGATAAACTTACCGTTGGCTTCTGGTTTCACCACCATATCATTATATTTCACAATCAAGTGGACGGCCAAGTCTTTCCAGCAAGCCAACATGTCTTGAGCTTGCTCCACGCTATAGTCGTTGAGATATTCCACGGCCTGCTCGGGAGCTTGCCCGTAAAGACGCATAGCTTCTTTCTCCACTTCTGCCTGGCGGGCGAAATAACCACGTTCCAAACTGTCTCTGACTACTCGCAAAGAGGGGAAGAGTTGGTTGTAACGTGGATAGACCATATTGCTCACCCAGTTGCAAACCCAAAAAGCGTTCTTGTCACTAAAGGTCAGGTCATCGGCACCAGGCGTATTGTAACACTCCGGACGGCGGGTCATACCGCAATAAACCGGCGTGTAGGCCACCATATTGGCATCGTCGTTTCCAAACCACAATACACCGCCTATCTCGCGGGGAAGCCAAGCGCGCATCTGGCTGACAAAAGTGAAAGCTGTCTGCTGCGTACTGGTGGGACGCTCGTTGAAATACTCCTTTCCGTCAATAGTGAACGTCAAAGGCGTAGGACGATAGGGCATCTCCCAAATACCACCTCCAATGTTCTCGCCATCGGCCACGGAAAGCGGAGTTCCCTCATAGTGGTCGCGCATGCAGGCCTCCAAGTCTTGCACGCTCACCTTGCGATTGGGGACAATCCAAAGCGGCATGTCTTCCGCGTTAGGGTCTTTGCCCAACGCCCAGGGAAGCCAAGGGCTCATATCCTTGAAATGATTGAAGAAGGACCAAACACGAGCGTCACAAAACCTGCGGCCCTCAAAATCGGGGAAAGCATAAGCCAACTTCCAGGAAAAGTCCTCATCCTTGCCGGAGAACCATCCTTGCTTGCGAGCGAACTTCACCACGTCCTTGGAATACATCACGTTCTTCTTGTCCTTCATGTCAAACTTACCGATACGGCTCTGGTTTGCATGGGCGCAAATAGCGTCATCGGGCACTCGCAAAGCTACCCACACTACTTTCTTGCTACCGGCGCCCTGCCCCATCATCTCCATAATCCAAGCCTCGTTGGGGTCGCAGATGGAAAATGTCTCGCCGCTGGAGCAATAACCATAGGTCTCCACCAAGTCTGTCATCACCTTGATGGCCTCTCGCGCGGTCTTGGAACGCTGCAAGGCGATATAAATGAGGCTGCCGTAATCTATCAGTCCCGTGGAGTCTACCATCTCTGGCCTTCCGCCATAGGTGGTCTCGCCAATGGTGACCTGGTATTCATTGATATTGCCTATCACGTTGTAGGTCTCCTCCGCCTCGGGAATCTCGCCCAAGTACTTATTGGTGTCCCAGTCCCTTATCGTGCGCATGGTTCCCTTGGGATGCTTGCCCGCGGGATAATGGCTGAGGTCACCGAACATGCCATAGTTGTCCGCGTTGTAGGTACACATGACCGACCCATCCACCGAGGCCTTTTTGCCCACGATGAAATTGGTGCAAGCCCTCGAGCTTCCCACATAGAGGAGCAGGGAGAGCGCGGTAATCAAGAAATAAGTCTTACTCATATCTATATGCTTTTGATTAATATACAAATGTAGTGGTATACACTCTCTGGTTGCGACGATTGTCCGTGGCGATGAATTTCAATTGATGCGTCTTGCCCGTCTTGCGGACTGGCGCCTCACGCAGGTCACATCTCACCCATGCGCTTTTGGGCACTTCCTCAAACACCACGAAACGGCCGTCTATATATCCCTCATAGCTAGACAAGCCAGACTCCTTGTCGCTGACACTGATGGTGACACGCTGGCTGGAAGTCCACGCACCTTGACCCACAGGGCCAACGGATGGGGCTTTATCGTCATAAGCCAACTCATAAGTAGCTCCAAGGTCGAAAGCGGAACCTGTCACCCAACCGTTACGATAGTCCCCGCCCATATAGCGAGGCGTTCCCCATGTGCTCACGACATAGAGCTTGCTGCTGTCTTCCACCGCTCGCATAAGGCGCAAAGATACCCTGGCCCGCTTGAGAAGCGGATAAGAGACATGGGTAAACCGATAAGCGTAGGAAAGCTCACCACGGCGCGCCTTGACTTGCGGACGCAATTCCACCGTCTCCGCCAAGGTTCCCCTGCCCAATGAAAGTTGGGCGCCAGGAACTTGGAACACACTAGGCCTGTCCCATCTCACCACATTGAACGGCTTGACTGGTCGTTTGCGTGGAATGGCGGCTTTCTTTCCCTCCACGGAAAACTCATAGGTAGAGACATTGCCATGGATATCACTCAACACATACTTGAGATGATAAACCCGCTCCTCGTTGAAATCCACCACTCCCCTTAAGGCATTGGTCTTGAATACGGGAAGCGTAAGGCCAGGCAAAACCCATGAACGCATATACCACACATTGGAGCGCAGGTAATGCTGATAGTCTCCCCAATAATTTACTTGCAAGTCAGTGCCTGCGGGTATCGTGGAAAGATCACTTTGGAAGACCAGCTGGTTGTCCACGAAAAGTTGGGTGAGACGCACACCATAATTATTATAGGTAGCCTCGCTGTAGTCGTTGGCCCAAATGCCAAAGCCCACTTTTCCCCAAGCGGTAAAACGAGAGGAGAGATGATGGGACGGGAAACCAAACACTTGCTTGCTGGCGGTGCCGTTGAAAACACCTTCCCCCTCCATTGGTGTGGCCATGAAGCCATGAGCCTGCGGAGGCGTGGTGTCTTTCACCAACCCTGGGATATACTGCAAGGCATCATGCTTGGCCCAAGTACGATTGTCCAACAGCTCCAGATGCAGGTGTGGAGCTTGCGAGGCACCTGTATTCCCACTTTGGGCGATGATGTCACCCTGGGCAACAGGCACCTCGTAAGGTTTGAAACGAAAACATCCCTTAGACTGCCTGGACAGGTATTGGTGACGACGCAATACCGCCTTAATGCGTGGAGAGAAGGCCTTCAAGTGACAATACACACTTGTGTAGCCCTGAGGATGGCGCACATAGACCGCATTGCCAAAGCCGTACATTCCAACGGTGACTTGGGAAACATAACCATCACCGATAGAAAGCATGGCCTTTCCTTCTACCTGGCCCGTCTTTACGTCAATACCACCATGGAAATGGTTGGGTCTAGGCTCTCCGAAGTTACCCGCCAAGGTAACCTCGTAATGTACGGGACTGGAGAAAGTCACTTGCGCCGCCAATGCCAAAGAGGCGAAAAGCGCGCTCAGCATGCCTTGAAGCTCATATCGAGTCCCTTCACGCTATGGGTCAAAGCACCCACGGACACAAAGTCGACACCCTGCTCGGCATAGTCGCGGATAGTGTCAAACGTGATGCCGCCTGATGATTCCACCTCGTAGCGATGGGCAATAAGGTCTACGGCTTTCTTCGTGTCTGCCACGGTGAAATTATCGAGCATGATACGATCTATTCCCCCATGGCCAAGCACCTGTCGCAGCTCATCGAAATCACGCACTTCTATCTCTATCTTCAAGTCAAGCCCTTTCTCCTTGAGGTAAGCGTGACAACGATCAATAGCGTTCTCGATACCCCCAGCGAAGTCTATGTGGTTGTCCTTGAGTAATATCATGTCAAACAGACCTATACGATGGTTCATTCCCCCACCAATCTTCACGGCCTGCTTCTCCAACATGCGCATACCAGGAGTGGTCTTGCGGGTGTCCAGCACGTGGGCGCCAGTCCCTTCCAGACGCTTCACGTAACGCTGGGTCATTGTGGCGATACCGCTCATGCGCTGCATAATGTTAAGCATGAGACGCTCGGTCTGCAGCAAGGAGCGCACCTTGCCCGTCACAATCATGGCAACATCACCCTTCTTCACGTGCGTACCATCTTCCATCAACACTTCAACCCGCATGGTGGGGTCAAAACGGGCGAATACACGCTTGGCTACTTCCACGCCTGCCAAGATGCCTTCTTCCTTGATGAGCAACTGGCTCTTGCCCATGGCGTCTTCAGGAATACAGCACAAAGTAGTATGGTCTCCATCGCCGATATCCTCGGCGAATGACAAGTCTATCAACTTGTCTTCCAATTGGTCTACAGTCAACATTTTCTCTTGTCGTATTAGGTTTAACTTGCAGTGTGTTATCTCGTAGAGCTCAACCTACGTCCCAGATGATAGGCCCGCAGGATGCCCTCTTCATCTCTCTTTATATCAATGCGCCCACCCAGCCATTCTGTCATGGGCAACTCATCGCGGAACTCATAGTAGTCCACCACCTTGTCGGCGAATATTTCCACTACCGCCCGCACCAGCGTCATATTGTCTTCCACCACTATCTCGTGTGCACCACACCTACGCACCTCTTCCATTTCCAGCCTATCTATCCGTATTCACTTGCTTTATCGGACCTGCTGGACTCATCCGTTTAGGGGCTGGGGCTTTCACTCCCTTGTTCACGGGAGGCATCGCATTCTTCTTCACGGGGCCTCTCAAAGGTCCGTTCTCCACGGGCAAAGGCTGACTCGGGCGCATAGGAGATGGCGAAGAGACATTGCTGGCTGGTTTTCCCAAACTGTCCACGCCAAGGGGACGAGCTTTGTTGAAAGAAGGCCTTCTCACAGGTTGCCTGTCCCTGACGTGCATTTTGATAAGACGGATGTTCTGGATAATCATCAATTTAAACGTGGTCTTAGAGCCCGCGGGATCTCCAGGATTATTAAACATCATGTATCCGCTCACTTTCTTGATGCCCAGGCTATCCCTATCCTCCACCATTAAGCTATAGTGTTGTGAATTCTGTGGACGAACCATTTGGGAGGTCACGCTATCGTTGGCGAATTGTATCGCCAACAGGGCGATGCCATTGCGCATACCATCCTGGATGAGAAACTTCGTATCAAACTCCAGCAAGAAACGGTCTCCCTTATGGAAGCTGGTGTCGGCCGCCATGGAGAAAGAGTAATAATTAAAGGGATCTATCGCGGGAAGCACCATAGCACGTGCACCATTCCAGATATTGGCGGTATCGCCTTTCGCAGACTGCTCACCAAACTTCTCTAATTCAGTAACCGTGGCACCGAGGGAAACCGCTTCCTTGTTCAAGCGATCATAAAGATTCTCATACACCTTCTGCAGCAGTTCCGTATGCCGCGTATAATACACCATGGAGGAGTCAAACTGCGCTTGCGTCACCCCATGTTTGCGCAATACCGCCAACCGGTAGGCATACATGTCCGAGGAGGAAATCCGTTCTGTCTCGGCGGCCGCTTGCGTAAGATGATAATCGTAAAGTATCTCCTCCATCTTTCCTTCTGACAAAACATCAGAAGGCAAAGACGGTTTGCATGACTGAAAGAACGGCGCAATCGCAAACACCATCATGAACAGGAAGGCAAAACGTAAAGAAGAGAAACGTTTCCGCATATTTGCTCGTTATTTTTTCTTGTTTCCCTTTCCTATGTTCAAATCTTCTGTCAGGGAAAGCTCAAACTCCTTACGCATCAACACCAATATGCTCAGCGTACCAGTGCAGACGCAGACATCAGCGAAATTGAATACCGGGGAGAAGAAAGTGAACTCATTCCCGCCAATGAAAGGCAACCAGCTGGGCCACGTCGTCGTGAAGAACGGGAAATAAAACATATCTACCACCTTGCCCATCAGTACCGATTCATAACCCGTGCCGAAGGGAACGAAATAGGCAGTGTAATAAGGCGAAGACGCACTGAATATCAACCCGTAGAAAGTTGAGTCTATCATGTTACCAATAGCACCCACAATGATAAGCGACACCAGCAAGATATATGCTGGACGACGCTGATTGCGCAACAATATCCGGATGTATATCAGCAGGAATACGATAGCCACCAAACGGCAAACGCTGAGCGTAAGCTTGTTGAAAAAGCTTATGCCCCAAGCCATACCGTTGTTCTCGATAAACTCTATAAAAAACCAATCCGTCACACGCACTGACTCGCCGAGGCAAAAATGCGTCTTGACATATATCTTGATGACTTGATCTATCACCAACAGCAAGAGCATAAATGCCGCGACGAGCCAACCGTTGAGATGCCTGGATGCTTTCATCACGGAGTTACTTGTTCTTTCTGGCGTTCTTGGAAGCAACGCTCAACGTAGCATGGGGAACGGCGCGGAGACGCTCCTTGGGTATCAACTCTCCCGTCATGCGATCCACCCCGTAGGTTTTGTTGGCGATGCGCACCAAAGCTGCCTCCAAGCCCTTGATGAACTTCTGCTGGCGTTGTGCCATCTGTATGATTTCCTCTTTGCTCTGAGCCTCGCTGCCCTCTTCGAGAGCCTTATAAGTGGGCGATGTGTCTATCACGTCATTGCTATTGGCATTGGTCAATTGTGCCATCATTTCCTTATAATCCCGGCGAGCCAAAGCAAGCTTCTCATTGATGATGTCGCGGAATTCATTCAGCTCCTCATCAGAATAACGTCTTTCTCCTGTTGCCATAGTCAATAAATTATAGGGTTAAACAATTAATTCTTCTCCACAAGAATACGCAACTTAAAGCCGTCGAAGTCAGCCTCCGTTCCTTCATTGTCCGACAAGACAATCTCGTCAGCCAGCACTTGCGACTGTATGTAATCCTTGAACGCTGCCACGGCTGCGTCAGCCTGCTCGTTGGGAGATATCGTCACCTTAACGCGGTCGGTTATCTCCAGTCCTATATCCTTCCTTATGTTTTGGATGCGGTTAATCAACTCACGAGCCATGCCTTCATTGAGCAACTCATCGGTAAGCTCCACCTCCAAGGCCACTGTCAGGTTGCCCTCGTTGGAGACCAGCCAGCCTGGCATGTCTTCGCTAATCACCTCGACATCGGCCAAGTCCACGATGACTTCCTGGCCTTCTATAAGTAAACTGATGCTGCCGTCTCTTTCCAGCTGGGCAATATTGGTCTGGTCCAAGGTTTCCATTTGGGCCGCGATTCCCTTCATGAGCTTGCCAAATTTCTTTCCCATCACACGGAAGTTGCACTTCACCTTCTTCACCAATATGCCCTGGCTCTCAACGAACTGCAATTCTTTGACGTTAACTTCGTTCTTAATCAAGTCCGCCACCGCTGCTATACGAGTCTTTTGCACCTCGTCTACCGCAGGTATCATAATCTGCTGCAGTGGCTGACGCACCTTAATATTCACCTTGCGACGAAGCGCCAACACCATTGAGGTCACCTTTTGGGCAATGGCCATGCGTTCTTCCTCTTCGCTGTCGATAACTTTTTCATCCACAACAGGGAAGTTCTCCAAATGCACGCTCCGCTTTCCGCCCAAATCTTGATAAAGCTCATCCGCATAGAAAGGAGCGAAAGGAGCCAATAGCTTGCTGACTGTCAAGAGACAAGCGTAAAGCGTCTGGTAAGCACTCAGCTTGTCTTCGCTCATTTCCTTACCCCAGAAGCGTTTACGATTAAGTCGCACATACCAGTTGCTGAGGTCATCGTTGACAAAGCTCTCTATCAACCTGCCCGCACGGGTGGGGTCATAATTCTCCAACTCTTTGGTAACCCCCTTGATCAGGGTATTCAAGCAAGAGAGTATCCAGCGATCTATCTCCGGACGACGTTCCATGGGCACCTGTTCCGCCATTGGGTCGAAGTCATCGACATTAGCGTACAAAGCAAAGAAGGAATAAGTATTATATAATGTGCCAAAGAACTTGCGGCGCACCTCGTCCACCCCATTGGGATCAAATTTCAGGTTATCCCAAGGCTCGCTATTGGTCATCATGTAGAAACGCACAGCGTCTGATCCATACTTTCCTATCATCTCAAATGGATCCACGACATTGCCCACATGCTTGCTCATCTTGTTTCCCTTCGCGTCAAGCACCAAGCCTGAAGATATCACGTTCTTGAACGACACGGAATCGAACACCATCGTGGCAATAGCGTGCAGCGTGAAAAACCATCCACGAGTTTGGTCAACTCCCTCATTGATAAAATCAGCGGGGAAGAATTTTGGAGGAATAGGTGTTCCCTCATAACGGCAAGCTATCATTGCTTCACGGTCTGCCTCGGTGCCGCTTGCCATTTCTCCTTCAAAGGGATAATGCAACTGCGCATAAGGCATGGAACCAGAATCAAACCACACGTCAATCAAGTCAGCCTCACGATACATGGGTTTGTTTGCCTCACTTACCAAGACGATCTGATCCATATAAGGACGATGCAAGTCTATCTTGTCATAATTGGACTGACTGTAATCTCCTGGCACAAAGCCTTTATCCTTCAAGGGATTACTCCGCATAAAACCAGCGGAAACAGACTTCTCTATCTCATCATAGAATTCCTGCAGGCTACCGATGCATTTCGTATTGCGGTCTTCGTCACGCCAAATAGGCAGAGGAGTTCCCCAGAAACGAGAACGGGAGAGATTCCAATCATTCAGATTCTCCAGCCAGTTGCCAAAGCGACCTGTTCCAGTAGATTCTGGATGCCAATTGATGGTATTATTTAGTTCTACCATCCGCTCTTTTTTGTCAGTGTCCTTAATAAACCAACTATCCAGGGGATAATACAACACTGGCTTATCCGTGCGCCAACAATGGGGATAATTGTGCACATGTTTCTCTATCCGATAAGCGGAACCTTCCTGCTTCATCTCCATGGCAATGACAATATTTAGGTCTTCCGCCTTCTCGCTAGCTTTCTTGTCCCATACACCACCAGGATTGAACTTGGGATCATAAGAGTTTTTCACGTAATCCCCCGCATGATGGCCGTACTTTTCCACAGACACGCACGCATTCACAAAATTGGCATCCAACTCTTCAATCAAGAAATACTTACCCTGCAAATCCACCATTGGGCGGGTCTCGCACTTCTTATCTACCAAATAAAGAGCTGGAATGTTTGCGTCCTTCGCTACTTTAGCGTCATCTGCACCGAAAGTCGGGGCGATATGCACAATACCTGTACCATCTTCTGTGGTGACATAATCACCCGCTATCACACGGAAGGCTTGATCCTCCATTTCCACAAAGGTGTCCTTCGCATTCTCTGAAGCGAAAACCTTCTCGGGATGCGCCTCGGCGTATTCTTTCACGAAAGCGGGAGAAAGCGCGTCAACCTTTTCGCAAGGCTTAACCCAAGGCATCAGCTGGGCATAATGGAGGCCAACCAAGTCCGTTCCCTTGTATTTGCCGACGACTTTATAAGGTATTTCTTTTTTCGCCTTGTCATAAGGAGGCAATTCTCCCTCTATCACCTCAGCTTCCAGCTTCAAATAAGCTTTCACCAAATCTTCAGCCATGACAAACGTCATAGGCTCTCCCGTGTAAGGATTATAAGATTGGATAGCCACATAGTCAAACTTCGGCCCCACACACAAAGCCGTATTAGAGGGCAACGTCCATGGCGTAGTGGTCCAAGCCAAGAAATAGGGCTTGCCCCATTTTGTCCACTCTTCTTTAGGATCCTTAATCAAGAATTGCGCTGTTACCGTAGTATCTTTCACGTCACGGTAACAACCTGGCTGATTCAACTCATGCGAACTCAAGCCTGTGCCCGCCGCTGGAGAATAAGGCTGAATGGTATAACCCTTATACAACAAACCTTTGTCATAGAGTTGCCTCAGTAGCCACCACAATGTCTCAATATACTTATTGTCATAAGTGACATAAGGATGATCCAAATCCACAAAATAACCCATCTTTTCCGTCAACTCACGCCACTCAGCGGTGAACTTCATCACGTTTTCACGGCACTTATGGTTATAATCCTCTGTGGATATGTATTTTTCGGAGTCGTGATTATCTATATCTTTCTTGGTGATTCCCAATTCTTTCTCCACGCCAAGCTCAACGGGAAGTCCATGGGTATCCCACCCTGCCTTACGGGGCACTTGATAACCCCGCATGGTTTTATATCTATTAAACGTGTCCTTAATACTGCGCGCCAGCACATGGTGAATACCAGGATGACCATTTGCCGATGGAGGGCCTTCGAAAAATATAAATTGTGGACATCCTTCTCTTGTGGCAATAGTCTGGTGGAAGACATCATTCTTCTCCCATTCCGCTAATATCTTTTCGTTAATCCTTGTCAAGTCAAGGCCTTTATATTCGGCAAATCTCTTGGCCATATTCGTACTCTTTTTTTCGTATAACTTTTTTATAGAGCGCAAAGGTAGCAAAAAATTATCTTACACACAAATCTATCACATATTTTCTGCGTCTTGCATCCACATCGCCGCCATAGCATCAGAGGGCATGCGCCAATCTCCGCGAGGGCTCAAACTTACGCTGCCCACCTTGGGGCCATCAGGCAAGCAAGAACGCTTGAATTGTTGGCTAAAGAAACGACGCACGAACACACGCAACCATTTCTTAATGGTCTCCTCGTCATAAGTTTCCGGATCATTAGGGCCTAGCTTCACACGCTTGGACTTATTCTCAATAAACGCGTTTTTTGCCAACATGAATATCTTTTTGGGACTGAAACCAAACCGCAAGAAATAATACAAGAAAAAATCATGCAACTCATATGGCCCTACCAAATCTTCAGTCTTTTGCTGGATGTTTCCCTTCTCGTCCGCCGGTATCAGCTCGGGGCTAATCGGCGTGTTTATAATGTCTTGAAGCGTCTGTGCGCTTTGGTCGTCCACCTCGCGCTGAGCCACATAATTCACGAGATACCTTATCAAAGTCTTTGGCACGCTCGCGTTTACGCCATACATGCTCATATGGTCACCATTATAAGTAGCCCATCCCAACGCCAATTCGGAAAGGTCACCCGTGCCTACCACCATGCCGTTCAATTTGTTCGCCATGTCCATCAACACTTGCGTGCGTTCCCTTGCCTGGGAATTCTCGTAGGTAACATCATGAACGGAAATATCATGGTTTATATCCTCAAAATGCTGAGTAACGGCATCTACAATACTTACCTCCTTGACTGTAATCCCGAGACTACGCATCAATTCCATCGCGTTATTATAAGTTCTTCCCGTAGTGCCGAACCCTGGCATTGTCACGCCCACAATTCCCTTACGGCTTCTCTTCAACTTATCAAAAGCTTTCACGCACACCAACAACGCCAACGTGGAATCCAGTCCACCGCTGATACCTATCACCGCCGTTTCGGCATGGGTATGCACCAGTCGTTTCACCAAACCCATCACCTGGATGTTGAAGATCTCTTCACAAGAGACCTCCATGTCCTCCATAGCCGGAATGAAAGGATGAGGAGAGACCGTGCGTTCCAATTTAAACTCCCGCTCCATCTCCTTGGGGAAAGCGTCAATAATTCTTATGCCAAACTGCTTGTCGAGCAGAGAGAATTTCACGTTTCGTTGCGCATTGACATAAGTGGAATTCCCCCGACGTTCCGAGCGGAGTTTCTCCACGTCAATCTGCGTCATCATCATTTGCGGCTCAAGACTGAAACGAGCCGCCTCAGCCAACAGCTTGCCATTCTCGTATATCATGGCGTTTCCACCATAGACCACGTCTTGGGTGCTCTCCCCAAATCCACAACTGCTATACACGTAACCTGTCATCGTGCGGGCACTCTGTTGGCTCAGCAGACTCTTCAAGTAGTCATGCTTACCTATCAACTCATCGCTGGCAGACAGATTGAAGACAATGTCCGCACCCGCCAACGCCAACTTGTTACTCGGCGGAGCGGGAGCCCATACATCCTCGCATATCTCAATGCCAAAGAGCACACCGTCAGCGGTGCGGAACAACTGGATGTCAGCGGTCATGTTCACGACATTCCCCGCATACCTCAGTTCCATGTCACGCAAGTCCTGGGCGGAGGCGAACCACCTCTTCTCATAAAATTCACTATAATTGGGCAGGTAGAACTTGGGCACCATGCCCAATACGTGCCCTTTCTGGATAACGACAGCGCAATTGAGCAGTAGGTTGCCCACGGGAATGGGAGCGCCAACAATGGCGATGATATCCAACTTGCGCGTAAAATCCATTAAACGCATAACGCCCTGCTCTACCCTGTCAAGCAACAGCTGTTGGCGGAATAAGTCCTGGCAAGTATACCCCGTCAGTGACAACTCTGGGAAAACTATCACTTCCACGCCCTTGCCTTCCGCCTGAATGACCAAGTTCTCTATTTGCTCTACATTATAGGCAACGTCACCAACCCTCACAGCGGGAATGGCGCTGGCAACTTTCACGTATCCGTAGTTCATGTCCTCGCTTTTTATTATTTAATGGTCACTTGGGTCGCTCCGTATCCATACTCCCGAAATGAAGCGTCTTGATAAGGGCAACGCTTGTAACGATAATTCAATTCATGGATGATGGCTTGACGCAACACGCCCTCCCCCTTGCCATGTATGAAAATAATCTTCTGGCCTTTATGGTTCGTGTGTTCCTTCATCGTCTTGCGGAACACCTCCATCTGGTAATTCAAGATTTCCGCGGAGCTCATGCCCGCGGTAGTGTCCAGCAACTCGTTGATATGCAAGTCCACCACTATCTCTCCGTTCTCCTCCCGCTTGGTCTTGGAAGCCGTATTCACTATTACCTGCTTATCCTTGTACATTTGCCGCTTCAGTTTATCGGCATCCATTGTCACCAGTTGCCCCAGCTCGTCATTCTCCACGATTGTGTACAACAAAGCGGGTTGGTCAAAGAAATCGTTCTCGGTAAACGTGTGCAATTTGTAGAACTTCACGGGGTCAAGGCGAAACCGCACGTCCACGGCGGGTTTCAGTATAAAGCTTTTCTCGCGTTTGTACGCCATCAGCTGTATGGCGATATGCCCCATGTCACCGAGTTCTTCTCTCCCGAATTCCTCAACGAAGAGCTTCGTGTTAGGCTCCACTTCCCCTTCTGCCTTCAAGTTCCAAGCGTTCCCCTCCGCGGTGAAATACGCGAAGCGGATATAATAATTGCAATCATTCACGATATATGACTCAAAGCGGGTCTGGGTAATCTCCTTGATGTCGAGAGGGGCAAACGCGAGGTAAACGGACAGCTTGTTTCCGCCTTCACGCTCCTCTGCTGGCATGCGGAAAGTGACCTCCCTTCTGGCGGGGTCATCATCCACCTCCATGGAAACGTCTTCCTCGCCATCATCCAACAATGACTTCACGCTGCGATTGCTCGTACCAGCGGGAGATGGATTGGAAGAAGCGGCCGTCTTTCCGCTTACGACTTTCCCCATATCGTAATTCTCGCTGGCCACAAGCACCACGTCATTGATGGCCATAGGTATCTGGAAACCATCCTCGTCCTCCACCAAAACGATATTCTTTCCCTGGAAGCCAGCGACAACGCCACCTCCCGTCTCACTCAAAAACCTTACTTTATCTCCTATTTTCATGTCTTTCCTATTATATATGTGTTATAACGCATGCCTGGCGGACCATGACAACCGCCATGAACATCGGCGGCAAAGTTACGGAAATTCTCTGGAATATCCTCCGAATTACAGCAGATTAACGCAACAGAATTTGAAAATTAAAGAGTTAGAAGTAAATCGCAGAAGGAAGTTAGACAGACGGGAATGCAGCTTTCTCGTGTGAGGAGGACAAGATATCATATATGCGTGAATGACATTCCGCTTGTGCGATGGTCTAGACAGAAAACGAATGAATGGAGAAACGGTTTGGAAATTGCACCTGCAAGGCAGGATAAAGGACTGAAAATATAGAATGTACTCTCCCCAAAACAAAAAAATCATTTGGTAATAATGCGTTATCATCAAAAACAAGTATCTTTGTTCCATCAACGAGTAATATATGAACATGCCAAATATAAGATTATTAAATCAGCAGCTAGTGAGTCCGCAAATGTCAGATGTTCATGAGTTGGTCGCATGGATGGGGATGTTGCAAGCCCAAGAATACACAATGATGCGTTGGGCTGTCGGCATTCGCCTGAGGCAGCCCTCCATGTCATCATTCCGTAAAGCCTATGATTCAGGGCAAGTTGTCAGGGCACATTTGTTTAGATGTACATGGCAGTTAGTGGCGGCTGAAGATTTGCGCTGGATGTTAAGATTGTGCGCCAACAAAAACAAGAAGGCCATTAGGTATTACGGGCACGATATTTCTGAAAAAGACTTTGGACACGCCTGTGACCTCATCTGTCAAACACTTTCCGGACATCAGTCCATGACCAAAGAAACCATTATTGCTCATTTAAGGGGACTTGGACTTTCAGGCGATACCTATACAATGAATAAATATCTTCAAATGGCTGAAGCAGAAGGTCTGATATGCAGCGGATATCTTGATGACAATCAAAACACATACGCTTTGGTTGACGGACGGATACCATTAGCAAATGAACCCTCACGTGAGGAATCAATAATTCTGCTTGCAAGAAAATATTTCCGCAGCCATTCACCGGCCACTTTGAAAGACTTTGTATGGTGGACAAACCTCAGTGCAGGTGAATGTAAAAACGCTATAAATTCCATCTTCAACGAATTGACTGCGGAACGCTATAATGATGATACATATTATATACATCAAGATTGTAGGACAAAAGGCTGCCGCAAGAAAATCCTATTGTTGCCTTCTTATGACGAATACCTGATAGGCTATAAGAGCCGCCATCATGCGATTGCCAAACAGTTTTGCCAACAAGCCTACAACAAGAATGGCATTTTCTATCCTGTTATTGTGCAAAATGGTGATGTTATAGGAAATTGGCATCCGTGCAAGAAGGCAAACTTCTTCGAAGATGGATGTAAGGTGGATATTTCAGGATTACTTTCGGATTTCCATAAATTCATGGAATGATTTCCGCGGCATTTTTGGGTGATAATGGCAAAATGCGTAGCGCATATGGCCTCGCTGGGCATGGGAGCGAGTTGCCACGATGATGGAACCATATTAGGTCGCTCAACAAAACAAGTTATTTTCATGGACAAAACAACTTATTTTCGCGGGCAAAATAAGTTAAATCGCAGAGCAAATCAAGTTATTTTCATTGGCAAAATAACTTGTTTTGAAAAACCGCATGAATAGGGAGAAAAACGCAGTAGTACTGAAATTGAAAATCAGTACTACTGATATTGAAAAGGAGTGTACTGACTTTTTGGGGGCACATCTTTTATCCCAAATCGATCATTAGACTTTGGATAGATTGCTCACTTATGGCTAGAGGCTTGCTTTTCGGTTTGCCGAAGGCGTAGCGGGCTACGTCGAGGCAAGACGGAGAGCAAGACGCAGGCAGAAGCGGGCAAGATGCCAAAGAGCTTCTCTTTAGAGGAAAATGGGGGCTTATGCAGTCTAATGACCGATTTGGGGTTATGCCCGTTTGCTTTACTGCCTTCCAATTCCATGAATTACCGCCAAGGGAGACGCGGCACGCCACGTCTCTACTGGGTTTCAGTGTATTTAACGTGAGCTCGACGAATCTCCGCTTGTGCATGTAACCTGTCATTGCCAAAGTTATATCAACATATTCCCCCTCTCCGAGGAAGCGGAGAAGCATGGAGACCTTCCTTATGGCCGTATCGCCATCAAGGTATCAACAGCGAAGAGTCTCCATAGCTCAAAAAGCGGAAGTCATGAGCCAAGGCGTAATCGTAAGCGGCTTTCCAGTCTCCATGAAGAAAAGCGCTCACCAGCAACAGCAACGTGCTTTGCGGTTGATGGAAATTGGTGACCAGCGCATTGATAATCTTGTAGGTATAACCTGGGGCGATGATGATTTGGGTGCTGCTATGCAAAGCCTGCAACCCATGCCTGTCCAAGAAAGAGACGATATTCTCGATGGCGCGCCGTGGCGTGATGCCATTTACCAAACCTCCTTCCGCTCCATCATCATAGGGAGTCCACTGGTTCACGTGCAAATCAGACTCCGAAGCGTCGGGATGGGTCTCCAAGTAAACGCCCATGTAATAGAGACTCTCGATAGTCCTGACGCTAGTGGTGCCCACCGCGATAGCCTTGCAATCGTGGCGCAACAGCTTCTCCAGTGTAGACTTTCTCACTACGATATACTCGGAATGCATCTCGTGCCCTTCTATTTCCTTGGCTTTCACGGGCTTGAAGGTGCCGGCGCCTACATGAAGCGTCACTTCCTCCCGGTCAATGCCCTTCTCGTCTAAAGCGGCCAACACAGCGTCGGTAAAATGAAGGCCAGCCGTAGGAGCCGCCACGCTCCCTTTTATCTTGGAATACACCGTCTGATAAGTAGTCTTGTCGCTTTCTTGCGTTTCCCGGTTCAGATATGGAGGGATAGGCAATTCGCCTACCGCGTCCAACACTTGCGCGAAAGTGACATCATCGTTGCCCCAATCCAAATCTATCCAATAATTTGTTCCTTTGGCCTCGATGTCCCTACGCATGGTGGCAGACAAGGTCAAGCTTTCGCCATTCAATTCAAATGGCTGGCGCAAGCTGCCCTCTTTCCACTTTTTCAAATTGCCCACCATGCACAGCCATGAGCAATGGCCCTTCGCCTGGAACATCCGCTCATAATCCGCCGGCAAGGCTGGCTCCATCAAGAAGACCTCTATCAAGGCTCCCGTCTCCTTGCGGAAATGCAGACGAGCCTGTATCACCCGCGTATTGTTGAATATCATCAAAGCGCCCTGAGGCAAATAGGACGGTAAGTCTAAGAACAAGTCTTCCCCGATTTCGCCGTGCTTGTAGACAAGCAGCTTGGAATGGTCTCGTTGCGCCAGTGGAAACTTGGCTATCCTTTCATCAGGCAACTCATAGGTATAGTCGCTGATGTGTATGTGTTTTGTATTCATCATGTTACGTATTAACCAAAAGGATTCCCCTTATAAACGTATAAGCCACGATAAGGAACAATATGTTCAATATCAAGTTCATGTCTCTCCGCTCATAGCCACTGCTCGTGTAATAGGAAGACACATAACGGCTGCCGGTGGACAACTTACGGTACGCTCTCACATAGAGCATGTAAACCAATCCGCCCGCCAAGGCTCCCCATGCGATACCCACCAAGACATCGCCAGGATAATGCACCCCTAAGTAAAGACGGGTCCAGCAGTTCAACAGCGACCACATCACCAAGGCAATGGTCACCCGTTTGCTCTTCATAAGCAAACTGAAGAAAACCGCAATCGACATCGTGTTAGCCGCATGGGCGGAGAAAAAACCGTAGCTAGTCTCTCTCAGATTGTCCACCGTATCTATCGTGTACTTGATGACAGGGTCATTGGTGGGACGCCACCTGGCAACAAACGGCTTACACAGAAAGTCCGCCATGCCGTCCGCGAGAACTATGCAGAGTAGCGCGCTGCCTACCACCAGCATAATCTGGGACATGGTCTGATTGTTTTTGATGACTACATACAGCAAAGTTATGTAAAGCGGCACCCACGTCAGTCCCGAAGTGAGCGTCATCACCACTCCATCCAACATCAAGTTGTCGCTGCCATTAAAAAAACGCAACACTTGTTGGTCTAGCTGTATCCAGTATTCTATATCCACCAAATTATATCTCCTCGATTTGTGAAGCCAAGACCCATCCTGTCCTGCCATCGCTCAACTTGATGCCACGCCAAGGATGAATCGTTTTATCCGTGATGTCAACACGGGTTCCTTCATGAATGACAAACACATCGCCACTTGTTTTAGATGGTGTTTTCTTCACGTTGACAGTTGGGGAAATCACTATCGCCCCACATTTACGCTCAATCGCCAACTTCTGCTGATAAGCAAAAAAAGTCGACAATATAAACAGGAAGAGGAAAAAGATTCCGCCAAAGAATCCCACCTTTCTCATTATCACACTGGAAGAGAAAAGATAGAGCAGCACCAGCAGAAGCGTCACCACGACAGCCGTGATGCCCAAACCAGCCCAACTATCCACTCCCATGAGGTTGACCAGTGAGCGATAACCCGCGACATAAAACATCTCATCGTTTACGGGTATCTTATCGATTGTTTTAGAACGGGCGAACTCCAGGTTGAAGTTGATGTCATCATCTCCTGGCGACAATATTCTCGCACGTTCATAGGCCAATATGGCTTGTGTCAGGTTATCGCTGCGGAAATAAGCGTTGCCCAGATTATAATAGACCTCTGCCGAGACACCTTCTTTCAGCACTTCCTGGTAATCCTTGATAGCCTGCTGATAATTACCTTTTTGATACTCCCTGTCACCATTCTCCTTGGTCGCGGCATTGACCGATAAGGCCAGCATAGCTAACAGAGACAGTAATATCAATCGGAAACTCTTGGTCCTCCCGTTCTTTCGGGAAGCCTTGATAGCCTGCTCTATATCCATGATCGCGGTCATGGCGGACTCAAAAGTCTTGTCCATGTTTCCTTTGGGGTCGCCAGGAGCGTATCTTTCAAATTCACACTCGTCTAGTGCCGAGGTAAACTTGCCTATAGTGTCTTCATCCACCATGCGCTCGCTAAGTCTTTCCTGTATGTTCTCACGAGATAGTTGTTCCACACGCATATTCAACTTGTTGCTCACATAATCCCATAATGCCCTAAGCACCTCGTCATAGAAAGCGGCCTGATGACCTTGCTTCCTCAAAAGGTCTGCCTTGCGCAATCGCTTGGTAGCCATCTTCTTTGCCCTGTTAGAACGGGCTTTTACCAAATCGGCATTTTCGATAGCCCTGCGCCGGAATATAACCAACAACGCACAGAAGGTAACCAGCGGAACCAATAGACATATCCAATAATTAACGCTGCCATAGAAAAAGTCCTCGCCCTTCATCAGCTCCACGGCACCCTGCTTGATAGGGCGAATATCTTTCTGTTCCGCGGCAATCTGATTTCCGCTCCCCGAAGAGTCATCATCACCTTTGGCTACCTTCAACGTAAAAGACTGGGTTTTAATCGTACGATAAGCGTTCTCCGCCGTATCATAATAGGTAAAAGAGACAGGTGGAATAGTATACTCTCCCTGGTTACGGGGTACTGCCAGGAAGTCATATATCATATTACCCTCAACGCCGTTGGCCGTCAGTTTCGTCTTGTCAGTTACCTTAGCGTCATATTTGTCAAAGTCTTTCGGAAGCTCAATGGTAGGTTGTTTCAATAATTTCAGGTTGCCAATTCCTCCCACCACCACTCTTATGTTAATGGGTTCACCTGCCTTTACCTCTTTGTTGTCCAATGTGGCCGAAATATTGAAACGCCCGACACCACCCGAGAAATCCGCCGGGCGCTTGGGTAACGGGTCTACTTTAATGGAAATACCTGGAGCCGTGATATTCTTGTTAACCTCTATATAACCAGAGCCACCATTAAAGAAAGCCTCTAATGGGTCAACGTTTCGGTTTTGCTGCACCACGATACCCTTAAAAACGATACTTGGTATTTCCAACTCACCTGTCATCTGGGGATACATTACGTATTGGCTCCATGTCACACAACGATAAGGGCGGCCATTGACCATCTCTGTATGAAAAGACTTTTGGTTGGGCAGCTTCACTTCCTGGGTATGAAAACCTTTCAGGTCGGGCATTTTCCCCTCTAGCTGTGTCAGTTCCACTTGTGTGTATACCTTATAGGTTAACAGCACAGGCTCTTGCTCGTGTACCCTCCTCTTATTTGCCGACACCTTAATGAAAAGATCATTGCCCGTAATGGCGGAACCCGCGTCACGCATGCCGGGCGCATAATCAGAATCGCCATGCATTCTAGGAGCACCGCTATGCGTGCGGGCTGTCTGCTTTGCCACGTGCAATTTCGTGGGATGCGAAGACACGCGCTTTCCATTTACCGTAGCGTGAGCCGCAGGAATGGAATAAGAGCCTTCCTTGTCCGCGAAGACCGTAAAAGTAAAAGTGGCGGAAGAGGAAGAACTGGCATGATTGCCATCTATTTGGTAACTGATTTGAGAGGAGACATAAGGACCTGCCACAACTTCCAAGCCGTCGGGGAAAGCGTCTGCCCTGAAATTCTCCACTTCCTTTGAGTCCACAGTATATGCCACGCGGAAGTTCTCTCCCTCGAATACCTGACGTGGGGCTTTTACAGACATCTGTTGTGCCAAGGCCGGCGCAATCGCCTGCAGCAACAATGCCATCAACCATATTTCTATGCGTAACGTTCTCGTCATAGGCGTACCTCCTTTATCACCAGTTCTTCTCTAAAGACTTTTTGCGTGGTTGCGACAAAGCTTTCTGTATTTTCCGCTTTGTAGCCTTCTCGCTTTGTACGGCCGCATTGAGCATCTGCTCAGCATTTTCCCTGCTCATTTTATCTTGGTCAGGCTTCTGCCGTTGGTTTTTATTTTTATCTTTATCTTGGTTTTTATCTTGGTCTTGCTTATTCTGTTTCTTATCTTGCTCTTTCTTGTTCTTGTCTTTGTTTTTGTCTTGCTGGGGCTGGTTTTTCAATAACTTTTGGCAGAGAGCCAAGTTATACCTCGTCTCATTGTCTTTAGGATTATTGCGCAAAGCCATTTTGTAAGCGTCTATAGCTTGAGCGTATTGTCTATGGTTCTGCCATATCGTACCTATATTATGATAAGACATGGCTTTCCTCATAGGGTTCTGTTCCAGCTGTGCCGCCGTAACATATTGCTGCAGCGCCATGGAGTCTTTCTGCTGAGCCATGAGCGCACAAGCCAGATTATAATTTGCTTGGGGATTCTCCTTGTTTTGGGCTAAGGCCTTTCGGTATTGCGTTTCCGCTTTCACCCACTCGCCTTTAGCATACGCACGATTTCCTTCACGTATCAACTGACGGTCTGTCTGGGCCAAAACCGTGACAGTCGTCAACGTATGCATAACCAGTAACAAGATGTATATTTTCGTCTTCATCTGCCTATTGCCTCTTGAAAAAATGATATTTCCTGAGTATGGGATTTTTTATCTCCAATATACAAGCCTCTATGATCAACACCAATATGGCCAACAGGGCAAAAGCCTGGAATTGCTCATTATACTCACTATATATGACCGTATCTGTTTCTCCTCGTTGCAATCTTTCCAGGTCTTCATTCAACAATTCTTCCGCGTCGCTGGTATTGTCTACGTGGATGTAACTGCCTTTGCCCGCTTGAGCTATCTCCTTGCACATATCCTCATTGAGGAACGTCATCACCGTATGACCCGCGTTATCTTGCAGATAACTACCATCTTCCATGGGAATAGGTGCTCCTTTGGTGTTTCCCACCCCCAGCATATACACGTTGATTCCCTTCTTGCGAGCAGCCTCCGCCGCTTCCTGAGCCCCACCCTCATGATTCTCGCCGTCTGTAATCACGATAATGGCCTTGCCCACCTTGTCTGCTTGGGTAAAACTTTGAGTAGCCAACTCTATCGCCCCCGCGATATCAGTGCCTTGCGTCTGGATAAGTCCTGGCGTGATATCTTGCAGAAACATCTTGGCTGATACGTAGTCGGAAGTGATAGGCAACTGTACGTATGCCTCACCCGCAAAAACTATAAGCCCTATTTTGTCATTGGTAAACTTATCCACAAGGTTTTCTATCAGCAACTTACTCTTGTCCAATCTGGATGGAGCCACATCTTGCGCCAACATAGAGTTGGAGATATCCAAGGCTATGATGGCCTCTATGCCTTTCCGCTTGTCGTGCGTGGTCTTTGTGCCCATTTGCGGACGGGCCAGCACCACAATCAATAACGCTATGGCAACCAATTGCAAGACAAACTTCAAGGTGGGACGATAACACGATATATCAGGCATCAACTCCTTGATGAGCTGAGGGTCACCCAACTTGCGAAATTTCATCTTGCGCCTGCGCCAGCCGACAAACCGTACCAAAACCAGGACGGGAATAATCAGCAACAGCCAGAGATATATAGGGTCTTCTAATCTTAACATCTTCTCACCACGTTATCATACAACACTACGGAATCCTCCTAAACCAAGTGACACGCAATAAAACCTCGAGCAGCAAACAAGCCAACGCCGCGATGGCAAAAGGCAAATATGCCTCATAGCGTTTGGCATAATGGCGCACTTGCATCTTGGTCTTTTCCAATTTGTCTATATCGTTGTATATCTTCTTCAACTCACTATTATTAGTGGCACGATAAAAATTTCCCTCAGTGGCGGAGGCGATGTCCCGCAACGTCTCGGTATCTATATCTACCTTCATTGTCACATATTGCACGGTTCCGCCCACAGGCATAGGATAGGGAGCGACCTTGTTGGACCCCACCGCAATGGTATATACCCTGATTCCGAAACTTTTGGCTATCTCCGCGGCAGTCATAGGTGAAATGTCGCCCATGTTATTACTGCCGTCAGTCAACAAAATGATAACCTTGCTTTTTGTCTTCGAGTCTTTCAAACGACTCACGGCATTAGCTATTCCCATGCCAATAGCTGTACCATCTTCTATGAAACCTCGTTGGGCAATATCCGTGCGTGTATTATGCAACAATTGCAACAAACTGGCGTGATCTGTGGTCATGGGGCATTGCGTAAACGATTCACCTGCGAAAATGGTAAGACCTATATTGTCATTTGGCCTACTGGAAATAAATTCCGCAGCCACTTCCTTGGCCGCCTCAATACGATTAGGCTTCAAATCCTCCGCCAACATGGAGGTGGAAACATCCATGGCCAACATGATATCAATGCCCTCCACTTGCTTATCGTTCCAAGCATTGTGAGTCTGCGGCCGAGCCATTACCAGCACCAATAGCACAAAAGCCACGCACCGCAACGCCATGGGTAAATGCACCAACCTAACTCGCAAGCTCTTAGGAGCATACAGGTAAGCACGGGTATCCCCCATCCGCATAGTGGGCTCGGACTTTTTCCTGTACATGAAATACCATAATATATAAGGTATCAACAACAGGAGCAACAAGAAATATTCTTTGTTGACAAATTCCATCTTACATCATCAATTGCATGAAACCATACACTACGCAAGCCACCAGAACCAAAAAGCCCGCTCCCGCCACAATTATAAAAGCTTGGGTAAGTCGCCTGGTCTTTTGCGACTTCACGTCATCGGCACTCAGTTGCTCTTTCACCCGTTCGTCGTGAACCACCTCATTGGTCTTGGTCTGGTCTATAAAGTCAATGGCGTTCACCAAATTGCGATCGTTCTCGTTGATCAGCGTTTCATATTTGGCAAATTTCACCAAATCAGCGGTCTGGAAAAGATTTCTCAGTTCCTCTATCATCGCCTGGTCTTTTTCCTGGCGCAAGCGTTCTATAATCTCCGAGCTAGTCATCTCCATGGCATTGAAGCCAAAGCGCTTCACGATATAGCCACGCAAAGTATCGGTTAGCTTGGTATAATACACTTTCTGGCTCTCTTGGCTCTCTACATGTTGCTTCTTGATATCCTCTATCTCTCGCAACGCGGCCTCGTGGGCAGGAATCCTGCGCACGAAGCGTATCTTGGCAATGACAGGCTTGTTTTGACGCAAACGATGAACAAGATACACCAAGACTATCAGCAACAAGAGACTTATCACTGACATCACAAACAACCCTTTCCATTCACTCCACAGGAAAGGATTGGGTTGCACGGGTTTGGGGGGATAGAATTTCTCAGGATGCAGGGTGTCCACTGGTACGGTAAGTATTTTCAGCGCCACCATGTTACCCTTGTAGGTCTTGCCATTCACTTTCACTGGCAAGGGAGGTATGGCATATAACTTCTCGTCAAACGACGTGAGCACATAATCCCTGCCTAAGGTAACCATCCCATTATCCAGTTCCGTGGTGTCAATATCCTTTTGCGCCAACACCTCTACTCCTTCCGTGATTTGCTGCGAAGGCTGGAAGTGGGGCAACAAAGCGTTGGTTCCTTTCTTCAGGTTCACTCTAAGATGCAACACCGTCTGCTCGCCTATAAGCATCTGCAGGGAATCTATACGCTGCTCCACTTGAACCTGGGCGGTGGCGAACAACGCATAACCCAGTGCCCAAACCAATACCAATGTATGTCTTATGGGTAATCCTTTCATCATTTTATCATGCCCTTTGCTTGAATAACATCAAGAGCGACTTGGAGAAATCCTCATCCGTAGCGATGGAAGTCCAATCGACATCGCTCTTGGTGAATGTCTCCCGCAATCGCTCCTGCCTCCTTGTGAAATAGCGGGTATGTGCCATACGCGTCTTCTTGCTACTTGTATCCACGTACATCTCCATCCCTGTTTCCGCGTCCTTCACCTTGAGCAGGCCTACGTCCGGCAACGTTTTCGCACGAGGGTCATATACCTGTATCGCCACGACATCATGTTTTTTGTTGGCTATGCGCAACGTGTGAGAAAAGTCTGCGTTGTCATAAAAGTCACTGATAACAAAAGCCATGCATCTGTGCTTCATCACCCGAGTGAGGTGTTCTAACGCGACATCGATATTCGTGCGCAAACTTCGTGGCTGGAAATCCAATGTTTCCCTAATGATATGCAAAATATGCTTGCGTCCTTTCTTGGGCGGAATATACTTCTCTACATGGTCTGAAAAGAAGATAACGCCTATCTTGTCATTATTGAGCAAGGCACTGAAAGCCAATGTGGCAGCTATCTCCGTAGCCATGTCCCGCTTCATTTGCCGCATGGTTCCGAAATTGAGCGAGCCGCTCACATCTATGAGCAACATCAGCGTCAGCTCTCTTTCTTCCTCAAAAACCTTCACGTAGGGACGATGGAAACGGGCGGTGACGTTCCAGTCTATGTCGCGAACATCATCCCCATACTGATACTCCCTCACCTCGGCAAAGGTCATGCCCCTTCCCTTAAAGGCAGAATGGTACTCACCCGCGAAGACGTTTTGGCTCAGCATGCGGGTCTTTATCTCTATCTTGCGTACCTTCTTGAGTATTTCCGACGTATCCATCGTTATGCTTCACCCATTAATCAGGGCACCTCCACTTTGTTGATGACCTTGCTGATTATTTCCTCGCTGGTCACATTGCTAGCTTCAGCCTCGTAAGAAAGTCCCACACGATGGCGAAGCACGTCATGGGCAACGGCTCTCACATCCTCCGGCACAACGTATCCGCGATGCTTGATGAAAGCGTACGCACGGGACGCCTTGGCAAGCGAGATACTTGCGCGGGGGCTACCGCCAAAACTGATCATGTCTTTCAATTCTGCCAAACCGTAGCGGTCTGGATAACGAGTCGCGAACACGACATCAGCGATGTATTGCTCTATCTTCTCGTCAATATAAACCTCATTCACTATCCCGCGGGCACTAAGTATCTCCCCGGCCGTAGTTACAGGTGTCACTTGTGGCAGACTTCCTTTCAGATTCTCGCGTATGATGAGCTTCTCCTCTTCCAAGGTAGGATAATCGATAATCACCTTCAACAGGAAACGGTCCACCTGCGCCTCCGGCAATTGATAAGTGCCCTCTTGCTCTATGGGGTTCTGCGTAGCCATCACGAGGAAAGGATTAGGCAGGCGAAAAGTCTTCTCTCCGATAGTAACCTGATGCTCCTGCATGGCTTCCAACAACGCGCTCTGCACTTTCGCGGGTGCCCGGTTGATTTCATCCGCCAATACAAAGTTGGCAAAAACGGGGCCTTTCTTCACTTGGAAAGTCTCGTCTTTCTGGGAATATACCTGCGTGCCTATGACATCGGCAGGCAAAAGGTCGGGCGTGAACTGTATACGGCTGTAGTCCGCGTCTATCAATTGCGCCAATGTCTTGATAGCCAATGTCTTGGCCAATCCAGGGACGCCCTCAAGCAAGATATGTCCATCACTAAGCAAGCCTATAAGCAAAGTGTCTATAAGATGCCTTTGTCCAACGATGACCCGATTCATGCCCGCCACTAAATTGGTGACAAACTGACTCTGTTGCTCTATACGGACATTGAGCTCACGAATATCAATTGATTCTGCCATAAAATTAAGTGTCCTTTTATCGTTGATTTCAAATTCACCGCAAAAGTACTTATTTTGGGTGATATACATCAGATGGGCGCAACTAAATTATATTAAAAAAACTTCTCAAATCCTACTTTTAAGAAACTTTATAGTCCCTATAAAACAGTCCGTAATGTTAATAAATCGTAATACGGAAAGGTGGCCGCCCTGTGTTTCGATGATTTTGCCTAACTTCGCGGCCGCTATTCACGATTATTGTCGTGAACAACTTAAGAAACTAATTACTATAAATAGGTATATTATCAAGAACTGAAATGACACAAGATTTATTGAAAGGTAAGCGCGGTATCATCTTCGGCGCGCTCAATGAGGAATCAATCGCTTGGAAGGTAGCTGAAAAGACCGTGGCGCAAGGAGCCTCCATCACGTTGAGCAACACTCCCATGGCCATCCGTATGGGAACGCTTGACAAGCTAAGCGAGAAGCTCAACGCCCCCATTGTGGCAGCTGATGCCACCAGCGTGGAAGACCTTGAGAAAGTGTTCAAGGAGTCCGTGGAATTACTTGGCGGAAAAATCGACTTCGTACTCCACTCTATCGGCATGAGCCCTAACGTGCGCAAGCATCGCACCTACGATGACCTGGACTATGGATATCTGCAAAAGACACTCGACATATCCGCCATATCTTTCCACAAGATGTTACAGGTGGCCAAGAAGCAAGACGCCATTGCCGAGTATGGCTCCGTGCTCGCCCTCACCTACGTGGCCTCACAGCGCACCTTCTTCGGTTATAACGACATGGCCGACGCGAAGAGCATGCTGGAAAGCATAGCCCGCAGCTTTGGCTACATCTATGGACGAGAGAAAAACGTGCGCATCAATACCATCTCCCAATCTCCCACCCCCACCACCGCGGGCAAGGGCATCAAGGACATGGAAAACCTGATGAGTTTCGCCAACAAGATGTCTCCACTTGGCAATGCCACGGCGGATGAGTGCGCGGATTATTGCGTTGTGATGTTCTCAGACTTTACCCGTAAAGTCACCATGCAGAATCTTTTCCACGACGGTGGCTTCTCCTCCATGGGCATGAGCCTTCGCGCCATGAACCAATACGCTAAAGACCTCGCGCCCTACGAGGACGAAAACGGAAAAATCATCTACGGATAACCCCACGCGGGGTTTCCCTGCCAAGAAATCAAACGCCCTGGGTTCGCGTTCCGCATTCCCAGGGTGTTTTGTTTTACGCGGCGGGGAAACGAGGGGACTGTCAGGCTCACACGATATCTCCTCTAAGCATTGTGCCCGTGAATACGAGTTCTTCGCGATATCAAGGCGGAAGGGAGGCCGTCATTTCCCCGGACAATCTCCCGCTCAAGGCACCCCATATCAATTCAACTTGTTTTGCTCGTCAATTTAACTTGTTTTGCCCATCAAAACAAGTTATTTTCCGACGCGAAACAACTTGTTTCGACAAGAGGACACATGTGACGATCTCCTCCCCCATGAATATCCCGCTGAGCCTTTCCCTGCTTTTCATGCTAAAAAAACACCATCCCACTTTCCAAGCAAGAAAAAACCTCCGTCGCGACAGGGCGACGGAGGTCGTATACATATAAACGAGCGACGTCTTATAGAACCTCGCACACTAGAGGGCGAACGCCTCGGCATCACGTGCCGCTACGCTATAAGTCTTGCCCTTCACTTGCAAGTTCAGGCCAATAGGCAGAGCATTGACTATCTTAAGCCACGTAGTCCCCTGCTGGCTGTCTTTTACCACGCTGATACCCACATACTTTTTCAGTTCCTGGGGCAAATCGGTGGTGGAAGGCAAGTAGGTATCGCCGTGGTGAGTAGAGAAAAGCCGCTGCATGTGATAGCTGTCAGAGAGGCGAATGGAGTCGTTGGTGAAGTAAATCATGTCTGGAGCCCAGTTGGAATAGCCGTCCTTGCTGAGCAGGGGGGCATAAGACGCCATCTCCACCACGTCGCCGTTCCTTTCCAGCTGGCACATGTGTATGCCCTCGGCCAAGGCGTTGTCCTTGGGATCCTTGCCGTGAGAGGCATATTCTCCCAGGTATACCTTGGGAGCCTGGCGGTCATAGTGGTCGTAGTAGTCCTGGTTATTGATGAACCAGCCTGGCTGCTCGTAGTAATGCTCATCCACCATGCTGAACACGCCCTTGTTTTGGTTGGCGATTTTCCAGCCCTCGATGTAGTCGGAGGATGGCCAGTGGAAAGGACCCACGGTGCCGATGACCTCAATATTAGGATAGCGCTCCTTCACGGCCTTGCTAATCATCAGGTAACGCTCGGTGAAAGTGGTGGATACCAAGTCCTCGTTGCCTATGCCTATCATGGAGAGGTTGAAGGGAGCGGGGTGGCCGGCATCCGCGCGCATCTTCGCCCACTTGGAAGTGGCGGGGTCTCCGTTGGCCCACTCTATCAGGTCGAGCACGTCTTGTATGTAGGCGGGCATGTCCGCCATGGGAATGCCACCCTGCTGACCGCCCAGGCCGTCGGCGTTGGCCGCCGAGTTCTGGCAGGGAACACCTGCCGCCAAAACGGGCAAAGGCTGTGCGCCCATGTCTTCGCACCACTGGAAGTACTCATAGAAGCCCAGGCCGCGGGTCTGGTGGTAGTTCCAGATGTTGCGGGCGGGTTTACGGTCCTTCAAGGGGCCAATGCTCTCCTTCCAGTTGTAGATATTGCCCAGTCCGTCGCCATGCAACATGCAGCCTCCAGGAAAACGCACGAACTTGGGCTTCAAGGCGGCGATGGTCTCTGCCAAGTCCTTCCGCAAGCCGTGTCCCTTGTAGGTCTCGCGAGGGAAGAGGCTCACCATATCAATGGCGGCTACGTTGTTCCCCTTGGGCACGAGAGCCAGCGTGACGTCTTTCGATGTCATCCCCTCTTGCAGGGCTTTGGGATTTATTTGCAGCTCGACCTTATATTGTTTCCATTCATTGCCCTCCAACTTCAGCTTGGCCCTGGCCAAGACGATGCCTCCCTTGGCGCGCAGCTCTACGGAGAGTTGCTTCTTGCCACCAGGCACGCAGGCATAGAGGCTGAAGTCAAACTTGGGGCCTTTCTTCAAAGTGAGTCCTTCTGCCAGCGGGGCAGGTATCACCGCAAAGCCGTCCCATCCTGCATTCACCATCTCTTGGTTGGAGAGCAAGGCGAAGTGGGGATTGTTTTGGCTCAGGGGTTTGATACTTGCCAAATCAAGCACATCAAAGTGGGTATTGATGACGGCGTTTGTCCAGGCCGTCTTGGCGTTCCAGTTCTCCCCCGGTTTGTCGTTGTTGTACTCGAAATCTCCGTTCTGCACCATCTCGGCGTAAAGACCACCATCGGCGGCACGGCTGATATCCTCGAAGAAGATGCCCATCAGGCGGTCGGATATCCGCTTGGCCTTGCCCTCGTCTATGGTGAGCGTGGCCTCTATGGTCTCGGGATAGTCCTTGCCCGTCAGGGTTTTCAGCTCCGCGGCGGTCTTGGGCAGCTGTTCCTGGGTTTTGGCGTTGAGTTGCGCCATGGCGTGAAACCAGTCCTGGATATATCGCAAATGGGTGGCGGGCACCTGGAAGGCGTTGCCCTCCAGCAACTTACCGGCCACCGTGGCGGTATCCCTCGTCCAGAGAACATCCTCGGCCTGTGCCTCGAAATCATCTTCCTTAAAGGTGCGGAAGTCTTCACTGGCCGACACATAACGCTTGCCCTGCTTGGTCTTCAGGTAGATGGAGAAAGAGCCGTCATCCAATTGATAGATGGCGGGAGCCAATACGCCCTTTTCCTTCACTATCGGGTAATCCTGGGGTCTCCATGTCACCAAGTCTTCCGAGTAAGCCACGGCGAAGCAAGGCGAATAGTCGTTCACGCTCCAGGCGGCACGCCATGTGCCGTCAGCGGCCTTGGTCACGAAGGGGGCATACATCTTCTTCTCGGCTCCCCACTGCCCGTAATCGGAGGAGCAGAGCTGTCCCACCTCTTGCCACGCACCATGCTCGGTGAGGTAGGCCAAACGAAGTCCCTGGTCGGGAGCGGGGGAATAAACAAAGATTTGACAAGTGGAGTCATTGCCCACGATAGTGTAGGCAGGCTCGATACCTTGTGCCTGGGCGTGAAATCCCCCTATAGACAGGGATGCCATGGCACAGAGGGCGATGAATGGTTTCTTCATCATCATAAGCGGATATAGTTTAGGTTTATTAATAGGTATAAGGCGCGGCACAGGGTACGTGCCGCGCCTTGTGGGTTGCTAAAGATTATTAGTAGATTACTTGTAGTATTCCTTTTTGCCCGCCGCGAGCGTGTTCTTCATCAGCGAGCAAATGGTCATGGGGCCCACACCGCCTGGCACGGGAGTGATATAGGAACACTTGGGTGCCACCTCGTCAAACTTCACGTCGCCATTGAGACGGAAGCCGCTCTTTCGGGTAGCGTCTGGCACGCGGGTAGTACCCACGTCGATAACCACGGCTCCTTCTTTTACCATGTCAGCGGTGACGAAGTTGGGCTGGCCTATGGCTGCGATGATGATATCAGCCTTTTGGCATTCCTCCTTTAGGGTGGCGGAATGGGAGTGGCACACGGTGACCGTGGCGTCACCATACTGTTTCTGCATCATGAGCTGGGCCATGGGCTTGCCCACGATATTACTACGTCCCAGGATGACGCACTTCTTGCCGCTGGTCTCTATCTGGTAGTGGCGCAAGAGGGTGAGTATACCCAGTGGCGTGGCGGAGATGAAGCAGGGCAGACCAGCCGCCATGCGTCCCACGTTGATGGGATGGAAGCCGTCCACGTCCTTGCGGTAATCTATGGCCATGATGACTTTCTGCTCGTCGATATGCCTGGGCAAGGGCAACTGCACGATGAAGCCGTCCACGTCCTCGTCTTTGTTGAGCCTGTCTACACAGGCCAGCAGTTCCTCCTCGGTCACGTCGTCCTCGTAGCGGATGAGCGTGCTCTTGAATCCGCACTGTTCACAGGCTATCACCTTGTTCTTCACGTAAGTCTCACTGCCGCCGTCGTGCCCCACGAGCACCGCGGCCAAGTGGGGCTGCTTGCCGCCGGCCTCCACTATCCGTTTCACTTCCTCGGCTATCTCCGCCTTGATATGGGCGGCAGTGGCCTTTCCGTCTATCAACTGCATATTGTCTGTCTTGGTTTTCTAGTTGTTATTGCTATGCTTGCGCATGATTTGCCACCGCTTTACTTGGGCATGCCCGGCATACCCGGCATCCCCTTCATGAGGGCGGACATCTTGTTGCCGCTCATCATCTTCATCATCTTGCGCATCTGGTCAAATTGCTTGATGAATCGGTTCACTTCCTGTATCGAGGTGCCGGAGCCCTTGGCGATGCGCATGCGCCTGCTGGTGTTGAGCAACTCGGGGTTCTGCCGTTCCTTGGGTGTCATGCTGTGTATCATGGCCTCCAGGCTCTTGAAGGCGTTGTCGTCTATGTCCACGTCGCGCAAGGCCTTGCCCACTCCGGGAATCATGGCGGCCAGGTCTTTCAGGTTGCCCATCTTCTTGATTTGCTCTATCTGCTTCAGGAAATCATCGAAGTCGAACTTGTTTTTCTGTATCTTCTTCTGCAGGCGACGAGCCTCTTCCTCGTCAAACTGCTCCTGTGCGCGCTCCACCAGTGACACCACGTCGCCCATGCCCAGGATGCGGTCGGCCATGCGGGTGGGGTGGAACACGTCTATGGCCTCCATCTTCTCGCCCGTACCTATGAACTTGATGGGCTTGGTAACCACTGTGCGTATGCTCAACGCCGCGCCACCGCGAGTGTCACCATCCAACTTGGTGAGCACCACTCCGTCAAAGTCCAGCCGCTCGTTGAATTCCTTCGCGGTGTTCACGGCGTCCTGTCCCGTCATGGAATCCACCACGAAGAGGGTCTCGTCGGGCTTCACGTGAGCCTTCAGGTTGCTGATCTCGTCCATCATCTGCTCGTCGATGGCCAAGCGTCCCGCCGTGTCTATGATAACCACGTCGTTACCGCGGGTCTTGGCTTCCTGCAGGGCATGGTCGGCAATGACAAGCACGTCCTTGTTTTCCGGCTCGCTATACACGGGCACGCCTATCTGCTCGCCCACCACCCGCAACTGCTCAATGGCGGCGGGACGATAGACATCACAGGCCACCAGCAACGGATGCTTGCCGCGCTTGGTCTTGAGCATGTTGGCCAGCTTACCGCTAAAGGTCGTCTTACCAGAACCTTGCAGTCCGCTCATCAAGATAATCGCGGGACGGCTTTCCAGCCTCAACGGAGCCTCTTCGCCTCCCATCAGCTCAGCCAACTCATCATGTACCAGTTTCACCAACAACTGGCCGGGCTTCACGGCGGTGAGCACATGCATGCCCAACGCCTTTTCCTTCACCTTGTTGGTAAATTCCTTGGCCACCTTGAAATTCACGTCCGCGTCCAGCAACGCACGGCGGATGTCCTTCATGGTCTCCGCCACGTTTATCTCGGTTATCTTACCTTCACCCTTCAATATCTTGAACGAGCGTTCAAGTCTGTCACTTAGATTTTCAAACATATAATGTACTGATTTTTGACTGCAAAAATACGAAATTTATCCGAACTACAAACAACTTCAAGACCATAAAAATGAAAAACCTCCAACGGTATGGGGCAAACAAGCGACAAGGCCGTTAATTATTCTTAAAAGAAGTGCTGGCGACCAGGAATAATTTCCTTGGAATGGCAGATTTTCGTAACTTCGCGGTCGATTGTCTCTATGGGGACATTGTGGATTTGACAAATTAGAGTCCGTGGAGGCTCAAGAAAGCACTGGCACGAAGCCAGACGCCTCGCGGAAAAAACCGTTTATATTTTTATTTTCAATGTACGCAATTGTAGAAATTAACGGTCAACAGTTCAAGGTAGAAGAAGGCAAGAAGCTCTTCGTTCACCACATCAACGACGTGGAAGCCGGTGCGACTGTTGAGTACGACAAGGTGCTGCTCGTAGACAAAGACGGAGCGGTGACTGTCGGTGCGCCCACTGTAGATGGCGCGAAAGTAGTGTTAGAGGTATTGACCCCGCTGGTAAAAGGCGACAAGGTCATCGTGTTCAAGATGAAGCGCCGCAAGGACTATCGCAAGAAGCGTGGTCACCGCTCTCAGTTCACGGAAGTTAAAGTTAAATCAGTAATCGCTTAAGTAAGGAGGACTTGAAATGGCACACAAAAAAGGTGTAGGTAGTTCTAAGAACGGCCGTGAGTCAGCTTCACAACGACTTGGCGTAAAGATTTGGGGTGGCCAGAAGATCATCGCCGGCAACATCATCGTTCGCCAGCGTGGCAACAGGCATTACCCTGGAGAGAATGTAGCGCAGGGAAAGGATGACACGCTCTACGCATTGACCGATGGCGTGGTTTACTTCCACAAGGGCAAGCGCAACAAGAGTACCGTTTCCGTGCTCTCTCCCGAGGCTTACGCTGAAAAAACGAAGCCGACACAAGCATAAAAAAACAAAAAGCTATTCCAAACAAACATAAAAGCCAATTCCCTCACGGGAGTTGGCTTTCTTATTTTTTATCCAAACGGCTAATAGACCCTGGGGCCAAAAATAGCCGTGCCTATCCTCACCATGGTAGAGCCATGGCGCACGGCTATCGGGAAATCATGGCTCATGCCCCAACTACGCTCCCGGAAAGCGTCTTCATCGGGAAAATAACGCTGCTTCACCTCCTGGAAAAAGCGGTTAGCCACGTCAAACTCATCGGCTATCCTCGCGGAATCATCCACGTTTGAAGCCATCATCATCAAGCCGCATATGCGGACATGGGACAACGTGCGCCATTCCCCTTCCTCCAGGAAAGTGCGGCAGTCATCTAGCGAGAAGCCGTATTTGGTTTCCTCCTCGGCGATGTGCAACTCCAGCAACACGTCTATCACACGGTCATGCTTGGCTGCCTGCTTCTCTATCTCCCTCAACAGGCGCAGGCTGTCCACCGCGTCTATCATGGAGATATAGGGAGCGATATACTTCACCTTGTTGGTCTGCAGGTGGCCTATGAAATGCCACTCTATGTCGTCTGGCAATTCCGTCACCTTGCGGGACAGCTCCTGCACTTGGCTCTCGCCGAAAACCCTCTGCCCCTCGTCGTAAGCCGCGCGCAAATACTCCGTGGGGTGAAACTTGCTTACGGCCACAAGTTTCACGCCCTCGGGCAACGAGGCGCGCACCTCACGCAAACCTTTCGCCACGTCGTACATCATTCCGCCACCTGCTCATACTCAGGGCGGTCGTTCTTCTCCTCCTGCCCTTTTCCAGAGGTAACACGATGCTCATAGACATCCAAGATATGGGTTTCCGCCACCGATACGATAGCGTAATCCACCATGGTGCCGCCCATGACTTCATCCACGTAGCGCACGCAACGGGGCAGGCTGTTGGCCTGAACTAGGTAGTTGACGTTGCTGCGCTTCTCTTTCTCCGTCTTCTCGTCAATGGTGATAAACTGCGACTTCACCTTATACCAACGGTCGTCCGCGTCGTTGTCGCTGAAGAACACTTCTCCATAAGACGCCTTCACGATACCCGTGATGGTGATGCTTCCGCTCACGTAGGCCGACATCTCCTCCAGCATGACGCTCTCAGCCTCCGTAAAGCTCAATGCGTCTACCACATATTGCTCGGAGACCACTTTCTCCGCACCGTCCTCCATTGTTTTCTGGTATTTCACCTTGCATTCATACCAGTTGCTCGTTCTGCTTCTCATTGCCATTGTTTATACCTGTCTTTTATTTTTTTATAGTAAACCGAGTTGCAAAGATAGCGCGAATCGGAGACAATACAAAATAAAAGACCCGCTTTTTTGACGGGCATCTACATCCTTACCACTTCCGTGCAAAGCTGGGCTATTCTCTCTCGGTGGGTAATCAGTATGACGGTCTTGCCTTTCACCTCTCCAGACAACCTGCGCAGCAGTTCTTGTTCTGTCAGGCTGTCGAGAGCGGAACTGGGTTCGTCCAGCAGCAGAATATTTCCCGGTCGCAACAGTCCCCGGGCTATGGCTACGCGCTGCGCCTGCCCCTCGCTCAGCCCTGTGCCTTGCTCTCCGCATATAGTGTCCAGCCCATCGGGCAGTGCGTCCACGAAGTCGGCCACGGCGGTATGCAGTGCCGCCAGCATTTCCTTTTCCGTGGCCTGGGGATTACCTATCAGCAGGTTATCCCTGATGCTGCCGCTAAAGAGCGTATTGCCTTGCGGCACGTAGGAGAGATTGCATCTCGTCATGGGCGATGCCACCAGTTCCCGGTGGCCATTATAGATGAGTATCTCTCCCTCGCAGGGCCGCGCCAGGGCCAATATCAGCTTTATCAGCGTGCTCTTCCCTACCCCGGTCTCGCCTACGATGGCCGTCAGGCTGCCAGGGCGGAAATCGTGGGTAAAGCCATCCAATACCGGACGCTCGCCATGGGGATAGGTGAAACGGAGATGCTTTATCCGGATGCCAAGACAGCCCTCCAGGAGAATGGGCTCACCCTGCCGCTCCAGCGGCAGGGCTGTCAGCTCCGCCAATCGCTCCGTGGCTGTAAACACGCGGATGAAGGCTGGCACTTGCCGGCTCATGTCCACGATGGGTCGCTGTATTTGTGACACCAACTGCAGGAAAGCCGCCATCATGCCAAACGTCACCGTGCCGTCCCTCAATCCAAACACGCCCCAGAGAAAAGCCACGGCATAGCCTGCCATAAAGCCCACTTGCACCATCGAGCGGGAAAAGACGGAAAAGTCCGTGCGGCGGAACACTTGTTCCCGCAGCGAGCGTTGCGTCTTGTCCAGCCGTTCCACTGACTTGCGGGTATACTCCAGGGCGCGCACAATCACGCGGTGCTGCAGGTTTTCCTGCAAATGACTCTGTATGCGGCTGTCGGTTTCTCTTATCTCCCGAGACATGCGGCGCATGGGGCGCACGTAACTTTTGCTGAGCAGCAGGGCGATAGGCATGATAAAAACCATCACGCCCGCCAGTCTCACGTCCAAGAGGGAGAGGACATAGAGCGCCCCCATCAACTGCGTCAGCGTGACCAGCACGGCGGGCACTTTCCTGCAGACAGCGTCGGTCACCACCGCGGTGTCCGCCTCTATGCGGTTGAGCATGTCTCCAGAGTGGAAAGCCTCTTTCCCGCTCCATTGGCTAGCCATCAGGTGGATGAAAAGACGGCGGCGCAACGCGTTGCCCAACCTGACTTCCATCCTGCTGGAGATGCGGCTTCTCGCCACGGACAGCACCAGTTGCGCCAGCATGCAACCTGCCATCCACCCGATGTAAGTACCCAGGCTGTCGCCGGACACGCCCGTGGCTATGTCTATCAAATGCTTGCAGACAAACACGAAGCCCAACGAGACTCCCACGTGCAACACTCCGGCCAGGGCGATCCACGCCACAGGCCAACGGTAGCCTGCACTGGCCTGCCACAGCCATCTTACGCATTCATTGATTCGCAAACCTGCCATACCTTATATATATAATAACGTCGTACGAATTTCTGCTTACTGGCGAAGGCGCGAGATAACAGGAACAAAACCAAAAGAATATAGTATACTTCTGCATTCCACGACGTGAAATAGCTATTCCACGTCGAGAAACAGCCATTCCACGTCGTGGAATAGCTATTTCACGTCGTGGAACAGACTTTTCTTCTAGCTTCTTGGAGTTTATATACTATATGAAAAGGATTTGTAATAAGTGCTCCAGGGCTCGTTCCCCCGTCAAGTTGCCGTGCCGCACATCTCATCAAGCGGATATGGTAATTCCATGAATTCCCGCCAGGGGAGACACGGCACACCACGTCTCTACAGTTTAGATATACGCAAAACACAATTCTTCGGACTCACGCTATAATAGACTCCCCCTTCAGAGAAGATATACTGCGTTGGCCAACGCAGTACTACTGATATTGGATTTCAGTAGTACTGAAACGCCAGAGCAGTAGTACTGACTTTTCAGGCCAGATTATTTTTTTGCTATCCAACGGGTGCCTGGCATCTCATCGGCGATACGGAAAGCATCGCGGGACATACAGCAAATACCGCCTCAGGGGCAACAGCCTTCGCCAGGCGGCAGCCTTCAGCCTCTCCACGCAAGCATCGCAATCTATGTATCGGCCTTTGCGGATGATGGCCACGGCCTTGCCCAATACGGCAGACAGGTCGCAATGTTCCTTGTCTTGGATGTTTCCGTCTCCCATCAGGGTTAGGCTTTCGCCCTGCCGCCGATAGACACGATGCAATACATATCCTTTCCCCCTCACGTTTGCCAAGACGATGTCTCCCACCTCTATTTGACGAGCCTGCCCCAACACCACGCTGTCCCTGCCGTCTACGATAAAGGGAAACATGCTGCGGCCTTGCCCTCTCACGGTCACAAGCCTGCCTTCCGCCAGCCAGCGCGCCACTTCCTGGAAATACGCGTCATTGCCCAGCGGCAGCTTTTGTGATGTCATATTCATTCTGCTTATAAAGCAACGCAAGTTCGCGGAATGCGATTTACGTAAACAACTCAAGACCCTCGAAGAAGGTCTCTTCATTCCATCATATACAATGCAACTACGGGCAATCCCCACTGAATTTCCATTGCCCCTTTCTTTTCTCAACCCTGTCTATATAATTGCCGGATCATCGTTTCAAATTCTCCGATAGCGGCAACAAGTTCGTCTTCTGTCAATGCGTCTTTCATGCTGTTGAGATTTATAATGGCTTTTTTCCGGCGGTTTACCAAACGTCGTTCGTTTAGGTTAAAATAACTGATTGTGCGGATGCCTTTTTGCTTTTGGCCAATAGCTTCCATCTCCCCTGTAAAGGTATATTCCATATACTCAGAAGGAGTGTCAACTGCCGGATTAATGAGAAAATCGTAATCCGCTTTGCTTCTGATTTGCTTGTCTTTGTATCTGGCCCCATATTCTTCGGAATTGCAGGACACCAACAGATTATTGTACGCGAAAGTCTCAGTTGGAAACAGATTGCGGGTATGGAAATGATCGATATGGCAGTTCCTGCTGCCTTGTATCTTGATTTCCGTATAAGCGCAAAAACCCTTCTGCTCATTCTCCAAAATATACTCTCTGAGTTTTTCTCGGATGGGAGCAACGTCATTCCAGTCTTTAGGCTTTTCCTTTTTTATAAAGTCCGAGAAAAAAGCGGGAGGATTCCCTTTACTGATTCTTTGCATCCCTCACCTCCTTTTGCTTCCGCATGATTTCCATTCGAATAAGGACCAAGTCCGAATCAGAATAACCCAGCAAACGTTCCAATTCTTTCAATTCTTGCTGAAAGTGTGCATCATTGTACCGTTTTTCCTGAATGCCTTTCCGCAAGTCAGCCAACCGTTTTTCCACATTGGGAACTCGCAGTACAGGTACATTCTGTATTTCGTCCAACACCCTTTCGACCGTCCATCCATAGGGACCTTCCTCGCACTGTTTCGCCTGAATCGCGCCATCGACACCACGTGTCAAGATGCGTATTTCCTTTTGGTAGGCAGAGGATATGATTTGAGGTGAATGAGTCGCAAGAAGAAACTGGCAGCCGTTTTCTTCCGCACACCGTCTTAATATAGGCAACAAATAACTTTGCCAAGAGGGATGCAACGAACTGTCAGGTTCATCCATAAGAATGACACGCCCCTCGATGTCGCCCATAAACAATGGAAACACTTTTACCAACAACTGCTTCTCGCCGTCCGATAATCCTTCTACGCCAAACTCGACTCCATCGCCGTTGACGAATCTTAACTGACGGTCGGCATTCAAGCCTTTAAAATGGACTTGCAGATGAAAATCGGCAAACACGGTGTCCAGCAACGCCTGTATTCTCTCGTATGCCTCGAAACTGGTCTTTCCTTCTTCATAGACAAAACGGTCTACATATTTGACCATCTTTTTCTCCAAATCCTGTGAGGCCGTACCGGCATTGTCCGCACTGAAATATAAAACGGAGCTGAAAGCTTCTTTATAAGCTTTATTTTGAAGGATTGAAGGAGGCACCTCAAATGTTTTGTCCTCTCCGTCTGCCTCGACCTGGATTGTTCCGTAAGGAGTGGATGCCATGCTCTTCGGCTTGATGTATTCCAAAAGCGTACTCTTTCCGATACCATTTATTCCCGCGATAACCACGATGCGGAGCGGTTCGTTCCCGTCACGAAAATCGATATCAAAATTGCGGAACAACTTATAATTGTCTATATGAATATGCTTCAGTTTCATTTCCTCACATTGTTGATAAGAGTTTCTGCAAAAGTACGATTTTATCCTTAGGTATTAAAACGATAAGTTGAATCTTTTCATCCAGCGCAAGTTAAAAATAGCTAATATCCTTCATCCAGCCTATCCCGCGCTTAGGCGCGACCTATTTGCCAGTCAGGTTGAAGGGCGATGCTTACCTGTCAAAACACTAGCTGAGACCGCCCGCGAAGAATAACGAAAAAATCCCCTTCCCGTGCTTCGTCTAGCGCGGGAGAGGGGATGAGCGAAACAGAAGCGGTTCTGTTTCGCGAAGAGATTCGATGATTACTTGCTCTTGGTGATGACAGCGCGGCTCATGCGAGGATCGTCATAGAACATGTTCTCCACGCCGCCCTTGTAGTCTACTTCCAATTGCTGCTGGTCTACGCCAAACTCATTTACCAGACAGTCATATACCGCCTCGGCACGCTCCTTGCTCAGTCGCTCGTTGGTTTCCTGGCTGCCCGTGCCCTCATCGGCATAACCCGTGATGGTATAGGTGGTGCTCTTGCCACCGCTCTTTATAATCTCGGCCAGCATGCCCAGATTTACGCGCGCCTCGTTGGAGAGCTCTACCTTGCCCACCTTGAACGTCACGAAGCTGGCGGCGGCTATCTTCCTCGCGCTAGCCTCGGCCTTTTCCTTCTCGCTCTGGGCCAGTGCGTTCTTCAGCCTGTTGTTCTCCGCGCTCATGTCGTCCAGTCTGGCGCGCAGGGCGTTGACGGCCGCGTTGTTATAGCGCACGATGGTCTTCGAGCGGTTCCAGCCCCTTTGCGGGAATTTGTAGGTCAACCCGATGGTGGCCGTAAACATACCTTCTCCGCCACGGCCTCCTACCTCGCCGTCGAAGTCATCATTGACGAAAGTTCCTCTCAAATCCAGGTTGATGTCGAAGGCGGAGCTGAGGCGGAAGGAGTTCATTATACCCACGTGGCCCGACACGTCTGCGTTCTTGGGCTCGCTGGTGGCACTCATCACGCCCACGCCCAGATAGGGGCTGCAGTTGTAGACGCGCTTCTCGTTGTAGCCGAACAGGATGTTAGATAGGTTAAACATCACGTCGGCGTGAACGTTCCACATGTTGTACTTCTGCTTCTGCAGGTTGTGACCCGTGCCTTTTCCCTTTCCGGGCACGTCCACACCCGTTCCGTGGGCCACGTCGTAGCCTGAGTCAGGCCACTTGGTGGCACCCTTCACCTGAAGACCGCTATACATCAAGCGCACACCTATTTGCGGTGAGAACCATTTGCCCACGGCCACGTCGAGCGCGCCACTCAGGCGGTCAGCGAAGTCTACCTGCTTGTCGTGGTCGCCGAAGTACATTTGCGCTCCGCCTCCCACGCTCACGAACCAGTTGTTCCAAAAGGTGTTGGTCACCACCTTGTGCTTACTCTTGCTGTAAAACACGGAGTCCGTGTAGTCTCCATTTTGTTCCACATACACCTCTTGGGCGCAAGCGGGACTGGCTGCCATCAAAGCCAAGGCCGCCAGAATTGTTTTTCCGTTCATAACTTAATTATTTTAATGATACATTCATTGAAATCATTCTCCATTCACTTTTCCCTTACACAACGTACGGCGTAGGCATCGCGCAGATATGTATTATGGACGTAGGTGCTGATGATGTTGGCAGTACCTACACCATTGGCAGCATCCGCGAATTCATCGGTATTGAGATAATAAGCGTGTTGTTTGCCATCCTCGGCGACAAAAGCCTCGGCAGTCCACCAATAGCCACCTTCACCCGCACCGGTTTTTTTCATGCCCGTGCTGCCATCACGCGACCTTATGGCCGAATACAATACGCCCTCCGTGTCACCAGGGTAACGAATGAACCACCAGTCATTGGTACCGACTTTCGCCTTGACATAATTGATGTAGTCAAGTCTTTCGAGCAAAACGTCAAAACCGTCATCGGTATCCTCGACATCGCTGGTGTTTCCGCTCGTCATCTTGGTAAATCCACTGAAAGTGAAGACGTTTGCCACCCGATAGCCTACGGGCGAGGGGTCATAGATAGTCTTTTGCTGCTTCCAGCCTTCGCCTGCCGCCGGGTCATCGAGAGTAGCGGGCATTGTCCGCTCAGCGTCTCCCCACAAATAGCAGTTAGGCTCGCCAAGCCAATGCAACTGGCCTGTTACCGACTTCGAGATGAGGCTTTGAGGATTACGCACGGCATTTTCGATGGTGGCGTTATCAAGCTTCAGCTTATAGTCGTTGGGGTAGCTGTTCGCGACATTCGTTTTGGTATCCTCCTCATTGTATATCGACGAGCCTGAATGAACACCAGGGAACGGGTCTTTACGTCCCCACTGGTAGAGCGTGCCATTCTGTCCCACGCGCACCGCGCCAAGCTCCCTGTCCATGACAAGGAACTTCGCCCCGGCCTGATTAGTATACTCCTCGTCCTCGGGCATGCCGATTGTGCCCCATATGTGCCAGCTCCAAAGGATGTCGCCTTGGCAGTCTGGCTCACTGTAGACCGCTATAACGGCGTTGCCGGAAATCGTGCCGTCCGTGAAAGCGACGCTTTCAGGCACGGTATAATATACGCGGCCGTTTTCCAGACGCACGTCAGTGACAAAACCCTTTTTATCGCTCCACAGCACCTTGGCCGATTTGGGGTTGATGTAGGGGTTCTCCGTATGGAAGCCAGCCCCTGGGATTATCCCCTTAGGGCCATTGCCTATGACAGTGGCCTTCAGGCTATACTCGCCCGCCTTGGTCACGATGTAGCAGTTGGCAGTCTCCTCCAGTTTTTCTTCGGGTATAGGCTCTATTGCGGCGGCGTTCGTTTTCAGCACTTCGGCCGTGAGCGGCACGGTGTAATACTTGCCTGCCTCGAAATCGCAGAGGGCGGTGGTCTTGAACGTACCTTCCTGCCTGTCGGTGACGAAGTAGCATGTCCAGTCCTCTCCCTCATGCTTGCCCGGGGCTACCACGGCATAGGCCGTAATCGTCTCACGGGCTGTGGGAGGCACGGCAAACTTTATGGTCAGTCCATCATTGGTTTTCCCACTGGAGGACAGACCTGCGTCAAGATTGGCCAAGCTATACGTAAAGTCGCCCGTCATCGGCTCTCCGCCTTCGGTGGGACGGATGGTGACGGCCAGCAACAGTTCGTCGTCCGCCAAATCAGGCACACCACTCAGATTTACCTCAAAGCGGACAAGGGCGGCCATCTGCCTCATGGCCATGCGATAACCACCATTGGCATTGGCCGTTATCGAGTTGGAAGCCTTGAAGTCATACTGTGCCACCGAAGTTTCGTCACGGTACATCTGCTCCGCGGGGATAGTCACCGGGATTTTCGTCAAGTCTGTCACTTCCGCGTCATACGGATAGAAAGCGTACCGAGGCTCACCGCCTCCTGTCAGCGTGCCCGTGAAAGTAGTTGATGTCGCGGGCTCCGTGTTGGTGCTTGTAAATACGCTAGGCTGTCCGTCTTCGCTGAACACGCCCAGCGTGTCGCCTACACTCCACTCTATCGTCAGCGCACCATCGTCTGCTATATCGCCTACCTGTGTGCGCGTGGCGGCGAGAGCGGTGAAGGTGTCAGCTTCACCAGTTATGCTCACTTGTCTTGAATCATTCTGAGATGTCACGTTATCCTCGATTTCTGAGCACGCCGTGACGCACAGCACAGCGCAACAAGCGCAGCATAACGCTTTTATCGTTTCTTTCATTTGTTTATGTTTTTCCGTTTTATGATTACAAGCACCATGACGCATGCCCTCTGGGACATCACGCGGTTGCTAAGGGAAATGAGACGGCGCACGAAGCGGAACGCTCCGCCCCGTATGCCGTCAAATAGGAATTATCTCCAAACAGGTCCACCTTCACTGTATGAAGCGTCGGAGGAGTTGGTCGTGGTACCTCCACCTTTCACCAACAGCGGGAAGCGGTAGTTGTTGTTGATAATGGTAGAAGGCAGGCGATCGCCACCATCTGTGCCGTCATACACATAATCCATGAGCACGATGTTCATAGGACCGTAGATATTTGCCGCACCAAAAACAAGAATCTTGCTATAGAAATAGTCGTTGATGTAGTTGGCGTAGGCGACTATGTTACCTTCGGTGCCACCAGCACTAAGGCCTACAGATTGGCCGTCTGCTCTTCTATAGCTGAATCCCCAATCGCCACTTGACACATAAGGTGCGTAGCTCAATGGAATAGAGGGATCGACGAAGTAACCGTCAAGCGAATTGATGTAGAACATCGAGCCGCCGCCGGCCTCAGCCTTGTTGTGCTCAATGGCACCAAGGAAGGTATCCCAAACATCGCCTTCCTTCTCGGTCAGAGACTCTGGCCAATAGAAATAGTGGTGGTAAGTTCTCACAAGCCCCGTATTGCCAAGATAGAACTGTCCTGGACGCAGACCATCGACAACGCCTTTGCGAGGAACAACACGCTTCCAGTCTTGGATGTAAGCCGTACCAGTAGTTTCGCCTTTACGCTGCGTAGAGTGTTTGAAATTGGTAGGCAAAGTCCTCGTCGGCACAAAGCCTGGTGTAGGTGCGGTTATACTGCCCGTATTGGTGGTACCATAATTTCTAGTTGGGTTGGTGTGCAAGTAATATTCCACGGAATTTTGGTCGTTCTCACCTGTTGACCAGTTGTGTACGGGGGTACCGCTCGCTGTTGCGTATCCACGACGCATCCAGTTATCGTTAAGAGAACCCCACTGGTCTACGAATGTGCCCTGATGAGGAGCCGGCAATGTGTAGCCTTCATCCTCCTCACTGGTGATGCGGGCGATAAACAGCAGGTTTCCACGTGCCTCGCCCACAGTGGTCTCTCGTGTGAACGTCTTGTATTTGTAATCACTATGGTCATCGTAGAACTGGTTAAGCCTGTTGGCGAAATTCTCCACACCATTGTGATCTGAGGGGTGGCCTGTGTTGGAGTCATACGACGGGATGATGATGGCAAATTCACTTGGATGATCCTGCACAAGTTGCCATATTGTATTTACAGCGTCTCCAAACGACTCACCTATCTGTTGGCGGTTGCAAAGCAGCGGTGCACTTGCCAAAGAGCTGCTGCTTCCCTCGCTACATACCAGCTCGAAGCAGCGTATGCCAGCGTTCCATTGTTTTTGGATTGTAGCTGTCTGGGTACGGAAGCGCTCATGGTCATCACCATCGTACATATAAGAGAAAGAGTTAGCGGTACCGGGAATGGAGAGCTGCGTAAGCAGCACGTCGTCATTAATACCGCCCAACCATTCGTTTGTCTCCTTTCCTATTTCCGGAGCTGGAATCCTGACGCGTGTCTTCTTGTGCGCTTCCAAAGTGATAGGCGTACCATTATTCTTTAACTCCAACGTTCTTGAGGCCGTGTTGAAACCTGCAACCCTGATTGCAAGGTCAGTCAAGTTTTCTACAGGAAGAAGAAATACGTTGAAAGTGATTTCATCGCCATCCGCAAGCACTATTGGCGCACCATCGCGGTCATAAAGACTTACGGTGACATAGTTGGTCACCGTACCTGTCTGCGTCGATACGCAGGCAGGCACTCCAGTGCCATCCCAATTGTTGAGATCGCATTGGAACGCACCCATGATTGTCGTACCCTCTGGAGCCTCTATGTTCATCTGCGAAAGTGGAGTATTGGCAGATTGAGCCGAGCCGACGATTGTAATCTCAAGCGTAGTAACCAATGGATGGAATTGGAGGTTTACGCCGCCATCAGTTCCGTCGGTAGGAATGCTAAAGTTTTTAGTACAAGCGGCCATGTACTGCCAATCCATATTAGGCTTGGCCACCCATTTACCATTTTCCTTGTAGATTTCATGTTGTTGGTTGATGGGGATGAAACCCGTGAGCACGCCATTCTTGAACGAAACATATTGGTTGGCGATTCCTTGGTTCACCATGCTGGCCTTCGAAGGATACACGGCATAAAAGTCCTGCGTTCCGCTGCCTGCCCACTGCAAGCCGTTCTGTCCATTAATGGCGGCCAGATAAGCCTTGCCTTGGTCTTGCTCCTCAATATTGCCTATGCCATACTCCACTTGCGTAAGAGAAGGAGATTGAGGTGAGTATATTTCCACGCGGTCGTCAGCCTCCCAAAGCAGTTCCTGGCTGATGGGCTTGCCATCTTCACCATTCGTGTAGTCACCATAGATGGTACGTGTCTCCACCTTGTCGGAAGACACGCCAAAGACTATACCCCGCCCCTGTGGGCGTGTGGAGCCTCCGCCTTCTGTCATATCATCAGAGCAGGCGGTAAACCCGAGCATCATTGCGCCACACAATGACGCGAATAAATAATACTTGATTTTCATGTTGCCTTCTTCTTTTTGTTAAAATTCAGAATTAGTTTGCCATTCGTTGCCGGTGAGATCGTAGTTGCCACCAACTTCTTGGTCTCCGGCATCGACAGGATTGTCCTTGTTGTCTTCTTTATCGACAACGGAGGCGGCCATGAAGCCGTTTTCAAGCTCCACTTTCGTTACTTCGGTTTGTGGAGCCTCGTACTTTTCTTTCTTTTTCATGTTATCAATGTTTGGTTAATAATTGGTATTTTCTCTCAATAGCCTTTACCGGAGGGGCAGGCCTTGCCTGCCGCCGTCCGAATGATGTTTTTGTTTCTCTCTTTTCAATTCCTCCTATATTTTAATGTAATGCGAATTCAACGAAAGATTGTAGAGACGCATTCTTGCGTCTCCGCAAGCCGCCAGGCATTCGGAAGAGGCAATTTTATTCAGCAACCTTGCTTGCTGAGACGCGAATCACTTCCAAAGCTTGGGAATCTCACTCCCAAAGCTTGGGAGTCTCACTTCCAAAGCTTGGGAGTCAGACTCCCAAAGGGTGGGAGTCACCATGGCATAGGGGGCTTACTTGCCGAAGAAGCCGCGCTTGCGCTTTTTCTTCTTCTTGCCGTAGCCGTATCCATAGCCATAACCATATCCGTAGCCGTATCCATAGCCATAACCATGGCGATGGGGGTCCACGCCGTTGAGCACCAAGGCCATGTTTTTCAGCTTCTTGTCCTCGTAGAGCGTCTCTATGTCCGGCAACTGGCGGCGATCCAGCTTGCCCGCTCTCACCACGAATATCGTAAGATCGGCCACGCGGTTGGCGATGCTGGCGTCAGCTATGATGCCCATGGGCACGCTGTCGGCTATGATAACGTCATATCGCTGGCGCAACTCGCCCACCAACTCGTCCAACCGCTCGTCCATCAGCAGCTCAGCGGGATTTGGCGGCACCTCGCCAGAGGGTATCAGGTCAAGCGCGCCCATGTGGCGGATAATGTCGTCCACCTTCACCGACGGATTCGCCAAGTAATTGGTCACGCCATTGTGATGGCCGCCGAAATAGTGGCTCAGCGTGCACTTGCGGATATCCAAGTCGAGCATGACCACGCGCTTGTGGGCATAGACAAAGCTCATGGCCAGATTGCGGGACATAAACGTCTTGCCAGCGCCCTCATTGAAAGAGGTAAAGGTGATGACCTGGAGCGGATGGTCTTTCTTGGACATAAAGGCCATGTTGGTGCGCAAGAGCCGGAAAGCCTCACCCACCATGCTGTCATCAGGCCGCAACTCCTCGGCGGAAGCCTGCTCCGCGGTCTCCTCCTCCTTGCTCCGCTTGCCGGAGTTCTCTTTCTCGTAAGGAATCTCGCCCAGGAAGGGCACGCTCAGCGCCTTCTCCACGTCTTTGCGGCTATGCACACGGGTGTCCATGAACAATACCATGAGGCAACCCACGGCAGGCAAGGCCACGCCCACCAGCAGACCCAGCAAGAGGATGCGGTTGCGCTGCGGGGAGATGGGCGACGGAGAGCCTTCGGCCGCGTCTATCACCCGGGCGTTGTTGTCGGCCATGGCCTGTGAGAGAGCATTCTCCTCCCGCTTGTTGAGCAAGAAGAGGTAGAGCGCCTCCTTTATCTTCTGCTGACGCTCTATGGAGAGCATCTGGCGTTCCTTCTTGGGAATGGAGATGACGCGGCTCTGCGCCCTGTACTCGCGGTTTTGAGCGTCATTGCGCTTCACGTTGAGGCTCACGATCATGTTGTCCACGGCACGGATGATGTTTTGCTTCATGGCCCTCAGCGAGTTGTTGAGCTCTTGCACCACGGGGTTGTTCTCGCTGCTGTCGTCCACCAGTCGGTCTCTCTTCAGCTTGGCGGTATTATAAAGCCCTATCTGGCTCTCTATGCCCGCGTCGCCAATGCCCGTGTTGGCGGGTATCAGTTCCCGCTCCTTCGTGGGGTCGGTCAGGTAGCTCTTGATGAACTGGGCCAGCCTGAGCTGCGTCTCCAGCTCCAGGGCGTCGGCGTTATACTTCTGCGACTCGTTCATGTACATATTGGCCGAGGTGGAGATGTCTATCACCTGGTTGCGCTGCTTGAACGATTGCAGCTCGGACTCCACGCCTCCCAGCTCGCGGGAGATGATGATAAGCCGCTCGTTGATGAAGTTGGCCGTGTTCACCGCCACTTGGTTCTTGTCCTTGATAGCCTCTTCGTTGTAGACGGTGATGAGCATATTGAGCACGTCTTCCGCCCGCTCCGGGGAGCTGTCCTTCAGCGAGAGCTTCAGGATGGAAGACTCCTCGTCCTCCTGCTGTATGCCGAGGGAGGCCTTGTAGCGGTTTACCACGCCCTCCAGGGGCAACTTGGTGACACGGATGTCCGTGCCGCTCCAGGAGGGAGCGTAGAAATTGGTGGCGGTGGCCACCAAGCGCACGCCGCCTATATTCACCCGCTGGCCCATCTTGACAATATAGTTCTTGTCGGGACCGAAGCCCTCCAGGTCGGAGAAGATGACCGTGCTCTTGTCCTTTATGGTCATGGTGAACGAGAGATAGCGGCCGGGGATGCTGTCCAGGAAGCTCACTTTCACGGGCGTGAGGCTGTAAAGCTCGTTGGTGCGCAGGCCGTCCTCCACCTGGTAGCTGACATCCGCGTGGAGTCGCTGCACCACCTCGCGCGTCAATTGCTTGGAGCGGAACTGCAAAAGCTCATTGGCCACGTTCACTTTGTTGATGATGTTGTCAAAGCGATCCAGTCCGGAAGTGGACGTCTTGTTTGACGGGTCCTTGATGATGATAGTGGCCGAGCGGAAGTAGACCAGTGGCGAGCGGGCGTAGTTGTACCACGCTATCCCCACGCACACCAGCACCGAGAGCAGGAACCACCTCCATTTAGAGACGAAGTAGGCCAGCAGGTCCATCAGGTTGAGACCCTGCTCGCTCTTCATTTGGTTGTTTGTTTGCATGATGTATGCTGTTTGGTTAATTTTTACTTCAGTGCCCAAATCAGGGAGCAGATGACCGAGGCCACGGAAATCACCGTGGATCCTATCTGCCAGCCGCGGTCCTCGGTGTCCTTCTTGCGGTACTTTGGCTCCACGTAGACGATGTCGTTTTGCTGCAGATAGAAGCAGGGCGACTCAAAGATGTCCTTGCTCTTCAGGTCGTGCATATACATTTGCCGCTCGCCGTTTACCTCACGGATGACGGCCACCCTGTCCACCTTGGCCTTGGAAGTAAGGTCTCCGGCGTTGGCTATGGCCTCCAGCAGCGTGACGCGGTCTCCCTTGGCGGAGAAAGTGCCATTGTGGCCCACGGCTCCAAGCACCGTGTACTTGAAGTTGAGGAACTCCACGGTGATCAAGGGGCTTTTCATGTAGTTGCCTTCCTCTATCTTTTGGGAGATCATCTGCTTCAGTTCCTTCACGGTCATGCCCTCCACGTGGAGCTTGCCCAGTATGGGGAAGTCTATGTTGCCGTCTATGTCCACACGGTAACCCTTCTCCTTGGTCCCGACGGAGGTTTCCGCCGACACGTTGCCGTCAGCTCCCACCGTGAAGTTTCCTCCATGGATGTTGAAAGGAATGGCAAGTTCCGGGTTCTTGCCGCTTACGGTGATGCCCAGCAAGTCATCTGTATGGATGACCGGCTCATACTTGGCCTCGATGGGGTAACGCTCTCCCAACTGCATGTCCTGCAGGTAGACAAAGTTCTTGTTCGAACTGCAGGAAGTCAATAACAACAGGGCAAGCAGGGCTGCCCACAAGATTTGTTTTCTCATGTTTTTTCGTATCATATAAGTTGATTATTTATTGTCTTCTCTTAGCGTGAGTTCGACGAATCTCAGCTTGTGCGCATAATCTCTGTCATGGTCAATGCGTCTCTACAACTTTTCGTCGAATTCAGGTTAAGTTATTTTGCTTGGGAAAACAAGTTATTTTCCGCATCAAAACAACTTATTTTGCCCATCAAAACAAGTTGTTTTCCGTCTCAAAATAAGTTGTTTTCACAAACTGCCACTCATTTCCCGATAGCAAAGGCGGGCCGCTTCCCCGTTGGGCAGACACTCCAGGGTCCCCACCTTCACGCTGTTGGCCAGTCGGGTGAGGGTATCATAGAGGTGATGGCGCAAGGTCTCATTCTCCGCTATCACGGAGCAACCTGGGTAAATGGCCACAAAAGCGTCCGCCCCCTCTTGCCGCTGGAAGCGGTTCTCAGCGGCCTGGCTCAGCCGCGCCATGCCGCCTATGGGGAACTGGAGGTTCTTATAGCAAGGTGTCTTGCCGCTCCAGGGCGTGCCGCAGGCATAGGCCGTATCGCCCAAGAAGCGCACGGCGGGGTTGTCGTCATTGAGCAGTTCCGCGCCGGCAATGTACTCCCGCCACAGCTGGGCATGGGTGCTCTTGCCCGTGCCGCTCTTCCCCATGAAGAGGTAAGCCCGCCCGTCTACATAGACAGCCGCGGCGTGGAGCGAGATAGCCTCATGGGACAGGGCGGACTGGGCGAAAGCCACGCGCGCCATGGCACTAAGCACGTTTCCCGCCTCCGCGTCCTCCCAATGGAGGAAGGCCTCTACCTGGGTGAAGTCCGCCGAGGCCACCATCAAGTGCGGATAACTGCCGCTCGTCACCTCCACGGCGTATCCTCCCGCCACGGCGTAGAGCCGCAAATGGCCCATATCGTTGTCCGTCTCCTCCAGCAAGGTCTTGCCCGAGAGGCAGGGAGCCTCAGCGGCAGACTTGGCGGAACACCGGAACAGGACATCGCCCCGCTCCTCCTCTCCCACCATGAAGGGACGGAAAGAGGGGAGCAAAGAGTCGGCATCCTTTCCCGCAGGCAAAGAGACGGAGAGCAGGAAGCCCGCCACTCGGTAATATTGAAGCTGGGTCATTTCATTTGTCCTTTCATCAACTGAAGGAAAAACCAGAAAGCCTCCTTGGGAGCGTAGCGAAAGGCGAAGCGCAGGTTGCGCCCAAAGGAGAGGGCGGTCTGCCGCTTGCGCCGCCAGCCCGTGGCTCGCGCCAAGAGAAAGTCGTCGTATTGGCCGAAGTTGCCTCCCCGCCACACGATATCCGCCAGGGGCTGGGCAGTGGAGGCAGTGGCGGCATAGGGCAGACAGGCCGCGGGCAGTCCCAGGCAATCCCTGAGAAAGGCATGGAGCAAAGCGCACCAGTGGGTCAAGCCCATCTTGCGGCATACACGCTCCATCTCCCTGGCATCCACCTCTGGACACAAACGATAGCAGGCACGGGCCATGTCGCAGAGTTGGCGCAGTCCGATGCCGCGGCCAAGGGCGTGTTTCAGGATGTGGAGATTGAGCGAAAGCAGCTCCAGGAAGGGCGAGGGCACGCTGATGGGCGCATCGGGAGAGGCGGCCAGGGCGAACTGGCTGTAGCCTTTCTCCTCCTCCAGCCGGCGGACGAATCGTCTCAAGAAAGGATTGTGAACGTCCAGCAACCGCGGATGGTGCTCCACGTCCACGCCCTGCCACCGGTAATGCAGGCTGCCGTCGGCCTGCCTGTCCACGCGGGTCAGGTTGAGCCACAGGTAAAGACGGGCAGACTCCCCCGCCTGGGGAGTTGGGAAATAGAGGTCTATGTCACCGCACACCCTGGCCTGGGGCTTCGCGTAGTGGCGAGCCGCTCCCTGGCCTTTTTGCAACACGGGAGCAAGCCCTTCTTGGCGAAAAGCGGCATAGAGTTGGGTGAGCGCTTGGTCCATCTTCCTGTTCCCGCGCTCTATGGCGTCAGCCTCGGCAGCCCATCTCAGCAACAGTGGCTCTGGCGGACAGAGCCGCTCAGGCCAATGGCGCAGCCCCTCAAAGGCCAAGCCCGTCACGGTCTGCTGCCTGGCCAGGCGATAGACATTGTTCCACCCCTCGTCAGAAAGAGCCAAGTCCACTGTCTCCACAGGCTCTCTTTCCCAAAGTCCTGCCCTTACCAAGGCCAGGAGCACTTGACGTTCCCGTCTGACGTGGCTATTGGTATCCTCGTTTTTCATGGCGTATTCCCGTTCAAAATATCAGTCCGAAGGCCTTCCATTCGTCCAATTGCCGCTCCACGTCTCGCCGGGCTGTGGCCTGGTCTGTGTCGAAGTCCTGGCAGAGGCAGTCTACGAGCGCCGCCTTGGTGCAGTCGCCCTGCGCCAGGCACTCCCACATGCGGGCGGCGGTAAGGTTGAGGCTGTACACGTCACTCATGTTCACGTCTTGTTCGTTAGCCTCCACTATCATGTATTGCCTGCCTACTTTCCTCAGCAGCAGCCCCTTCTTGGGGCGTATCGTTTTCTCGTCGGTATACATATTATATATATGGTATTATAAAAGTTATGCGGCCGCCACGATGTAAAGGCGCATTCCCGCGTCTCAGCAAGTCGCCAGAGCAACAACGAATAGCACATTTCTCGCTGGGCATCCTTGCCGGAGGAAACGCGAGAATGCGTCTCTACACCTTTCAGCAGGCCGTCTCGCCTTTCCTCAGAACTTCTTGCCCAGCAGGATAGACGCTATGGTGAGGAGGATAATCTTGCAATCCAGCCAGAAAGTACGCGTGCGCAAGTAGTCCAAGTCCATGCGCAGGCGGATGAGCATCTTCTCCATGGTGTCCGTATAGCCGTTGTAGAGCGTGGCGGGAGAGAAAAGTCCCGGCCTTACCTGGTATAGGAGTTCGTAGTCAGGGTTGATGGCCTTGATCTGGTCAGCGAAATACTTGCGCTCAGGGCGTGGCCCCACGAAGCTCATATCCCCTTTCAGCACGTTCCAGAGTTGGGGCAACTCGTCCAGGTGATGGTTTCTCAGGAAGCGGCCAATCTTCGTCAGTCGCTTGTCGTCCTTCTGGCAAAGCGCGGGCTTGCCGTCTTTCTCCGAGCAAATGGTCATGGAACGAAACTTGTAGAGCGTGAAAGGCTTCCCCCTATAACCTATCCGTTCCTGCCGATAGATGGGTGAGTGGCCGTCCTCACGCTTGATGAGGATGGCGATAAGCAGGAAAAAGGGCGAAGAGAGAATCAATCCCAACAGGCTGGCCACTACATCGAAGCCACGCTTCACGAGGCTGGCCACGGGCGAAAGATTGCCATACAATTCGCGCTCATAGTCCGCCACCCCTACTTCTGTCACTTTTGTGATGGTCGTAATTTTGTCACGTTTCATAATTCAGTATATAATTTCATGCATTCATCTATCATGCGCTCTTGCGTAAAAAGCTCCCTGTAGCGGCGTGCCGCTCCCTCTGAGTAGCGGCGGTAAGTAGTCTCGTCATGGGTCAGCAGGTCTATGGCCTGGGCCAAGGCCTTGGCGTCTCGCGGCTCCACGTTGATTCCCGACACGCCGTGCTGGTTTACCCAGGCCACGCCTGAGTGGGGTATGCGCGTGGCCACCACGGGCTTGCCGCAAGACATGGCCTCTATCTGCACGATGCCAAAGGCCTCTGTCTTCATCACGCTACTGAGGCAAAACACGTCGCAAGCCCCATAGTAGGCGGGCAAGTCCTCGTCGCTGACCCGCCCCAACAGTCTCACCTTGTCTCGCAAGCCTTCTCGCAGGATCTGCGCCTCCAGTTCCTCGCGCAGCGCACCCGTGCCGCCTATCAACACCACGCAGTCATCCCGCAAGTACTTGGCCGCCTCCACCAGGTAACAATATCCCTTATAAGCCACCAACCTGCCCAGCGAGAAGACGATGCGCTTGCCTGGATAGGCTCGCCTTATCGCCTCCACGGCCTCTGGAGCGGGGTTCATGGCCCTCACCCCTATAGGCAGGCAGCGGGTCTTGTCCTGCACGCCTCCCAGGAAAGGAGACTCCGCCAGGTAGACAGGCGTAGTGCCCACCACGCGGTCAGCCTTCCGCAGCAACCATCGTTGCAGGGGCAGGTAGAGGCGCAAGAGCGTTTTCTGCTTCTGTATATCGCTATGCCAGTGGAGCACCACTTTTCCCCTGTAGCCAGAGAGCAGCAATGCCAGGCAGGCCATGGGGTCGGGATGGTGCACGTGGATAATGTCATACCGCCGCGCCACCTTGCCAAGCGTCCATATCATCATGGGCGATATCATCGTGGCGGCCGCCTTCACCCACGTGTGGCAACAGATGACCCGGGCCTTGGCGTTGACGGGGATGACCCTGCCTTTGCCCCGCGTGGCGGCGCAAAGCATATCGCAATCCACGCCCCTTGCGGAGAGACCCAGCATCAAGTCGTAGGCCACCTTCTCCACACCCCCTCTGACGGGGTAAAACTTTCCCAATTGCAGTACCTTCATTTGCTCTTCGCTTCTTCGCGGCGCTTGGCTATTATCTCCGGGTAATTGCGCCTTATATATCCGCCCACGCTGACGTAGACCAGTCCCAGCCTTTGGGCGATGGACTTCAGAGGTTCCGCGGTCGTGGCATAGAGGCGCACCGCCTCCGCGTATTTCTCCTCGCTCTGGCGCGAGAGCAGTTTGCCGTTGGCCGCCCGCTTCATGCCCTGCCGCTGGGCTAGTTCGGGCTCATGCTTGTGCAGGTAGTCCCTAAACACCTCAGGATTAAACCCGAACTCCTCGGCCACCTTGGCCACGGGACGGGAATTCTCTCTCAGGCTCTCTATGGCAGGCGCGTACTTCGCGGCCACGGTCTTCATCCTTTTGCGGGCAGAGCGCAAGTCCGTGGAATTATCATCGCTGTCCAGTCCCGCGCGTTCCAACACCAAATCCCGGTGCCACTGATGTAAATAAGACCGAAATCCCTCCGCAGGCACGCCCGTCTGCTCTATGATGTCTTTCATGGTCATGGCCGTGTCTCGATAGAGTGCCAAGGCCTTGGCGTATTTCCTTTCCGTCTTGTCGGAGGGCTTATAGAGCCGTCCGTTGCCCATCAGTTCCCCCAGGGCGTTTTTACGCTCCGCCTTGGCCGCGTCACGTCGCTGCTTCTTCTGGCGGAGTATCTCCTTATGGTAGAAACGCAAGTGTTGGCTCAGTCCGCTCAACGACACCTGGCACGTCTCAGCCACTTGCGGTAGGGTCATGTCAGTGTCACGGCACATCTCCACCGCTGCCGCGTATTGTTTTACGCACGCTGGACGAGCCCCGTGCCAGACATTATCGCCAATGCCCAGCCGTTGGCGTATCTCCTCCCGCCTTACCAGTATGTCGGGGTAATGTATGCGCATGAAGTTGGCCAAGGCAGTGCCGTCGGTGCCAAACTTCCTGGCTATTTGCGACACATTGAAGTCTATGTAGTCCCGCGAGTCACAGGCCGCCACGGCATCCTTATACTTGGCGTGCGCGTTGACGCTCTGTTTCCCTGGCTCCACTATCTTGAAATCCTTCGCTTTCTCCCCTCTCACCTCTATCTGATGGCGGCGCAACACCAGTTCGCGCCAATAGCGGCGCAGGTAGTTGCCCAGTCCGCCCAGCGGCACGGCGCACTCCTTGGCGATGTCCTTCAGCGTCATATCGGTATCAGCATACAGCCCCACCGCCTTCTCATACTTGCGGTGGAGGGCATGCCGCTTCCTGAGGAGCGCTTGCTCACGTGGAGACAAGGATGCATTCAATAAGTTTGTATCCTGGACATTCATGACAATAACAGGTCAAAAAGCTCTTTCCACGAGGAGGCCATGGGCGCTTGCGGGGTCTTTTGGGACACTGCTGACAAGAAGGAGGTGTCTCCAGCCACCAATCGCTTCATCTTCTCTTTTAATGCTTCCGCATCAGTGGGCAGGAAATAAGCAGTCTGTTTGCTTCCCGCGGCGGTCTCATGGGCATAGGGCAAATCCGCCAAGAGCATGGGTTTGCCAAAACTGGCGTACTCACTGATAGGCAGTCCCCAGGTCTCTACCCTTGAAGGAAACACCAAGCAATCAACTTGCGCATAAGTTTCGTAGAGTTGCCGCCTGGTCATGAAACCCGCGAAATCCAGTGAGTCCACTTTACCCCATTGGGCGTAAAGCCACCGGGCATATTTATTCTCTTGGCCAGAAATGGTCAGCGTCACTTTAAACCTTCCCTTCCCTATCTCTTTTTCCAAAAGGTTCGCGGCACGACAAAGGGTCTCAAAGTTCTTGTGGCAATCGGGCGTGGCTGCATACATAAACCTGTATGCCTTATCCTCTTTCTTTATAGAGGGAATGGCTTGGGGCTGGTTGATGTTCGGTGGAGCCACGATAAAAGTCTCGGCTGGCAGTTCAAACAACTGGGAGAAACCTCTCCGTAGCCATTCTGCCTGCACTATCAGGTACTTATTGCGATGGATGTTGACACGATAGGCAAACCTCGTGAACAAGGCAAACAAAACTATCTTGTAGTCAAATCGCAAATCTTGCCACTTCCATTTAAGGAAAGGAAATGAGGTCTGGCAATAGACCGCCTGCCTGTCGGCCTTTACACGAGGAGTGGTGTCGTGCAGCGACAACCATAGATACACGGGGGCAAGCCGCAGGGAGCGCCGATGCATCGCCACATACTCACACCATAACCGTCTTCCCCACCCTTTGATAGTATTGGACATCTCGATGTATTCTATACCAGGGTAACAGGCCAACTCCTTTTTATGCACTAAGGCCACTACCCTATATGTCCCCGATTGCGCCAAAGAGGAAAGATAAGACAAGCAATCCCTAAGGATGGTGAGCGTTCCGCCCTTTCGGATGTTAACTGCGGAAACGACAATAGTCTTCATTGTTTCGTCAAAGAATCAAATAGGTCAGTCCACTGCTTCATCACGTTTTCCTCATCATATCTATGGGAAGCCACTTTAGCCTTACGCCCCATCTGCTGGCGCAAGGCCTCGTCCGCCATAAGAGCCATCATGCGCTGGGCAAGTTCCTGCGTATCACCATCCGCCACCAAGAAGCCATCCTCTCCATCGGTCACTACATCCGCTGGGCCACATTTACAACGGCAAGCCACAATAGGCAGTCCAAAGGCCTGCGCCTCCAGTAACACCATCGGCAATCCCTCATAGCGGGAGGAGAGTACCAACAGGGAGGCTTCCAAGTATAGTTTCTCTACTTCCTTGGTGGGAGATACCAATGCAATCTGCCTCTCCAGTCCGTAAGCGTTGATTTGGCGTTGTAGAGTTTCGCGTTCTTCCCCTTCGCCCACGATGTCCAGTTGCCAGTCTGGGAATCGGGGGGCAACAGTCTGCCAAGCCTCTATCAATCGTTCAAAACCTTTTTGGTAAGTATATCGCCCTACAGCTATCACTTTCTTGTTACTCAAGGAAGCCCTTTGTGGCGTGGAGAATGTCAAGGCATTAGGTATCACGGTGATATTGGACAGGTCGCCCCAATATCCTTTGTCCTCTTCCGTCAGCACCACAAACTTGTCAAACCTCGTTACGGTATTCTCGTCTTGCTGGCTACGCCACAAGTCAGCCAGTCTCCAGAGTCCCTTGCGCCCATACTGCAACCGCTTGAATTTAGAGAAATGTATTTCCAGCAATTTCTTGCTCCCGTCACCCAGTTGAGTGATAAAGCCCGCGTCATTGCAAAACATGGAGATGGCGATATCTGGCTGTTCCTGACAGAGCACTTCCCGCAGTCGCTTCTCGTGACGATATTGCTTCCAGGGATAGTGCCACAGCTTGTTGAGGAAAGACTTCCCGTTGTTCTCCTCATAATTTACGTGAAGATCTATGCAGCGTATGCGCTTGTCTAAGGGAAAGAAAGGCGGCCGCCCCTGTTGGTCTGTCGTGACCACCACCACCTCGTATCCATGCCTCACCAAGTAATTGGCCTTGTTGGTCAATACTCTCTCCATGCCTCCCGAATGGCAAGTCCCGGCTATGCAGTACAGTATTTTCATGGCTTCGCCGCGGGTATCACATCGTTTTCCTCTTCCCTATCCGCCATCAAGAACAGGGCGAACACCAGGAATATATCAGTAGACACCTTAAACCACACGATGAAATTGACGGCCAACAGCATGAGAAACAAAGCCCGCCACGCCTCAAATTTACGTCCGCAGATAAACACCGCCTTGCACATCACGGCACTGATAGCCACCAAACCTATAAGGCCGAAATAAAAGATGAAACGCAAATAGCCCACGTCTGTACCCATATAGTAACCGCCCACCATCTTGCCGATAAACATGGGGTCTACGTCTCGGGGATTGGAGAAATAACCATCACCTATCAGCCAAGTCTTGATCGTCTCGGGGAAAACATACATGGTCCGCAAACGATCATTGGAAGCTATAGACCATTCTCCTTTTTCCACTAAATTGAAGAAACCCTCAAAGGCGAAACGCAAGTTTTCATGCACTGTTGGCACCGTATGATAGGCCATGGTTAGAAATGGCACGGACACGATGGCGAATACCAATAGCCAAAAGCATAGTCTCTTCACGGCCTTGGGAATATGGAAGGTATAGAGCTTAGACTTATATAGCACATAGAGCAAAGCTACGCCCACGCCCACGTAAGTGGTGCGGGCTATCATGCTGCCCACCACCGTGATAATCAAGAACGTAAGGATGTACACCCAATATATTCGTTTGTCTATGTCGTTGCGCAAGAGAATGAAAACAATCATCACCAGCACGGCCGCGAACCGAGAGCCCGCCACGTCCAGGGATGCTCCTATACCATACATCCTTTCCACCTTATCCAGGAACTCCTGACCTTGCTCTATATAAGTATCCACCAACACCTTGGCGGGGGCATACATGTCTATGAACAAAGCCAAGGCACATTGCGTCACGCAAACAGCTATCAAATAGTTGCATACCAGCTTCACCGACGTCTTGTCGTGCGCCCACTTCATTAGCTGTATCACCATGTAGGCACCTCCTATCCAGACCCACATGGAGACAAGATAAGTGGCATAGGCATAATCGGGCGTGTTATTATAGGTAATGGAAAAGAAGCCCATTAGCGAGACCGAGGCGGCTATCAGCGACAGGAAAAACATATCCCTGTTGACGGTTCCGCCCCGCTGCCGTCCCAATTGCATCAGATAAACTACCAAGCCCATCGCCGCCAACATCATCTTCGTGTTTGGACCAGGCAAAGCTTTCAAGCCGAAAGGGAAAAAATATAGGCTGGTAGCCACCATCACGAGAAACATCAATACATATCGTATCATCACTTTATTTATATATCACGCCATACATCAGTTTATACACTAATTGGTAATGCATCCAAAGCACCCAATACTGTCCATGGACGGCAGCCCATTGCAACACCTTACTTCTCAGCGACAGTCCTTTTACACGGCAAATAGCGTCATTCGCCTCTGGGAAGCATTTCTTCCATAAGCGATACATGCATATATCATCGCTAATCAAGAAGGGGTATTTCACAGTGAGTTTAAACGCGGCTATTTCCGTCTCCATATTTTTGTCATACTTTTCCCGCAAGAAAGCCGCAGTTTGCTCCGTGTTATGCAGTACGTCTTGCAAATGCTTCTCAGAGAAAGTGTTGGTAAAGGCCTCTCCGTTCACTTTCACGTAATGATAGAGCGCACGGGATACATAGGTCACGCTGTTAGCGCAAGCAAACAATCGCATCATCGTCATATCCTCCCCCATGCCATATCCCGCAGGAAACCAAATGTCGTTATCTGTATAAAGCTGCCGTTTGACCAGCTTGTTCCATACATTATATTTCATTCGCCCAGTCAGCATGCCCCGCAGAGCCTCATCAGCCGTCTCATAGCGGGGTTGCGTCATGTACCGCTCATTATGCTCAAAAGACAGATACCAATCACACCACACAATATCCGCTTTCTTTTCCTTCGCCGCTTTATACAGCGTCTCCAAAGCGTCGGCCTCTAAATAGTCATCACTATCGCAATGGTATATGTATTCCCCCTTTGCTGCCTTTAACCCAGTGTTACGCGCCGCAGGCAGTCCTTGGTTTCTCTCATGCTTCAAGAAACGGGTTTGCCCTTTCCGTTCAGGATAACGCTCCAGGCGTTGTTCCACCACTTCCACGCTGTTGTCGGGAGTGGCATCATCCACGAAGATGAACTCAACTGACTCCAATGTCTGCTGAAACAACGAATTGGCGCAACGCCCAATGAACGCCGCGACATTGTGTACCGGGATAATGATGGATATGCTAACAGGGTATTTTTCCATAAAATCATAAACAACATCTTCTGCCTAAGCTCCTTTATATTTCTGGTACATCGCAAAGGTAAAGATACTTAGGCAAAATAACATATAGCCATTTGTTGAGAAAAGTTTATACAGCCATGGATATCGCTTTTCCGTAAACAAGAAATCTTTTTTGAAAGCCATAGCTTCCTTATATGCTTTTCTAAGCGTCCGCTTCATTGTTCTTCTGTCAACAGGAGCCAGGTCTTTACCATCCTTATAAAGACGAAGTTGCAAATGAATGATGTGCCGAAAATAATACTCCTTAATGACCGCGGCTAATTTCCCATCTAAATGATAGGGTTCGATAAAATCTATAAACTTCTTGCATGTATCCAAGTATCCTAATTGCCTTATAGAGAATTTTTTGGTAATGCTTTCCTGGTTGCAGGCATAATAATAGATGCCACCCGTAAAAACGACTTTCTTGCAATTCAGAAAAAGCAGGCGTTGGATATACTCGTCCGCGTTCATCATGTTGTAGGTAGCATTCTGTCCCAAAGCAAAACGTTTCAAAAGGCTTGCATTCCACAAGCCACATCCATGAACAGATGCCTGGATAAACATCCTCGAGAAAGCTTCCTGTCCTGACATTTCCATACCCATATGCAAATTGTAGGACTTATTCCAATCCATGAAACTCCCATTTGGCTGCTCAATCCTCATATTTGGCAACGCAATATCCGCCCCTGTCTTGATGGCCATATTGACACATTGCTCCAAAAGGTCTGGACTATAATAGTCATCTGCGTCCAACATGATGGCGTATGGGGTCTCCAATCTTTCGTAGGCTGTCGCTCTTGCTGCCGCAGGGCCTTGATTGCATTGAGACAAGACCATGACGCGCGTATCCTTTTTGGCATATTCTTCCAACAATTCCAGTGAATTATCCGTAGAGCCATCGTTTACGCAAATCATCCTCCAATTGGAAAAGATTTGCGCCAGCACAGACTCTATTGCCCTTGGCAAGGTCTTGGCCGCATTGTATACAGCCATTACCACTGTCACGACAGGCTTATTGTCAACATTTGCAGCCATCTTTCAACAAAAAATGTTTACTCTCAAAATGTCCCGTATGTACCAATATCCGCTTCACTATCGCCCTGTAATATGAGTATAACCTATGTCCAAAAGACATGTTCTCACGTTTTACCCCCGCATAATCCTCGGATATTTCCGTTGCGAAGTCTCTCCTGTTTTGGTCGGCAATATGGGGATAGCATCCATACAAGCGTATACCCTGCTTTTTGATATTAAACCAGTCGTCTGCCAAATACTTCCGCTGGGCAGAGACTATCAATTGAGCCGCTTTCCTGTTTACCAAATAAGCCTGTGTGCATACTGCCTCCCGGACATTTGCCAAGCATAACTTACCTACACTTCGTTTTGTGGTAAACCAATAATCGCCAGACAATAAAATGATAGTTGGCCTGCCTCCCTTAATCACCTGAGCCGCTTCCGTGACAATCTTTTTCACGTCAACAACCTGCCAAACCAAGTCGTCTTCAAGGATTAATGCCACTTCCTCCTTCGTTTGCAACAATAGTTCACAACATTTTCTGTGTGACAAGGCGCAGCCTATCTCTACATCTATCATATAGCGCCCATATTCCTTGAAGGCTTCTTTTTGTCTCCATATTGCCCACAATTGCTCTTTGCTATATTTACGACCATCCACAGCCTCTACATATTGGATTTTCAGAAAGTCACTACAAGGACTTAGTACATCCTCCATGTAGGCCTTTCTGCGGGTAGAGTCTTTCAGGTTAATCACATAGGTCGTTATCTGTTCCATTTCCATTGCCGTCTTTTTCCTGTTATAAGTTTCATCTCATCCTGCCATAGATGAAATAACGCACCAAGATTTTCACCCTTTTCCACAACGAGAGCTGGTCTAGCTCATTCAATTTTGAATAGAAGAAATCAAAATAAAACTTCTCGTCAAAACAGGGGGACTTGCGATAGTACTCCCACCAAATATCAAAATTGACACTGTATTTCTTCCAAGGCTTATGGCCATTGAAATGTATATTGCCACTGTCCAGTGCCTGGGCTATCTCTTCCTCCGCATATAAGGTTTTTGCCAAGTCCCGGTATTTGATCATATAAGTATAAGAGTAGTCCGTCATGTTGTAACAAGGTGGCAAATAATACACTCTCCCCTTACAAGCGATATTCAATATATCTTGGTCTTGGAATTTGTAATTCCGCTTGGCCAATGTCTTGAATTGTTCCACCAGATTACCCTTTCGCATCGCCGCGCTGTTTATCACAATAAAACCAGACTGAAGATAATCGCCCTGCGCCAAACCTGGGGTTGAAGCTATATACTTCTTTCCATCCTCGCCCAAGTTTATGCCCATGTCTTTCGTGGCCGCCAACAGATTATCACCAAGGTTTATTTTGTGCAACTGGGATAAATCCTGCCTAAAAACAATGTCCACGTCAGAATAAATCACTTTATCATATTCCAGTATTAACTTAGGGATTAACAAGCGATAGTATGCGGGAGTCGTTATCCCCCGTATCTCAAAAGCATAGTCGAACGTATCGCCTACTTCCCTATATTGCACCCTGCAATTAGGATAATATTTTGGCAACAAGTCCAATTGTTCCTTCCTAAGACTCTCTTTGACCGAATGCAAGATGAAGATATCGTAAAAAGTATCTTCCTTGGCATTCATCATGAGGGATGAGATACACACACAGGCTGGAAGAACCAGGTTGTTGTCAAAAGCAAATGCTATGGGAACTATATTCATATCACCTTTTTATTATAGGAAGAGATTGGTAAGCATCGCTCTGGATGAATCTCACCGCATCACGAATGGCGTTCCACTTCAGCTGGCACATTCCCCAATTCCATTTCAGCAAGGATATCAACAGGCTAAACAACAGGGTATAACCCATACACACCGCATTCCACGCATTTTTAACGGCTGAGGATTCTGGAAAATAGATGAACCGATGCCAAAAGATAATCTTGAAACGCACATTCGCATACACCATGCGTTTTGCCTTGTCCTCGTCCCGCAAGGTAGTGCCTGCGTCCAAATGCTTGATGTCACTGTGAAACCACGTCAACTGCTTCAACCCCAGCAGATACATCTTATAATACATCACTTGGTCTTCTCCTTGTGGGTAGCCAAGAATGTCCATCCATTTTTCCTCCTCGAAATGTATCTTCAGGAAATTCTCTTTAGAGCAAAAGAAGCAAGGCCCCGCATTGGTTTGCGACCAATAAACTCCTGGCTTAGGATTACTGTTATAAGAATACCCCGCATTTCGCATTACCTTATATCCCCAATGGCCATCATCTTTCCGTGCCAGCATCCTGCCCGAAACAGCCATCATCAACTTTTGCGGCATAGAACGTTCAGCATTGGGAAACACGTCAGGCGAAATGACATCGGCATGATTGGCCACTAAATACCCGTATAGTTTCTCCACCCCGTCTTCAGGCAAATATACGTCATCGTCCAAAAACAAAATGTACTCCGTATCCACCTCCTTATAGGGCAATGCCCGTTGTGCCACCATTCCTTTAGGCACATATACATATTCCTCACGCCCCATCGTCTCCTTGGGAATGGCATACCCCTCTGCGATATATACGATTACCTTCTCGGGGAGAATGGTTTGCGCCGCCAAGGAATCAAGCAACTGTTGATATTCCTTACCAGCGGTACCCAATGTACGTATGACGGCCGTGTACTCCATGCCCATAAGTTTTCGCCTCAACATTGAGGCTCTCCTCAGTAGAACACCATGAAAATCCGATCTCTTTCGAAGGGGTTTTCAAGTGCTCTATTAATCACTTGTCAAATGCTCTATTGATCACTTGGCGAGTGCTCTATTGTTCACTTGACAAGTGATTAATAGAGCACTTAAGATGGTCTCTATAATACATTCAGAACAGGATGAGTCATTCATCCTTGGCAAAATTATTTACCTCAATATATCTCATGCTTTCAATTTCTTCTTTAGAAAATCAATCACACGACATTTCAAGCGAAAGAGAATAACATAGTATTATCGTCCTGTTGCTTTTGACAACGCAAAGTTGCTGGCTGCCGATACTCCCGATTCTTTTGATGAAATACTTTTATGAATGTCCGCATTGAGCCAATGAAGAAACGAAGATACCTTCGTTGAGCCATGAAGATACCTTCGTGGAACGGTGAAGGTATCTTCGAAGGCGTATGAAGGTGCCTTCATTGAAAAGCGGTTCTTCACAACCTCAATCTAATCTTTGTGTGGCCTCAGACGTTTCTATCAGCCACTTCTCTATTGTTCTTGTCTCTGACGAAAAAATCACGCCTATCAGGTCAAGCTTGCGCTTGTCCGCCTGGAAGGGGCGGGCGTAGTTTTTCTCCTTGATTTGCGCCAGGGCCTCCTCGGCGGTCTTGTCCAGCTTCAGCTCGATGATGTAGATGTAGTCTTTCGTCTGGAACTTGCCTTGTCATCATCGCCTATCGGCGTGTAGTAGTAGGGCAGCAGGAAGTTGGGGAAACCCCGCTCCACTTCCTCGTTGGGGAAACCGAGCGTTTAGATGCGCATGTCGCAGTCGTAGCCCTTCATAGTGAGATAGCCGCTTTGGTAAAGCACGGGGATGGAATTCGACATGGCCGTGTCTGGGGCGGACAGCATGTCGCTCATGGCTTTCTTCCCCTCCAAGTCTCCCAACTTGTAGTTCTTGGCCTGCAACAATTTGACCAAGAACGTGGGCGTTCCCGTGGCAAACCAATAATCATTGAATACACCTTTATTAAAGGTGTTGAGCAGACTAAACGGATTATAAATCCCCATACTATTCTCACGAAAGTGATAACCATCGTATTGCTTGCGCAGCTGTTCGCAGGCCTCTTCATAAGCCATGTCGTTAGCGTCGACAAGCTCGTGAATGGAGGTGTCGAAATAAGCACGCAACTCATTCTCGGAGATGCCGCAGATGTTAACGTATCTTGAATCCATGGAAATGTCCTTTGGATTGTTCAGATCGCTGAATATGCTGACGTGGCTGAACTTGCTTACGCCTGTAATGAAGACGAAGCGGATATAGTCGTCCATCGACTTGAGCACGGAGAAGAATGCCTTCAGCGTATCACGATAGGCATCATGCAACGTTTCGTTGTCGATAGTACTCAGAAGCGGCTTGTCATACTCGTCCACCAGCACAACCACTTGACTGCCTGTCTGCTCGTAAGCGCAGCGGATGACTCCCTTGAAGCGCAACTCCGCATTCACCTCGGTCGGACTGGAGCCATAAACCCGTTCCCATTGGGCAAGCTAGTCGTTCAGGAAGTCATCCAAATCTGCCACTTTGTCATACTTGCCAATATTCAAGTACAGGTGGAGCACGGGATACGTCTTCCACTCCGTCTCCAGCTACTCGATGGCCAATCCCTTGAACAAATCTTTCTTTCCTTAGAAGTACGACTCCAAAGTAGAGACAGGCAGCGACTTGCCGAAACGGCGTGGGCGGCTGAGGAAGTGACAATTCACGTCACGGGTCATTTGGTAAACAAGGGCTGTCTTGTCTACGTAAACATAACCGTTTGTACGCAACTTCTCGAAGCACTGTATGCCTATGGGGTACTTCATCATAGCCTGCTGGTTTTTGATTAATCAAGTATTGAGTTCCTTGACTCTCGCCCACAAAGTTAATGATTAATTTTCATTTGGCAAAGAAATGCCGCTTAAAAGAATGTGTGTATTCCATCCTTATTGAAAACAAATCTTAAACAAACGATTGTCTTTATACCTTAATAATATCACAGACAACAACACCGAGGATAAAAGCAATAGTATAAACACATATAACGCCTTTAGATTCTCCACGTGGCATAAATTTCCCCATAAAACCACAAAAAACATGTGGGTGAAGTATATAATTGAGCTCATCACTCTATAATACTTGCAGTGACGGACCGAAACGGAATGTCCTCCATTTAAGGTCAACGCAAACAAGGACACCACTAACAACACGTTGGCAAAGGGATAACGCAAGAGAGCACCCGAAAATCCCGTAAGGATACCTATCGCCAAAACGCCCCGCTTTATCCGTCCGTGAAGACAAGCCAAGCACACTCCTAACGACACATACATTAAACCCTCAAAAAGCCCATTGCGAGCGGTCTTGAATATTCTGAAATACAAACCGACAACATTGCCGAACAAACCCGCTTGCTGACAATAATCCAGACATAAACCAACGCCATGCAACAAAAGAGACATCATCAAGACATGCCATAACTTAAGCTTGCAAGATGAGCAGAGCCAAATTACACAGACAGAAACAATCAATGCCAAAAGATACCATAGCGGCCATGAATATAAGTTCTCGCCTACCAACAGCACATTTCGCAAAAACACCACAAAGGCCTTAAGCGGAGCCATGCCCTCTTGTGCAAATCCCCAAATGGTGAAAGGTAGATAGAACAATGTCCACAGAACATACATCCGGCAGATTTTCCTCAAATACCTACGCAGCCTAGCTCGCCCTTCCGGTTCTAATGGATATTGTATTTTCCGAAACAAGAGGAACCCAGAAGCCGTAAAGAAACAGGGCACCGCAATGTCGTATATCAACTCCACGACTTCCCGGCCTACCCCCTCCACCAAAAGGCTTTCAGGCTGGGTATGTATGGCAATTACGACAATCGCCATGCATAACTTCATGATATCTATGCCATTATAGTTTTTCTCCGCCATTGATAGAATCATTTACCGCTCGACTGCCGTTTCATTCTTCTCTCACTAAACCTAGCGTCAACTTAAACTTTTGCGCAACCATTCCAAACTTCTTTCCCTTGCATCTGAAAGACGGCTATGCACTGTGTCAAAATCTACAGCCAAGGGAATCCCCGCAAAATCCTCTTCAGAGCTGACGCTACGTTGCTCCAATCCTGTCAACTGCAGCAAATCTATTACCCTACTGTCTTTCATACCGTCAATGGCATAAAAAGGCTTGCGGAAAATAATGGAAAACGCCACCAGATGAAATGACCGACCAACTGTATATCTAGCGAATTTGCACAGATTAAGAAACTCCATAGGGCCTGTAGCCAATCGACATTTGAAACGTTTGCGCATGATTTTAAGGTTGGGTATCAGTCCTTCATGCAACAAAGAAATGACTACAGGCATTTTCAATCGCCTAGACATTCTTTCCGCTTCCAAGTAGACTATCTCATCATACCATGGGGTGTAGAGAAAAATATAGTCTCCTTTTATCAATGGCGTGTCGCCTGCCATTTTACTCCAGGCATCTAGCTCAATCAAAAGAGTGGGGTCAAGCGTTACGACGCAATCTTTATTGGTAAGTTGCGCTATCTTTTCCATGGTTTGCCGCTCACGCACGCTGAGATGGTCATAACCGCTCAACAACTTCGTCATTCTCGCTGCCTTGTCCTCACTACTTATTGACTGAAAGGGCACAGGCCCCATGCTTGGGGCATAAGCCACACGACGGGAATTCCCAGCAAAGGGTAACAGGTATGCCCAATCAAAGTCAAAAGCACGTGTATTCCATATCTGGTCGCTGCCGGAGATGTAAATATCGCAATCCAAGTCGGCCTTTTCCAAATCTCCCAGCGTATTGTACGCTTCTCGCGACAAATGATATTTCTCATTTAAGAAGCGTTCAAACAGCCAATGCTTCTTTTTCCATGCATATATATATGGCGCATAAAACACGCAACGCTTCGCTTTGTCTATAAAGGAACCCCGCACAAAAATCGGGCGATAAAACTCCCGTTGCCTCACAGTGCGAAAGTTTATGATTTCACAATCATACCCCATGCCAATCACCGTCTGTTGCAAAGCGTATGCCTGCAACATGGAACCATAATTATGAGAGGCATGAAAGGTGATGATGCCAACTTTTCTCTTTTGTGCCATCTTCAAAACAACTTATGAAACACTTTATGGGTAGCGACACGCACCAACTGACGCTCGGAACGTTCTAAACCCAAACTATATGTGAGCAATGAAACTGAAACAACACTTGCCACCCCTACTGCCAAAAGGCGAAGAAAGCCAACAGCCATAACTTGACTTACAACCAATGGGACTATTGATGAGAGTAGAAATACGCCTATGGTAGGACAAATCACTTTATAAAAATACATTCTCACGGGAAGACCTAACTGCCGTTTGCAGAACCACAGTCGCAAGACCATGGATAAAGCCATCGCACCTACCGAAACAATCAATGGGGTGGCAATAGAATATCCCAAACGCAGGAAAACATAAGAAATCGGCAAGATAAGCAACAAAACGCTACCTACCAAGATCTGATACCATTTTATATTACCAGTCGCCATCAATCCTGTGATCATAGGTCCCCCATAAGTATTTAGCAAGGCTTCCAGCAGGACAAGCTGGGTAAACAATGCCGCATAGGCAGGAACCTCAACCAGCCAAAGGCGCAGGATATAAGAAATCTCTATCATGACAGGCAAGGCTATCACGAGCAACAGGAAAAAAGAAATCTTTGAACTAGCCGCCATCAATCTGAACAGGCCTTCGCGGTTGCCTGAAGCATAATTCTTGGTCAACTGAGGATTGACCGCCGTACTGAAACCTCTGACAAGATTCTGTATGGCATTAGATACTTGGAACGAAACACCCCTAGCGGCATTTATCGCAGGGCCTCCGAAAATATTCATCAGGATGTTGGAACCTTGGCCTTTAAGAAGCCAGGCTATCGTGCCAAAAAGATTCCAGCCTGTGAAGTCCAACATAGAACGGAACAATCCTCCATTCCACTGCCACTTGAGACGACACACCTCAAAATGACGCATAGCATAAATCCTTATTATAATGGCGGAAAGCAACGATACCCCCAAACTAAGCAAACCATAAACAATCAAGTGGTCATAGCTGATGACCAACAACAGGAAAACGATGACCAATCTTAAAAAATACTCTCCCATTCCAACATATGCAAACAAGTCAAAATGTTCATAGGCTGTCACAGAAGCTTCATAAGGCACTTGTATAATACCGATTGCCATTGAAAGTACTGATGTCTGATACACCCAATTGGCCGCTGTCATGCGGCCTGCGGGGATATTGAGTTGAGTATTCAAGAACCATAGTCCTACCGTCTCGGCGGCAATGACGATTATCAGTGCCAATGCTATATGTATAATGAAGGACATGCTAAAGACACGCCTGAAGGCTTTCAGGTCGTTTCTGCCAAGTTCTATCGTCAAGAAACGCTGCGTGGCCACAGCCATTGAACTGTTTAAGAAGGTAAGCATACCAACCACGCCTCCTACGACATTGTAGATGCCATAATCCTCCACGCCAAGTATTTCAAGTATCTTGCGCGAGGTATAAAGGGCTATCAGTTGCGAAAACAGCGTCCTTATATAGAGCAGTACCGTGTTCCTGGCTATCCGCTTATTGCTTTCTGAAACCATTTGACAAAATCTTTATGCCTCTTCTCTTTAAGCTGATTAGCAGTTGGTCTGCCAGCGAAAGCCACACCGCGACATCGAACGGAAACAAAGGCCATAGTAAATTAAACGCTCGGCTACGAACGGTGCGAGGCATAGGATGGCGCAACTGCGTGTTACCTGCCACGGCTTCCTCCACTGTACGCTCATAAACAGCCAGCTTGTCCGCCACGGCATGGACAAGCCTACTTCCTTTCTCCGTGCATGGCAATATCAGTGATATTCCATTACGCACTTCAGGCCAATCATCACCCATAGCGCGGAGTCCCCAAAAGTCTCCTATCGAAACATCACCCACACGCTCGGAAGCGGCAAACGGGCAGTGGTAACAACTGGGGCGATAAGTAAAGCCCATCATGAAGCTCCGCAAATAAGCATCCTTATAATAAGGAGAGCAATCATAACAAAACGACCCTTCCCCACTAAGTTCCATCCTATATTCGCTGCCTCGGCGAAAAGACACCCGTTTAATCTGCTGCCCTGGTGCCTTTAACGCCGCATGAGAAGCCAGCATCTTTCCTGAAGGAACACCATGGCATATCAAGTCTACGAGGTGAAGACGTGGCGGTATGACTCGAATATAATTCTTTAATCCCGCTACCTGGCAAGGCGTTCCGATAAAAAGCACCGGAAATTGTTTTTTCAGGTCATTGGCCACCTGGGCGAAAAGTCCCCGCACATCACTTTGAACATATTTTGAACCTTGCAGGCTTGGCAATTGTTTTATATTGTCCACTCTGACATGGTGGATTTCCAACCCATTGGCCACGCAACCATAAACAACACCGCCCTGCCCGATGATATACTCCGAAAACACATAAGCAGCTCCACCGGAAGAACTTCCCTGGTACGCCTCTGCGTCACGGTTGTATCCTGCGAACGCGGCCAAGGGGAACGCCAAGCCCCTTTCCTTTGGCTGAAAGGGGCAAACCTTTTCGCACAAGCCGCATTCCACACACTTCCGCTTATCTACCCTTGGATAAAGAAAACCTTTCGCGTCGGCTTTCATCTCGACGCAATGCTTCGGGCAAATCTCCGCACAAGCATTGCAGCCACAGCACTCCGCTTTCTTCTTATTCGCAACAGACATATCCTTTACGCAAGCGTAACCTTACTCTTTCACTATCTGCATATACTCCAGCTGCACTTCCACCGCGGCGGTCAAGAGATTGAGAAACGTCCAATTTTGGCGCGTCCCCCTGTTTTACAGGCGACACGTCAAAAACAAAGTTAAAATTCGGTTGGTATTTATAGTTTGTCAGCACTTATGCCAATGGTGGATGGCATAAGTCTCGCATGCTTCTTCGCTGCCTTAATATAATCTCTGTGTGGCTTCTGGCATTTCTATCACCCACTTCTCTATCGTTCTTGTTTCTGACGAGAAGTTCACGCCTATCAGAAACTTCTTCCTTCCATCGCCTTGGAAGGGACGGGCATATCCCTTCTCCTTGATTTGCGCCAAGGCCTCCTCCGCCGTCTTGTCCAGCTTCAGCTCCACGATATAGACGTAGTCTTTGGTCTGTATGGTCAAGTCTATGCGTCCCTGGCTAGTAGCTTGCTCCACCTGCACGTTGAATCCCAGAAGCTGGAATATCAGGTAGAACGTATTTTGGAAATATTTCTCTGCATCGCCCGCTATACGGTAATCACGCCCCGCCAGCATCGTTTGCATCAACTGCAAGAAATCTTCTGGCCTGCCTTCGTGTATGGCCATGACAAAATCGCTGAGGAAGCTTGCCTTGTCATCGTTGTCTATCGGCGTGTAGTAGGGCAGCAGGAAATTGAGGAAACCCCGTTCCACCTCCTCATTGGGATAACCAAGGGTGTAGATGCGCATATCGCGGTCGTAACCCTTGATGGTGAGGTAGCCGCTTTGGCAAAGCACGGGAATAGGGTTCGATGTTGCCGTGTCTGGGGTGGAGAGCACGTCGGACATGACTTTCTTCCCCTCTAAATCTCCTAATTTGTAGTTTTTGGATTGCAACAACTTGACCAGGAACGTGGGTGTGCCCGTGGCAAACCAATAATCATTGAACACGCCTTTATCAAATGTATTGAGCAGGCTGAACGGATTGTAGATACCTACGCTGTTCTCGCAGAAGTGATAACCATCGTATTGCTTGCGCAGCTGTTCGCAAACCTCTTCATAGGCCATGTCGTTAGCGTCGGCAAGCTCGTGAATGGAGGTGTCGAAATAAGCACGCAACTCATTCTCGGAGATGCCGCAGATGTTAACGTATCTTGAATCCATGGAAATGTCCTTTGGATTGTTCAGATCGCTGAATATGCTGACGTGGCTGAACTTGCTTACGCCTGTAATGAAGACGAAACGGATATAGTCGTCCATCGACTTGAGCACGGAGAAGAAAGCTTTCAGCGTGCCACGGTAAACTTCATGCAACGTTTCGTTGTCAATGGTGCTGAGGAGCGGTTTGTCGTATTCGTCCACCAGCACAACTACCCGTTCGCCCGTCTGCTTGTAAGCGGTGCGTATTACGTTGTAGAAACGGGTCTCAGGGGAAAGCGATTTGTCTATGGTCATCCCGTATGCCCGTTCCCATATCACGAGGTGCTTGTCCAGTTCTTCCCGCAAGGCTTTCTCGTTTACGTAATTTTGGGCATTCAAGTCCAGGTGGAGCACGGGATACGCCTTCCACTCCGTTTCCAGTTTGTCAAGAGCCAATCCCTTGAACAATTCTTTCTTTCCTAAGAAGTACGACTCCAAAGTAGAGACAAGCAGGGACTTGCCGAAGCGGCGCGGACGGCTGAGAAAGTAAACGCTCATATCACGGGTCATTTGGTAAACAAGGGCTGTCTTGTCTACGTAAACATAACCATTTGCGCGCAACTTCTCGAAGCTTTGTATTCCTATGGGGTACTTCATCATGACTCTGCTGGTTTTTGATTGCTCAAGCATTGAGTTCTTTGACTCTCGCCCACAAAGTTAATGATTAATTTTCATTTGGCAAAGAAACCATGCGTTTATTCTTTGAAGAATATAAGACCAAGAATCCAAGATAACTGGAGAATAACTTAAGGAATATAGCTAACTTCTCTATTTCACGTCGTGGAACAGATTTGTCAGTTAATATCCTTGAACTTTATACATATCAAATACGCGTTTCGAAGAAGTGGTATTACCCTTTCACTATCTCTATATACTCTGGCCGCACTTCCACCGCGGCGGTCAAGAGGTTGGGCAGCTCCACGAAGAGACGCTTTACATGGGAGCCTTGCAGCCTTTGCAGGTTGCCCTCATAGCCATCGAGAGGCCCGCCCACGATGCGCACCCGCTTGCCTACCATATCGGGGGTTATCTCCTGGGGAGCGTAGAAGTAATGGCAATCGGCTGTCTCCACGGCTTTCATGAATCGCTCCATGTCTCCTTCCCTCACAGTCATGGGCGTGCGCCTGCCGTCTCTCAGGAAGCGGTATTGCAATGTGTCGGTCCGTTCCACTATGGGATCCAGCACCTTGCGACTCTCATGCACGAACAGCAGGTCTTGCATGAAGGGTACCTTCTGGCGAACGCGCTTCCCCTCCCTGGTGACTACTTTCCTCACCATGGGCGTAAAGACTTCCAGCCCCAAATCGCCCAGCATCTGGTAAGCGGGGCACTTGGCGTTTCTCCTCTTGAGGTCGCGCATCACAAACCAATTTGTTGCTGACAGCAGATTGCCCATACTTCAATAAGACACATTCCCTCTAATCCTGCCTGTTGTGCATAATTCGTTGTATAACAAGCAGTTACGACATGTAGCTCGTGGTTCATACGCTTTCGCTGCAAGCATCATGTCTACGCTTTTTACTTTGGAAACACCTCTTTACAGAAGGCTGCACCGTGCGTATTTAAATGACTATCTCCTAATAAGAGATGGTCTTTTGCGTGAAACACTTATAAATCAGTTTCTTAACTCTTGCGGTTAACCTGGTTTTTGTCAACAAATTGGAAAACTTGGGCATCAAAACTAAAATTTAATGGTTAAAATGTATACCGATAATAAAAAAATTTGTACTTTTGTAGCCATAAGATTGTCTCTTATTAGGAGATAAACTTTTTTGGAAAACAATTATTTACCTTTTTCCTCTATCTTGCGGTCATCATAGAGACCATTTCCGCCAGTGCCTTCACGTGAACTGTTATCAGGATGCGTCAAAGTCCCTTCATAATCTCTCGGTTGGCCTTGTCCACTTCCCATGACTTAATGGAGTCAAGATATATCTGTGTGGTAACCTCTGAGTGGTGGCCCAGTCCTTCGCTGATGACGGCCAACGGGATGTCTTTCCCCCTTGCTATGGTGGCCCAACTGTGGCGGCTGTAGTAGAGCGATAACGCCACGGGCAACTTCAACAGCCCGGCGATATGCTTCAGGTGGCGGTTTATCTTCATCATCTGGTTTTGGTATTGCCGCCGCTCCGTGCCGTCCTCCCGGGTGATGATGGGCAAGAGGTAGCGAGTGGGATTAGGGGGATACTTTTCCACGATGGCCTGCATCTGCCTTGTCCACTCCATGGTGAGCAGTTGGCCGGTTTTCTTCCTGCGATAGGAGAGGTATCCGCCCTTGAGGTCTTGCTTCGTGAGATAAGCCATGTCCACGAAAGACATCCCACGGGTGAAGAAACTGAAGAGGAACATGTCTCGAGCGTAAGCCCGCGCGAGACTATTGGAAAGATCCAGCTCTTTTATCCGCTTGATGTCCGCGATGGAGACGCTACGCTTCACGGTCTTGTCTATGCCGCAATACACGTGGCGGAAGGGGTCAAAATCTGGCGTAAGGCCCATCTCCACGGCTTGCCGGTAATTGGCGCGCAACACGCGCATATAGAAAGAGGTGGTGTTGCGGGTGAGTCCCTGGCGCAGCAAGTAGGACTCATACCGCTCCATCAGCACGGCATCGAGTTCGCGGAAAGGCAAATCCTCGCCCTCGCGAAAGCGCATGAGACTACGGAGCGTAGCGGCATAGGTCTCGCTGGAACGTATCTTGCCCAGCTGCCGCTTGTACTGGATTTGCCGGCGCATGAAGCCAAACACGCTGGCAGACGTGTTTCCGCCAGGCGTAAACTGGCTGACCACGTCGTCCAACGACCATGGAGAGGCGGAAAGTTCCAGCTTTTCCACTATCCGGCGCAGCTGTCCCATCTCCCGCTCCACTTGTTGGCGAATGAGCGCCAATTGGGCATGGCGTGGAGAAGAGACAGGGGGTAAGAGGATTTGCCCATGCTCCGCGTCCCACTCATCAAGATAGATTCTGTATGCGCTCTTAATCTTGCGCACCGAGCGATGGTGAATCAACTGAAAAAGCAGTGAGCCCTCTTTCGCGGGATTGGCCGAAGCCCTGAATTTGAGTCTTAAGGATGTCGTATACATTATTAATATATTATATGTTACTATTATAATATAACGTCACTACAATGGAGGCATGTTGTTGCCGCCAAGCGGTAACCCATGACCGCCCCGCCAAAACCCACCCAAAACGGAAATGGAGAAAAAATCAGAGGTTTCTTCTTTTTAGTGGCATATTTTTATTATCTTTGCCCACTGTTATCAATCAGCGTGTATCAACAATGCCAGAAATATCTGTACGCGGGGTAGAGATGCCCGAGTCACCCATCAGGAAACTATCTCCCTTGGCCGCCGCCGCCAAGAAGCGCGGTGTCAAGGTGTATCACCTTAACATTGGACAACCCGACTTGCCCACCCCGCAGTGCGGGCTCGACGCACTGAAGACCATAGACAGGAAAATACTGGAATACTCCCCCAGCCAGGGATACCTGAGCTACAGGGAGAAACTGACGCATTACTACGCGAAATACAATATCCACGTCACGGCAGATGACATCATCATCACCGCTGGAGGCTCGGAAGCCGTGCTTTTCGCTTTCATGAGCTGCCTGAATCCAGGCGACGAGATTATCGTGCCAGAGCCTGCCTACGCCAACTACATGGCTTTCGCCATCAGCGCGGGGGCAAAGATACGCACTATCGCCACGACCATAGAAGAGGGGTTCTCGCTGCCCAAGGTGGAGAAATTCGAGGAGCTCATCAACGAGCGAACCCGCGCCATCATGATCTGCAATCCCAACAACCCCACGGGATATCTCTACACCCGCAGGGAAATGAACCAGATACGTGACCTGGTGAAGAAATACGACCTCTATCTCTTCTCCGACGAGGTTTACCGCGAGTATATCTATACGGGCAGCCCCTACATATCTGCCTGCCACCTGGAGGGAATAGAGCAAAACGTGGTGCTGATAGACTCCGTGTCGAAGCGATACAGTGAGTGTGGCATCCGTATAGGCGCGCTCATCACCAAGAACGAGCGTATACGGCAAGCAGTGATGAAGTTTTGCCAGGCGCGCCTCTCGCCTCCCTTGATAGGGCAAATAGTGGCCGAGGCCTCGCTTGACGCTCCCGAGGAGTATTATCGTGATGTCTACGAAGAATACGTGGAACGACGGAAATGCCTCATCGACGGGCTCAACAGGATACAGGGCGTTTACTCCCCTATCCCCATGGGAGCTTTCTACACCGTGGCCAAACTGCCCGTGGACGACGCGGAGAAGTTCTGCCGCTGGTGCCTGGAGGAGTTCAACTATGAGGGGGAGACCGTGATGATGGCTCCCGCTTCGGGCTTTTACACCACTCCTGGCGCGGGCATCAACCAAGTGCGCATCGCCTACGTGCTGAAGAAGGAAGACCTCAACAGGGCGCTGCTGGTATTGCGCAAGGCCTTGGAAGCCTATCCCGGCAGAGTGGACGAAGACTGATAAAGGAAGATGAACCTAGCCTACTACCTCGCCAAGCGCATTTACAGCGACAAGGGAGACAAGCGCAAAGTGTCTCGCCCCGCCATCCAGATAGCCACCGCCGGCGTTGCCATCGGCCTGGCCGTGATGTTGGTGTCCGTTTGCGTGGTGCTGGGCTTCAAGCATACCATCAGGGACAAGGTGATAGGTTTCGGCAGCCATATCCAAGTGACCAATTTTATGTCGGTGCAGTCACAGACTCCCTACCCTGTGGCCGTAAACGACTCTTTTATCAAGACACTGAGAAACATCCCCGGCGTAAAGCATACCCAGCGTTTCGCCATGAAGCAAGGCATACTGAAGACGGATTCCGACTTCCTGGGCGTGATGTTCAAGGGCGTGGGGCCCGACTTCGATTCCACCTTCCTGCGCCAAAACCTCGTGGAAGGTTCCATCCCCAAGTTTGACGACAAGGCTAACCGCAATCACCTGCTTATCTCGAAACTAATGGCAGACAAGTTGCACCTGAAAGCGGGGGACAAAATTTACGCTTACTTCATCAACGAACAAGGGGCAAGAGCCAGGCGATTCACCATAGACGGCATCTATGAAACCAACCTGAAACGCTATGACGAGGCGATGTGCTATATCGACCTCTACACGGCCGTAAGGCTCAATAGCTGGGAAAACGACCAGGTAAGCGGCGTGGAACTGGCCGTGGAGGATTTCGACAAGCTGGACGAGACGGAAGAACACATTATCAATAAGGTGAACCGCACACAAGACAAATACGGAGAGACCTACTCTAGTGCCACCATACAAGAGCTGAACCCCAGCATCTTCTCGTGGCTGGAGTTGCTCGACCTCAACGTGTGGATTATCTTAGGCCTGATGTTGGCCGTGGCGGGGGTGACCATGATTAGCGGCTTGCTTATCATCATACTTGAACGCACCAACATGATAGGCCTGCTCAAGGCGTTAGGCTGCCGCAATAGCAGCATACGTTCCACCTTCCTGTGGTTTGCCGTCTTCATCATCGGCAGGGGAATGCTATGGGGCAACATCTTAGGACTGGGACTGCTATTGGCGCAACGCTACCTGGGCGTAGTAAAGCTGGACGCGCAAACCTACTACGTGAGCACCGTCCCCATAGACTTCAATTGGGCACTCATCGCGGGCATCAACGCCATGACCCTGATTGTATGTACAATCATGCTGATTGGGCCAAGCTACCTCGTTTCTTTCATTCGCCCCGCTAAATCCATGCGATATGAATGAAATGTTGGCATAAAACCCATAATTTTTATTCCGTTTTTTATTTTCCGCGCAAAAAGTTTTGCAATGTGCAAAAATAGCCTTATCTTTGCACGAAATTTACGGATTTGTGCAATCATGAATATACCTAGCTTTAACAGTTATATCCAAAAAGCCATCGTGGACAACTGGGACTACGATGCCTTGACCGACTACAAAGGGATAACTTTGCAGTACCATGACGTTGCCCGCAAAATAGAAAAACTACACATCCTGTTTGAGAACAGCGGCATACAGCGTGGGGACAAGATCGCACTATGTGGCCGTAACAGCGCGCATTGGAGTGTAGCCTTCTTGGCCACGCTCACTTATGGAGCGGTGGCCGTACCCGTACAAAACGAGTTCACTCCAGAGCAGATACATAACATCGTCAACCATAGCGAGGCCAAGTTGCTTTTCGTGGGTGACGTGGCCGCCACGCAGATAGACGCGGAAGAGATGCCCTCGCTGGAAGGCATCATCTATATACCAGACTACTCGCTGGTGATATCCCGCAGCGAGCAGCTCACCTATGCCCGAGAGCATCTCAACGCGATGTTTGGGCAAAGGTTTCCCATGTATTTCCGCAAGAACCACGTCAATTATCACAAGGACGAGCCTGAGGAGCTGGCACTCATCAATTACACCAGCGGCACCACGGGCTTTTCCAAGGGGGTGATGCTGCCCTATCGCGCGTTGTGGGGAAACGTGGACGGCATGATGGAGCAACTCGGCGACAAGTATCCTCGCCACAGCAATATCGTGAGCATACTGCCCATGGCCCACATGTATGGCATGCTGGTGGACATGCTGCTGCAATTCTGTTGGGGTAACCACATATTCTTCCTCACACGTCTGCCCAGCCCCACTTTCATCGCACAGGCTTGCGCCGAGATAAAGCCCGCCATCATATTCTCCGTGCCATTGGTGATAGAGAAAATCATCCGCAAGAAAGTATTCCCCATCATACAGACCCACCGCGTGAAGCTGCTGCTCAACATGCCCGTCATCAACAAGCGCGTGAAGGAGCGCATCTGCGAGATGGTGAGGAAAGAACTGGGTGACAACATGTATGAGGTAGTCGTGGGAGGAGCCGGCCTCAACAAAGAGATAGAGGACTTCCTCACGGGAATAGGCTTCCCCATAACCATGGCCTATGGCACAACGGAAACCGCGCCGCTCATCACCTATAGCAACTGGACAGACTTCGCAAGCCATAGTTGCGGCACGCCCGTGAAATACATGGAGGTGAAAATATTGAGCGAAGATCCTGAACGCATACCTGGAGAAGTAATCACAAAAGGCATCAACCTGATGCACGGATATTACAAGAACCCAGAGGCCACCGATGCCGTGATAGACCAAGACGGGTGGTTCCACACGGGAGACTTGGGCACCATGAGCGCAGACGGCCACCTTTATATCAACGGCCGCATCAAGAACATGCTGCTAGGCTCCAATGGCCAGAACGTCTTCCCGGAAGAGATAGAGAACATACTCAACTCCATGGCACTGGTAAGCGAGAGCCTCATCGTGCAAAATGAGGACAAGCTGGTGGCGTTGGTGCATCCTGACAACGACGAGGCCGAGGCCATGGGATTCACGGAGGAAGACCTGCAGAACATCATGGAGCAAAACAGGCAAGAGCTGAACATGCAGCTGCCCGCTTTCTGCAAAATATCCGAAATCCGGCTGCATGAGGAGTTCGAGAAGACACCCAAGAAATCCATCAAGCGCTATCTCTACCGAATGCCCGTACTCAAAGAATAATCCAACACCCTATAGCCATGGAATCAACACCTAGTTTCATCGCCCTCATCCAGGAGTGTATCACCACCCATTGGGATCTTGACGCGCTCACCGACTACAAGGGAGCCACCTTGCAATACCACGACGTGGCACGCAAAATAGAGAAGTTGCACATCATGTTCGAGAACTCGGGGGTGAAACCAGGAGACAAGATTGCCCTCTGTGGCCGCAACAGCGCACATTGGGCAGTGGCTTTCCTTGCCACGCTCACCTATGGAGCGGTGGTGGTGCCCATACTCCACGAATTCACCAGCGAACAAATACACAACATCGTCAACCACAGTGACGCCAAGTTGCTATGCGTGGGTGACGTGGCGGCCACGCAAGTGGATCCCGAGAAGATGCCCCAGCTGGAAGGCATCATCTACCTACCCGACTTCACGCTCATGATATCCCGCAGCGAGAAGCTCACCTATGCCCGCGAGCACCTCAACGAGATGTTCGGAGCCAAATACCCCAAGTATTTCCGCCGTCAGCACGTGAACTACGCTGTGGAAAAAAGCCCCGAGCAGCTGGCCATGATCAACTATACCAGCGGTACCACGGGCTTCTCCAAGGGAGTGATGATACCTTACAGGGCCTTGTGGAGCAACAACGACTTCGCGCGGCAAGTGTTGGGAGAGCACGTGAAACCAGGCGACAACATCATCAGCATACTGCCCATGGCCCACATGTACGGCATGGCTTTTGAATTCATCTTCGAGTTCCTGGCAGGATGCCACATCTTCTACCTCACCCGCACCCCTTCCCCCGCCATCATCGCCGAGGCCTTCGCACGCCTAAAGCCCGTCATCATCATCGCCGTACCTCTCATCATAGAGAAAATCATTCGCAAGAAAGTATTCCCCAAGGTACAGACCAACACCATGAGGCTCTTGCTACACACCCCCGTGCTGAGCAAGAGAATAAAGGAAAAAATAGCGCAGCAAGTGAGCGAGGCTTTCGGCGGCAACTTCTATGAAATCATCATCGGCGGAGCGGCCTTCAACCAAGAAGTGGAGAATTTCCTGAAAAGCATCAACTTCCCCTATACCGTGGGCTATGGCAGCACGGAATGCGCCCCCATCATCTGCTACGCTGACCACAAGGAATTCGCCCCTGGCTCATGCGGCAAGGCCGTCGTCCACATGCAAGTGCGTATAGACAGCCCCAACCCGGCGGAAATACCCGGAGAGATATTGGCCAAGGGAACCAACGTAATGCTGGGATACTACAAAAACGAAGAAGCCACGCGCCTGGCCTTAGACAAGGATGGGTGGTACCACACAGGCGACTTGGGCACCATGGACGCGGAAGGCAACGTCTTCATAAAGGGACGCAGTAAAAACATGCTCCTGGGCGCTAACGGGCAGAACATCTATCCCGAGGAACTGGAAGACAAGCTCAACTCCATGCCGCTGGTGGCCGAGAGCCTGGTGATACAGAAAGGAGAGAAACTGGTGGCGCTCATACATCCCGACTATGACGAGGCGACCCAACTAGGGTTGACCACCAGCGACATAGAGCAAATACTGGAGCAAAACAAAAACGACTTCAACGCCTCAACACCCGCTTACGCCAGAATCAGCGAGATGAGAATACACGAAGAGGAATTCGCCAAGACGCCCAAGAAGTCCATCAAGCGCTTCCTTTACCAAGAGTAAAAAGAGTACACTCGTGGTTTTCCCGCCATAAAGGCTCCCGTCTTTTTGGTACCGAACTCCGGGCATCCTGGCGAAGAGTATCAGATACTACACTGCAATTCCAAAAGTGTAGAGACGTGGCGCGCCTCCCCTGGGGAGAATCATGGAATTGCCGCGCCCGTTCGATGGGAAGCGCAACGTATCCATCTGACAAGAGGCGCAAGACGGCAACTTGACAGACGACGCGGCACGCCACATCTCTATAGTTGGGAATGCATGGTGCGCCGCCTTGCGGAAATATTCTTGGCGGCATCCAAGTACTACTCCTTTTGAAAGTTAATACTATTGAAACCCCAGTACCAGCTAAGTGAAACTCCAGTACCAATTAGCTGGTACTGGAGTTTCACTTAGCTGGTACTGGAAAGGATACTATACTTCTTCCCGCGACATAGAGCTATATATGTCACGGCATCTCTATGACTTTTCGGCGAACTCACGAATATAGGCAGGAAAATTCTTGCGTGGTTCGTGGAAAATTAGTAATTTTGCCGTGTTTTTCTGAAAATACTAATCATTCACGCGATGAATATCTCATATAAATGGCTTAAGGAATACGTAGACTTTGACCTCACGCCGCAACAGACCGCGGACGCGCTGACCTCGTGCGGGCTGGAGGTTGACGCTTTGGAGGAAGTGCAAACCATCAAGGGAGGACTGAAAGGCCTCTACGTGGGCAAGGTGCTCACTTGCAAAGCGCATCCCAATAGCGACCATCTGCATGTTACCATGGTGGACCTTGGCAAGGGTGAGCCACAACAAATAGTATGCGGCGCGCCCAACGTGGCCGCTGGCCAGAAAGTCATCGTGGCCGATCTCGGTTGCGTGCTCTATGACGGAGACCAAAGTTTCACCATCAAGAAAAGCAAACTGCGCGGCGTAGAAAGCCTGGGCATGATATGCGCCGAGGACGAGATTGGCATTGGCACCGACCACGCCGGCATTATCGTATTGCCCGATGACGCTCCCGTAGGCCAGCCCGCCGCCGAATATTACGGGCTGGAAAGTGACTGGGTGATAGAAATAGACATCACCGCCAACCGAGGCGACGCACTCAGCCACTACGGCGTGGCACGCGACCTTTACGCCTGGCTGAAACAGAACGGATACCAAACAAGCCTACATCGCCCTGGCTGCGAGGCTTTCCACGTAGACAACCATGACCTGCCCATCGACGTAACCATAGAGAACGCCGAGGCCTGCAAACGATACGCTTGCGTAAGCATCACGGGATGCGAAGTGAAGGAAAGCCCGCAATGGCTGAAAGACAAGCTCAACGTGATAGGTCTCAGGCCTATCAACAATATCGTGGACATCACCAATTATATCATGATGGCCTACGGACAGCCCATGCATTGTTTTGACGCGGACATGGTGGCAGGCCATCACATCGTGGTGCGCACCCAGCCGGAGGGCACCAAGTTCGTCACTCTCGATGGCGAGGAGCATGAGTTGGGAACGCACGACCTGAGCATTTGCAACGCGGAAGAGCCTATGTGTATAGCCGGCATCTTCGGAGGCAAAGGCTCTGGCACATACGAGACCACCCGCAACGTAGTACTGGAAAGCGCCTACTTCCATCCCACATGGATACGCAAGAGCGCCCGCCGCCATGGCCTGAGCACCGACTCCAGCTATCGTTTTGAGCGTGGCATAGACCCAAACGGAACCATCTACGCCCTGAAGCAAGCCGCCATCCTCTGCCAAGAGCTGGCGGGCGGCAAGGTGAGCATGGAGATACGCGACGTCTACCCCACCCCCATCGAGAACCCAAAAGTGAATCTCCCATACGCCTACGTGCATGACCTGATAGGAAAAGAGATAGGCCGCGAGACCATCAAGAGCATCGTGACCTCATTGGAGATGAAGGTGTTGGAGGAAACCGAAGAAGGCCTCACACTCGAAATACCCGCCTACAGAGTAGACGTGCAACGGCCTTGCGACGTGGTGGAAGACATCTTGCGCGTCTATGGGTATAACAACGTGGAGATACCCACCCAACTGAAAAGCTCCCTCACTATAGCCACCGATACAGACCGACGCTACAAGACGCAAAACCTGGTAGCGGAGCAGTTGGTGGGAGCGGGTTTCAGCGAGATACTCAACAACTCGCAGACCAAGACGAGCTATTATTCCTCACTGGAACTGAACGCCTATCCCGACAGCGACACCGTTAAGATAGTCAACCCACTGAGCGCGGATCTCGGAGCCATGAGGCAGACGCTGCTCTTTGGCGGACTGGAGAGCATCGTGCGCAACATCAATCGCAAGGCGGCCAACTTGAGATTCTTCGAAGTAGGCAACACCTACGCCTACAACCAGGCGAAATGGACAGCGGAACAACCCATCAAAGCCTATGGCCAAGAAGCCCACATGGCGCTTTGGATAACGGGAAAGAGAGTGGAGGGCAATTGGGCGCACCCCGACGAGGACTCCAACTTCTATGAGTTGAAAGCCTGCGTGGACAACATCCTGCGCCGCGTAGGCCTGCCCCAAGCCATGACCGTGTTGAAGAAGAGCGAAAACAACATCTTCTCCAAGGGACTCGCGCTGGAAAGCCGAGGTGGTAAGACCTTGGTGGAAATGGGCATCATCAGCCTGAAACTACGCAAGGCGTTCGACCTGGAGCAAGACGTCTACTACGCCGACATCCATTGGGACAACCTCATGAAGGCTGTCTGCAAGGAGCAAGTCACTTACCAGGAACTGAGCAAGTATCCCGCCGTAAGCCGAGACCTGGCCCTGCTGGTGGACAAGGGAGTGGAATTCGCGGAGATAGAGCGCATCGCCCGCCAGACCGAGAAGAAACTGCTGAAGAGCGTCGTGCTCTTCGACGTATACGAGGGCAAGAACCTGCCAGAGGGCAAGAAGAGCTATGCCGTGAACTTCATACTGCAAGATGAGCAGAAGACACTCAACGACAAGCAGATAGACGCTATCATGCAGAAACTGATTGCCAACCTCACTGGCAAGCTGAACGCACAACTCAGATAAAAGGATAATCACAAAAAACATAAAGACAATATGGGAAGAGCATTTGAATACCGCAAGGCTGCGAAACTGAAGAGATGGGGTCACATGGCCCGCACGTTCACCAAACTGGGCAAGCAGATTGCCATCGCCGTCAAGGCTGGTGGACCTGAACCGGAGAACAACCCCACTCTGCGAGCTATCATCGCCAACTGCAAGCGCGAGAACATGCCCAAGGACAACATAGAGCGCGCCATCAAGAACGCCATGGGCAAAGACCAAAGCGAATATAAGGAAGTGACCTACGAGGGATATGGCCCCCATGGCATCGCCGTGTTCGTGGAGACTTTGACCGACAACACCACGAGAACAGTGGCTGACGTGCGCTCCATCTTCAATAAATTCAACGGCAACCTGGGCAACCAAGGAAGCCTCTCGTTCCTTTTCGACCACAAGGCCGTGTTCACTTTCAAGAAGAAAGAAGGCATCAACATGGACGACCTGATACTCGACTTGATAGATTACGGAGTGGAAGACGAGTATGACGAGGACGAGGAAACGGGCGAGGTGACCATTTATGGCGCACCCACCAGCTTCGGCGAGATACAAAAGCACCTGGAGGCTGAGGGCTATGAGGTGACTGGAGCAGAGTTCACCCGCATCCCCAACGACCTGAAGGAAGTAACTCCCGAGCAGCGTGAGGTTATCGAGAAGATGGTAGAGCGTCTCGAGGAGTTTGACGACGTGCAGACCGTCTATACCAACATGAAACCCGAGGAGACCGCGGATGGAGAATAACCCGGCGGAAGCCCGCACCTACACCTATGAGCCAAAGGGCACCTGCTCACGGCTGATGGAAATCACCGTCAACGATGAGGGCGTGATTACCAACGCCCGTATCTTTGGCGGCTGCATGGGCAACACTCAAGGCGTATGCGCCCTGGCCAAGGGCATGAAAGCCACGGAGGTGAAACAACGGCTGAAAGGCATCCTCTGCGGCAACAAGGGCACCAGCTGCCCCGACCAACTGGCCAAGGCACTGGAAGAAATGGGTTTCTAAACGCATCCTGTATCTTTCGAAAAGCACACATAGCTTTAATGCTCGGCACTGTCACGCATAGCGGATGATAGTGCCGAGTTTTTTATCCACCCGTTGCCACTTTACCCATGGCAAAAAGGTCTTATATGGTTTGTAATGTTTTTTCTTTCGCATCAAATCTCGAAGTCCAAAAAGCCATAACATAACGCCATGGGCAAACGCCCAGATTTGTAAACATTTGATACCATCCTGAAACGCGAAATGAAATCAACTTGTTTTGGTTGGCAAAACAAGTTGAATTGAGAAGCAAAACAAGTTAAATTGACGGGCGAAACAAGTTGTTTTCCCAAACACCCTCGATTAGACGGAAAACAAATGCTTATCGCGTGCGTCATGCCATAACAGGAAAGGAATTCCACATAGCCGCATCAAATGCGGAAAACACAAAAAAGCGGGGCGTAACCCTCATTGGGCACGCCCCGCTCTAACATATGATACATTTGTTTTCTCAAAACCATCGCCCTCCTAAGGGCGTTCGCTTTCGCTTAGGAAAGCTTGTTCATTACGTGGATAGCGTTTGCCAATGCGGCGGTAACCACTACCAATGCAATTGATGTCATCAACATAATATTATCCTTTCTTCATCTTTTTACCAGGCCCGAAGGCCTCACCTGTTAAACATCTGCCGCCTCGCTTGGCGACCATCTTATTCTTAAATCCGCCGCAAAGATACGGCGTTTCCCCATTATATGCAAACTTCATGCCATAAAAAGCACCGTGCGAGCCACATTTCTTGACGCATATCAAAAAAACGCAGCCCGCACGGGGATATATTGAAAAAATACGTTTACTGCTCTGGGAGGTCGTTGACTCCAGGCAGATTAAACTGGTAACTATTGTCGAATACCTTGCGCACCTTGTTGATTTCCACGAAGGTAGTGCCTCCGCCCTCACCGAAGCTACCGCTCAGGTAGGCTATGCTGTCGTCTAGCTGCAGGTATCCCTTCTGCCGCAACATGCGCACCGCCGCCATGAAGACTTGTTGGTTGGAGATATGCTTCTTTTGGTAGATGGGTATCACGCCATAGGAGAGGTTGAGAAAACGCTGCGTCTTCTCCCTGTAACAAATGGCCAAGATGGGCGTGGGGCCACGGAAGCTGGCCAACACGCGGGCAGTCTCGCCAGAATCACTGTCGGTGATGATGCCCTTCACGCCCAACTTGCGGGTACTGTCAATAGCCGCGTGGGCGAGAAACTCCCTCTGCGTGATGGCGCGGTCGGCGGAAAGTTGCACGTCGAGGGCTGCCGTACGGTCTTTCTCCGCTTGCTCGGCTATGCGAGCCATGGTCTGCACGGCCTCCACGGGATACTTTCCGCTAGCGGTCTCACCGCTCAGCATGAGCGCATCCGTGCGATAAAAGATGGCGTTGGCAATATCTGTCACCTCCGCGCGGGTGGGACGTGGGTTATTTATCATGGTGTGGAGCATCTGGGTAGCCACGATGACAGGCTTCTTCTTGGCGATGCAACTTGCGATGATGCGTCGTTGGATACCGGGAATGCGCTCTATGGGCACCTCGATGCCGAGATCGCCGCGGGCCACCATCACTCCGTAGGAAGCGTCTATGATTTCTTCGATGTTGTCCACTCCCTCCTGGTTCTCTATCTTGGAAATAATCTTGATGTCGGAACCATGCTGGTCCAGGATTTCCTGCACGGCATGCACGTCCGAAGCGTTCCTCACAAATGAATGGGCGATGAACTCCACGTCCATTTCTATGGCCAGTTCTATGTTGTGCTTGTCTTTCTCGGTGAGCGCTGGCAAGTCTATATGCTCCCCAGGCACGTTGACGCTCTTGCGCGCCCCCAGCGTGCCCTCGTTCTCCACCCTGGCTATAAGCATGGGACCCGTATTCTCGATGACCTTCATGTCCAGTTCGCCGTCATCGAAAAGGATGTCGTCACCCACCTTCACGTCATCGGTGATATTGGGATAAGACACATTGATAATGTCGTGGGATGTGTCCATGCCGGGGCGGCCGAATATCTTGACCACATCGCCCGACTTATAGTGGATAGGCTCCTCTACGTTGGTAGTCCTTATCTCCGGGCCTTTGGTGTCTATCATGATGGCTATGTGGGGAGACACCGCCCTCACATTCCTTACGATAGTGCGCATGCCTTCCTCGGTGGCGTGGGCGGTATTGATTCTCACCACGTTCATGCCTGCGAAAAAAAGCTTGCGTATGAACTCCTGCTCGCATCTTCTGTCGCTAATAGATGCTACAATCTTTGTTTGCTTCATGGGCTTAAATACGTTACTTGGCGCAAAGTTAATGAAAATCGGGCAAACTTGAAAACATTTGCCCGACGATTTCATCCACAAGCGCCAATTAGGCTAGATATCGAGGTCGGGAGCCTTTTCCGCTCCTTGGGCCGCCTCAAACTTTGGCATTACGTCGAAACCGAAAAGATTAGCCAGTATGACAGCGGGCATGCGGCGCACGCTGATGTTATAGGCCTGCACGGCATCGTTGTACTTGCGGCGGGCTTCCTGTATGCGATTCTCGGTTCCCTCCACCTGTATCTGCAAGGACTTGTAGTTCTCGCTGGCCTTCAGCTCGGGGTAACGCTCGGCCACCACCATCAGCCTGCCCAGAGCCGCCGACAGTTCCCCCTGCGCCTCCGTGTATTGGCGCAACTTGTCGGCCGTGAGGTTAGTGGGGTCTATGCTCATTTGCGTGGCCGAGGCGCGCGCTTGCGTTACCTGCGTGAAAGTCTCCCGCTCATGGGCGGCGTATGATTTCACTATCTTGGCCAATTGGGGCAACAGGTCGGCCCTGCGCTGATAAGCTGTCTGCACGTTGGAAAGCTCCGTATAGGCCACTTCCTGCTTCTTGACGAAGCCATTGTAACCCGAGACGCCCCAGAACACGAGCACCACGAGAACGGCAAGCAACACCCAAAGCCATGTCTTTCCGCCAGTCTTGCGGCGGGAATTGAGGTTTTGAAACCCCTGATTGTAATCATTCATACTATTTGTTGTTTATGGTTTAACCTTTTTACCAACTGCCTCCCGCTCCGCCGCCGCCGAAGCTTCCGCCGCCAAACGAGCCTCCCGAGAAACCGCCCCCATGTCCCAACGAACCTCCTCCACCGAAAATAAAGGGCGGAAACCAATCATCGTCGTGGCGGGAACGAGAATGGGAAGCTTTGGGCGAGGGCTTCACCACGCCCAACTTCACCAGTATGGCGCGGATGAGCATGTAAATGGGTATCGAGAAGAAAAGCAACGTGAGCGCAATGGCAAACACGAGGTCTCCGACGTCGCCGCCTTCATCGATGCTCTTCACGCCTGTCTTGCCAGTGGATACCTTATTATATAGCGCACGTGCGGTAGCCCACACCGCTTTTCCAGGTTGCCCCTCCCGCATGTATGGCACCACGCAAGCCTGGGCAATGTCGTCACAATCCACGTCGGTAAGTTCCGATTCCAAGCCCATACCTGGAGCGATGAAGTAACGTTTATCCTCCACGGCGATAACTACCACCAAGCCCCTGCGTGTCTCCTTGTCACCCACTCCAAGGCGGTTACCTAAGTCTTGCGCCATGCGAAAAGCGTCACCATCTTTCACCCTATTGACAACCACAAAGAGGGACTGCACGCCCTTGCTCCGTTCCAGCCGTCCGAGATAGTAATCCGCGGAATCTCGCTCGGCAGGCTTGAGCAATCCGTCAGGGTCAGAAACATATCTGGTGCTATTTCGCAAATAAGGGATAGGCACATCGCTGGCCTGCCACTCCCGTTGAGCGGGAAGCTGGGCGGCATAAGCCCATAAACAAATGAGAACCAAGAATATGCGCAACGGGAACATGGAAAGCGAGAAGTCTATCGCACAACTTCTCATTGGCATCTCGGAACGGAAAAGCCTATCGGGCATTTGCGTGAAATAAAAGTCCATAGCGCGAAAATACACAATAAAAACCTAATTTACAAATACTTAGCGTGATATTTTTTGAAAAAAACAAGCGAACTTTTTCTTTATTCGATAAAATTTTGTACCTTTGCACACCGAAATTCAATATACGAATCCAAAAACTAGCAGAGAGACATGACAAAAGCAGACCTCATCAAGGAAATTTGTGAAGCCACCGGCTTAACAAAAACGGAAGTGAGCGCAGTGGTTGAATCATTCATGACATGCGTCAAGAGCAGCCTGCTGGAAAGGAGGGAGAGCGTACACTTGAGGGGCTTCGGCAGCTTCATGCTGAAACACAGAGCCGTAAAGACCGCCAGAAACATCTCCAAGAACACCACCTTGGTGCTGGGAGCGCATGACAGGCCTTACTTCAAGCCAGCAAAGGAATTCATGGAAAAAGTAAGGGAGGAAACCTTGGAGGAAATTCCCGCGCAAGCGGAATAACCAATCCTCAAGCGGAAACGCTTCTTTAGAAGACATCAAATTAGATAATACAATAACAGATTAAAATTTAAGACTATGCCTAACGGAAAGAAGAAGAAGGGCCACAAGATGGCCACCCACAAGCGTAAGAAGAGATTACGTAAGAACAGACACAAGAGCAAGTAAGCTTATTGCTGGCTCGCGCCGTCTAAGAAAAAATTGAGAGGGGGTATGTCAACTGGGAAAAAGTGTTGGCATGCCCTTTTTTCGAATAAGAAAGGAAAGTAAGCAATGACTAGCGAACTCATCATCGATGTCCAGCAGAAAAACATCTCCATCGCGCTGCTAGAAGACAAGCAGCTGGTGGAGTACCAGAATGAGGCCCGGGAAGCTTCGTTCAGCGTGGGCAACATCTACATCGCGAAGGTAAAAAAACTCATGCCAGGCCTAAACGCCTGTTTCGTGGATGTGGGATTTGAGCGGGATGCTTTCTTACACTACCAAGACCTGGGCAGCCACTTCCCTTCTTACCAAAAATACCTGAAGCAGGTACTAAGCGACCGCAAGAAACTCTATCCATTCACCAAAGCCAGCAAACTGCCTGACTTGGACAAAGAAGGCAGCGTACAGAATGTTTTGAAGCCTGGCCAAGAAGTGTTGGTGCAAATCGTAAAGGAGCCTATATCCACCAAAGGACCAAGACTGACGGGAGAGCTCTCTTTCGCCGGACGGTTTTTGGTGCTCATACCTTTCGGCGCCAAGGTGTCCGTATCCTCTAAAATCAAGAGCGGAGAGGAGAGGGCGAGGCTTAAGCACCTCATACAGAGCATAAAGCCCGAGAACTGCGGCGTGATAGTGCGCACCGTGGCGGAAGGAAAAAGAGTGGCGGAACTGGATGCCGAATTGAAGGTGCTTACCCAACGCTGGGTGTCTACGCTGGAAAAGACACAAAAGGCACAGGCTTTACCCAAGACCGTTTTTGAGGAAACGGGAAGAGCCGTAGCCATGATCAGAGACCTCTTCAACCCCACTTACGAGAATGTCTATATCAACAACGAAGAGGTGAAAGAGGAAGTAAAGCACTATATATCGCTCATAGCTCCCGAAAGGGTCGGTGTCGTGAAATTGTACACTGGCAAGGTTCCCATCTTCGACAACTTCAACGTCACGAAACAAATCAAGGCCTCTTTCGGACGCACCGTGAACTACAAGCATGGTGCTTACCTTATCATTGAACACACAGAAGCTCTACATGTAGTTGACGTGAACAGCGGCAACAGAACGAGGGTGAACGGACAGGAAGCCAATGCGTTAGACGTGAACCTGGGAGCGGCCGACGAGTTGGCAAGGCAATTGAGACTAAGGGACATGGGCGGCATTATCGTGGTAGACTTCATAGACATGAGCCTGGCAGAGGACAGGCAAATGCTCTACGAACGTATGTGCAAGAACATGCAGAAAGACCGCGCCAAGCACAATATACTCCCCTTAAGCAAATTTGGCTTGATGCAAATCACGCGACAAAGAGTAAGGCCCGCCATGGACGTGAACGTGGACGAGACTTGTCCCACTTGCTTCGGCAGCGGAAAAATAAAATCAAGCATCCTGTTTACAGACCAACTGGAAAGGAAGATAGACCGTTTGGTCAACAAGATAGGCATTAAAAGATTTGACCTCTACGTCAATCCTTACGTAGCGGCTTATATCAACAAGGGGTTCATCTCGCTCCACCGGAAGTGGCAGATCAAGTACGGATTTGGCATCAGGGTGATACCCTCACAGAAACTGGCCTTCTTGCAATACGAATTCTACGACAAGAACAACGAATACATTGACATGCAAGAAGAACAAGAAACCAAGCAACAACAGCACTCATAACAATCCGGGCTTCCATTCTGATGATGGAAGCCCGTGATGTTTTTAGAAAGGCAAATCGTCCGCGCTGTCTTCCTGGGAAGGAGCGGGAGCGACAGGAGCGGCTGGCTGAACGGGGGACTGCGCTGGAGCAGCTCCATAAGCAGCGGGAGATTGCGGGGGGAAGGGCATGGCTCCAGGTTGTGCGCCATATGCGGCAGCCTGCGCCGCGGCAGGGTCTACATGGACCACATTCCACGCACGCACACTGTTGTACCACCTTCCTTGATATTCATGGGCACTGATGTCGAAAGACACACTCACTTCATCACCCAACTTGATATTGAACTGCGCGAGGCGATCTGCTCCAAACACGTCAAACGCCATTTGCTTGGGATATTGGTCATGGGTTTCTATAACGAACGTCTGAGCCTTCCACTCTCCTCTTTGAGAGACGCCGCTTCTTTCAGGCAAAACGACGATGATTTTTCCTTGTAATTCCATGGGTCTTTGTTTAAACTTTCAAAATACTTTGCGAAAGTAATAAATTAGTCTCAAAAAAACGAAAGTTTTACTCTTTTTTTGTTGATGCGAAATTATTTTCGTATTTTTGTGGCCATAAACACATCAACCATATCTAAACAATACATAAACATGAAATTTACCGTTTCCAGCTCGGCCGTGAGCAGCCGGCTTAACACGCTTTCCAAAGTCATCGCAGGCAAGAACTCATTGCCCATACTGGACTGCTTTCTCTTCCAAGTAAGCAACAATCAACTGACCATAACCGCTAGCGACAGCAGTAATATGATGCAAGCCATCGTGGAATTGACCGAGTGTGACGGAGAGGGAGAGTTCGCCCTTCCCCATCGCACCATGCTGGATGCCATGAAGGAATTGCCAGAGCAACCCCTGAATTTCGAGGTAGACATGGACACCATGGCCATGAAGGTTAATTACCAAAATGGAATGTATAACTTCACCGCCCAAAGAGCTGACGAATACCCACGCCCACAACACGTGAGCGACGCCGCCTCCACCATCACCCTTTCTTCCCAGATACTGATAGACAATATCAACCGTTCTCTTTTCGCCACCGCCAATGACGAATTGCGTCCCGTGATGAATGGTATATATTTTGACTTCACGCCCGATTCTCTCACCATGGTTGCCAGTGACGGACACAAACTGGTACGCTGCCAAGACTTCACCATAAAGAGTGAGGTGCCTACGGCATTCATCATGCCCAAGAAACCCGCCATGTTGTTACGCAACACGCTGGATAAGGACGGCGGTGATGTGGAAGTACGCTTTGATGACCGTGGAGCGGAGCTGAAATACGAAGGAGGGCAACTGAGTTGCCGCCTCATAGAAGGCCGCTATCCCAACTATAACTCCGTCATTCCGGAGAACAATCCCAATAGTGCCACCATCGACAGAGCCTCCCTCGCCAGTGCCTTGAGACGCGTGTTGCCTTTTGCCGACGAGAGCAGCCAGCTGATAAGATTCCACCTGGAACAAGGAAGGATTGAATTATCCTCTGAAGACATTCAATTCGCTACCGCCGCCAAGGAGCAACTCGCCTGTGACTACCAGGGACACCCCATGAGCATCGGCTTCAAGGGAGGAACGTTGCAGGAAGTACTTGCCAACCTGGAGGGCGAACAGATTATCATGCAACTGGCGGATCCCAGCCGCGCTGGCATCATCATTCCCGCACAGCAACCGGAAAACGAGGACATCCTGATGCTTATCATGCCCATGTTGCTTAACGACTAACGCAAGATGAGACTCAACTTAACTAAGCCGCTGGTAGTCTTTGACTTGGAAAGCACGGGGCTGGATCTCGTCAATGACCGTATCATACAACTTTCTTATATCAAGGCTTATCCTGACGGAAAGGAAGAGCGCAAGAACTTATTGATAAACCCCGGGAAGCCCATCCCCGCCGAAGTAGAGAAACTGACCGGCATCACCAATGACGACGTGAAAGACGCGCCCACCTTCAAGCAAGTAGCCTCAGACTTGGCGAAAACTTTCACAGGTTGCGATTTCGCGGGATACAATTCCAATCACTTTGACATACCTTTATTGGCGGAGGAATTCCTACGTGCTGGCATCGACTTCGACTTCTCTCGCTGCCGATTGATAGACGCGCAGACCATATTCTTCAAAATGGAGAAGCGTAACTTAGCCGCCGCCTACAAATATTATTGCGGCAGGAAGATGGAAGATGACTTCCAAGCCCATAGAGCCGACCAGGACACCGAAGCCACTTACAGGGTACTGCAAGGACAACTGGACAAATACGCTCCTGGCATGCAAGAGGAGCCTGACCGCGTAATACACAATGACATGGACGAGCTGGCCCGCCTTTCAGTGCAAAACGATAACGTGGATTTCGCGGGCCGCATCGTATGGCGTCCACTAAAAGACGCCTCGGGCAACGTGTCGCTTGATGACAGCGGCAATCCCCTCAAGCAGGAAGTGTTCAATTTCGGCAAATACAAGGACATGCCCGTAAGCGAGGTGCTGCGCAAAGACCCAGGTTATTTCAATTGGATACTGAATAGCGACTTCACGTATAACACTAAGCAGGTATTGACAAGAATCCGCCTGCGTGACATGGGAAAGAAATGATAGCGGGAAAAAAGATTGTACTCGGAATCACAGGCTCCATAGCCGCCTATAAGGCATGCCTCATCATCAGGGGGCTTATCAAGCGCGGAGCCGAGGTGCAAGTGGTCATTACGCCCGCTGGCAAAGAGTTCATCACGCCAGTTACGCTCTCCGCCCTCACACATAAGCCCGTCATCAGCGAGTTCTTCTCACAAAGGGACGGCTCTTGGCACTCCCATGTAGACTTGGGGCTATGGGCAGACGCCATGCTGATAGCGCCCTGCACGGCCTCAACGCTGGGCAAGATGGCGCATGGTATAGCCGACAACATGCTCATCACCACCTATCTTTCCATGAAAGCCCCCGTGTTCATAGCCCCCGCTATGGACTTGGATATGTATAACCATCCCGCCACGCAAGAAAACCTTCGCGCCTTGATTGGATATGGCAATCACGTGATAGAGCCTGGTTGCGGTTTCTTGGCCAGCGGGCTGGAGGGCAAAGGCCGGATGGAAGAACCCGAGAAGATCATCCAGGCATTGGAAGACTTCTTCCAGGCACAACAAGACTTGAAAGGCAAAAAGATACTGATCACCGCAGGACCAACCTACGAGAAAATAGACCCCGTACGCTTTATTGGCAATTATTCTTCGGGGAAGATGGGCTTCGCCTTGGCGGAAGAATGCGCCAAGCGAGGGGCGGAAGTCACACTGATAGCCGGTCCCGTTGCGTTAAGTTGCTCAAGCGGCATACATCGCGTAAACGTGGAAAGTTGCCAAGAGATGTATAACGCCTCGATAGAGGCCTTTCCCTTGCAAGACGCCGCCATTCTCTGCGCCGCCGTGGCCGATTTCAAGCCAGCCATGACCGCTGACCGCAAGATAAAAAGGGGGGAAGATGGGCTGCGGCTGCAATTGGAACCCACGCAAGACATCGCCGCCTCGCTAGGGAAGATGAAACAAGAGAGGCAACGCTTGGTGGCGTTCGCGCTGGAGACAGACCATGAAGAGTCAAACGCCGAAAGCAAGCTGAAGAAGAAAAACGCTGATTTCGTGGTGCTCAACTCCACCCGCAACAAAGGCACCACATTCCGCACGGACGACAACCAGATAATCATTGTCTCTCCACAAGGCAAGAAAGAATATGGCAAAAAACCAAAGAGTGAAGTGGCTCGTGACATTGTCAATGAGCTTGTGTCTATATTGTAACCTCTTGACGGCCCAAGAGCTACAAGCCAAGGTAAACATCAACTATGCCCAGGTGCAGGGCACGGACAAATCGGTGTTCGACGACCTACAGCGCAATTTGGAGCAGTTTGTCAACGAACGCCAATGGACAAACCTGCAATTCGCCAATAACGAGCGCATACCATGCAGTTTCAACATCACCGTGAGCACTTACGACAGAGACAACAACCTTTTCACCTGCAAGGCCATCATACAGGCCAACCGACCCGTATACAATTCCGCCTACTCCACCACCATTTACAGCAATACCGACAACGATTTCACCTTCCAATATGCCCAGTTTGACCAGCTCAACTACTCGGATGAATACATCGACAATTCACTGACCGCGCTGATGGCCTACTACGCCTATCTCATCATAGGCATCAACCTGGACACCTTCGCCCCCATGGGTGGAACCGACGTGCTGCAACGCTGCCTCAACGTGGCCAACAACGCCCAAAACCTGGACGTGCCAGGATGGAAGGCTTTCGAGGACGACCGCAATCGCTATGCCATCATCAACGATTACCTGGACGGGGGCTTGCAACCCCTGCGGCAGTTGCAGTATGACTATTACCGCAAAGGGCTGGACGAAATGGCCAACCAGGTGGAAAGAGGAAGAACGGAAATCACCCAAGCACTGGATACGCAGCTGAGGCAGGCCAGGGAGAACAAGCCTTTGAGCATGTGGCCACAGATATGGACAGACTACAAGAGGGACGAATTGGCCAATATCTACCAAGGGAAAGGCACCGCGAAAGAGAAAGAGAAGATTTACGAGTTGCTTTCAAGTATCAATCCCTCGCAAGAAAACGCATGGTCTAAACTTCGACAATAACAATGCTGACACATCTATACATAAAAAACTATACGCTCATCGACCTGCTCGACATCTCCTTGCACGAAGGTTTCTCGGTCATCACGGGAGAGACTGGGGCGGGAAAGAGCATCATCTTGGGAGCGATCGGGCTGCTGCTGGGCAACAGGGCAGACTCCAAAGCCATCAAGCCGGGCTGTGAGCGCTGCGTGATAGAAGCCCAGTTTGACCTCTCACGCTATGAGCTGGAAGATTTCTTCCTCAACCACGACATAGACTATTGCCCTGCCGACACTATCATCCGCAGGGAACTTACGTCAGCGGGAAAGAGCCGTGCCTTCGTCAACGATACTCCCGTGCCGCTGGCCACCATGCGGGAACTTGGCGAGACACTGGTGGATATCCATTCGCAACATCAGAATCTGCTGCTGCAGAAAGAGGATTTCCAACTGCAAGTGGTGGACATCATAGCCGGAGACAAGCATTTGTCAAAAGACTACGCCCAAGCCTTCCTCGCCTACCAGCGGAAAGAGAGAGAACTGCGTGCCGCGAAAGAGGAAGCGCAACGCCAGCAAGACAACGAGGACTACCTGCGCTATCAGTATAACGAACTGGAACAAGCCCAACTGCAAGCGGGCGAACAAGCGCAAGTGGAGCAAGAGACACAGGCCATGACCCACGCCGAGGACATCAAGTCGGCACTCTATACCGCCTGCAACGCCCTCAATGGCGATGAAGGCGGAGCGATTGCCTCGTTGCGTGAAGCCTCTCGCCAATTGCAATCCATCGGGCAAGTATACCCACAAGCGCAATCCCTTCTGGAAAGACTGGACTCCTGCGACATCGAACTGAAAGACATAGCCGATGACTTAAGCCAGAAAATGGAACGAGTGGACTTCGACCCCGCTCTTCTGGAGAAACTCAACGCCAGGCTGGATACCCTCTACGCCCTGCAACGGAAATACCACGTGGAAGACGAGGAGCAATTGATAGCCCTCAGGGACAACCTGGCCCGGCAACTAGACCAGTTGGAACACGGAGAGGAAAACATCGCCATGTTGGCGGCTGAAGTGGAAAAGCTGCGGCAGGATTGCGAGGAGAAAGCCCAACTGCTGACCGAGACACGCCGACAGGCCGCCCAGAAGGTAGCCGAGGAAATGCGCCAAAGGCTCATACCCCTTGGCATGCCCCGTGTCAGGTTTGAGGTAAAGATGGAACAAAAGCCGCTGAGCGTGGACGGAAAGGACAAGATATCATTCCTTTTCAGTGCCAACACAGGTACGCCTGCCATGCCCGTCAGCCAAATAGCGTCGGGTGGAGAGATAGCCCGCGTAATGCTCTCGCTCAAAGCCATGATAAGCGGAACCATCAAGTTGCCCACCATCATCTTCGACGAGATAGACACGGGGGTAAGCGGCAGCATAGCCGAACGCATGGCCCACATCATGCGAGAGATGGGAGCGGCCAACAGGCAAGTGATTTCCATCACCCACCTGCCACAGATAGCGGCCTTGGGCAGCCACCACTACAAGGTTGCCAAGCAGGAGACCGCCCTAGGAACGGTGAGCGTGATGAAAGAACTCACGCCCGAGGAGAGAGTGGCCGAGATAGCGGGCATGCTAAGCGGCAGCGACGTGACCGAGGCCGCGCTGGCCAATGCACGCACACTCCTGAAAACAGAAAATTGACACCTATATTATATATAAGAAAAAACATGAAGAAAACAGTACATATCTTGACGATGCTCCTGGTGAGCGTCACCATGGCGGCTCAACCCGCCGGGGTGAAAAAGGTCGCCAAAAGCACGTTCTCCCTTACCTCTTTCGACGAGAAAGGCAGTATAGTGGCCTCCACCCAAGGCGTTTTCATCGACGAGAAGGGCACGGGAATCTGCCCCTTCAAGGTTTTCGTGGGCGCGGAAAGAGCCACGGTGGTAGACGCTGACGGTAATTCCATGGAAGTGGATGCCCTGCTGGGAGCCGACGAGCTATACGACGTGGCCAAACTCAGGGTAAAGGCTTCCACCAAGGCGGCCCCGTTGGCCACCGCGGCGGAGAAACAGGGAGCGAAAGTATGGTTAATGCCCTACTCCATCAACAATCCCCAGCCGCTCCAACTCACGCTTTCCTCCGTGGAGCGGTTCCACAACAGCTATAATTACTACATCCTTGACGGAGAAGTGCCAGACAACGCCGTGGGCTGCCCGGTCGTCAACGGCAACGGACAAGTGGTGGGCATCATGCACAAGAGCGACAGCCACACCACGGCCGTGGATGGTGCCTATATCAAGCAACTCTCTGTCAGCGGACTTTCGTCACTCGACGCCTCATTGCAAGAGACGGGCGTGCGCACGGCTCTGCCCGACAACGAAGAGGAAGCCATCACCATGATGACGCTCAAGAAAGGCTCGGTGAAAGAAGACACCTACAGAGCCTACGTGGACGAGTTCCTGGAGAAGTTTCCCACGTCCTCTTTCGGATACCAGGAACTGGGCTTGATACAAATGGGGCAAGACCAGTTCGACGAGGCCAGCAAGACCATGGAAGCCGCCATCAAGCAAAGCAGGGCCAAGGACGAGGCCCACAGCGACTACGCCAACTTGATTTACCAGAAAAACATATACAAGTCGGATAAGCCATACGAGCCATGGACACTGGACAAGGCCCTGGAAGAGGCGAAAACCGCCTACGGAATCAACCCGCAACCCATATACCAGCACCAGGAGGCGCAAATCATCTTCGCCCAAGGCAAATACCAAGAGGCCTACGACATCTTCATGTCACTCACCAAATCGTCCATCTCCAACGCCGAGCTTTACTATGAGGCAGCGCAAAGCAAAATCCGCTTGAACGCGCCCGACACTGAAATCAGGGTCTTGCTGGACAGTGCCGTCAACGTAGGCAAGCGCATGGGCACAGGGGAAGCGCCTTATATTCTAGCCCGCGCGCAATACCTGCACGACAAAGGCGAATACCGCGAGGCACTCAAGGACTACAACGCCTACGACACCCTCACGGCCACTACCGACCCCGTGTTCTTCTATTTGCGCTATAAGTGCGAGACGCAAGTGCGCCAATGGCAACAGGCTCTCTTCGATATCGCCCGCGCCTGCTTCCTCAATCCCAAGGAACCTACCTACTTCGCGGAGTGGGCTTCGCTTGACTTACGGGTGAAACGCTATGACGAGGCCATCAGCGCAGCCACCAAGTGCACTGAGCTGGCTCCCGAATACGCCGATGGCTACCTGCTGCTGGGATTGGCGCAGATAGAGAAAGGCATGAAGGAGGAAGGACTCAAGAACCTGGAGAAAGCCAAGGAACTGGGAGACACCCGAGCGGAACAGTACATTGAGAAAAACAAGTAATCCACAAACAGCACCATGGGCAATATGGATTTCAAGAGCTTGGCGAGCCTCTGCGTCCAAAAATACAAAGACTCGCTGGACAATGAGCGTGAGCGCTATGTGGACACCCTGTTCGTGGCCATCACGGAAAAGGACGACGTACTCTGCTCCAAGATACCGAGCATACTCGAACAGGCCTCCAAATGCGTCCTGATACACCAGAAAAAGCAACTGGCAGTCACCAATTGGTATTCTTGGTATAAAGTAGACTATGTCGACGGGAATGGATGCGTGACCGACGGCAACCTGGGCCAAGGCTTCGAGCTTTCCATCTCCTCGCGCGACACGTTCGCCAACCAGGTGATGTCCCTCTACCACGGCTACCACGAGCTGTATGCCTGCCGCAGACCTTGGGAGGACAACATGGCTAAGGTATGGAAACTGTACTCCATGACCAAGAAAATGGAGACAGACAAGGAAATAGAGCTCACGGCGAGACTTTTCCGCTCAGACGAGAAGATACTGGAAATGGAAAGGAAAATCGCCAGCCACGAGTTCACCAACCTTCTCTTGGAGCAAGAGAGAGACCAATACAAGAGCCTGCTCGATGAAATCAAGGAAATGGTGAACAGCCAGAATACACGAGAATAAGGTAAAGGTTCCCTTGGGCAAGGGAACCTTTATTCATTTTCCATGATGGCTCGCGGGCGTGGCAAGATGATACTTGGGAAACCCATCAACCGGCTCTCACCGCCCACTAGCCCACGCGCTGAAACACACAATCTGTTCGTACCCTGGAAACAACTTGTTTCGCTTGGCAATTCAAGTTATTTTGCTCGTCAAAATAACTTGTTTTCCTAGGCAAAATAACTTGTTTCGCATTCCAAGAAAACTTGTCTTGAAAAACCCGCAAAACGATTGGCGGAACTGAACGCTTGTTCGCTTTTCATTCCCCATTGAGCCGCCTCGCCATGGTGGCACACCCCACGCGAAGCATTCCATGGAGATTCGCTAAAAAAGCCAGTACTACTGCCCTGGGGATTTCAGTACTACTGATATCCGATTTCAGTACTACTGAAAACGAAAAGCAGTAGTACTGACTTTTCGAAAACGCCCTTGTTTGTTAATAAATATTAACGCACGGAAAATTCCTTGCCATATATTTTTGAGGACAAATAATAATTCGTACCTTTGCACCCGCAAACGAGAAACAATGGTACCTTAGCTCAGGTGGTAGAGCATCGGACTGAAAATCCGTGTGTCCTTGGTTCGACTCCAAGAGGTACCACTCCTCCTTTCATTGGCGGTCCTCGCAAGAGGCCGCCTTTTTTGTTTTCACACTCTTTCACCACCTTTATCTTAATTTTTGCTCATTTGTTTGCCAAGGCAATAAATAATGTCTATATTCGCGAAGAATAAACTATTTACACATCTACTATGAACAGAATCTTGATAACAGCCTTCATGCTGCTAAGCGCGCTCACATCCATGGCGCAAACCGACTACGGCAAGTATTACGAGAACCTGCCCACGGAAATGCCCGTGCCTACCCTACCCTCCATACCCGACAACAAAGTGAACTTGGCCGACTTCGGAGCCGTGGGCGACGGGGTGACCCTCAATACCGAAGCCATCAGCAAGGCCATCAACCAGCTCAGCAAAATGGGCGGCGGACACCTGATAGTGCCCGCGGGAATATGGCGCACGGGGCTCATCTCGCTGAAAGACAACATCGACCTCCACTTGGAAAAGAACGCCATACTGATGTTCTCGCCCGACAAGAAAGACCTCCTCAAGCTGAAAGAGGGAAAGATGGACGACAAGGCCACGCCCTTCATCAACGTGAGCAAGCGCAAGAACGTCTCCATCACGGGAGAGGGAACCATAGACGGAAACGGAGAATGGTGGAGGCCCGTGAAGCGGAACAAGGTGAGCGACACGGAGTGGAACGTGTTCAAGAGCATGGGCGGCACCGTGACCGAAAAGGGAGACTTGTGGTACCCATTTGACCTGACCCACTACGAAAACATCTGCGCTGACAAGGAGACGCAAGAGAAATATCGCAACCACATGATACGCTTCACCGACTGCGAAAACGTGCTCGTGCAAGGAGTGACACTACTCAACTCCCCCAAATTCCACTTGATACCCACCCGCTGCGATAACGTCATCATTGACGGCATCACGGTGAAGTGTCCTTGGAACGCACAGAATGGCGACGCCATAGACATCAGCAGCTGCAAGAACGTGCTCATCGTCAATAACGTAGTGGACGCTGGAGACGACGGCATCTGCATGAAAGCAGGAGCGGGAGCCAAGGGCGTGGAATATGGCCCTTGCGAGAACATCAACATCCAGAACAATACCGTCTACCACGCCCATGGAGGCTTCGTGATAGGCAGCGAGTTCTCTGGCGGCGTGAAGAACGTGGTGGTGCGCGACAACAAGTTCTGCGGCACAGATACGGGATTGCGCTTCAAGAGCGCCGTGAAGAGAGGCGGCAAGACCGAGAAGCTTTTCATAGACCATATCTACATGACGGACATCAAGGACGAGGCCATCGTCTTCGAGACCACTTACTTCGACAACCACGTGGGAGCCAAGAAGCAACAGGCCGCCACCACCCTGGAATACGCCCCCGAATTCCAGGACATCCATATCAGCGACATCGTGGTGAATGGGTGCGAGACGGGCATCGCGGCTCATGGAGCCGAGGGAATGGTGCACGACATCACCGTCAGCAATTCCCTTATCTTCTACAACAAAACCGCCAAAGACATAGACCCCGCCTGCAAGATAACGCTAAACAACGTGAAGTTCACCACCTTTGGCGAGTGAAGCCAAAAGAGAAATCAAGCGTAACGACAATCGCGTAAGTAGAGGTGCCTTCCGCCGATAAATACAGAAGGCACCTCTATCGTCAATATTTTCCCGCCTCAGCTTGGGCATTTAAAATGTTTTGCGTATATTCGCGGCGTAAGAGACAAACCATTCCCGAAATAGGCAAACAAGAGACAACATGAGGAAAACATTGACCATTATGACCCTGGCCCTCACCACGCTGGCCACGCAAGCGCAGGCCGAAGGCATCCACCAGGAACTGAAACAGAAATTCATAGAGGGCGACGCGGGATTTATGTCGCTCGTGGCCCTGGCGCTGGTCATCGGACTGGCTTTCTGCATAGAACGCATGATCTACCTGAGCCTGTCGGAAATCAACGCCAAGCAACTAATGAGCGACATAAGCGACAAGGTGGCTGAAGGAGACGTGGAAGGAGCCAAGCGACTCTGCCAGGAAAGCAGGGGGCCCGTGGCCGCCATCTGCTACCAGGGGCTGGAACGCAAAGACGAGAAACTGGAAGACGTGGAGCGCACCATCGCGGGATATGGCACCGTGGAGGCGGCCAACCTGGAAAAAGGCTGCAGCTGGATAACGCTCTTCATCGCCATGGCTCCCTCATTGGGCTTCCTGGGCACGGTAATCGGCATGGTGATGGCCTTTGACCAAATACAGCAAGCGGGCGACATCAGCCCCACCATCGTGGCATCGGGCATGAAAGTGGCGCTTATCACCACCATCTTCGGTATCATCGTGGCCTTGATACTGCAGGTGTTCTATAACTATATATTGTCCAAGATAGACCACCTGACGAGCCAGATGGAGGAATCTGCCATCACGCTGCTCGACGTGATCTCAAAATACCAGGAGAAACGATGAGACCACTGCGTCATTGGTCTACGGAACGGATTTCCCACCGTGTGCTCTACGCCTTGATAGGTGTCACCGTGGTGGCTTATGCCCTCTTCGCCTTGGTGGGATTCAACATTCCTTACGAGCAGGATCCAGACAAAAACGCCCCGCTTTTCACCGACCTGCTCCTCTGGCTAGGCTGGATCACCCTGGTTCTTTCCCTGGTCCTAGCGGTGGCTTCCACCGTCCATAGCCACAAGCTATCCCCCCGCAAGGCGGAAAGAAACGGCATCGCCCACCGCCGACTGTCACTCATAGTATGGCTGGTGGTAATCCTTTGCCTGGGCCTGACCTTCGCCATAGGCTCCACCGCTCCCATGTTTATCAATGGCGAAGACTACGAAGACCCGCTTTGGCTGAGAGTGGCCGACATGTTCGTCTATACATCACTGACGTTGCTGGCAGCCGCCGTGGGAGCGATGGTGTTCGGAGCCACTCGCTACATCCGCAAAAACAGGAAAGGAGGCAAACCATGATGATACGCCGCAAACGGCACGAAGTGCCTGGGCTGAACACCACATCCACGGCAGACATCTCTTTCATGCTCTTGATATTTTTCCTGGTCACCACGTCCATGGATCCTGACAAAGGACTGCTTCGCCAGTTGCCGCCCATGGAGCCAAAGGAAACCGTGGCAAAAGAAGAACTGATAGAAAAGCGAAACCTGCTGCGGCTGGAAATCAACAACCAAGGCCAGCTAACCGCTGACGGACAGCCGATCACTCCCGAGGAAATACCCGATAAGCTATTGCCGCTCGCCCGAAAGGCGGGGAAAAACCACGTGGTATGGCTGAGTTGCGACCCCGAAGCCAATTACGACACCTACTTCCAAGTGCAGGACCAGTTGGTCAAAGGATATGCCCAGTGGCGCGAGGAGGTATCTCGGCAAAAGACGGGCAAACCCTACGCCCGCCTGTCTGCCGAACAACAGGCCACCATCAGGGAACTTACACCCCAGAGGGTGGCGGAACAAGACCACACGACAGAGGAAAACAATCCCTCTGGCATAAAGGAAGGAGGCAACCCATGAGCCTCTTCGCCCGTCGCCGCAATCGGGAAGTGCCAGGACTGAACACCGCCTCACTGCCAGACCTGATATTCTCCGTGCTTTTCTTCTTCATGATAGTGACCCACATGCGGCAAGAGACACTCAAGGTGAGATACCAGGTGCCGCAGGGCACGCAGCTCACCCGCCTCACCAAGAAATCGACCATATCGCACGTCTACATCGGGGAGCCGTCCGCCGACATGGCATCCGCCATGGGCAAGGGCACTCGCATACAATACAATGACAAGTATGTAACGCCCCAAGAACTGGCTCGATACCTGGCGGACGAACGAGCACGCATGGCACCCGAAGACCGCGAACGCATGATCGTCTCGCTAAAAGGCGACCTGCACACCAAAATGTCTGTCGTGCAAGAGGTAAAGCAAGCCCTTCGTCAAGCCAACGCCCTCAAGATAAGCTATTCCGCCTCGCAAAAACCCGCGGAACAATAAATCCCGCGCGGCATGATATCCCCAGGTTGGGAGAATGCCATACGTGATTATATTGTCACAAAATTGCCATTTTAGTTTGGAATGCGAAAAATAAATGCTATCTTTGTAGCAAATTGTAATAAAATGGTACGCTTAAACTTAGACAAACTAGACTTAGAAATCCTGAAACTGGTCTCGCAAGACGCACGCATTCCTTTTCTGGAAGTGGCCCGACTCTGCAAGGTGAGCGGCGCCGCGGTACACCAACATGTCTCCAAACTCATACGCATGGGGGTCATCAAGGGTTCGCAATTCATCATAGACCCAGAGCGAGTAGGCTACGAGACCTGCGCTTTTATCGGGCTCTACCTGAAACAACCAGAGAACTTCGAAGACGTAGTGGAAAAACTCAAGCAAATACCAGAGGTGGTAGAGTGCCACTACACCACGGGCGGTATGGATCTCTTCGTCAAGATATACGCCCATAACAACCATCATCTCCTGGAAATCATCCACGACAAGCTGCAACCACTGGGGCTGAGCCGCACGGAGACCATCATCTCCTTCAAATCAGCCATCTACCGCAGCCTGCCCTGCTCCAACCTGGAGACCATGTATGGGGTGATAGACACCGATAACCAGGAAGACAAAAAGGAAGATGAACGTTCGGAATAAGCAGGTTGAGTTTTTTCCTCCATAAACTATACCTGCTTTAGATAGTTATAACTCGACTCTAATTCACTTGATAAAACTATATTCCCGCACGGGAATATAGTTTAAACATCACAAAAGTAGGCAAAGCGCTAAAAAGCGCTACTTGAGAAAAATAAACGGCTCAGTGGAAATATCATGGGGTAACAGAAAATCGCCAAGATGGCGACAAGTGACGCGCGGGGCATTTCCTGGCATGGGATACGCGGGAGAATGTCAAGAAATCCTACTTCCACGCTCTTCCGGGAACGGAAGCCCCAGGCAGCCCATGTACAGGCGGCGCGAAACGAAACTAGTTGCGAAGGGTCACGAAACTAGTTTCATCGGCCATCGCAACTAGTTGCGTGGGGCGACGCAACTAGTTGCGTTTTTCCTCGCGCCCAAGCCGCCTCCAGCACCACCCTGGCTTTGTCAAGATTTATTCACTCTTTCATCCCCCCTCCCATGCACGTTGCCCACAATACCTATGCGTATACCCAGGCACCGCGAGGCAAGAGTTGAAAACAAAACCTTGCCTTATCATCTCACCCGCAAGACAATGCGCTTATAGGCGGTTAAGTTGGGCGTGCCATCATCGGTCACTTCCAATATCACGTGGATGGTCTTCCCCGACGCGTCATGCGGCACAGCCACATGGCAAAGAGGAAGTTTCCCGCTCTTTACCGCTACCTTATCTTTATAAGTACTCGGCTCCGCGTACACCGACCAGTTATATGATAAGTTGTCATTGTCGACATCCTCTGACTGGGAGGCATCGAAAGTCAACGTCTCGCCGGCTTTTGCATCAACATACAGGCATCGCAAGGAACGTTCCCCATTCACGATGGCCACGGGATGATGGTTGGCGGCTTCAAATCTGTCTGTAGCCGCCCATCGCATGCGAGCCTCGAAGTCGTTCCAGATATGGCGTTGCCACTTATTGATGGCCTGCACGCCCTCTGGTGCGCTCACGTACATATAATAAGGGTCATACTGCGTTTCGTCTTTTCCGCTCTTTTCAATAAAGTCCATGCCTCTCAAACCACTCTGTTTCTCTTTCGAGAAACGGCCGCCCCAACCTCCATAATCCACGCTGTCCGGCACGTTAAGGCCATTGGCATACAGATAGAGAAATGCGGGAGAATCTCCCTCTGTGGCCCAGATCCTATTCGGATAAACCTTCCCAAGAGAGCCATGGCACTGGATGTGACCTTTTATCCACTCATCTGAAGGCGGCCAACCATACACGTGTTTATTGCGGATATACAGGATGTCGGGAAAATTATGCGCTATCCACGCTCCAGCGTCATCTTGTCCCAAAATGTCATAAATACGGATTTTACCCAAGAACCGCTTGAGCTCACTTTCGCTACGGGTATGCTTCACTTTCCAAATGGCCTGGGCAATGGTGTTCATACCTCCCCATGCAGTCAACCAAACGGGGCGATTATCTCCTTTCTTGTCCACCGCCGCTATAATCAACTCCGAGCCAGGAGAATCTTTCCCCTCTCCCACTCCATCCATATTGGAAACGGCTTGCCCCCGCTTGACAATGGAACGCAGATAATCTAAATCGGGATAGCCTGGATCGTGTTTTTTCAGCCTGGGCAAGACCTCGCCAAAACACTCTACAACCTCTCTTACCTTCCCTGTCCTATCAGGGTCAGTCACCCATGCTTGAGAACTTATCAAGCCTTCAATATCATAGACATTTGAGCAAACCAGCAAATGTATCATCGACTGCATGTCGTCAGGATCCGCCCCGCCTAAATCGGTCGTGACTATCACCCTGTTTTTCTCGTTAGGCAAAAGGGATTGAGCTAAGGCCCATTGGGCAAGCAACGGAACAAAGAGCGACAAAACAGCAACAATTTTTTTCATAAAACGCACAAAATAAAGAAAACAAAAATCCCGCCATTGGAGGTTGACGGGTACCTAATGTTTACACAACGGAATAGTCCTTATTGTGATTTGCTAAAAACTCTCCGCAAATATAAGAATTAACTTTCAATCCCGCAAGCTTTTCAGTGGAAAAAAGCGCACCAAGACAATAATTTACGCTTTTTTATCCATCGTCCTGTCGAAATGAACAAAAAAGCAATACCCTCATCCTGCCATGTGAAGTTAGGAAACAACTTGTTTTGCCCATCAAAACAAGTTAAATCACTCATCAAAACAAGTTGTTTTGTTTATCAAAACAACTTGTTTTGACAAGCGGCTTCAACCTGTCTCTTCTTTTTCTTTTCTGGTAAAAGAGCAAACCGCTATATATCAAAGACTTATATTCATTTACAGTTTCTCTTCTACAGCTTGCTCCGCTGGCTGGCGACGGGTCTCCGCACCGTTAGTTGACCGTAATGTGGAAGCAACCTTGTTTCACCTCGTACTTGACATAGCAACGCCGCTGCTCACGGAAGTCTTGCAACACTTCGCTGAGTATCCACTTCAAGGTATCGTTGCGCACCTCACGACGCTTCTCGCCTGGCGGTTCCACTGTCTTGTAACGATTGTAACAGATGTCAAAGGTAGTGCCATAGAGGTGGCAGCTGTTTTCCTTGGCGTTAAGGTTACGACCCTGCAACTTGGCCACATCGTCCTTGCTGCGCAACACGCTGGTCACAATCACTTGGTGGAGGGGCACGCCCTTGATCTGGAGCGAGTCGAAAAAGGCACGGCCTATGTCTTGCAACAGCACCGAGGCACGGGGCACGAGGTAAGGGATACTGCTAGTCAGCTTATCCACGTGGAAAAAAGGATTACTCTCTATATACACCAACTCCGACATGCGATGTTCCGCCTCGGCCCTATCCTTCACGGGCTCCACGCCCCACCTACTGGCCGCCAGCAGTTGCACGTCGTTTTGGTCGGGAAAAGTATTCCCAAAGTGGGGCACGCTCCAAATACGATGCCTGGCCACCGTACCATCAGCGTTGAAGAAACGGGACTTCCCGTCCGCTTGGACGGCGCTCATGGGCAACGGGGCATGGGCCAACACGGCCAGCGAGTCTACCCCCAAGCTATCCGCAACGACAAGCTTCTCCTCCTTAGGTTCGGCCACACCAGGGAAGGCACACCTCACCAACGCCAATAGCGCCACGCAAGAGAAAAACCCCAAGGTATACTGCCGCTTGGTGACCTTGAAGTTTCTCCACTTCTTGAGAGCGGATACTCCTTTGTCCTCTCTTATATTGAACGGGAATTTTCTCATATGCCAGGTTTCTCCATCTAAAGAATCTGGCGCGAAGTTACGAATAATCCGCGAGAAAACGCATATCATCGAAAAAGAAATAGATGGTCATGCCCCGCAAACGTGTCCTACCCCTTCCCCGACTCGTTATCCATCCTTGCGGACAAGGACATATTTATGGTTAAAACCTTGCGTATTCAGAATATATTTCGTACTTTTGCAACGTCGTATACACAGACCCTAACAAGAAAGCAAGTTGATAGAGAAACATATCGTATTAGAGGATATAGACCCCGTGGTCTTCTATGGTGCCAACAACAGCCACCTGCTCATGATAAAGTCGCTTTTCCCCAAACTGCGCATCGCCGCCAGAGACAACGTTATACGGCTGTTGGGGGATGAGGAACAGATGGCAAAGGCGGAAGAAGACATAGAGACCATGCGCAAACATGTGCTGAAATACAACCAACTGGGCGAGGAAGACATACTGGACATCATCAAGGGAAGGCAACCCAAGGTGGACGAAGGAAGGGACGTGTTGGTATACAACATATCCGGCAAGCCCATCAAGAGCCGCGGCGAAAACCAGCGGAAACTGGTGGAGGCCTATGAGAACAACGACATGGTGTTTGCCATTGGCCCAGCGGGAACGGGCAAGACATACCTGAGTATCGCCCTGGCGGTGAAAACTCTCAAGGAAAAAGGCGCAAGGAGGCTGATACTCTCCAGGCCCGCCGTGGAAGCTGGCGAGAAACTGGGCTTCCTGCCAGGTGACATGAAAGAGAAGATAGACCCCTATCTGCAGCCCCTCTACGACGCTTTGGAAGACATGCTGCCCGCCATCAAGTTGCAAGACATGATGGACAAGCACGTGATACAGATAGCCCCACTGGCCTTCATGAGAGGAAGGACACTCAACGACGCCGTGGTAATACTCGACGAGGCACAAAACACCACCCCGCAACAAATCAGGATGTTCCTCACCCGAATGGGCACCAACTCGAAGATGATCATCACGGGCGACCTTACCCAAATAGACTTGCCCCACAACCAGACTTGCGGGCTGAAGGAGGCCATCAGCATACTGGAAGGCGTAAAAGGCATTGGCGTGGTGAGGCTTGGAGAGAAAGATATCGTGCGCCATAAACTGGTGACGCGCATCGTCAACGCCTATGATGCCTACGACAAAGAAAGAACAAATAAAAACATAGCAAAATGACAAAAGCATTAACCCAAACCGATTTTCACTTCAACGGACAGAAAAGCGTTTACCATGGAAAGGTGCGCGACGTGTACAACATCAATGACGACCTGATAGTGATGGTAGCCACAGACCGCATCTCGGCCTTCGACGTAGTGTTGCCCAAGGGCATCCCCTTCAAGGGACAAGTGCTCAACCAGATAGCCGCCAAGTTCCTGGATACCACCACGGACATCTGCCCCAACTGGAAGCTGGCCACTCCAGACCCCATGGTGACCGTGGGACTGAAATGCGAAGGCTTCAAAGTGGAGATGATCATACGCTCCATCCTCACGGGCAGTGCCTGGAGGGCCTACAAAGACGGCTGCCGCGAGCTTTGCGGCGTGAAGTTGCCAGAAGGCATGAGGGAGAACGAGCGTTTCCCAGAGCCTATCATCACGCCTACCACCAAAGCTGACGAGGGCCATGACCTGAACATCTCCAAGGAGGAAATCATCGCACAAGGCATCATGAGCCGCGAAGATTACGAAATCGTAGAGGATTATACCCGCAAGATATTCCAGCGCGGACAGGAAATAGCCAAGAGGCAAGGCCTCATCTTGGTGGACACGAAGTATGAGTTTGGCAAGCGTGACGGCAAAATCTACCTCATTGACGAGATTCACACTCCCGACTCCAGCCGCTACTTCTACGCTGACGGCTACGAGGAGAAACTGGAGAAAGGCGAGCCACAAAAGCAACTCTCCAAAGAGTTCGTGCGCCAATGGCTGATAGAGCACAACTTCATGAACGAGCCTGGGCAGACCATGCCCGAAATCACGGACGAATATGCCGAGAGCGTGAGCGAAAGATACATAGAACTGTTTGAGCGTATCACTGGCGAGAAGTTTGACAAGGCCGCGGAAGAGGGTGACATAGCCGCCAGAATAGAGAAAAACGTGAGCGACTACCTTGCCATACGCAAGTAACGGCACCCAAGATGGCATTCAAGCAGGAGGAAATAAAGCCTTACGGAGGGGCTGACGGCAAAGGCGAAGAGGTGGAGCGGATGTTTGACAACATCGCTCCCACCTATGACAAACTTAACCATCGGCTCTCCTGGGACATAGATAAATGGTGGCGCAAGAAAGCCATTCGGCATTTGGCCGCTTTCAAGCCCAGGAGAATACTCGACGTGGCTACGGGAACGGGTGATTTCGCCATACAGGCGGCCCACTCGTTGGAGCCGGAGAGCGTCATTGGCGTGGATATCTCAGAGGGCATGATGGAAATAGGCAGACAGAAGGCTTCCGAAGAAGGGCTAGACGATGTCATCCGCTTCCAAAAGGAAGACTGCATGGACCTGGGATTCCCCAAGGAAACCTTCGACGCAGTCATCGCCGCATTTGGAATCCGCAACTTCCAAGACCTGGAAAGAGGATTAAGGGAAATCTACCGCGTGCTGAAAGATGGTGGCGAAATGGCGTTACTGGAGCTCACCACGCCCGTAAGTTTCCCCTGGCGACAACTTTTCAGGCTCTATTCCCACAGCGTACTGCCCTTATACGGCAAAATGATATCGGGCGACAAGGCCGCTTATTCCTACCTCACGAAGACCATCGACGCTTTCCCGCAGGGAGAAACCATGATGGACGTGTTGCGCAAGATTGGCTTCACGGAAGTAGGTTTCCAGCGCCTTACATTTGGCATATGCACCATGTATTACGCAACTAAATAACGCACTTATGGACAAGTATGGATTAATAGGCTATCCCTTGGGGCATTCCTTCTCAATGAGTTATTTCAACGAGAAATTCAAGAGCGAGAATATCGATGCCGAGTATATCAACTTCGAAATACCCAGGATAGAGGCCTTGGCGGAAGTGGTAAACACCAACCTCAACCTGCGTGGCCTCAACGTGACCATTCCCTACAAGGAAAAAGTGATGGACTATTTGGACTACATCAGTCCAGAGGCAAGAGCCATCGGAGCCGTAAACGTCATCAGGGTAGAACATAAAGGCAAAAAGAACATACTAAAGGGCTACAACAGTGACGTAATAGGTTTCACCGAAAGCATAGAGCCGCTATTGGAACGTTTCCACAAGAAAGCGTTGGTGCTGGGCACGGGAGGTGCCGCCAAAGCCATCTCGTACGGGCTGAAGAAGCTAGGGCTAGAAACCGTTTATGTAAGCCGATTCGAAAAACCCAACACCATACAATACAGCCAGATAACGCCCGAAATCATCAAGGAGCATAACGTCATCGTCAACTGCACGCCATGCGGCATGTTTCCCCATACAGAGGAATGTCCCATGTTGCCCTATGAGGCCATGGACACAAAGACTTTGCTCTATGACCTGATATATAATCCCGACCAGACGCTATTCATGAGAAAAGGAGCGGCCTATGGAGCCACCACCAAAAACGGGCTGGAAATGCTTCTGCTGCAAGCTTTCGCCAGCTGGGAATTTTGGGAAGGAAAAGATTAAGGAATTGGCATATATAAACTTTATCACCAAACAAAAGTGGACAACAGATACTTACACAGAGGCGTGAGCGCCGCCAAGGAAGACGTGCACAACGCCATCAAGAACATAGACAAGGGAATATTTCCCCAGGCATTCTGCAAAATCATCCCTGACATACTGGGCGGAGACCCAGAGTATTGCAACATCATGCACGCGGACGGAGCGGGCACCAAGTCATCACTTGCCTATATGTACTGGAAGGAGACGGGCGACCTGAGCGTGTGGAAGGGAATAGCACAGGATGCCATCGTGATGAATACCGATGACCTGCTCTGCGTGGGAGCGGTAGACAACATCCTCGTGTCGAGCACCATCGGCAGGAACAAGATGTTGGTGCCAGGCGAGGTAATATCGGCCATCATCAATGGCACAGACGAGCTGCTGGCCGAAATGAGAGCCATGGGCATTGGCATCTATCCCACTGGGGGAGAGACCGCAGACGTAGGCGACTTGGTGCGCACTATCATCGTGGACTCTACGGTTACATGCCGCATGAAGCGAAAAGACGTGATTGACAACGCAAATATACGCCTGGGAGACGTGATTGTAGGACTGAGCAGCACAGGACAAGCCACATACGAAAAGAAATATAATGGCGGCATGGGCAGCAATGGACTTACCAGCGCACGCCACGACGTGTTCGCCAAGTACCTGGCAGAGAAGTATCCCGAAAGCTACGACCATGCCGTACCCGAGGAATTGGTATATAGCGGAAAGTACAAGCTGACCGATGAAATAAGCGGCAGCCCCGTGAATGCGGGCGAACTCGTGCTTTCTCCTACCCGTACCTATGCGCCCGTCATCAAGAAGTTGCTAGACGAGATGCGCCCAGAGATACATGGTATGGTGCATTGCACGGGTGGTGCGCAGACCAAGGTGCTCCACTTCGTGGGCGAGAACTGCAAAGTGGTAAAAGACAACATGTTCCCCGTTCCTCCCCTCTTCCGCGCCATCCAGGAATGTTCTGGCACAGACTGGAAAGAGATGTATCAAGTATTCAACATGGGACATCGCATGGAGATATACGTGAGTCCTGAGATGGCAGACCAAGTAATTGCCATCAGCCAAAGCTTTGGCATAGACGCGCAAATAGTGGGACATATCGAGGAAGGCCTACGCTCACTCACCATCAAGAGCGAATATGGCACTTTCGAATACGCCTAATCCGCTACCGAAAGACAATAGTGACTATACATTATATAATATATAGCGACACAGAATGGCTGACAACAATAGCATATTAGAGAAACTTGACGGACTGGAAAGCAGATACGAGGAAGTATCCACGTTGATTACTGACCCCGACGTGATAGCCGACCAAACCCGATACGTGAAGCTCACCAAGGAATATAAAGACCTGGGCGATATCATGGAGGCTCGCAAGAAATATGTGGCTTGCCTCAATGCCATCAAGGAAGCCAAGGATATTTTGGCCAACGAGAGCGACGCAGACATGAAAGAGATGGCTCGCGAGGAGTTGAATGACAACGAAACCCTACTGCCCAAACTGGAAGAGGATATCAAGATAGCCCTGGTACCCAAAGACCCTGAGGACGCCAAGAACGTGCAAATGGAAATCCGGGCTGGTACAGGGGGCGATGAGGCGGCTCTTTTCGCTGGCGACTTGTTTAATATGTACAAGAAGTTCTGCGACTCAAAAGGTTGGTCTCTCAGCGTGACCAGTGTTTCCGAAGGAGCCGTAGGCGGATACAAAGAAATAGACTTCGCCGTGAGCGGAGTAGACGTTTACGGTACGTTGAAATATGAGTCAGGTGTACACCGCGTGCAACGTGTGCCCGCTACCGAGACACAAGGGCGCATGCACACTTCTGCCGCCACGGTGGCCGTATTGCCCGAGGCTGACAAATTTGAAGTGAATATCAACGAGGGCGATATCAAGTGGGACACATTCCGCTCTAGTGGCGCAGGTGGACAGAACGTCAACAAGGTGGAATCAGGGGTCAGGTTGCGCTATCCCTGGAAAAACCCTATCACAGGAGAAACGGAAGAGATTCTCATCGAATGTACTGAAACACGTGACCAACCCAAGAACAAGGAACGTGCCCTGAGCAGGTTGCGCACTTTCATCTATGACAGAGAACACCAAAAATATGTAGATGACATTGCCAGCCGCAGAAAAAGTTTGGTATCCACGGGAGACCGCAGCGCAAAGATTCGTACCTATAACTTCCCGCAAGGGCGTGTCACAGACCATCGCATCGGATACACTACCCATGACCTGAGCGGTTTTCTCAACGGAGACATCCAGGCAATGATCGACGCACTCACGGTGGCGGAGAACGCCGAAAAACTAAAAGAGAGTGAACTCTAATATAACCCTAAAGTATATATAAGATATCATGAACCGACAACAACTTATCGAACAGATTCTCAAGAAGAAGACTTTCCTCTGCGTGGGTCTAGACACGGATATCAATAAGATACCCGCTCACTTGAGAAATGAAGAAGACCCCATCTTCGCTTTCAACAAAGCCATCATTGACGCTACCGCCCCTTATTGCGTAGCCTACAAACCTAACCTGGCGTTTTACGAGTGCTATGGTTTGAAAGGTATGAAGGCTTTCGAAAAGACCGTAAACCATCTGAAAAAAAACTATCCCAAGCATTTCATCATTGCGGACGCCAAGCGCGGTGATATCGGTAACACGTCTACCATGTACGCCAAAACCTTCTTTGAGGAATATGATATAGATGCGCTGACCGTGGCGCCCTACATGGGAGAGGACAGCGTGACGCCTTTCTTGGCCTACCAAGACAAATGGGTTATCCTGTTAGCGTTGACCAGCAACAAGGGCAGTCATGATTTCCAGTTCATGGAAGATAAAGAAGGCGTGCGCCTGTTCGAGAAAGTGTTGACGAAGTCTCTGCAATGGGGCAACAAAGAGAATATGATGTACGTGGTAGGAGCTACGCAAGGCGAAATGTTCAAGGATATCCGCAAATGGGTTCCCGATCACTTTCTGCTAGTGCCAGGCGTAGGAGCGCAAGGCGGTAGCCTGCAAGACGTATGCCACTATGGAATGAACAAGGATTGCGGCCTGTTGGTCAATTCGTCTCGTGGCATCATCTATGCCAGCCAAGACAAAGATTTCGCTGAAATAGCCGCCCTAAAAGCCAAGGAGATGCAACAGCAGATGAGCGAAGAACTGCAAGCGCTTACTCCTCATCCCACTTGGCAACCCTAAAGAATCCCTGCCTTGAACGATTGCAAAATCATCAACGACCCTGTATTTGGGTTTATCAAGATACCTCGTGGATTGCTTTACGATATCGTAAGACATCCACTAATGCAGCGCCTTACCCGCATTAAACAACTGGGGTTGGCCTGCATGGTCTATCCAGGAGCGCAACACACCCGTTTTCAGCATAGCCTGGGTGCCTTCCACTTGATGAGTGAAGCCATCAACTCTTTGCGGCAAAAAGGCATTTTCATCTTTGACCCAGAGGCCGAAGCCGTGGAAGCCGCTATCTTGCTGCATGATATTGGACATGGCCCATTCTCCCACGTGCTGGAACATACGCTCATACACGGCATATCCCATGAAGAGATATCACTGATGATGATGTCGCAAATCAACAAGGAAATGAACGGAGGGCTTAACTTAGCCCTGAAAATCTTCAAAGACGAGTATCCCAAACGGTTCTTGCACCAGCTCATCAGCAGTCAACTCGATATGGACAGGCTCGACTACCTGCGCAGGGACTGTTTCTTTACGGGAGTGACTGAGGGAAATATCGGCTCCGCTCGCATCATCAAGATGCTAGATGTCGTAGACGACCAACTAGTGGTAGAATCAAAAGGCATCTACTCCATAGAGAACTATCTGACCTCCCGCAGGTTGATGTATTGGCAGGTGTACTTGCACAAGACTGCCGTAGCCGCCGAGAAAGTGTTGGTTAACCTGCTGAAAAGGGCAAGTTTCTTGGCTCAGCAAGGAGAAAACGTATTCGCTCCCCCACAGCTGCGCCACTTCCTTTACCATCACGTAGACGCTGAATTCTTCAACCAACATGAAGAATCACTTAGATGTTACGAGATGTTAGACGACAACGACATCTGGAGCAGCGTAAAGGTATGGACTGAGCACCCAGACAAGATACTCTCGCTATTAGCCAATGACCTCGTTAACAGAAAGACTTTCAAGGTGGAGATTTACGATGAGCCACTACCCCCATCGAGGCTGGAGGATTTCCGTAAACAACTGTCGTCCCGATTTGGAGTTAGCGAAGAGGAAGCCAACTACTTGATGAGTTGGAATGTTGTACAGAAAGACATGTATGACATCAATGACGACAAAATTTCCATCCTGTATAAGGACGGAACATGCAAAGACATCGCCGAGGCATCCGACCTGCTCAACATCAATCTGCTATCTAAAAAAATACGTAAATATTACCTCTGTTATCACCGTAATTGAAATAATATTATTAAATTTGCATTTAATATACAGAAACTCAACCATATGGAATTTACGGCTCAGCAAATCGCCCAGTTCGTGCAAGGGCGTATCGAAGGCGACGAGAACGCCACGGTGAACACCTTCTCTAAGATAGAAGAGGGGAAACCGGGGGCCATCGCTTTCCTTTCCAATCCCAAATATACACATTATTTATATAACACACTCGCGTCTATAGTGCTCGTGGACGAGACCGTAGAACTCAGCCAGCCTGTGAAACCTACTCTTATTCGCGTGAAAAGCGCTTATGAAGCGGTAGCCAAGCTGCTACAACTCTATGAGTCAATGAAACCTAAGAAGAAAGGCATTGATTCCATGGCTTTCGTTTCGCCTAAGGCAACTATTGGAAAGGACGTTTATATCGGTGCCTTCGCTTACATTGGTGATGGTGTCACCATTGGCAAAGGATGCCAAATTTATCCCCATGCGGTTATCTGCGAAGGTGTCTCTATGGGCGAGAATTGCTTGCTCTACCCTAACACCACGGTATACCATGGATGCAAATTGGGCAACAATGTCACTTTGCACGCTGGTGTCGTGATTGGTGCGGATGGTTTTGGTTTCGCTCCTGGCCCTGGTGGCTATGATAAGATACCGCAAATAGGCATTGTCACCATAGAGGACAACGTAGAGATAGGTGCCAACACATGCGTAGACCGTTCCACCATGGGCAGTACCTATGTAAGGAAAGGCGTGAAACTGGATAATCTGGTGCAAATTGCCCACAACACCGACATTGGAGAAAACACGGTGATGTCCGCGCAAGTAGGCGTTGCAGGTAGCACAAAAATAGGCCAGTGGTGTATGTTCGGCGGGCAGGTTGGCGTGGCAGGCCACATCACTATAGGCAACAAGGTGATGCTAGGTGCGCAAAGTGGCGTTCCTGGCAGTCTCAAAGATAACCAGCAATTGATAGGCACGCCTCCCATGGAGCAAAAGCCATACTTCAAGTCACAAGCCATTTTCCGTAAGTTGCCCGAGATGTACAGGGAACTGAATGAGCTGAAAAAGCAAGTGGAAGAACTGAAAAAATCCAAACTATAAAAATAAAATACAAATAACCATGTCTAAACAAAAAACGCTAAAGGGAAGCTTTGCGCTCTCTGGGAAAGGGCTACATACAGGCCTTAACCTGACTGTCATCTTCAATCCCGCACCAGAGAACCATGGATATAAGATACAGCGCATTGACCTGGAAGACCAACCCGTCATCGATGCCGTTGCCGAGAAAGTAATAGACACCCAGCGAGGCACTGTGTTGGGAAATGGCGACATGCGCATTTCCACTATAGAACATGGCATGTCCGCCCTCTACGCCTTGGGTATAGACAATTGCTTGATACAAGTAAATGGCCCTGAGTTCCCTATTTTGGACGGTTCGGCCTTGATGTACGTCGAGAAAATCAAGGAGGTGGGTGTGCAGGAGCAGAACGCCGAGAAAGACTATTATATCATCAAGCACAAACTGGAGGTAAAAGACGAGGAGAGCGGGGCCGTCATCACCATCTTACCCGATGATGAGTTCAGCATCACGACCATGTGCTCTTTCGAGAGTAAATTCATCAACAGCCAGTTCGCCACCATTGACAACCTGGATAATTATGCCACCGAGATAGCTCCCGCACGTACTTTCGTGTTCGTGAGAGATATCATGCCATTGCTGCAGGCCAACCTCATCAAGGGTGGCGACATGGACAATGCTATTGTCATCTATGAGCGCCAAGTGGACCAAGAGAAATTAGATCAATTGGCAGATCTCCTGCATGTGCCCCACATGGATGCCTCCAAATTAGGATACATCCAGCATAAACCCCTTATGTGGGAAAATGAGTGCACCCGCCACAAGCTGTTAGACATTATTGGGGACATGGCCTTGATAGGTAAGCCCATTAAGGGACGTATCGTGGCGACACGTCCTGGCCACACCATCAACAACAAGTTCGCCCGCATGATGCGCAAGGAAATACGCAAACACGAGATACAGGCTCCCGTATACAATCCCAACGAGGAGCCTATCATGGACAACATCCGCATCCGCCAGTTGTTACCCCATCGTTATCCCATGCAGCTCATAGACAAAGTCATCTACATGGGAGCCACCAGCATCGTGGGCGTAAAGAACGTCACGGCCAACGAGCCTTTCTTCCAGGGGCACTTCCCCGAAGAACCTGTAATGCCAGGCGTGTTGCAGGTAGAGGCCATGGCACAATGTGGAGGCCTATTAGTGCTCAGCCAACTAGAAGAGCCTGAGCGTTGGAGTACTTACTTCTTGGCTATCGATGGCGTGAAGTTCCGCAAGAAGGTGGTACCTGGAGATACGTTGCTCTTCCGTGTGGAGCTGCTCCATCCTGTCCGCCATGGTATCAGCGCCATGAAAGGATACATGTTCGTGGGAGACACGGTCGTGTCAGAAGCTACATTCACCGCTCAAATCATCAAGAATAAATAACGCAACCTATAGATATGAATCAAATAAGTCCATTGGCTTATGTGCACCCAGAGGCGAAAATGGGTGACAACAACGTGATAGGCCCTTTTTGCTGTATTGACAAAAACACCGTAATGGGTGACAACAACGTGCTGGTCAACAGCGTGACCATACACTATGGTGCCCGCATAGGCAACAACAACGAGTTTTTCCCAGGTGCCAGCATATCCACTAAACCACAAGACCTCAAGTTTCGCGGTGAGGATACTACCTGCCAAATAGGTGACAACAATAGCATCCGAGAGAATGTCACCATATCTAGGGGCACCGCCTCCAAGGGAACTACCATCGTAGGCAACAACAACTTGCTGATGGAGAACATGCACTTGGGACATGACTGTGTATTGGGCAACAACGTCATCGTGAGCAATTCCACCAAGTTCGCCGGGGAAGTGGTGATTGATGACTATGCGGTCATCAGTGCCACGGTGCTTGCCCATCAGTTCTGCCGTGTTGGCGGCTACGTGATGATACAGGGTGGCAGGGGATTCTCCATGGACATCCCTCCTTTTATCATCGCAGGCAAGGAGCCCATCCGGTATGCGGGTATCAACATCGTAGGTTTACGCCGCCATGGTTTCAGCAATGAGGAGATTGAACGTATTCACGAAGCCTATCGCCTGCTCTACTCCAAGGGCTTGTTAAAAGAAGGTATCGAGGAAATCAAGGCTCACCTGGAAATCGACAAAAATATTCAATATATCATTGACTTCGTGGAGCAATCCAAACGAGGCATCATCCGATAGATGCAAACACTCTTCGTCATCATAGGCCCCACAGGCGTGGGCAAGACGGAGACTTGCCTGCAGGTAGCCGAGCATTTGAATACGCCTATTGTCAACGCCGACTCCCGCCAGATTTTCAAGGAGATTCCCATAGGTACTGCCGCACCCACCGCCGAACAAAGACAGCGGGTGTGGCATTATTTCGTTGGTACACATAGCATTGCCGATTACTATAGCGCAGCAATGTATGAGGCAGACGTAATGAGCCTCCTGCCTAGGCTGTTCAAGGAAAGCCATTCCTCTTCCGCCTTGCTCAGCGGAGGCAGCATGATGTATGTAGACGCTGTATGTAAAGGCATAGATGACATTCCAACCATCAACGACGAGACACGCAAGTTGATGAAACGGCGCTTAGCGGAAGAAGGCCTTGAGGCATTGGTGGAGGAACTTCGCCAATTAGACCCCGAGCATTGGGCTATCGTGGACAAGCACAATCCCCGCCGAGTCATCCACGCCTTGGAAATCTGCCACATGACAGGAAAGACATACACGTCATTTCGCACTAACAGCGTAAAGCAACGTCCCTTCCGTATCGTAAAGATAGGACTTAACCGTGAGCGGGAAGAACTCTACGAGCGTATTAACCTGCGGGTACTACAAATGATGGAGTTAGGACTGGAGCAAGAAGCCCGTTCCATGTACCCTTTGCGTCATCTCAACGCACTCAATACCGTAGGATACAAAGAGTTGTTCCACTATTTCGACGGGGTAATACCCCTGGAAGAAGCCGTGCGGCAAATACAGTCAAACACCCGAAGGTATATGCGCAAGCAACTCACTTGGTTCAAGCGAGACGAAGAAATCAGATGGTTCCACCCCGACAAGATTAAAGAAATCCTAAATTATGTGGACTCTTTCCTGTAGTTTCAATTATAATCTATACCTTTGCAGTATATTCTTTATCCCAAATGAATAAGATACGAAAGTTTTTTTCTTGGCTCTGGAAGAAAATCAAGAACTTCTTCCCGTGGTACGCCAGCCTCTATCGTGGAAAAGCATGGTACGTAAAGACCTTGGTGGCACTCGTCTCCTGCATCGTGGCACTCATCGTCTACCTAGGTGCCGTGGACATCAACTTCCTTTGGCTCTTTGGCAAGTCTCCGGGTTTCTTCTCGGGCATCATGAATCCGCATACCAGCGAGGCCTCTGAGCTATACGATGCCCAAGGCAAGTTGATAGGCAAATACTTCAACGAGAACCGTACACCCGTGAAGTACGAGGAAGTTAATCCTGCCTTCTTCCAAGCCCTCATCTCCACAGAGGACGAACGCTTCTACAAACATATCGGAGTAGACCCCATTGGCGTGTTCGCCGCCGCCAAGGACGCTTTCTTGCATCATGAGGGACGCGGTGCGTCAACCATCACGCAACAGTTGGCCAAGAACATGTTCCGTGTGCGCTCGCAATACAGCACAGGCCTTTTGGGAAAGATTCCCGGGCTGCGCATTCTCATCGTAAAAAGCAAGGAATGGATTATCGCCATGAAGCTGGAAGCCGTGTACACAAAGAAGGAAATTCTCACGATGTATGCCAACACCGTGGATTTCGGCTCCAATGCTTATGGCATAAAGACGGCATCCAAGGTATATTTCAACACCACACCCGCCGAACTCACTACCGAGCAGGCCGCCGTATTGGTAGGTATGCTCAAGGCCACCACTTACTACAGTCCAAAGTCGCATCCCGAGAATAGTCTCGCCCGTCGCAATGTCGTGCTTAACAACATGGTTTCCCATGGCTATTTAAGCCAAACGGCTTGCGATTCCCTGAAACGACTGCCTATCAAGCTAGACTTCAAGTTGGAGGATAATTATGACAGCCAGGCCAACTATTTCCGCGAGGCCGTGGCCGATTACCTGAAAGACTGGTGCGAGGAAGAAGGATATGACCTTTACACCAGCGGCCTGAAAATATACACCACCATCGATACCCGCATCCAGAAGTATGCCGAGCAAGCCGTGAGCAAGCAAATGCAAATCGTGCAGCGCAACTTCAATAACCATTGGGGAAACAGAGACCCGTGGGTTGACGAAAGAGGACAGGTGATACCTGGCTTTATCGATGACATAGCGAAGCGGCAACCATTCTACAAGGCACTGGAGGCTCGCTTCCCCAACGATCCTGACTCCGTGGCCTACTATTACAAGGAATGGAAGCATCCCGTGAAGTTGTTTGACTATAAGCAGGGTACTATCACGAAAGAGATGACTTCAGAGGACTCCATCAAATACATGGTACATTTCATGCACTGCTCATTCGTTGCCATGGAACCCGCCACGGGACACGTCAAGGCCTGGGTGGGAGACATAGACTTCAACTCCTGGAAGTATGACAAGGTGACGGCCATGCGCCAACCTGGCTCCACGTTCAAGTTGTTTGTCTACACTGAAGCCATGAACCAAGGACTCACGCCTTGTGACAAGCGGAGAGACGAATATATCTCCATGCAAGTCTACAACAAGCGCAAGCACGAGATGGAGACCTGGACCCCCAGCAACGCCAATGGCACTTTCTCGGGAGACTCCATGCCGCTGAAGGGCGCTTTCGCCCGTAGCATCAACTCCGTGGCTGTCAGGTTGGGACAGGAGATGGGCATCAACCGCATCATAGAGACTGCGCAGAAGATGGGCATCAAGAGTCCATTGGAAGACAATCCCTCATTGGCCTTGGGCTCCAGTGACGTTAATTTGCTGGAAATGGTCAACTCCTATTGCACCGTGGCTAACGACGGCAAGCATATAGACCCCGTATTGGTGACCCGCATATTGGACCGAGACGGCAAGGAGATATACGTAGCTCCCACAGAGACAGAACAAGTCATCCCCTATCGCAGTGCCTTCTTGATGCAGCAGCTATTGGAGGGCGGCATGAAAGAGCCAGGCGGAACCTCGCAAAGCCTTTGGGGATACGTGGGCAAGTTCCGCGACACGGACTTCGGGGGCAAGACAGGAACTTCCAACAACCACTCAGACGCTTGGTTCATGGGCATATCGCCCAAGTTAGTGGTCGGCGCATGGGTAGGAGGCGAATACCGCAGCATACACTTCCGTACAGGGGCGCTCGGACAAGGTTCCCGAACGGCACTGCCCATCTGCGGGTATTTCTGGCAATATCTCCTGGACGACCCTGAGTTCAAGCACTATCGCGGCAAGTTCCCACCACCCAAGGAGGAAGACGTGAGCCGAGACATGTATATCTGCGACAGCTACTACTCAAAGCCAAAAGTGGACACCACGCTCGTTGACAGTCTCACGTTGCAACAGGAAATGCTGAAAGACGCCAGGCAAAGCCTCGTGCCGGAAGACGACGTGCCAGCCAGCGTAGAGGAGAGCCACAGCCAGGCCACCCGTCAAGAAGCACCGCCCAAGGGCAAAGAGCAAGAGAAACCCACCGAACAAATCATCAGGCTGGAAGACCTCTAACTCCGATGACCCAAGGCAACCAGATAGACACACATAATCCAGAGCTGCAAAACGCGCTCCACATCATACAGTTTACCCGTAACTCGCTTTTCCTCACGGGGAAGGCGGGAACGGGTAAATCCACTTTCTTGCGCTACATAGCCCAAAACACCAAGAAAAAATGCGTGGTACTGGCCCCTACGGGCATTGCCGCCATCAACGCGGGAGGCTCTACCCTCCACAGCTTCTTCAAGCTCCCCTTCCATCCGCTATTGCCCAACGACAGCCGCTATAGCGTGCGCAACCTCCGCAAGACATTGCGCTATAACTCCGAGAAGATAAAACTGCTCAGGGCGTTGGAGCTGGTCATCATAGACGAGATAAGCATGGTAAGGGCCGACATCATAGACTTCATAGACAAGGTGTTGAGAGTCTACAACCAAAACATGCGGGAACCCTTCGGCGGCAAGCAACTGTTGCTGGTGGGCGATGTCTTCCAGCTGGAGCCTGTAGTGAAAGAGGACGACCGCAAGCTGCTCACGCCCTATTACCCCAACTTCTATTTCTTCAATGCCAAGGTTTTCCAGGAGATGAGGCTGCTCAGCGTGGAGCTGAAGAAAGTCTACCGCCAAGGCGACCCTTCTTTCATCAACATCCTGGACCACGTGCGTGTCAACCAGCTGCAGCCCGAAGACCTGCTACAGCTCAACCGGCAGGTAGGAGCCTCGCTCCCGGAAGACGACTCCAGGCTGGCTATCACGCTCTCCTCGCTCCGTGACTCGGTGGACTACATCAACCAGCGGCAACTAGACCGGCTAGAGGGAAAGGCAACGCTCTTCCGTGGCATCATAGAGGGAGAGTTCGCCGACAACAGCCTGCCCACGCCCATCGAGCTGTGGCTGAAACCTGGAGCGCAGGTCATCTTCGTGAAAAACGACACGGAACACCAATGGGTAAACGGGACGCTGGGCACAGTGACCGGGTTTGACGAAGAGGCGGACAAGGGCGTCGTCTACGTCAAGCTGGAGAATGGCGACGAGGTGACCGTGGAGCCTGCCGCCTGGAGCAACATGCGCTATCACTTCAACGAGCGGGAACAGAAGATAGAGGAGGAGGAAATAGGCCGCTACGTGCAGTTCCCCCTGCGGTTGGCGTGGGCCATTACCGTGCACAAGAGCCAAGGACTCACCTTCAACCAAGTGAAGATTGACCTGGGCGGAAGAGTGTTCGCCGCCGGCCTCACCTACGTGGCGCTCTCCCGCTGCACTTCCCTGCAAGGCATCAGCCTTAGCGAGCCTATACGGAGGGAGGACATTTACGTGAGGAACGAGGTGAAACACTTCGCCACCCACTTCAATGACCAGCAGGCGATAGACACGGCACTGCAAGCCTCGAAAGCGGACATCCTCTACTCAGAGGCCGCCAAGGCCTTCGACAAAGGCGATATGCAAGCCACCCTGGACTACTTCTTCCAGGCCATCCATTGCCGTTACGACATAGAGCGGCCCAGCGCGAAGCGGCTTATCCGCCGCAAGCTCAACGTGGTCAACCAGCTAAGGGCCGAGGTGGAGACCCTCCGCCAGGAGAAGGAAGAGCAGCAAGAGTTCCTGAAGAAACTGGCCACCGAGCACGTCATCATGGGAAAGGAGTGCGAGGCGGAACACCTGCCCGAGGCCGCCCGCCGCAACTACGAGAAGGCGCTCACCCTCTACCCCACCCATCCAGAAGCCAAACGCTGCCTGAAGAGGCTGGACAAGAAGGGGAAATAGCCACCTTGGGAGCCCCATCCGCCTCCTCTAAACAGCCCCCCTGGGAAACAAGTTGCCTTGGTTGTCAAGACAACTTGTTTCCCCCACCACCAAGACTACTTGTTTTCACATCCAAGACAACTTATATTCGTGAGTTCGACGAAAAGTTGTAGAGACGCAAGAATGCGTCTCTACACGTTGACCATGACAGATTATGCGCGCAGGCTGAGATTCGTCGAACCCACGTTATATGCCAAGCCCCCCAAAGGCCTCGCATGCGATACGTCACGGGGCTGGCTTCCCCGCCTATCGCAGCGTGATGTCGAGGGACTGCAAGTCACGGCTGTCGGGACCCACCATGACCGTCACCTCCCCCGGCTCGATGGCGGGGCGAAGGGAAGCGTCGTAGTAGCGCATGAGGTCTTGGGTCAGCTCGAAGGTCACGGTCTTCGACTCTCCCGCCTTCAGGAATACGCGCTGGAATCCCTTCAGCTCCTTCAGCGGGCGGGAGATGGTGGCCACCTTGTCGTGGATGTAGAGCTGCACCACCTCATAGCCGTCGCGGTCTCCCTGGTTGGTGACGGTGACCGAGAGGCTTGCCTTGCCGTCGGGCGAGAGGACAGAGGAAGAGAGCGAGGGCTTGCCGTAGGTGAAGGAGGTATAGCTGAGGCCGTAGCCGAAGGGATAGAGGGCGCCGTTGGGCACGTCTATCCAGTTGCTGGAGTACTTGACGAACTCCCGCTGATTCTCCCTGACGGGGCGGCCTGTGGGCAGGGAGTTATAGTAGAGAGGCTCCTGGCCCGTGGCGTAAGGCATGCTGACGGGGAGCCTGCCGCTGGGATTGACCTCGCCGAAGAGCACGTCGCAGATGGCATGTCCCGCCTCGGAGCCGCCGAACCACACGTTGAGGATGGCGGGCACGTGGCCGCTCTCCCACGACAGCTCGGTGGCCCGGCCCGCGAAGTTGAGGAGCACGACGGGCTTGCCGGTGGCCACCAGGGCACGGAGCAGGTCGCGCTGCGCGTCGGGGATGCCGATGAAGGAGCGGCTGGCGCACTCGCCCGACATGTCGGCGGACTCACCGAGGGCGGCCACGATGACATCCGCCTGGCGGGCCACGTCAAGCGCCTCCCGCAGGGCTTGGGCGTCGTCCACGCGGGGGATGGTCTTGCCGAACTCCCCGGCGCGCTGGATGGCCTCGTCGTAGCAGATGTTAGAGCCTTGGGCGTAGAGCAGCTCGGCCTTCCCCTCGAGCGCCTCGCCCATGGCCTCCCGCAGGGTGAGGTATTTGTCCGGCACTTGGGCCACGCTCCAGGTGCCCGTCAGGTTGTCGCGGGTGTTGGCCAGGGGGCCTATCAGCGCTATCTTGCCCTTCCTCTGCAGGGGGAGCAGCCGTCCCTCGTTCCTGAGGAGCACAAAGGTCTCCGCCGCCACCCTCCTGGCGGTCTCGCGGTTCTCTGGGGAGAGGATGTCTTTCTCCCTCCGCTTGGGGTCCAGGTACTTGTAGGGGTCTTGGAAGAGGCCCAGCTTATACTTGGCCTCGAGCACCCGGCGGCAGGCGCGGTCTATGTCCCCGATGGAGACCCTGCCCTCCTCCAGGCTCTGGGCCAGGGTGGTGAGGAAGCCGCGGGAGCACATGTCCATGTCGGTGCCCGCCCGGAGCGACTGGGCGGAGGCCTGGGCGAGGTCGCCGAGGCCATGGGCGGGGAACTCGCCAATGGAGCCATAGTCGGTGACCACGAAGCCCCTGAAGCCCCACTCGCCGCGGAGCACGTCGGTGAGCAGCCAGCGGTTGGCCGTGGCGTGTATGCCCTCCACCAGGTTGAAGGACGACATCACGCTGCCCGCCCCGGCTTCCACGGCGGCCTTGTAGGGCGGGAAGTACTGGTTGTACATCCTCAGGCGGCTCATGTCCACCGTGTTATACTCCTTGCCGCCCTCCGAGGCGCCATAGAGGGCGAAGTGCTTCACGCAAGCCATGACGCGGTCATTGCCAGCGTACGGCTCCTGCCCCTGGTAGCCCCTCACCATGGCCTCCGCCACGCGGCTGCCCAGGAAGGGGTCCTCGCCGCTGCCCTCGGCCACGCGGCCCCACCGCTGGTCTACCGCCACGTCCACCATGGGGGAGAAGGTCCAGCAGATGCCGTCGGCCGAGCACTCCCTGGCGGCCACGCGGGCGGACCGCTCGATGGCCTCCATGTCCCACGAGGCGGCCAGCGCGAGGGGGATGGGGAACACGGTCTCGTAGCCGTGTATCACGTCCATGCCCACTATCAGCGGTATGCCCAGCCTGGAGCGGCGGACGGCGATGTCCTGCAGGGCGCGTATCTTCTCCACGCCCTTCACGTTGAACACGCCGCCCAGCCTGCCCCCCGCGATGTCCTCCCCCAGGGGGGAGCTGACCGCGTTGCCCGTGGTGATGTCGCCCGCGGCCATCAGGTGCAGCTGCCCTATTTTCTCCTCTACGGTCATCTTGGCCATCAGCTCGTCGATGAACTGGTCCATCCCCTCTTGCCCCCTGGCCTGCGGGCAGGAGAGCGAGAGGGAGGCGGCCATCATAAGAATGGAAAGTTTGCCTTTGCTCATAGTGTTATGGTTTGTATAGGTTAGTGATAAACGCGTGTCACGCGTGGGGTCTCCCCCACGCTCCATAAGGGTGGGCGGCGAGGGGCACGCATGCCCTATCATCACCGCGCCTTAGTGCGCGGTAATCCGCGCTAGGGGGCGCGCAACTCCGCGCATTAAGGCGCGGTAATCGCATCCCATTCATGACCGACAAGAGCCCGCCACGCGTGACCGGCAATAGCGCCCCACGCGTGACCGCCCGCGGCCATCGCCTGCCACCCTCACCTCCAGTCGTATCGCCACTCATAGCGGTCGAACTCTATGGGGGCAGGGGCGCCCGCCTTGGCCAGGTCGGCGGCTATCCTACGCTGCATCTCGGGATAGATGGGCTTGTCGCCCCGCCGCAGGTAGTAGAAGTCGCGCTCGCACATGTACTCCTGCAGGGCATAGCGCACGGCGCGCGCCTTGCCGTGGGGCACGAGAGCCATGGCCTGCTTGAAGCCGTAGGCCACGCGCACCTTCTCGCTCGAGCGGAAGAAGGGGCACTTGCCCTCGCCCTCGGGGGAGGCGAGCAGTGGGTTGACCACCTCCACGACGTAACGGCTCGTGGTCAGCCCGCTGCCCGCCAGGTGGCGCAGGCAGGAATGGGCGGAGGCGCACTCGGGGCGGAGGCAGAGCGAGTAGCCGGAGGGAGCCAGCTCGTAGAAGTTGACGGCCTCCTGGCCATGGTCTTTGTAGTCGTTCTTGTCATTCATGTCTTTCACGTGGCGCGTGTCCCTCCTCCCTGTCCCCGACCGCGGGGATGGCGGGGACGCGCATGACGCGAATATACACATTTTCCGCCAATCATGAGAGGGTTGGGGCGATTTTCCCGCGGAATATTTGCCCAGCTCGGGAATAATGCGTACTTTCGCAGGCGATATACATTATATATATATATACACACACAAGACATGAACGTTCGACCGATTAAACTGTCGCGCCCGCTGGCGGCCCATCTCTCGATGCTGGGGGCGTGCGTCTCCTGGGGACTGATGGCCCCGATGGGCAACGACGCGATGACCCACGGGCTGTCGAGCGTCACGATGGTCTCGCTCAGGATACTGGGCGGGGCGGCGCTCTTCTGGCTCACCTCGCTCTTCCTGCCGCGGGAGCGGGTGAGCGGGCGCGACTGCCTGCTGCTGGCGGGGGCCAGCGTGCTGGGACTGATATGCAACCAGTGCTGCTACACCATAGGGCTCGGCATCACCTCGCCCAGCAACGCCAGCATCATGACCACCTCCATGCCCATATTCGCCATGATACTGTCGTTCGCCATACTGCGGGAGCCCATCACCTGGATGAAGGGCGGCGGCGTGGCCCTGGGGTGCATGGGAGCCATCGCGCTCGTGATGACCAGCGCGGCCAGCGGGGACAGCAAGGTGGGCGACCTGCGGGGAGACCTGCTCTGCCTGTCGGCTCAGTTCTCCTTCGCCCTCTACCTCAGCCTGTTCAACAAGCTGATACGCCGCTACTCCGTCATCACGGTCAACAAGTGGATGTTCCTCTGGGCACTCGTGCTCCTCAGCCCCTTCACCGGCGGGGAGGTGCTCTCCACCCCGTGGGAGTCCATCTCCGCCAGGGCATGGATGGAAGTGGGCTTCGTGGTCTTCTTCGGCACGTTCGTGGCCTATATACTGACCATGGTGGCCCAGCAGACGCTGCGCCCCACGGTGGTGAGCGTCTACAACTACGTGCAGCCCCTCGTGGCCGTGTCGGTGAGCGTGGCCGTCGGGCTGGCCACCTTCAGCCTGGGGCAGGCCATGGGCGCGCTGCTCGTGTTCGCCGGCGTGGCCCTGGTCACTAAGTCAAAGTCTAAACGAGATATGGAACTGGCGAAAGCCAAAGAGAAAGAGGAGATGAAACATGATGAAGATAGCTAGCGACGTCACGGCGCTCATAGGGCACACCCCGCTGGTAGCCCTGCGCGAGTATTCCCGCAAGAGGGGACTGCGCGAGCCCCTGCTGGCCAAGGTGGAGGCCATGAACCCCGGGGGCAGCGCCAAGGACCGCGTGGCCCTGGCCATGATAGAGGCCGCCGAGAGCGAAGGCCGCCTAAGGCCCGGGGGCACCATCATAGAGCCCACCAGCGGCAACACGGGCGTGGGACTGGCCATGGTGGCCGCCGTGAGGGGCTACAGGCTGATATTGACCATGCCCGAGACCATGAGCCGCGAGCGGCAGCTACTGGCCAAGGCCTATGGCGCCCAAGTGGTGCTCACCCCAGGCCAGGAAGGTATGGCGGGAGCCGTCAGGCGGGCGGAAGAGCTGCTCGCCACGATACCGGGCAGCGTCATGGCAGACCAGTTCGGCAACCCGGCCAACCCCAGGGCACACCGCGAGACCACGGGCGAGGAGATATGGCGGGACACCGAAGGACTCGTGGACGCCTTCGTGGCGGGAGTCGGCACGGGAGGCACGCTCACGGGCGTGGGACTCTCGCTCAAGAGCAAGAACAGCGGCATAGCGATATTCGGCGTGGAACCCGCGTCGTCACCCATCCTCAACGGCGGCGAGAGCGGTCCCCACCGCATACAGGGCATCGGCGCCAACTTCATTCCCAAGAACTACGACGGGGAACTCGTGACCGAGGTCATCGACGTGACCGACGAGGAAGCCATGGATACCGCGCGGGCATTGGCGCGGGAAGAGGGACTGCTCGTGGGCATCAGCTCGGGAGCGGCCGTGTCCGCCGCCACGCGCATAGCCCAGAGAGCGCGGTGGCAGGGCAAGCGCATAGTGGTGCTATTGCCCGACACGGGCGAGAGATACCTCTCCACCGAGCTGTTCGACCTGTAGGCACGCGGGGCATCACAGGCACCATACGCAAATATTCACCGCCTTATGGCCGCTATCTCGGAAATTATCAGTAAGTTTGCGCCATGGGACATATATATTAATTTAATATAATAGAAAGACAATACATGGAAAACCAACAACAGACACCGCAAGCCACCCAAGCCGCCGAGAACGACATGGAGCAGATACTCGTGAGCGTCACGGGACAAGACCGCCCAGGCCTCACGGCCTCGGTCATGGAGATACTCGCGAGATATGACGCGCAGATACTCGATATCGGCCAGGCCGACATCCACAGCACCCTCTCGCTGGGCATCCTCATACGCATCAGCGAGCAAAACTCGGGGCACGTCATGAAAGACCTCCTCTTCAAGGCCACGGAGCTGAGGGTCAACATCAACTTCTCCCCCATCTCCGTAGAGGACTACGAGGCATGGGTGGAGCGGCAGGGCAAGAAGCGCTACATACTCACCATCATAGGACGCAGCCTGTCGGCCAAGCAAGTGGAGGCCGCCACCAAGATTATCGCCGCCCACGGGCTGAACATAGACTCCATACTCAGGCTCTCGGGCCGCCGAAGCGTCAAGAGGGAGTCGAAGCACGTGAGGGCGTGCATAGAGTTCTCGCTGCGCGGCACGCCCACCGACCAGGCCCGCATGCAGGAGGAGCTGATGCGCATGTCCACGGAGCTGGGCATAGACTTCTCCTTCCAGAAAGACGACATGTACCGCCGCATGAGAAGGCTCATCTGCCTGGACATGGACTCCACCATCATACAGACCGAGTGCATAGACGAACTGGCCATGAGGGCTGGCGTGGGCGACCAGGTGAAGGCCATCACCGCACGGGCGATGCGCGGCGAGATAGACTTCAAGGAGAGCTTCAGGGAGCGAGTGGCCCTGCTGAAAGGACTGGACGTGAGCGTGATGCAAGACATAGCCGAGCACCTGCCCATCACCGAGGGCGCGGAGAGGCTGATGTCAGTGCTCAAGAGGTGCGGCTACAAGATAGCTATCCTGAGCGGAGGCTTCACCTACTTCGGGGAATACCTGCAACGCAAGTTCGGCATAGACTACGTATACGCCAACGAGCTGGAGATAGACGAGGACGGCAAGCTGACGGGCAACTACGTGGGGCCCATAGTGGACGGACAGCGTAAGGCGGAGCTGCTGAAACTCATAGCGCAAGTGGAGAAAGTAAACCTGGCGCAAACCATCGCCGTGGGCGACGGGGCCAATGACCTGCCCATGATCTCGGAGGCGGGGCTTGGCATCGCCTTCCACGCCAAGCCAAGGGTGGCCGCCAACGCCCGCCAGTCCATCAACACCATAGGACTGGATGGCATCCTCTACTTCCTGGGCTTCAAGGACAGCTACCTGGGAGAGCAAGGGAAACTCTGAAGCCCAGGCCATCCATTCCCTCTCCACACGTCGACTGCCCACCCATACACGCCAGCGGGCACTCCACCAGCCTACCCTTCCAAGGCAAAAAGCTGGGAAATAATTTGGCCGTATGCCTGAAAAAAGGTAACTTTGCAGCTGACAATACTATAACTATGAAAGCAACCGAACAAACTAACCAGCAAATAGAGAGGTTCCTGAAAAAGATAGCGCAGAAGTACCCCTCCTGTCCCGAGCCTTCCATACTGACGGACATCCACTTCCGCGTGTCACAAGACAGCGGGGAACTGCTAGCCTATGACGATGATGACGAGGAAATTACCAGGTGCGTCGTAGAGCAGTGGATAGACAACAAGGACGAGAACTTCTATGACGAGGTGTTACTGCAATTGCGCCATGTCGTAAGGCGCGACAACACCATATGCGACAGCCTGGGGGTCATGAAGCCATACAGCTTCGTGCTGGAAGATGACGACAAGGAACCGCATGGGGAGATATACCTGGCGGATGACGACACCATCATCATAGGCGGCGACCTGATGGAAGGGCTGGAGAAAGACCTGGACTCCTTCCTGGACAACTTGCTGAAAAAGTAATGGGCAACAGGATAAGACACGAGGGTATCATCACACGCATAGAGACGGACAGCGTCCATGTGCGCATACGGCAAAGTTCGGCATGCGCCTCTTGCAAGGTGGCCGCCCATTGCAATGCGGCCGAGACCAAAGAAAAGGTGATAGAGATAAGGGGCAAGCATGGAGACCAATACAAGATAGGCCAACAAGTGACCGTTTCCACCACCCCACGCATCGGCATCATGGCTTCCGTCTACGCCTACGCCATCCCCTTGGTGCTCATGGTGGGTGTCATCATCTTGATTACCGCCCTCACGGGAGACGAGTTGACCGCTGCCTGCTGCGGACTGGCCGTCTTGCTCCCATACTACCTGTTGATATACCTCTTACGCGACCTGATAAGCCAGCAAGTGTATTTTGAGATAGAGACAAACAACGATAACTAAAACAAACAAAAACTATGAATTTCATCTTGATTGCGGTCTTGGTGCTGGGAGCGATAGCGCTGATAGCGGCGGTCATCCTCTATGTTGTCGCCAAGAGGTTTGCCGTGGAAGAAGATCCCAGGCTGGCCAAGGTATCCGCCTTATTGCCTCAAGCCAATTGTGGCGGATGCGGTTTCGCGGGATGCGGTGGCATGGCCGCGGCCCTGGTAAAAGGCGCTGACGAAGGCTCCATAGAGGGACTTTACTGCCCCGTGGGTGGCGCTATGGTAATGGGACAAGTGGCAGACTTGTTGGGCATGGCCATCGCCAACACCGAGCCGAAGATTGCCGTGGTGCGCTGCGATGGCACTTGCGAGCACCGTCCACGCATAGCCACTTATGAAGGCATGCGCACCTGCAAAGCCATGCACGCTACTGGAGCTGGAGAAACTGCGTGTGGATATGGTTGCCTGGGGTGTGGCGACTGTGTAGCGGCCTGCCAATTCGGGGCTATCCACATCAACCCGGAAACACTATTACCAGAAGTAGACGAGGAGAAATGCACTGGCTGTGGAGCCTGTGCGAAAGCATGTCCTCGCGATGTCATCGAACTACGCAAGAAAGGCCCCAAGGGCAGGCGCGTCTACGTGCGTTGCGTCAACCGCGATAAAGGGGCAGCGGCCCGAAAAGCGTGCACGGCCGCCTGCATCGCCTGCGGAAAGTGCGAGAAGGTATGCCAATTCGATGCCATCACCGTCAAAGACAATATCAGTTATATAGACTACGATAAATGCCGCTTGTGCACCAAATGTGTTGACGAATGCCCTACGGGAGCCATCGTGAAAGTGAATTTCCCCGTGCGCAAGCCCAAGACCGAAGAGGCCAACGCCATGGTAACCACTAACAAAGAGGAGGATAAAGCATGAAACTGCATACATTCAAGATAGGAGGAATACATCCCGAAGAGAACAAAATCACGGCGGAGATGCCTACCCAAATGGCAGAGCTACCCAAGCAGGCCATCTTCCCCTTGAGCCAACACATAGGCGCACCCGCCAAGCCCGTTGTCCAAAGGGGCGACAAGGTGAAAGTGGGAACCCTGCTGGCAGAAGCGGGCGGATTCGTGAGCGCGCCTATCTATAGTTCCGTATCGGGCACGGTGGCCAAGATTGACGAGGAATTTGACGCCACGGATTATCGCAAACCCGTCATCATCGTCAACGTGGAAGGCGACGAGTGGGAAGAAAACATAGACCGCGGTGACAAGCTGGAGACACTGGCAGACCATCCAGAACTTACGCCAGAAGAGATAGTGAACCGCGTACAAGCAGCGGGCGTGACAGGCATGGGCGGAGCTGGTTTCCCCACACATGTCAAGCTCTGCCCTCCCCCAACAGCAAAAGCGGAATGTATCATCGTGAACGCAGTGGAATGCGAGCCTTATATCACCTCCGATTACAGGCTGATGATGGAGCACCCTGACGAGATTATCATAGGCCTGGAGCTGCTGATGAAGGCCGCCAAGGTAGAGCGGGGCTATATCGGCATAGAGGAAAACAAGCCTGAGGCCATCAAGCTCTTGACCGAAAAGACCGCCAACGACAGCAGGATAGAAGTTATCCCCCTGGCGCAGAAATATCCACAAGGAGGAGAGAAGCAGCTAGTTGACGCCGTTATCCACAGGCAAGTGCCAGCCCCACCTGCCATACCCGTCAACGTGGGTGCCATAGTGCAAAACGTGGGGACCACCTTCGCCGTTTACGAAGCCGTGATGAAAAGAAAGCCCCTCATTGAACGTTACACCACCGTCACGGGTAAGCGAATCAAGCGACCAGGCAACTTCCTGGTAAGAATAGGCACTCCCTTCTCCCAGCTGATAGAGGCTTGTGGCGGAATGCCCGAAGGCGACAACAAGGTATTGGCGGGCGGGCCGATGATGGGCAAGGCCGTGATAAGCCTGAACACTCCAGTATGCAAAGGCACCAACTCCATTACCGTCATCAGTGGTGACGAAGCTCACCGCAAAAAGGTGCAACCCTGCATCCGCTGCGCCAAGTGCGTAAGCGTTTGCCCCATGGGGCTAGAGCCATACCTCATCGCTACCCTGTCCGCTTTCAAGGAATATGAACGCGCGGAGAACGAGGATATCGTTTCGTGCATCGCCTGCGGTTCTTGCCAATATACCTGTCCTTCGGGCAGGCCGATACTGGACAACATACTGCAAGGCAAAGCCGTGGTGATGGGCATGATACGCGAACGCACGGCCAAGGCCAAAGCGGAAGCGGAGGCAAAGAAATAACTACTTAAACAACGAATAAGCAATGAACAAGTTAATCATATCTCTTTCACCCCACGCCCACGGCAATGACAGCGTAGAGAAGAACATGTATGGTGTCATTATCGCCTTGGTACCCGCCATATTGGTATCCTTCTTCTACTTCGGGCTGGGCTCCGTGGTGGTGTTGCTTAGTAGCGTAGCGGCCTGCGTATTCCTGGAGTGGGCCATATCCAAATACATTCTGAAGACCGCGCCCAGCATCGCGGACGGCTCGGCCATCGTCACGGGTTTGCTGCTCGGCATGAACCTGCCCAGCAACCTCCCCGTATGGATTGTGCTGATAGGAGCCGTCGTGGCCATCGGCATCGGCAAAATGACTTTTGGCGGACTGGGCAACAACCCCTTCAACCCCGCCTTGGTAGGCAGGTGTTTCCTTCTGGCCAGCTTCCCCGCCCAGATGACCTCCTGGCCTACGGGTGGGCAACTGACAAACTACGTGGACGCGGAAACCGCCGCCACCCCCCTGAGCATCATGAAGCACGCCATACAGAGCGGAGACCCTACCCTACTGGAACAGCTGCCCAGTGCCACGCAACTGCTGTTAGGCGGTGACCCCACCCAAGGACTTGGCTCCATCGGCGAGATATGCTCGCTGGCCTTGATATTGGGACTCATCTATATGCTTTGGCGCAAGGTCATCACGTGGCACATTCCTATCTCCATCATCGCCACCGTATTCGTTTTCAGCGGATTGCTCCATTTGGGCAATCCTGTCTACGCAGGTCCTTTCGAGGCTATTTTCAGTGGCGGACTGATGTTAGGCGCCATCTTCATGGCCACCGATTACGTCACTTCGCCCATGACCCACAAGGGACAACTCATATACGGCATAGCCATCGGCTTCCTGACGGTAGTAATACGCAACTGGGGCAGCTATCCCGAGGGCATGAGTTTCGCCATACTCATCATGAACGGATTCACCCCGCTCATCAATACTTATGTCAAGCCGAAACGTTTCGGTGAAATACCCAACAAGAAGTAAGAGGAGGAACAGGCTATGGAAAAACTGAAATCATCACTTACTAACATGGTATTGGTGCTGGTGGGCGTATCGCTTGCCATTGGCGCCATATTGGCTTACGTCAACCACGTCACCGAAGGCCCCATTAGCCAAAAAGCGCAGCTGGCATTGGCGCAAGGCATCAAGAACGTGATGGGAGCGGAAGACCTAAAAGTGGACGACCCCGAAGAAAGAAAAGAAAACATTGACGGCAAGGAAGTGGTCTTCGTGCTCCATCACTGCAGGGACAACCAAGGAAAATACATGGGAGCCGCCGTGGAAAGCACCACAGGGGGGTTCGCGGGTGACCTGAAAGTGCTGGTGGGCTTCGATACGGAAGGCTGCGTATTGGGTTACACCATCCTGCAAACCTCGGAAACTCCAGGACTGGGAGCCAAGGCGGACAAATGGTTCCAGAAGGGGGGGAAAGGTGACGTGATAGGCAAGAACCCCTCCGAGGGCGAGTTGCACGTAAGCAAAGACGGCAAGAACGGCAATGCCATAGACGCTATCACGGCATCCACCATCACCAGCCGTGCGTTCCTGAAGGCCATCAACACGGCTCACGCCGTATACATGGAAAATGACGTAGACGCCGCCAGCGGCGCCTCACAAGTAAACCAACAAGCCGAGGGTTCCTCGACTCATTAAATCCCTGACACTATGAGCAACTACAAGATAATACTCAACGGCATCTTCAAGGAGAACCCCACCTTCGTCCTCCTGCTGGGCATGTGCCCTACATTGGCCACCACCACCAGCGCCATCAACGGCCTCTCCATGGGTCTGGCAACGATGGCTGTGCTCATTTGCACCAATTTCGTGATTTCCGCTATCAAGAACATCACGCCCGACATGGTGCGCATCCCCGTATTCATCGTGGTGATAGCCGCTTTCGTCACCATTCTGCAAATGTTCATGCAGGCCTACGCCCCCGATAGCATCAACCAGGCACTGGGTATCTATATCCCTCTCATCGTGGTGAACTGCATCATCTTGGGGCGCGCGGAGAGTTTCGCCGCCAAGAACACGCCCGTGGCCAGCCTTTTCGACGGTCTTGGCATAGGACTGGGCTTCACCCTGGCGCTCACCCTGCTGGGCTGCGTCAGGGAGTTGCTGGGCGCGGGCAGCCTATTCGGGTTGGTTCTTTTACCCGAAGAGACAAACATCCTGCTCTTCATCCTGCCTCCTGGCGCGTTCATCACGCTGGGCTACCTCATCGCCCTGGTCAACAGGCTGGGCAAGAAAAGTTAATTGAGTCATTACATCTAAGGAGATACAACCATGGAGTATTTACTGATATTCATCTCGGCGATATTCGTCAACAACATTATATTGAGCCAATTCCTGGGTATATGTCCCTTCTTGGGCGTATCCAGGAAGATAGACACCGCCCTGGGCATGGGCGCTGCCGTGGCCTTCGTGCTTACCCTGGCCACCATCGTCACCTACCTGGTGCAGAAATGCGTGCTCGACCCCTTCGGACTGCAATACCTGCAAACGCTGGCCTTCATCCTGGTGATAGCCGCCCTGGTGCAAATGGTGGAGATAATACTCAAGAAAGTAAGCCCCTCCCTGTACCAGGCGCTAGGCATCTTCTTGCCCCTCATTACCACCAACTGTGCCGTGCTCGGCGTGGCCATCCTCGTCATACAGAAAGACTACAACCTCGTGGAGAGCATCGTCTATGCCTTCAGCACCGCCATAGGCTTCGCCGTGGCGTTGACAGTGTTTGCCGGCATACGAGAGCAACAGTCTTTGACACGCATACCCAAGGGCATGCAGGGCATGGCCATCGTGTTGGTGACCGCGGGACTGTTGAGCCTTGCCTTCATGGGCTTCTCTGGCGTTGACAACGGGCTGAAAACACTCTTCGGACTTGATTGAGCAAACAACCAATAAAACTATTATATGATGAAACAGACAATTTTGGTGACGGGTGGCACGGGCTTCATCGGCAGCCACACCACCGTAGAACTGATAGAGGCCGGCTACGACGTGGTCATCGTCGACAACCTGTCCAACTCCAAGATAGAAGTGCTCGACGGCATAGAGAAAATCACGGGCAAACGGCCAGCTTTCGAGAAAGTAGACCTCAGGGACTTGGCCGCGACCGAGGCCGTATTCCAGAAGTATCCGCGGATAGAAGGCATCATCCATTTCGCCGCCTCCAAGGCCGTGGGCGAAAGCGTGCAGAAGCCCCTGCTCTACTATCGCAACAACATCATCTCGCTCGTCAACCTGCTGGAACTGATGCCTAAATATGACGTAAAAGGCATCATCTTCTCGTCAAGCTGCACCGTTTACGGGCAACCCAAGCCCGAGAACCTGCCCGTGACCGAGGAGGCACCACACCAAAAGGCTACATCGCCCTATGGCAACACCAAGGAAATCAACGAGCAAATCATCTACGACTACATCCACAGCGGCGCCAACATCAAGAGTGTCATCCTGCGCTACTTCAATCCCATAGGCGCACACCCCTCCGCGCTGATAGGCGAGCTGCCGAACGGCGTGCCCAACAACCTGATTCCCTACGTCACGCAAACGGCCATGGGCATCAGGGAGCAGCTCACCATCTTCGGCAATGACTATGACACGCCCGATGGCACCTGCATCCGTGACTACATCTACGTGGTGGACCTGGCCAAAGCCCACGTAGCGGCCATGGCCCGCGTCTTGGATGAAGACCACGACAAGCTGGAGTATTTCAACATCGGCACGGGAAAGGGTAACTCCACGCTGGAAATCGTAGAGACCTTCGAGAGAGCCACGGGCGTGAAATTGAACTGGAAGTATGGCCCCCGCCGCGAGGGAGACATAGAGAAGATATGGGGCAACGTGGACAAGGCCAACAAGGTGTTGGGATGGAAAGCCGATACACCACTGGAAGACGTGCTGGCCAGCGCATGGAAATGGCAAGTGAAACTGAGAGAAGACGGCGTGATGTAATTGCCCCATCGCGAAACAAGTTGTTTTGGTTGTCAAAACAACTTGTTTTGCTTAGCAAAATAAGTTAAATTGCGAAGCAAAACAAGTTAAATTGCCGAGCAAAACAAGTTAAATCGCAAAGCGAGATAACTTCACGTTATTTCGATGAATCTCGGCTTGTGTGCGTAACACTGTAATTGCCAAAGTGTAGGCGCTACAATTTTTCATCGAACCCACGTTATTTACGTAAATCGCAAGCCGCCTAAATCACGAAAACAAGCTTTTCAAGACGAACCAAACAACGGGCACCAACAGGCTGGGCAGGAAGTTGAGCGTCTTGCAGTCCTTGATGGCAAGCAAGGAAAGCCCGCTCGCGGTAATCATCAAGCCACCCACGATGAGCAGCTCCGCCATCAAAGCCTCGCTCATGGCCTCGCTCGACCAGCAAGCCACCAGGTAAAACAATCCCTGCCAACAGAAAAGCACGGGCGCGGCCAATATCATCCCCAGCCCATAAGTAGAGGCGAAGACCGTGGAAGAGACGAAATCGAGCGTGGCGTTAGTATAAAGAAAGGTGTTATCTCCCTTCAAGGCACTGATAACAGGCCCTAACATCGAGAGCGGCCCCACGCAAAAGAGCAGGATGGCCGTAGAGAGTCCCGTGGCCAAGCTCTTGGCGTCGCCCGATCGGGAGCACCGCTCCACCAATCTGTGAAACCTTCCGTCTAGGTCAATGGCCGTACCTATCACGCCGCCCACGGCCAGCGAGAGAATGAAAAGCACGGGATAACGGCTCTCGGGCATGTGGGTGATGGCGGCGTTAAGGCCAATCATGAGGCTGGCCAATCCCAATCCGTTATAAAGCACCCGCTTATACTTCTCCTTCACGCCGCGATGGAGAAGCGTGCCCACTACAACGCCCACGATAATAGCAAAAGTATTGACGATGGTTCCTATCATATATGCTCTCCTATATTAGCCGCGAAGTTACGCTTTTTCCCCTTAATACGCAAAAAACCGCCACAAAGCTTGGAAAATTAAGCCTTTTTCATTACTTTCGCGTATATTATGATGAGAATAGACATTATCACCGTATTGCCCGAGATGCTGGAGGGTTTCATCAATGAGTCCATCCTATCACGGGCCCGCAAGAAAGGACTGGCAGAGATAGAACTACACAACCTGAGAGACTACACACTTGACAAATGGCGCCGTGTGGACGATTATCCCTATGGCGGCTCCGCCGGCATGGTGATGCAATGCGAGCCAATAGACCGTTGCATATCACACCTGAGGGAACAAAGAGAATATGACGATGTCATCTACGTGTCGCCCGATGGCGAGCGGTTCAACCAAAAGATAGCCAACGACCTTTCGCTAAAGGGCAATCTCATCATTCTCTGTGGCCACTACAAGGGCATAGACCAGCGAGTCAGGGACCACCTGGTGACGAGGGAAATCTCCGTGGGCGACTACGTATTGACAGGCGGCGAACTGGCTGCCGCCATCATTGCCGACGCGGTGGTAAGGGTGATACCCGGCGTAATAGGAGACGAGCAAAGCGCATTGAGCGACTGCTTCCAAGACGACCTGCTGGCCGCCCCCATCTATACCCGCCCCGCCGACTATAAAGGCTGGAAGGTGCCCGAGATACTCCTCTCCGGCAACGAGGCCAAGATACGCCAGTGGGAACTGGAACAAGCCATGGAGCGCACCAAACGGTTGCGCCCTGACCTGCTGAAAGAAGAATGACAACCTGTAATACTAACTCTTAAATCACGACAACTATGGAAGATTTCGAGATGAATGACAACATGTTCCAACAAGCAGGGATGAACAACCAAGACGCGATGCCGCCCAAGCCAGAGAACTACCTGGTATGGGCCATCCTGACCACAGTCTGCTGCTGCTTGCCTTTTGGCATCGTGGCCATCATCAAGGCCTGCAAGGTAAACACGCTTTACGCCGGCAAGATGTATGACGCTGCCCTCTTGGCCTCGCAAGACGCCAAGAAGTGGTGCATCATAGCAGCTGTGACGGGATTGGTTATCAGCGTCATCTATGGTATCGCCAACTTCGCGTTGGGTTATTCGCTCTACGACCTTTGATGGACACCTTATCAACACAAGGGGGACAGCCCCAATGGCGGCTCCCCCTGCGTGTTGCCTTCCTGCTCGCCGTGGTGGGCGCGCTCATCACGCTCTACTTGGTGAACCCATCGGAGCAGCCCCTCATGCCCCATTGCCCCTTCAAGTTGCTCACGGGGCTAGATTGTCCTGGTTGCGGTTTCCAGCGGGCCACGCATGCCCTGCTGCATGGCCACGTCAGGGAGGCTATAGGCTACAACTTGTTCTTGCTCTTCGCCCTGCCCTACTTGCTGGCCTTGCTCACGGAACGCACCTTGCTGAAGGGAAATACGCAACGGCGGTGGCAAAATGCGTTGGAAAGCAAGCCCATGATTATATTCTACGTGGTGACCTATGGGGTATGGTTCGTCGTGCGTAATATTCTACATCTATAACCTTTATAAAATCAACCATCCATGGTAGACCAGCAATTCATCAACCAACTACTTGTCACCTACGGCAACTACCTGCCCTTGGAGCATATACACGCCATCAGGAGCAGACTGGAAGCGACAAGGCATGACGAAGCCATGCTGCAAATCATCTTCTCGCAACTCAAAGACCCCACCATCTCGCTCATCCTCTCCATCTTGCTAGGCCCATTGGGCATAGACCGCTTCTTCATCGGGGACATAGGACTAGGCATCGGCAAGCTAATCACGGGAGGAGGTTGCTCGATATGGTGGATTATCGACATCTTCTTTATCATGGATGCCACCCGTCAAAAGAACGCCTTCAAGTTGATGCAACTGCTATAAGGCGGAGTATCAGTTGTCCTGCCGCGAGAGGCCTTGCCCCTGCTTTAAGCAAAACTCCTCGCCAAGCTGGAATCCCTCTTCGTAAAGCCGCTCCAATTTATTGGCGTCTTGTTCTATGCGTCCCACTTCCAGGGGCTTCACGGGACGGATGCACATAATGCGCCCCTCTGCCTCCAGGTCATCCACCAGCTGTATTTGGGCGTTGTAGTTGACATGCCGCTTGCTCAACATCAAGCGCAAGCGGGGATAGTCCTTGTAGATGAAAGCGGGAACCTTGCGATCCACGCTCGTGTCACGCCACCCTTTGTTGCGAGTGAGTATCACCACGTTCCGCTCATGCCCGGTCTCCATGGCTCTCTTCACGGGGATGGAGTCCGCTATGCCGCCATCCAGCATCGGAATACCATCCACGGTCACCATTTGGCTCACATAGGGCAAGGCGCTGGAAGCTCTCACGATGTCTAGCGCACGTTGCCTGTCGTGAGACTCCTTCAAGTACATCGGCCTGCCCGTAAGGCAATTGGTGGTCACCATTTCAAAGCCGTCACCATACTTGAAAAAAGTATCATAGTCGAAAGGTATCAGCTCATTGGGGAATCGGTTATAGAGCAAATCGCTATCGAAAATGCTTCCCTGCCTCACCAGGTGGCGCAACCCAATATATTGGTATTTCACCAGGAAGTCAATATTGGATATTCTCGCGCGGCGGGGTTGCCTGCTTACGTAAGACATGCCATTGCACGCGCCAGCCGACACTGCCACCACATAGGAAAAATAAAGGTCATGCTTCATGAAAGCGTCTAGCACACCCGTGGTGAACACGCCCCGCATGCCGCCGCCTTCCAACACCAATCCCACATGACTGTTCACGAATGCCATAAAAACGTCTCCTTTCCTTCACTATCAATTTCGCTCTAGGGAATATTAAATAATTATAAATTCCACACAAACACCCAACTTTGGTTGCAAAATTAATAAATCTCCGTGAAAAAATCACTATCTTTGCACCCGAAAAAGACAAAAACAGCATGTTTAGTAAACAAACATACATCCAGCGGCGCAAGGAATTGAAGCGATTGGTGGGTGAAGGTGTCATCCTGCTATTCGGCAACAACGAGTCACCCTGCAACTATCCCAACAATGGCTACGCCCCCTTTCGCCAAGACAGCACTTTCTTATATTACTTCGGACAGCAAAGAGACGGATTGGTAGGTGTCATTGACATAGACAACGACCAGGAAACGCTCATCGGCGATGACATCAGCATAGAGGATATCGTATGGTATGGCAGCGTGGATAGCGTGAAAGACCTGGCCGAACAGGTAGGCGTATGCCACTCCGCTCCTTTCAAGGAACTGAAAACAATCTGTCTCACGGCCATGAGCCAAAAGCGCAAGATACACTTCCTGCCACCATACAGACATGACATCAAGCTGTTGGTATTTGATTTGCTGGGCATACACCCCAACCAACAAAAGCTGGAAGCTTCCATGCCGCTTATCCAGGCTGTCATCAAACAACGCTCCACAAAAACCGCGGAGGAAATCGTGGAGCTGGAGAAGGCCGCCGAGATAGGATACAAGATGCACACCACCGCCATGAAACTCTGCCGTCCTGGAGTGACGGAGAAATATATCGCGGGTGTGATGGACGGCATCGCCAACAGCTATGGCTCCAAGGTGAGTTTCGCCACTATATTAAGCCAACATGGCGAAATCATGCATGGTTCGCCCACTACCGATACATTGACCAAAGGCAGGCTGATGCTTACCGACGCGGGAGCGGAAACCATCTCCAACTATTGCAGTGACAACACCCGCACAGTACCCGTGGGCGGCAAATTCACGCAAAAGCAGCTGGATATCTACCAAATCGTGGAAGCATGCCACGATTACGCACACGAAGTAGCCAAGCCTGGCGTGAAATGGATGGACGTTCACTTTGCCGTCTGCCGCCTAATGACAGAGAGATTGAAAGACCTTGGCCTGATGCGCGGCAACACGGAAGATGCCGTAAAGGCAGGAGCGCACGCTATGTTCATGCCCCATGGACTGGGGCACATGATGGGCATGGATGTGCATGACATGGAGAACCTTGACCAAGTAAACGTAGGTTTCGACGAGGAAACACGCCCCAACCTGGAGCAATTTGGCACCAACAGCCTGCGCATGGGCCGCAGGTTGGAAGAAGGATTTGTCGTGACCGACGAACCGGGCATCTATTTCATTCCCGCCCTCATAGACGAATGGAGACAAAAGGGGCACTGCGCGGAATACCTGAACTTCGATAAATTGGAGACCTACAAGGACTTCGGCGGTATCCGCATAGAAGATGACATCTTGGTCACCAAGGAAGGCTGCAAGTTCCTTGGCAAAGAACTGATACCCTACCATCCCACTGACGTAGAAGCGTTTATGAACAATTAACCATATACAACCATCATAAAAGACATGAAAAAAACTCTGATTGTCGCGCTCATGGCTCTCGCAGTCACAGGCGCAAGCGCAAAGACCGCAAAAGATTCAACCAACTCCAACAAGCCCGTGTTCACGGTCATCAAGGAGCTTCCCGTAACTAGCGTGAAAGACCAAAACAAGAGTGGTACGTGCTGGGCTTATTCCACTTTGAGTTTCTTTGAAAGCGAGATATTGAAGAACTCGGGAAAAACCTATGACCTCTCGGAAATGTTCGTAGCCAACAAAACCTATATGGACAGAGCCACCAAGGCCGTGAGAATGCACGGCGACGTAAGCTTCTCTCAAGGAGGTAGCGCATACGACGTACTCTACTGCCTGAAAAATTATGGTATCGTTCCCGAGAACGCCATGCCCGCGCCAGGCACTTTGATTGGTGACTCCCTGGCCAACTTTGATGAGTTTTTCGAGGTGATGACCCCCTACGTGGAGGGTATAGCCAAGAGCAAGGCATCCAAAATCTCCTCCGCTTGGAAAAATGGCCTGCAGGGCATCTTGGACGCATACCTCGGCGAGATACCTGAGTCTTTCTCCTATGAGGGAAAAACCTATACTCCACAGAGCTTCGTGGAAAGCCTGGGTCTCAACCTGGATGATTACGTGACCATCACGAGTTACACCCATCATCCCATGTGGAGCCAATTCGCCGTGGAAGTGCAAGACAACTGGCGCTGGCCCTTAAGCTATAACGTGCCCATCGAGGATCTCACCCGCATCATTGACAATGCCCTGGAGAATGGTTACACCGTAGCTTGGGGAGGCGACGTGACAGAAGACGGTTTCACGCGTGATGGCCTGGGCATTGCCTATGACATGGACAAGGTGCGCTCCATGAGCGGTACCGATGCCGACCGCTGGTTCCAGCTCTCCAAGACAGAGAAAAAGAACATGGCAGACTCACTGGGTGTCAACATTCCCGAGATAGTTCCTACCCAAGAGATGCGCCAAACGGCCTTCGACAATTGGGAGACCACCGATGACCATGGCATGCACATCTATGGCGTGGCAAAAGACCAAAACGGTCGTGAATATTACATGGTCAAGAATTCCTGGGGTGAGTTTGGCGACTACAAAGGCACTTGGTACATGACCAAGAACTTCGTGGCATACAAGACCATGGACTACATGGTAAACAAGAACGCCATCCCCAAGGATATCCGCAAGAAACTTGGAATCTAATTTTTCATATTCATAAAATGATCAATTAACGTTTTGAGAGCGTTGTCATTGGGAAATGATGACGCTCTTTCTTTTTTCAGACACCAACTCTATGATAAGACACGTGACTCTCGCCGACGCTGCGGCCATCACCTCTATATACAATTATTATATAGAGCATACATCCATCTCGTTTGAGACCGAACCGCTCACCACGGAACAAATGGGAAAACGCATCGTGGCCATCTCCAGCCATTACCCCTACTTAGTCTACGAGGCAGAAGGAAAAATAGCGGGCTATTGCTACGTACACGCTTGGAAAGAAAGAGCCGCCTATAGCCAAACCATGGAGACCACCATCTACTTGGACCCGAGACACAAAAGGCAAGGCTTTGGGAAACAACTCATGAACAGGCTCATCAGCCTTTGCCGCGAAGCAGGCTATCACGCCCTGGTGGCCTGCATTACCGCCAGCAACCAGGAAAGCCGAGAGTTCCATGCCAGGCTTGGTTTCAGTGAAGCATCCCATTTCAAGGAAGTTGGCTACAAACTAGGAGAATGGCACGACGTGGTAGACTATGAACTGCTGCTCAAGCCCTAGAACAGAAAGCCCAAGAAATGGCCTTCTCCATCCTGGCGTCATATACCTTTGTAAAAAACAAGGGACTTTTTTACACCAATCCATAAAAATAATACCCTCAAAAGCATGTTCTTTGATAAATTCTTCGTATCTTTACACGCAGAAAGAAAAAAGAACAAAATATAATGCATTTCAAATGGATCTATGATGCACCTACACCAGAAGAAAAAGAAACAGCCATAGAGCTAGGCAAAAAACTGAACATGCAGCCTGCCTTGACCCAGTTGCTCGTAAAAAGAGGCATCACCACTGAGTCTGCCGCCAAACGCTTCTTTAGGCCACAACTGTCAGAACTTATCAATCCGTTCTTGATGAAAGACATGGATGTGGCCGTGGACAGACTAAATGATGCCATGGGCAGAAAAGAACGCATCTTGGTTTATGGCGACTATGACGTAGACGGTTGCACGGCGGTAGCATTGGTGTACAAGTTTCTGCAGCAGTTCTATTCCAACATCGATTACTATATTCCCGACCGCTACGTGGAAGGATATGGAGTAAGCAAGCAGGGGATAGAATTCGCTCATGAGACAGGTGTCAAACTTATTATCATTCTCGATTGTGGCATCAAGGCCGTCGAGGAAATAGCCTATGCCAAAAGTCTTGGCATAGATTTTATCATCTGTGACCATCATGTTCCCGACGAAGTGATGCCACCCGCCGTGGCCATTCTCAATCCCAAGCGGCCAGACGATCCTTTTCCCTTCAAGCATCTATGCGGGTGCGGCGTGGGATTTAAGTTCATGCAGGCTTTCGCCAAGAACAACGGCATTCCCTTCTCCCGGCTTATACCCCTGCTGGACTTCTGTGCGGTAAGCATCGCGGCGGATATCGTTCCCGTGACAGAAGAGAACAGGATACTGGCTTTTCATGGTCTGAAACAACTCAACCAAAATCCTTCCGTGGGCTTGAAAGCCATTATAGAGATTTGCGGCATGACTGGCAGGGAGATATCCATGAGCGACATTATCTTCAAGATAGGGCCGCGCATCAACGCATCGGGTCGCATGGAGAACGGGAAACTAAGTGTAGACCTACTGGTGGAGCGTGACTATCCTACCGCCCTGCGCATGGCCAGGCATATCAATGAGTACAACGAGCAACGCAAGGACATAGACAAGCAGATGACGGAAGAGGCCAACCAAATCGTCACCCGACTGGAAAGCCAACAGCATCAGCAAAGCATCGTGCTTTACGACGAGTCATGGAAGAAAGGCGTAATAGGCATCGTAGCCTCCCGATTGGCGGAAATCTACTTCCGCCCTACTGTCGTGCTTACCCGTGAAGGAGACCTGGCGACAGGTTCCGCCCGCAGTGTCACGGGCTTTGACGTATATTCCGCCATCAAGAGTTGCCGTGACTTGCTGCTCAACTTCGGCGGGCATACCTACGCGGCGGGCCTCACCATCAGATGGGAAGACGTGAAGGCTTTCCGTGACAGGTTCCAGAAGTATGTGGAAGAGCATATTGAGACGGAACAAACGGAACCTATCTTGCATATCGACAATATGCTCGATTTCAAGGATATCACCAAGCATTTCCACAACGAGCTGAAAAAGTTCGCTCCCTTTGGCCCATGTAACCAAAAACCCATATTTTGCACCTGCGGCGTGTACGATTATGGTACCAGCAAAGTAGTGGGCAGAGAGCAAGAACACATCAAGCTGGAACTGGTGGACTCAAAGTCCAGCAACGTTGTCAATGGCATCGCCTTCGGGCAAAGCGCCTCCGTGAGATACATCAAGAGCAAGGGAAGCTTCGATATCGTCTATACGTTGGAGAACAACATCTTCAAGCACAACCAGGTACAACTGCAGATAGAAGACATCAGACCCAATAATGGCTGACAAATACCTGGACATCCTCCGGAAATATTGGGGGTATGAAGACTTCCGCGGCATACAGCGTGAGATTATAGAAAGTATTGGCAGCGGAAGAGACACGTTAGGCTTGATGCCTACGGGAGGCGGCAAGTCCATTACCTTCCAAGTGCCAGCCTTGGCGCAAGAAGGCGTTTGCCTGGTCATCACACCCCTCATCGCCTTGATGAAAGACCAGGTATCGCATTTGCGCCAAAGAGGAATCCGTGCCGCAGCCATTCATTCGGACATGACCCATTCCGCCATACTGCAGGCCCTGGACAATTGCGTATACGGCGGTACGCAAATCTTGTACGTATCGCCTGAGCGCCTTCACTCCGAACTATTCCAGGCCAAGTTCCGCCACATGAAAGTAAGCTTCATCACGGTAGATGAAGCTCATTGCATCAGCCAATGGGGCTATGACTTCCGCCCTTCCTATCTCCATATCGCCGAAATCCGGCAACTAAAGCCGGAAATCCCCGTGCTCGCCCTCACCGCTACAGCCACGAAGGAAGTCGTGGAAGATATACAGGAGCAACTGCGTTTCAAGGAAAAGAACGTGTTCCGCATGAGCTTTGAGCGCAAGAACCTCGCTTATGTAGTCAGGAAAGCGACCGACAAACCTTCTGAGTTACGCCACATACTGAACAGCGTGAAAGGCAGCACCATTGTTTATGCCAGAAGCAGGAAACGAACCAAGGAAACCGCGGAATGGCTGGTGTCACAAGGAATAAGCGCGACTTATTACCATGCGGGATTGGACGTGGACGTAAAAGACCGCCACCAGCAAGCATGGGTCAACAACGAGAAGAGAGTAATGGTGGCCACCAACGCCTTTGGCATGGGGATAGACAAGCCTGACGTAAGACTGGTGATACATATAGACAGCCCAGACTCCCTGGAAGCCTACTTCCAGGAAGCGGGACGTGCGGGCAGGGATGGCAAAAAAGCGTATGCCGTGTTGCTCTACGACAGTAGCGACGCCCGCAAATTGTCCAAAAGAGTCGCCCAGACCTATCCCGAGAAAGAATATATCAGAGATGTATACGAACACTTGGCCTATTTCTTCCAAGTAGGCACTGGGACAGGACGTGGACGCACCTTTGAGTTCAGCATCGATAAATTCTGCGTAACATACAAGTATTTCCCCGTGCTCGTCAATTCTGCCCTGCAAATCCTGGAACGATCGGGTTATATACATTATGAGGCAGACCCAGACAATAGCGCACGCATCCTTTTTCTTTTGGAAAGGAACGACCTCTACTTCCTGGAAAACACCACAAGGGAAACGGAAGCTGTCATCACGGCCTTGCTGCGCTTGTATGGTGGGCTGTTCACCGACTATGTATATATAGATGAAGGATTTGTGGCCAACGAGGCTGGCCTTACCCAGCCCCAAGTATATATGGTTCTCAAGGAACTCTCCAAACGCCACATCGTAGATTTCATACCCCGCCGCAGGATTCCTTATATCACCTACACACGGGAAAGGGAGGACGGAGACCGCGTTATCATACCGCAATCTGTTTATGAAGAAAGACGCACGCAATACATAAAGCGCATACAGGCAATGCTCGACTATGCCAATAACGACCATGTATGCCGCTCCCGCCAATTGCTGGACTATTTCGGCGAAGAGTGCTGGCAAGATTGCCGACAATGTGACGTATGTGTCACACACCAAGGGAACATGCTCAACGAAGGCCGCACGCGCCTCTACCGACAACAAATAAAAGAGCTGTTGGGCGACCGCAAGAAACACCATATAGCGGAACTTCATACGCTTAACATTCCGACAGAATGCTTAAATGAGGCACTGGAGGAACTCATCTGCGAGAAAGAGATACATTATGAAAGCCCCTACCTATATATTTAACGTGAATTCGACGAATTGTGTTTTGCGCATATCTAAAATGTAGAGACGCGGCATGCCGCGTCTCCCCTGGCGGGAATTCATGGAATTACCATATCCATTTGATAAGATGTGCGGCACGGCTACTTGAAAACGAGCCCTAGAGTATTTGTTACAAATCCTTTTCATATAGTACATCATTAGTGTCCCGTTAAAATGGGACGAGTTAAACAATTAGTCAAAAAGCCCCGGAATCAGGGGATCATTTAGATCTTTGACATCATTGAAATTAGTCTTGTCGAACA